>Ga0181612_127973_pt1 | contig 10218 bp, 6 predicted proteins | sample HoacroProtozoa21_FD_119630 | JGI IMG/M metagenome (GOLD analysis project Ga0181612, IMG submission 119630) | Hoatzin crop microbial communities from Cojedes, Venezuel. Combined Assembly of Gp0051906, Gp0051904, Gp0051908 | reverse complement strand
GCGATCGCCCACCAGCTCGCGTACCAAACGCACAGTTGTGGTTCCGTATTCTCGTTGCACGCTATATTGACAAAAAAAAAAAAGGGGAGGGGGGGGGGGGGGGGGAGGGAAAAACACCAACCAAACAAAAAAAACCCACAAAGCAAAAATGTGGGTTTCTGTCAATAAGTTTTAGAACAGCCTAACACAATAATGACACTAACTTGACCATGGCATGCTACAGTCAAAGAAAACAAGCTCCATCTGAAGGCAATAAAAAAGTCATAGTTATGAGCTAGATTTTCAGCTCATTTGTGCCAACTGAGAATCTCAGTCATATCCTTGTGTAACCACTGTGTACAGGTGTTGCTGTACTCCCATGGTGCTATGTAAGAGTAATAAACACCTCTACCTGCAACTCAATTACAGATGACAAACTATTAATCACCAGCTTGTTGCAGCATCAGAAGCCTCAAGATGTGATCCATCATGTCTGCATCTCAAGAAGTAAATTAATCCCTCTGTTTTGTCTAGCAGAAGGCATATATTTATTACCTTTATTTATAAGCATGACACTATTGCAAAAAACAATTAGGACTATGATTGTCTTGAATATTGCTTTTGCCCGTTCTTCTGTCACTGCCTATGCCATTTTGCAGTGATACCATTTGATATCCATCCCATGCAAGCATAAAACTACATAAGGTGCAAGGCAGTGGAGAAGCAAGTATTACATCTTAATACAGAGGGAATCCCACAGGGCATTTGCTCTTATGAAGAACAGTCATATTCATGCACTTCCATGAACTAAAAAAACTTAAACAATATAATCCAGGCACATAAGATTACTAAATGTTCACTGAACAACATCAACTACTTATACATGTGTGTACCTGTATATAAGCACAAATGTATTTTATCAAAACCACTAGCTATCGTAACCTAGGCAAAAGTGGTTCTTTAGATTCTCACTCTTAGATGTTACAAAAAAGTTTGAAAAACATTTGGAAATTTAACAACCTCATATGAATGGTGACAATCACTCTTCAGTGACAGTAAGAAGACAACCAGAATTTGACAGGGGAAAAAAAAAAAAATTGACAGTTGAAATCAGCTTAAATCCTGGGTTACTAAATATGGGTTTCCCACAATTATTATATTTCATTATTCTCCAGGCTCATCCATGTTGTTTTACAATATAATGGTAAAGGTCAGGCATGCAGGCAGGAACTTTTTAATGTGAGGAAAAACTGGCTGGGCCATGCGAACACTCTGCCAGGAAGAACAGCAGTCATTTGTGTATCATAAGACACTACAGCCACAGCAGGACTAAATTACTCTTCAGAAACAAACCTCCTTAACCATCATTACTGTGATCATCAACGTGAAGCTATATGCTGTTACTGACAATACAAATGTAGACCTTTCTAGTCCAGCTGAGAAGCCGCCGCCCATATTCTAGACCAAGTCTATGGATATTAAGAAGGCAGTGAAAAATGTTTTGTCGTTTCCTGTGAGAAAGGCATTTAATACAAAGAGTATTTGGGGGGCTTTTTGTCTCTCCTTTTTCAGAAGGTTTTAATTGCCCATTATGTGCACTGTCATTTCCAGTAGCACAGAGTTGTGAGTCCATGATAAACCAAATGCCCCGCAAACAGAAGTACAGACGTAATCTGACATGTCAACGTTTTGACCAAAAAAATCCCACAAGTATTACCTATCCAAAAAAAACTGTCATAGCAGAAGACTACCAAGAAAAGCAACAATAACACAACAGCTGCTTAAACACCAACCAACCAAAAACCTTTCCAGTCTGCAACAGGATGCATATCTTCACACGATACACAATATTGTTACTGGTAGTAGAGAATCTTCACTAGAAAGGGTCAGGAAGATTACGGATTTAGGAGATTAATCCTCCAGAAGGTTCCAGAAAGGGGTTGCGCTGTCTCATACATTTTGTGAAGAAATAAACTCCTAATTTAAGCAAATTTATAATCACATGTTAATTAAATTACAAGGTGTAAATCAGGCCTTACTGCAATAGATTGCGTATTTCTAGTAAAAGGCTCAGGTGACTGCTGCCTTAAATCCAAGGCTGATGAAAAAAACAAAACCAATCACAACAGCAGTAGCACTTACCTTCTCTCCTCATCTTTCAGAGAGCAGAATCTACTGGGGAGCTCAAAGGATAAATATTCACAGCACTGCTCTAGCTACATCCAGTTGCAACAGACTTGTGTTCCCAGGTTAGGCTTGCCCTGTCCTGCATGAGGGCAGCAGCAGACCCACTCCCTTCATTACACACACACTCTCTGCCAGTTTTGAGATCAGTACTACAGAAGACACAAACAGCTCTGTGTTGGTCCTTGCAGTAAGGCAAAGAGGACTTGGACGGATACAAGGCCTAACAATCCGCAAAAGTCATCAGCAACTTATCCACTGCATTAAGTTCTGTGTAAACAGCCACCCTACTAAAAGCTGTTTTAAGTTTCCTCAAATTCTCTGCACAATTGATCCATAATCATCTCTGTGCTCAGTGAAGCTCAGTATCCTCGTTTTTCTCCATCGACTGCAAATTGCCTGTTCAGTTCCCTAACCTGTGTTTCAGCCAACACTGTGCTCAGTGGAACAGGCAGCGTCTAGCTATTCTCGAAACCGTAATGCAATCACACACGGTATGCTGGTTCTGCATTTGATTCCTTTGAGAAGTATCCTTGTTGTTTTCTTTCAGCCTTTGGGGGATATACAAATGGAGAGTTTAAACTGAGTCCATGTCACAGGTTCCCAAAAATCTATATGAGACAGCAGGAGAGCTATCTGAAACCTATCTGAAACAAGATCACTGAACTCACTACAGTTAAATCCCCGTGTACAAGTGCTAACATCACAAAAATGACTATCAAAACTGGAAATAACTGGCAAATCAGCTGACAAACTTCCTAAAGAAGACATGAATGGGAAGGTCAAAGAGACAACTACCTTCTTCCCCAAACAGCGGTAAGGCAGAGTTGAGCCATTACGGAGAAATATAGGACTGCCACAGTCACCAATATCTGTGCTTCATTAATTAATTTCTAGGACTAAATTTAGTTAATTCAGTTTCTAGGACTGACAAACACTTTTTCTTCAGAAGGCAACAAAAATAGAAGGTTCAAGTTAAAGTTCTGATGAAGAGTATAACCACGCAGAAAAAAAAATATAAGTCCTTTTAATTCATATTTAATTGCAATTAATTTGTAAAGAAAAAGCAGAGCTGTGTGATCCTGTTAGTGGTGATCCAAGAAAGAAGCAATTGTGGTAAATATCAGATCTGTCTGAAGTAAAACATTTGTTTAGAAACAATTAAACCAACTGTGTTCTAAAGAGAAAAAAATAGTTAAAAATTCTGTAAACGGCAGCAACAGCTTCAAAAACTATTTTAATGCCCCTTCCACTGCCATTTCTTCCCCCAAATCAGTAAGCAAGAAGACAGCTGTGTAGCCTTTGGGGTACAATTATTATTTATCTTAAAAAAAAAAATCTAGTAAGCATTAATTCCTCTCCAATCAGAGGTATCAGGACACAAGGGCGTGTGCTATTTTCTTTGTAGATGGGCCTAATCAAAGACTGGCCAGAATTCACTACGATGAATGTTGTTCTTTGAACTGTTTGAACTCAAACTACTTTAACTGAAATTTGCATGTTAAACAAATAAACACAGCACCCTAGCCTGTCACTGATAATGAGAAATTCAACAAAGCCTAATCTAAAAAATTAATTGATTCAGAGGTTTTCTTGGTCAGAAAGTGCATTGGTGCCTTTTATCTTCCCTACCAATCGGCAGTGATTTGCAGGATAACTAATCCAAGTGAAAGAGGGTTCATTTGTCTCTTGACTAGCAAACGCACGGTTGTCTGGAGCTCACACAAAATAGTTTTCAAAGGAAACCCCATTAAACTGGAACATATATTAGTTGTTCTTACATTGTTTCTAGCAGAACAGAGACATGAAATTCTGAGTTTAATTAAACTTAAAAAGACAATGTACCTACACTTCTTGTTCTTCCTTCCTCAATCTCTCAAAGCTTGTTTTTTAAGTCTCAGAAAACCCTGTGCTCAGAGAAGACAGGAAACTTGTAAATTATTGCTAACTTTTAAGTGAGGTTACCTATAACTACTTTCAAAAGATGCTAAGTACTTTTGAAGTTCTCTTTCTAAACTTTAAACTTTTTGCAAGGAAGATTTCCATTTAGTCGTTTAACCCTAATGATACATAGGGGCAACAACTGACACTGCACAGATGCCAGACTGCAGCTATCCCTCTTACCCCACAACACTTCTCTGGTTCCACTGAGCAGAGAAATTCGGGCTACCATCCAACCATCCAGCAAAGAGCACGCATGTAGCTTCAGAAAATGAGCAGCATCATTAACAGACCTGCTTAGACATGGGCGTGCATACATTGTAAAATCAGATCACTAGTTTACTACTACCATTTAGAAGTTTATGAGCACCCTCACAGGGCAAAGAGAAAAAGCAAAAAAAACCCCACTGCAGTAATGAACATATTAATGGCACTTATTACTTAAAAAAAATGGTAGACTTCAGTACCAAAGAAATTCATGTACCTGTTCACCTTCCTAAAGCAAATCATTCTTATTTTTTTTCCTCCAGAAGCAGAACTAAGTTCAGTTACTTGACACCAGATTCATCCTCCTTGAAAACGCATACATAAGCTACAGCTAGTATTTCAGCCTTGCTCTGCTTGCACGTGCACACAGTTATCTACTACATTAAAGAATGACAAAGCTACTGTGCTGCACACATGGCCTAATTTATAGCTTCACTGTTCATGGACTGGAGAGATGCTTTTGAGGATGTTTGCCGTTATCTCTCTTTTCATCCATTCATGTATGCACCAGTATCAGAGTACTTACAAGAGAGGCTCTGAACACCAGAGGAAATTGGTTCGGTGTGTTTCTCCCCAGAGCAGCCCTGAAAGCAGAGGTGGTGGGAAGTGCTGCTTGACCAATTACTCCCAGGTTGCACTGCAGCAAGAGACTTGAAGAAGCCTGCAGCAGAAGGCATAGTGACAGCAGATCCTCCACAGACACTTCTCTGACAATAAGATGCCCTATTAGATTAATAGAAACCGAATTCAGCTTTAGAAATCCTAGTGTGAAAATGGTTAGCAGGTGGGAGAATATTCTGTCAAATAATCATTACAAGCTTGTTCTAGCCTCCTGCTCTCCCCAAAGCTTTCTTTAAGCCACTGCCGAGGAAGAACAAAAGAAAACATTCTTCTCAAAGACAGCCTGCTGAAAAAGACTTGGACTGCAGTCAAACAGCTTCCCCCAGGACCACCACCCTAATGTCTTTAAATTCACATCTAATTATTTTCATTTTCTTACTACCACAAATTATGATTTTTTTTCTGAACTAAATGCTGTGCACGAACACAAACTCTGCCTTTCGCTGCCGCCTCCTAAGGCATCAGACTTGTGCCTTCAATACCATGGCACAAGTTTATTAAAAGAGAGCGGTAAGTTAGCTCAGAGTTTGCTACTACAATTTAACAGATATTATAGTAAAATCTGAATAAACAAGTTACACTAGCAGAGTGTACATTGGTACAGCTTAACACAACATTGTGACGCATGAAAAAGACATTAATTATAAGATCAGAAATTCTAGATACTGGATAAAGGGTTTTTGCCTTAAACTGTTCAAAAAATACAGAACTCACACTAGATTCTTTAGTTCAATTTTATACGAGCTGATGGAACAAAAACCAAACTGATCAGGAAAGGAATAAAAATCAAGAAGCAGCAATGCAATTTATGCAGGTCTGACAGAAACCAGCAGAAAATAAGTATTTACGGGTTATAAGTATTACAGGCTCTAAAATAAGTATTTATGGGCTCTACAGTAAGTATTTACAGGCTCTAAGATCAGGTCAGACTCAGACTAAAATTCAGCCCAAAGCAAGGTTTTGCAGCCACATTCTGCGCTTCCAAAGCCAGGTTTTATTGGTGAGAGCCGCTGACTCACTCACCTAGAGCTTTACAAATGGCATTTCTGCAATCCTCTCCCACCTCTGAAGGAAGTCCTACCATACCGTGAAACAAACTTCTGAGCTATTCGTCCATCTGCTTCCACATCTCTTCCACTCGCGTGCTTCTCTTGCATTTGAGCAGTGCTCGAGGACTCTAAACCAGCAGAAATGCTGCCATCACAGTGAGTATTTTACGAGGCCTGTGAGAGGTAATGATTCAGGATATGCAAGTCCATTAATTGATTATTTTACACCTAGCTCCAGTAGGCAATCTTAGCTATGTGCTGAGCCACGGCAGTTACTTTCTAAGCAAGCGTTTTCTCAAGTGAATGCTCCTGTACTTTCAAAACAGCCTTGTCTTTGTTAAAATAATCTTTTAAAAGAAAAAAAAAACACCATATCCTGCAGAAGACTGTTTCTTCTTTCAAAAACTACTTCCAGCTGTGAGGATTTGACTGGAACTGTAATTTCACTAGTACAGCTACAGCACACAAACTCTCCCATATATATTCTTTCCATTCATGTTTTAAAATATTACCAGTTTCTCTGTAGGTGCCTTCCAACTTACTGCCTGCTCTCCTCTTTTCTAATACTATGACAGACTCACAAGACAAGTATTTTGTGCTATGAAAAAACTTCTTCTTGCTTATAGGTCTAAGTCCAGCCTTCTCTTCGCAGTTCAGTGAGGGCACATTGCAGCAGGCCAGGATTTTTCTAAGTTCTTTTAACTTATAAAAAGTGTGAAACTACATTCCTACAAGAAAAACCTTAGTATATCAATATCAGTTAAGTTTTAATCAAAACACCCCACATCCTGTAGGCTTTTACTTTGGCTTTCATTTTTTAAATCCAGCTTTGACAATTTTGAAAGTATCTCCCCAAGAAATTCCATGACTGACCTCTCATGACAGCTTGTGACAAATTTGAATTTTGAGACTTTGGAATTAACTTTGGAATAGTACATTTCCATCACCTCCACATCTCCAGCACCCTGGCAAGCCCAAGTTAACTGTCACTCAGAATGCCTTTACTTTTAATTCATTTTACTCTCAGAAAAGCAAACCAAGCCAACAGAAACTCAGCTGATCAAGTTCACAGAAGAAAAACTTATGCATGTCTAAGCAACCAGCATATTGCTGGGCATGTAAAATATTTCTGTTTTGGAAGCTTCCAATAAACTCCTGTAACACGGGCCTTCACCTGATGCAGCAAATAACAGAATACAGACACTTCACAAAATGATTGTACCAATCAAGTTTTAACAGATCTGGAAAGTTTTGCCATTTCCTAATGCTTACTCAACATAAAGTAAGGCACACACAAAAAAACCATTTGCGTACATAGCTATGAGCTGTGAATCAATTATCACTTTGAAACAGTAGAGCTTGTGTTTTCTATGAAAATACCAGTGCATTTATTTTTGTGAGTCAAAAACCCCCAGATAAGTCAAATATTGGCTAGCTTCTGAGGGGGATCTGAGTGATGTCTATAAAATTGAAAGTAGAATGGAAACGCTAACACAGCATTTACTGATATTAAATGAAACTAGCAGATGGTAAGTGCAAAAAACAAATCAAGGAAATACCACTTCACATGTTGTGTGATTCAGCTGTGGAGCTTCTTGCCCCAAGTTATTATGAAAATAAAAATTTCCAGGCAAAAACAGAATAGACAAACTCATTAAGGAAGGGAAAAAGCATATCCACATTGGACTACTAAATATAAAGACATACACGTTTGTCTCAAGATATGCTTAAGACAAATAACTGGAACTTAGAAGACTGCTTGACAAAAACTATCCTCACGTATTTGCCGTAGACCTGAAAATCTTACGTAGGCATCTGCTACAACCAGTCTCGGACCAAGAAAAGGAGAGATGAAACTCTGGTCTCATCTGCAACACTCTTCCGCTTACAAGTAGATGTATAAGAGGTTATCTTATGCAAAATCTTAAATACGGGTCTTAATCTGACAGTTCACAAGCACAGATAGGCCTTTAAACACACACAAAAAAGGGAAGTAGCTCTAAAACACAAAAGGGCTGGGAAAGAGCAAAATATATGACATCTCAACCCAAAAAGAGCCTAGGACAACCATGCACAACTGGGATATGTTCCAGTTACTTATAAACATTTGAATTCTGAGTAAGAAAGAGCGTGGAAAAAACTGAAGAAGAGAGGGCATTGTGGAGGGAAAACACAGATGAGGAAAAAATTTAGTGCAAATGTTCAGTGAAAAAAGTGGCTGTGAAAGAAAGGTCTGAAACCAGAAGAAAGCAGCCCTCTGATGAATTAATGGGAGAGACCCTTCCAGTGCTGGAATAACAACAGAGAAGGAACGAAGGAAAGAAGGATGGGAAAAACTGCTGAACAAGGGACAGAAAACTTGCCACCAGACTCAAAAGGAACAAAAATATGATAAAGATTTCCTTTAGCTCTCAAATTTCTTAACTGAAAGTGCAACAGTCCTGATGCAAATCCCTATTTGCATCCAAGAAAGCAACCAAGAAAGGACAAGCTGTTATATCCAAGAGGTATGAGACCGTAGGAGACTACTACCAGGAGAGAGATGCACAGAAGGCTGAGGAAAGAGGGGAACTGAGCAGGAGGAAGAGCAGCACAATGTAAGGATCATCACAGCATTCTTCTTCACTCTGTGGGTTCATGATAAACACGTTGTCTTTTTTCACAGACTGGGGCTCCAGTGAACTTCGAGTCCAGCTAAGTCTTCAAATACTTCCAGGAGTAGCTGCAAAGAACACAACATAGGCAAGCAGCTGTCAGAAGCGCTCATTCTATGAATGGTGCAGATCACAGCTGTAATTTAAATGTGAAGGATAATTTAGCACACGTAACATCAGCACCTTTGCATAGCATCTAAACTCGAGAATTCAGTGATCTAGCACTTCATTTTCCTGATGCACTGAGACATAAAACTTTTTTGCACTCTTCATCAGTATAATCTACATTGCCCTAAGTAATGATGTATCAGTGCCACCTTGTATCTTTTATATGCAACTTAATCTATTCTGTTAATTAGCATAATCTAAGAATTATCGATGGAAAGTCATGTTGCATAAATAACGAACCTGCTCAGAAATCGTAACTTCTAGAGTTACAACTGCCGTTTTTGAGACTAAAATCCTGCTTTGCACTGGAAGAATTTGAGTCCTAAACTATAACAATTTTATTTTTTACCTTGTTAAAGAGGTAAATTCAAGTAGATCTTCAGTTCTTGCTGATACTTAACAAGAAGTTTTGTTTGTTAAACACTTAAGCTTCTGTAGGTCTTGGTGGTGTAAGTGAGCACAGTAATATTATCAGAAAGAACTGAAAAAAACACCCAGTCCCTACTGAAAATACTGAAGGAAACTCTATTTGCATATAATAAGATAATGCAGAGATATTGAGAATAAATTTCTAATTCCACAGGAAGATTTTGCTGAAACAATAATATCTGACAGAAAAAGTCAGAGGCTTAATGAAATAAGGCCTCAAGATGCAAATAATAAATAATACACAGTTTTATATCTTATTATGCAGTTTTGCACAATAAGGTACTTTGCAGCGCCATAATTGGTCGTCCTAAATGAGAAAGTCCTAAACCATCAATCTAGCATCAAAATGACTGATTGTGATTTATTTTGAGAATATTCAGATATCAGCTACCTAAGCATTCTGGGAAATGTAGTATAAAATATCCCTCAGCTAAAATATTAATGCTGGGGTGAAAAGAATGGAAATCATTCTGAAAAAGTGAGTAATTGCCACAAGGAGGAAGAGAATTTGCACAACAATCTTTAATGACAGCAGTTACTTCTCATACATTTGCATTCTAAAAGGCTTCAGGTAACCTACTGGACTGAAACATGTAAGTCTTATCAACGAGCATTTCCACAAGTTTACTCTTTCTCCTCAGCTATTACAACATGAGAATGACAAACAGGAGAATGTATCTGCCGCCTGCCTCTGTCAGTGCAACACTCCTGCAATTAGGTTCTAACCACACAAGCTGTTCATTGCCAACAGCATCTACCTCGGTGCAAGCACTTCTCTCCCTGCCTCTGCTAAAATATTCATTTTAATTGAAGAGAAATATTGGCAATGTAAATGGAGAGTAACAAATACAAGTAGTAAAAAAAGAGGAGTTGATGTCATGTACATTGTACTAGACATAGATAATGTCGCAGATTTTTTTTTTTTT
>Ga0181612_122950_pt1 | contig 10219 bp, 6 predicted proteins | sample HoacroProtozoa21_FD_119630 | JGI IMG/M metagenome (GOLD analysis project Ga0181612, IMG submission 119630) | Hoatzin crop microbial communities from Cojedes, Venezuel. Combined Assembly of Gp0051906, Gp0051904, Gp0051908 | reverse complement strand
GCGTGGCGGGTGTGGGGTGCGGCGAGCGGGAGAGAGGTGGCAGGAGGCAGGGAGGACGCGGTGGTGGGGCGGTGGGGCCCGCGTGGGGACCCCCGTCGCGCCCCGCCGTGCGGGGCGCGGGTGGCGGGTCGGGGGGGCCCCGCCGGTCCCAGCGGAGGGATTTTTGTCATTTCTTGAGATATTTTCCTGGTTGCTTTGGAACCGGGTGGCTCAGCAAAGCCGCCTGCGACGCCCAGCTGCCGAGATGAACGCGTTGAGCTCGGCTCCAGCGCGGTGCGGGAGCCTCCCGGCGCCTGCTAGGCCACAGCTGAAGCACAGGGAGCAGTTAGGGCTTATTTCAGTTTTTTTTTCTTTTTTTTTTTTTTCTTCAGTTACCTACTCAATGTTTCTCTTACAGAGCTCTTGAAAGGGAGGCAAGCAAGATGGGAAAAATAGCAGGAAAAAAGGCTTTTTTTTAAATAACATGCCACCAGAACTTCTGCATGGTAACAAAGGTATAAATTATGGTGCCGTTCTTTCAAATCTGGATATTAATCATGTTTGTGCTGTCTGTATGTTTGGATTCAGGACTTCTTTCAGAAGCAATTTGTAACTGTTCAGCACTTGCAGGCGAGAAGTTCAGGTGTGGGTTTGAAATGACCTTCTGTTTTTTGTGTCTGCCGTAGCCTTGTGTGTCCCCTCAGAAGTATCTGCCAAAGCATGCTCAATGCAAGCAGATATTCCTTTCATTTACTGTGAATTTTCTTGGTTAAAATACATAGGCTTCATTTCAGCTTTCAAAAAAGAAAAGGAGACGTGGATTTGCAGTGTAGATCAACATTACTGTACCACTCTTCTCATAGGGTTTCCTTTTTTCAAGCTTATGCAAGAAAAAATACATTTGTTGCATTCCAGTTTCACCCTCCAAAGTTCAGTAACTCCACGCTCACGTTGACGTTTGGGGGCAGCTATGTATGTATCACCTTCACAAACTTTATACCAGTGTGCTCTGGGACTTCTAGGACCTTGGGGCAATTTCTGGAAGCAGCGACTTGGGTAACTTCCAAACGTAAAGCAGTGCGCTGTGGGATGGAAGTAGGAGAACTGGCTAGACTAGCATGGAAGCAAGAAATTCCGAGCAGTGGTTTTTGCCCTGAGTGACCCCCTGGGTTTTCAGTTACTGTAAACACGGCTTTTCTTAAAATAGTTGTCAAGTCATAGAAATATTTGACCACGTGACAGAAAGTTGAGGGCAATCTAGGATGAGGTCAGGAGTGATTCTTAGTGTTGCTTTCCTGAACCGACAGCACCTCGTGATGAACTTGTAAGCTTGGGGAGCGCTCGAAAGGAAACACGGAGACATCTGCTGTCCAGGAATAAATACACCATTTTTCTCCAAAACTAGCTCTTCAGCCATGCCAATATAATCTTATCAACAGGAGACAAAATTGTTCAAGATAGAAAATGATGATTAGACACCAAATTCTATGCCTGCAAGTAGCTGAACACTAGATAGGTTAAAGGTTTCAGTTGATGCAAGACTGAAAAACAGTGCGGTGTGTGTAGTCATTTGTTTGCTAACATCTATGCAAATGTACTTGATTTGGTAAGTGACCTTGGAGGGTGATTTTCACTGCTGGATGGTTTCTTTAAATCAATTTTAATACTGTTACTACGTTCTGTGATAAGTACTTGCTTAAGCTGACAGGTCTTATGATTGAAACCGGTATTTCTTTCAGTCTTTCTTCCTGTGAATTCTACTGTGTGAAGTTCACACATGCTGACCCAGAACAAAGGTGGAAAGCTTAGCTTTCTGTTATTTTAGTGTTGGCTGGAAAACATACCAGTCAGGCTTTTTTGCTTTGATACGGCTGTATTTTTAAACCACTGTTTGTAGTGCCAGTCAGATGATTTTTTTGTTGTTGTTGTTTGAAAGCAAAATTTGCACACAAGTACACTGAATTTTTAAGCAGATAATTCATTAGCTTTGGCATTTGGAGCAACTTGTCCTTGAACAATGCAGTGTTACATCATGCTACTTGATAACTGTAACTTCCATTTACAAGTTGGCATTTTTTCTAGTCTTTCACTCAGCATAAGTTTTGTCACCCAAGTCACGAAGATACAAGAAATGTCTGCATTTGACGCTAATATGATGTTTGAAAATGCTTAGCGTTTAGTCTGTTCTCTGTGAAATAGCTAAAATATTTGGTTCTCTTGTATTTTTTTGTAAAAAATGTGCAAAATCAGGTGTGCAGAGAATATATGTTAAATATGGAGTGCTCAACAGCTTGAATGTTTTTGTTGAGTTTGAATATGTAACTGATCACAGGGGCATCTTCACCTCACTGAATAGATTGGGAAGTGAGAGCAGTGGAAAAGGAGGTCACTCTGTATCTGCTGCTTTGGAAGACACAGGACTTTGAGATGTTTCCTGTTGCAAAAAAATATAGGTTATGCGTTGTATCGATTCTTTTCTGGTTTTTATTATTTTATGGAATAGACCACTATAGGTCTTGGAATGAAAGAATATATGATTTCAGTCCTCAAATTCTTAATAATTACTGTGCAGAAGAATGTGTGATGATGTAATTATTTACTTTGTGTTCTGAAAGGCTTGTAGTAACAAATTGCATGAGAGCAGTAAGCAATTAGAATTTGTCAAGTGTGGCTTACCATTACTTTCAGTTAAACTCTTCAAAAATTTGTTGTTGATTCGGTGCACAAAGATAATGACTTAATTTTCAGGATCAATAATTTACAAGAATAGACTAAGCTTACTTAAACTTTTTTTTATTACAGTTACAATTGGAAATTCATTTGCTGGTCTAGACAGATCCTTTAGATTATTTCAGCATATTTTATTATGCATGTAATTTAATGAGACAGATTTTTAGTGCGTTACAGCAGCCCTCCATTCAGAGAATGCAGGAGGCTGGATAGAGTTGTCTTCCTGTGATTGTTTATAAATCTGGCGGGAGCGTGCACAAAAGGTGAATTGTGCCTGCAGCTACAGGAATACATCTGGACCTTTTAATCTTGGCCCTCTTGGTTTTATAGTCCAAAACTTAGGTGTTCAACAGAGCAATATACACTTTAAGGTCTGTGCTTGGCATTAGGCTGAATGGAAACCTTGATCTGTGGCGTTACTTTTGAGTTCCATTCCGTTGCTGTCCTGTTCAGCGTTTTACCTGAGATAGGGGCTGTGGCTCTCGGGCTGCTGCGAACCTCTGGGCTATTACCAAGAAGTTTGTCTGCTTCTGATACTTGTCAAGAAATGTGTTTTCATGAATGGATAACCTCAGTATATTTTTGCTCTCATTATTTTTACTCGAGTCGTGTCTTTTTTAGGGTGCTTAAAAGAATCTGTTAATACTTCTCACTGAGTTTTGGTTCTAGTGATAGTTCAAAAGTAGTGATGGTATGGAAAGTTTGAAGATGGTAAGGATTTGAATTCTGAGGTGTCTGTGGTTCACTTCAGCTACTGAATGTGACACAATGTGTCAGTGCAATAAAGCGAGAACGAAAATCCTGTTAATAACTCTCAACTATAAAACAGGTACACGTTAAGGCTACGGAGAAGTTGGCTCGCCAGGCTGTTTGTAATGGTCTGTTCAGCAGCATGTTTGTTTACTGGATGAAATGAGAACTTGGTTAGAAGAACAGAACTTGTTCTCTGTGCCTGTGTTCCTTCTAGGTTTTGCACAATGTCAATGAAACTGTTGAACAGTTGTTTAATAGTGAAACAGAAATGCTACCTATCTTTAGAGATGCAAGTAATTTCATTTATGTGGTCTTATTTTGTCTTAAACATAGTTCTAAGTGCTGGGCAACCGTTTTATTATCCAAGTGGGTTAATGTTACTGAACAGATAGCTAGGTGGATACTTTATTAAAACTGAACTCTATTTAGAGATATTTGTCCTGTCTTGAGAATTCAAAGTTTATCTTTTTTTTTTTTTTAATCTCTAGGCAACAGCAAACATGGTAACACGCTTATACTAGAATCCATTAGGTATTTACTATAAATGTAGCTTTAAAGGAAATTCAACCATAGCAGAAACTCTGACTTTCTAAAGCTATTGCAGATTTTTGGTATCAACTTAAAACTCCTTAACAAGTAGTCTGCTAGCGGCGTGCATGAGCTCGTGCTGCAGAATTTGAGTGTGTGAGGAATCGTTGGTAGGCATAAAAATACGGTTTCTTACGGTGTAGGGATTTGCACTAGGTTAGTCAGCTGTTGTCCTCCCGCTTTGTTTGCGGTATGATTGCTATCATAACTGCTTAAGAGTCTCCATGAAAACGATTTGTAAGGTACCTCATACAGAATAAATGTAACACTGCGCCTGCCTGGAGAGAATTGGCCCACAGAGACAAAGCTTAAAAAATGCCTTTGAGTAGGAAGATCTGTAAACTAAACCTGTAACTCTTTTTACTGTTCTAGAGGGTTTCTCCAGTGATGTTATATGCTGTATTTGTCTTCACATTCATAAACTTAAGTGATCGATTTTTAGGGGTCGTTATGTTATGATGAGAAATATTCAAGCATACTTAATTTTATCTTCAAAGTAAGTTTTGGTTCAAAGAGAAGTGTTCATAAATTATTAATTACATATCTACTAACACTTGTGTCCAAAGTCGCTGTCCTTGGAGTTATTGATTACTTCCCACCTTGTCTCTTACAAATGAGATAAAACAAATCCTCAGGAAACTATTAAGAAGTAACTAGTTTTGCAATACAGGATTGAATTACTTTTTTTTTTTTTTTTAACAGTGTGGCTGGGAATGAGCTGGTTTATCATTCATGATCAAACCACATAACCACCAAGGCACATAAAACAGACTTTTGTGATATTTTACAATTGTGGGCAATGAAATCGTTTCCAAGGGGGGGCTGCAAAGTCTAGAGAGTCCTGTACCAGATGCTCTCAGGTGGAAAAATGACTCAGATACTGATGTAGTGTTAAAAAAGGAGAACGTTTACAGAATTGTGTAGGAATTTCAGTGAAGTGTTTTGCATCAGAAAATATTAACCTGCTGGAATTGAGTTTCCTTGGTCTTTTTGTTTGTTTTTTAGGTTTGGTAGAAGTTCTGTGAGCCAGTATCCTTGGCTGTAGAACGGAATGTTTAGCTGAAGTGAAACTGGGGATAGCCATCAGTTCTGTAGGGAACTGAGCGCCATACTGTGAGAGTATTTTCTGTCCAGTTTCATCTTTACAATTTTCATGTTCAATAAATAATGATTCTGATAGCAGCGCTGTAGGTCTGTGCTGGGGGCACTACTCGGTGCATGGGACAATTACTGTGGTTTGTTCTGATGCAGAAACAAATTTTGTAGCCTGAACTCAGTTGCAAACCAGACTTCTAGCATTTGAATTGGCTCCAATTTCTGTGAAGTATCACCAAAAATCTGTATTCCCAAGAGAGCAGAACGTGATTCTGTCTGCCATAAATCTGTCTGGCTCATGTGTTCAAAGCTAGGTTTTCAGATGTTCAGTTTGCTGCCACCATTGTTTTAAGTGCTTTAAAATGAAGTTCAGCTAAACTGTCAGCTCTGGATGCTTTGCTGCTTTGGTTCCGTTGTGTGTTGAGCCCCTCACAGCTCCCCCCCCCCTCCATGGGATGTGGGAGAGAATTGGAAGGGCAAAAGTGAGAAAACTCGAGGGTAGAGACAAAGACACTTTAATAAGTAAAGGCGGGGGAATAAGCCAAATAGACATAAAGAAAACGAAGAGATGCAAAAGCAGTTCCTCACTATCTGCTGCCCCATGCCCAGCCAGTTCCTGAGCAACATCAATCCCTGCAAAACTCCCCTGCAGTTTATTGCTGAGTGTGATTGCTGGTAGGGAATAACCTTTTCGTCAGTTCGGGTCCGTTCAGATCTGCTGTCCTGGCTGTTGCCTCCCAGCCTCCTGTCTACTCCCAGCTTACTTGCTGTGGAGGCAGAGTGAGAATGGGAGAAAGCCTTGGTGCTGTGCAGGTGCTCCTCAGCAGTAAAACATGGGTGTGTTATCCACACCGCCTTGGTCACAAATCCAAAGCACAGCATCATACGGGCTGCGAGGAAGGAAATTAACTCCGTCCCAGCAGGACCCAGCACATGTCCTCAGCTGTCCCCAGGGCATTTAATAACTGCCAGCTACATTGATCTGCAGTCTTCAAAGAAATGGAAAAGTGACAGTTGACCAGGTATTAGCTGATCCTCTTTGCTCAACCTCTCTGCACTTTAACAGACTTGAGAAGGAAGTTGCCCTTCTTGTACTGTGGATGCAGAGTGGGTTTCACCTTGCCAAGACATCTTGATGGAAGATGCTATTACCTTCAAATTTTGGAGTAAGAAACAAATCTAACTTGGTAAATAAAATCCTCTTCTTGATTCTGCCATCTGTATAGCTGTTCTCTGGTTGAAGAGATTTTAAGTGCGTAACAATTACAGCAGGTATCTAAATTGCCAATTAAATTGACTTCTTGGCTAATTTTTGTAGGTGCTTTAAATCCAGTGTTGTCGGTAGCCCAATTTCATGAGTCAATTAAGATTCATCCTTGCCGAAGCTTTCATTTGGAGATGAAACACTGCAGTTTGATGCTTTCAGGAGATGTGTATGAAGCAAAAACACATGAATATTTATCTTCTAGTTCAAGCTATTTATTTCTGTCCCTTGAAGTACTACAGCTATGTTTTATTTCAACTGGCCACTCAAGAGAAGGCGGGATTGGCTCTTTTTCCACTGGTGATGTTGTAGGACCGCTGGGGTTTTTTGTTCTCCTTTTATTTATTTATTATTTTTAGTGTCAGTATGAAGGGTGTGTATGTTTTGAGCTTCTGCTGGCTCTTTTGGCATCTCTTTCTAGACAGAAGGTGCATCCTGAACCCAGGATTTCATCAGACTAATGAAAATGTTGCTCTCGATTAACGCATGATGTTAGGTGGATTAAGCGGGGCATGGAATGATTCTTGCTTTGTATCAAGCTATTTTTAAATTCTGTCCATATTATTTCTATTAAAGTGAGCTTGTGCCCTTCTGATGCATTAAAGAAAAGCAAAAACCTGAAAACTGAGTGTCTTTTCAGAGTGCATGGGATTTGCCTTTTCTCTTCCTCCTCTTGTGGCAATACTTGGGCCGTATTTTATCACATGAGATTTGACAGAAAGTTCCCTTTTTTTTTTTTTTTGTGAGGAAAGCCTCATTTGACTTTCTCCCCCCTTGCACCTTGCTTGCAAGTGTTCTGCTTTGAAGTTAATAAACTTAATTTGGTTTAAAAATTTGCTGTGGAAGTGCACATCCAGCAAAACCTTGCTAGGCGTGTGAAAAAGCTGATGAATGTGCTAGTTCATTAATTCTTTGGTGGCACGCTAATTCCAGTGTATTGAACTGCTGACAGCCTACCTGCTCATGCTGGCAAATGTCTGTGTTTATTTTTATGACTGCTTACTGTTTCTGTACTTGGTTTTACTTAAATGCTCCTTGATCTCTCAAGTAGACTCAATGTCTGTGTAATGAACATAACGTAGTGTTTTGTATGTATCTCATAGAGCTAGAACATGTGCTTTAAGAGTGAAAAAAATAGGATTTGTCAAGGTACTAGAGTGGTGTCAACAAAGCAGTACCTTTCCAGAATTGCCGCGTGGAGTGAAATTTCAGCTTCAGGTCTGGAGGAGTAAGACACTGCAGCTGTAGTCTGCCAGCCAGACTTCAAAACTGAGCTTGCTGGACTGCATTCCAGTCAGATTAGCTACTCCAGCTGTAACTGCTTACCTTTCTACAGAAATGTAAATGTTGCTTCAAGGAGGGGTAACTTTTGGTTAACCAGCTGGGTCTTTCTTGAGGATTAACATGGAGAACAAGTTGATAAGTAACTAGTTATCTTGAATTAACTAAGTCATAGTAATTGCATGTTTAAACTCTTACAGGTTGTTTTGGACAGGTACTCGTATTTGGAGTTCTTGAATTGGGGTAGAAGTTCCTAGGATCCAGGATCTTGGCGACACAGACATAAGCTGTTTTTAAATTTTTTGCTGTTGAGGAATGGAATTTGAGAAGGAGCAAGCATACATGGTGACAGACTTGAGGGATTACTAGCTTATCCAGATAAATGGCGTAGAAAATTTCAACTTGTACTACTTGGTAGAGCTGTAAGCAAGCAAAATGATGTTCTGGACAACTGCTACAGGTGGTCTCCACAGCCTCATCTGGCATATAGGAGTGGAGAGTACAGGTGCCAGAGAGCAGCTTTCGACCACTCAGCAGCCAGTGGATCTCGGCACCTTTGGCTTCAGAGAGATGCTGTGAAGGTGGAACCTCTCTTTGCAAGGAGTGCCTGCATCTCTCCTCGTGTTGATGCTCACATGCATGTCACAGAATGCCTTGAGCAAATTAGATACTTTATAAAGTGATTTGCAAGGTCTTGCATTTTTGTTATCCTGGTTTTAAAAATAAATTCAAGTGGGAGGAAATGGTTTAAAATAGGTGGGAACTGTGCAAAGTCTGGGACTGGTCTTATTGGTACTGTACCTCTGGAAAAGAGTTCCCTGTACCTCCTACTATTGGGGTCTGTGAGCTTGAATGGGACCCTCCGATCTGCACAGAGTTAAGCTTTTGAAGACAAAGTGTGTTACGGGAAGCCAGATCACCTGGTAAGAGTTTCCGTCGAGTTTCAGGTTCAGCGCAGTGCGTGACAGAACACTTTGACATTATTCATAACCAGTGATTGACGGGTACGGTACGACTTTGTTCTTCCTTCGTCATGGGACCTTAGCTGTCACCATAGTGTAGGTGGTATGAATAGTTACATTCTCTGCATCAAGGCTGTAAGGATCGCTGAGAGGAGCATGTTTTCCCCTGAGAGGGAGCTGCTCGGGATCTGTCTTAGTACATGTTGTGACCGTTGGTGTGCTGTGTGTGTTTAGGAACAGCCCTTCCTGTTTGTTCTCTCTGTCTGTGACAGATGTGCTTCTGGAAAGCAGTGTGTCAGTCTTAGCAATTCCCCCCTCTCTGTACAACCTGTTTCAAGGTGTGCTATGGACGTGGCGCAGGTATTTTCTTGTGTTTCCGCAGTATTTATTGCAACTGCATGCTTTGTTTCGTCTTTTGCGAAACATCCTCACGTCCTTTAAGAAAAGGACTGTCCATAGTCATCAGCCACACAGGAATGTGTGAACCTTTACTGACAAATTGTGAGAATTTAATGGAGTTTTAATGAGTAACATGCTTTTGACTAGTTGTGCAGCACCAGTCGGACCTTTTAATAACAAAAGTACAGAACAGACTATGTGCCTGTGTGGCTACTAGTTGTATTTCTGTCCCTTACCTGTTCAGGTTTTGGGGTTACTTGCTTGGGACCAGCATGGCAGTCTTATTTCGACATTGGTATCTGCATTTCTAAATTGTGTTATTGGACAGCACAATGTCTTGTTTAACCTGTTTATGGGTGGCTTTACAACATCACTAAGGTGCAGAGCTTATTTCAGAGGAACCCCAATGGTAGTCCTTTGATTAGAAGATATCAGAAGCTCTTACAAGTCTTTGACTTGCATGCTATGCTTAGCTTAACTCTTGCTAGTCTGGTTTTGTATATTCTAGGCGTTGGCATGTGAATAAGCAAAATGACTAGAAAAACTAGCTTCTGCCCAAATAACTGCTTCAAGACTTACTTCAATAAATTATGTTAAGCTTCGTTGTTTTCTGTTAATTGTTTTAGCACTCAGTTTAATTTTAAAGAGTAAAATAGTATTGTGAATATTCTGGACAACCTTGTACAGAGAATTTCTCAGAGCAAAATATAAGATAATACAGCCTGTAGTATTAGATTTACCAACCAGTGATGAGGTTGTACTGTTGAGATGGGTTTTATACTTTCTTTGGATGTTTTCGTCTGTTGTCTTTCAGTTTGAGTTTCAAAAATAGCATCTCTTCTGTAGGGAAATCAGTCTATTAAAAAAATAAAAATATATGTGGTAGTTTTTATTCATGCACACAAATTCTGTAATAAATCAAATCCCATAATAAATCCAATTAGTATATACCAATCCATAGCCTTGAAATATGAGGAAATAGGTGAGCTTTGTCACTTATCTTGTAAACCACAAAATCTGGGCAGCTTGTGGTCAGGGGTGTGTTGTCATCATTAAATTACAAATTTCCAGTTCACTTAAGATGCCTCTACTTGCAGCTTTTTCCTGTTATTTACAAAAGGATCTATGTACAGTCTCTTTTTGGTCATAAATCACAGAATGGTAGGGG
>Ga0181612_158548_pt1 | contig 10220 bp, 6 predicted proteins | sample HoacroProtozoa21_FD_119630 | JGI IMG/M metagenome (GOLD analysis project Ga0181612, IMG submission 119630) | Hoatzin crop microbial communities from Cojedes, Venezuel. Combined Assembly of Gp0051906, Gp0051904, Gp0051908 | reverse complement strand
GGAATTATATTCTATGGATATCGCTACTTTACGGATGGCGCATCCTGGGCCTCTTTCTTCGGTAACGAGAATGTAACAGGCACCAGCACCTTAACCGACCGAAACGGTGTCGTACTTGCAACTGAAACATCTGGAAACATTACTTTTAATGAGGATTATACAACACGTGTATCCTGCTATCAGGTCGTTGGCGATCTTACAGGAAATATAGGTACTGGAGCTGTAACTCGGTTTGCGGGAAAGCTATCCGGTTTCAACTATATCTATGGTACTACACGAAGCGAAGGAAAGAATCTTCGCCTTACGCTCGATTCCTCATTAAATGTTAAAGCTTATAATGCTTTAAACGGAAATAATGGTGTTGTACTTGTCAGCAATTACAAGACAGGAGAAATTCTCTGTATGACATCTACTCCTTCGCAGGATCCGACTGATCCCAGTGAGAATCCAGCAGAAGGAACTTATCTGAATAAATCGATATCCGCTGCACTGACTCCGGGTTCTACTTTCAAGCTGATAACACTCACCGCCGCTTTGGAAACAGTACCGGATATCCTCAGCCACACCTACACTTGCAATGGTAGCGTAGACATTGCAGGTGTGACCATCAACTGCAGCGGCACACACGGCACCCAGGATATTTATGCCGCTCTTGCAAATTCCTGTAACTGTGCATTCGCTCAGATAGCCCAGGAAGTTGGTTCGGATGCTCTGGCAACCTATGCCGATTCTTTGGGGATCACCTCAGTTCATTCGATGGACGGCATTCCTACGGTTGCCGGGCGATTTGATAAAGCACCTGATGGCTCCTCCGATCTGTCCTGGTCAGGAATCGGTCAGTATAACGACCTCGTATGCCCATATGCAATGCTTAGAATCGTTTCAGCAATAGGAAACGAAGGAAGCATTCTCGAGCCGACGATTCTGGGTCATGGAAGCACTGCAGGCAAGTCTGAAATACTGGATTCAGCTACAGCAGATACTCTCAAAGGCTTTATGCGCAACAATGTCGAATCAAGCTACGGTACATCGACTTTCCCCGGTCTTGAGATCTGTGCTAAATCCGGAACGGCAGAAGTCGGCGACGGTACCAGCCATGCCTGGTTTGTCGGTTTCCTGGATGACGAAACAAATCCCTATGCCTTTGTTGTGATCGTAGAACACGGCGGAGGCGGTCTGTCCACAGCCGGTCCAATTGCAAACACTATCCTCCAGTCTGTGGTAAACGGCGGCTGAATTATCGGAAAGGCATTCCTATGATCGACATTTCAGTACATGATCTTATAAAATCCTACGAAATCGGAAACAATATTCTCAACGGGCTCTCCTTCGACATTCTTGAAGGAGAGCACGTCGGCGTACTGGGTCCTAACGGATGCGGAAAAACAACGTTATTCAAAATTATCATGGGGACACTCGACTACGACGAAGGCTCCGTTTCTGTTGCCAAAGGAAAAAAGATAGGCCTTATTTCACAAATTCCAGATATCCCAGAAGAATGGACAACGGAAGATGTCCTAAAGTCGGCGCAAAAACGTATATTTTTACTTCAGGAGCGAATGGAAACTCTCGCTGAAATGATGGAATCAGACAATTCCACGGAGCTCCTCGATGAATACGACCGTCTTCTAACGGAATTCACAGGTTCCGACGGATATAATGCAGATATCAAGAGGAACAAAGTAGCGAACGGACTCGACATCCCGTCCTCCATGAGGAAGCAAAAATTCAGAAGTCTTTCCGGAGGTGAAAAGACCCGAGTAAACCTTGCCCGCCTGATTCTTGAAGATACAGACATTCTTCTTTTAGACGAACCTACAAACCATCTTGATATGGAATCCACAGAGTGGCTTGAGGAATATGTAAAGCACTTTCGCGGGACCGTACTCACGATCAGCCACGACAGATATTATTTAGATGAAGTCTGTCAGAGATGTATTGAGATCTGTGAAGGAACAGCTGAATTCTACAGTGGGAACTATTCTTTTTATGTTGTCGAACGTCAAAAACGTTTTGAAGAAAAAATGAAGCAATATGAAAAAGATCAGGAAAAGATCGAACAGTTAACACGCGCCGCCGATCAGATGCACCTATGGGCCTTCATGGGTAATGACAAGCTGCACAAGCGCGCTTTTGCCATGGAAAAAAGGATCGCACGTATCAGGGAAAACGGGGTAGAAAAGCCAAAATCTGCTAAAAAGCTTGACATTCGCTTTAAGGAAGCTGAATTTCATGCAGAGAACGCACTTGTTCTAGAACATCTATCAAAATCCTATGACGACAGGATTTTATTTTCCGGTGTGGACCTTAAAATCGGTCCTTCGGAGCACATTGCTCTTCTTGGAAATAACGGCACCGGCAAAACTTCACTTTTGAAAATTATTTTAGGACAGGAACCTCAGGATTTCGGGAATATATTATTCGGACCATCCGTAAAAATCGGTTATCTCCCCCAGATCATAGAATTTGATGATGAAGCCAGGACCTGTTATGACACCATGCTTTATGAAGCCAAATGTCAGCCGCAGCAGGCAAGAGACCGTCTTGCTGCGTTCGGCTTTCGTGGTGACTCCGTTTTTACTCCTGTCTCCTCCCTGTCGGGTGGAGAAAGAAGCCGACTTAAACTTTGTATTGAAATGGGAAAAAACATCAATTTCCTTATCTTGGATGAACCTACGAACCATTTGGATATTGCAAGCCGTGAATGGATTGAAGAAGCTTTGTCAGATTATGAAGAAACACTTCTTTTTGTGTCCCACGATCGTTATTTTATTGATCAGTTTGCAACCAGGATATGGATGCTGTCAAATCAGTCATTAAAAGATTTTAAGGGTGATTACGAAACATTTAAAAACTGGGAAGAGCGTCAGGAAGTCTTTGAAAAGATAGAAGCAAATTCTTCTTCAGAAAACAAGCCCAAGAAAAACGCTTTGAAAAGCAAGTCTCCTTCAAAGCAGCTCTCCAAAATTGAAAAAGAAATCGAATCCTCTGAAAACAGGCTGATGGAAATCATTTCTCTTGAAGAAGAATTTGCTACGGATTATCAAAAACTCATGGAGCTTACCGAAGAAAAAGATGAACTGGATAAAACGCTAAATACTCTTTATGAACAATGGGACGAACTCTCAAGTCAAATACAGAAAACAGACGGTTGATGCCGTCTGTTTTCTTCTTTACTGTTCTTATGCTTTCTTAGATATAAGATACAGTTCTGATCCGAAATCTCCAACCAGTCTTTGCCGGCCGTCGTATCCTGTTCCAGCAAATAAATTTTGAGGTACAAATCCCTGCATAAGAACCGCACCTTTTTCTGTAAATTCTTCAGCAGCATCTTTTACTGTTAAAAACTTTCCTGCTTCGTGAAGAACGATTCCCCCGGGATTCAGTTTCACGGGAGAAACATAATTGATCATTCCCCCGAACTTCTGTACTCCGATTTTATTGATCCTAGAAGTCACCTTATAAGACGCCTCAGGATCAAGGTGTTTGATGACAATATTTTCGTAAGGCGGAGCCGCATGAGAGATCCTGCGAAACCGCCCTAGAATCACATCAGAATCATCACTGACTTGCCACTGCTCCCCTTCTGTTCCAATATCAGTTCTCGTAAAAATTCCATATTGAAAGATCAATCTATAGTTTTTGTAAAATTTAATTTGTTCTCGAATCTGTTTTATTTCAATTGTCGACAAGTGATTTAAGTCAAGTTCATAGCCAAGACAGCCGAAGAATGCCGCATTAGCGCGTGTCTCAAGCGGTGTGCTTCTGAGTGTCTGTGCATGAGGTGAAGCTGACACATGGCATCCCATTACAGACGGAGGATAAAAGTAGGAAAGTCCTTTTTGTATATCCAGTCGCTCGATCGGATCTGTATCATCAGATGCCCATATCTGTGGAGAAAAACACAGCATGCCAAGATCAAATCGATTTCCTCCTGAAGCGCAGCTTTCAAGGAGCACTTCCGGTTTATCCGCGAATATTCTCTTAAGGATTGAATATAAACTCAAAATATACTGATGTGCCTTATTTCCTGTTACGGGAGAGTTTCGGTTAACGTCCCATTTCAGGTATTCTGCTCCAGACTCTTCAATGACACTACGCACCTGCTCAACAATATAATCCTGAACTTCTGACCTTGTCAGATCAAGTAGATGTTCATGCCTTCCCAGTCGAGGTAAGTTTCTTCCATCAGACAGGATCCAATCAGGATGTTCACGGTATATTTCACTGTTCGGATTAACACCTTCCGGTTCGACCCAAATGCCGAATTTCATATTCCGATTGCGGACTTTACCAGAAAGTCCTCTCAGCCCACCCGGCAATTTTTTAAGATTTACAGTATAATCTCCTAATCCTTTTGTGTCATCATTCCGCTCTCCAAACCATCCGTCGTCCATTACGAACAGTTCGCATCCAAGCTTTGAAGCGCGATCAGCTAAATCTATCAGCTTGCGCTCATTAAAATCAAACATACAGGCTTCCCAGCTGTTAAAAAGGATAGGTCTGGGTCTCTTTCTCCAATACTTCGGAACGATATGCTCATTAATAAATCTGTGCATGTTTCCAGACATTCCGTTAAACCCTTGGTTTGAAACAGTTAAGACGCATTCCGGGGATTCAAAATATTCGCCCGGTTTTAGTTCCCACCGAAGACCATGAGGTGAGATCCCCTGCATGATCCTGTTTATTCCGCTGGCATTTTTTTGTACTGACGCATAGTGATTACCGGAATAAATCAGATTAAAACCATAAACCAATCCGCAATCTTCTGTCGCTTTGCGTTCATATATTGAAAACGCAGGGTTGTGGATGTTAGAACTGAATCCCGTCAAACTTTCTATTACCTGTTTTGTTGGACCAATTTCTGATTTCTGAATGTGTGCTTCACGAATCCATCCTCCGTTGAGCGTCAGAATTTCCAGATCCCCAAGCATATCCATACAGAAGCTCATCATTTTTCTAGTATAAAGAATTCTGTTACCTGTATTTTTTAACAGGCTGCTTCTGCATATCACATCACCGCATACGGAATAATACAGAAACATGATAATTCCTGCATTTTCATCTGCCAATTTAAGCTGCAAGATTTCATCACTACCGTCATGATGAGGAAGTTCAAAATTAGGAGCGTCTTTAGATAGGAGAATTTTATATGAGCAGTATGTTAGATCCGTAAATACCAGTCCTTCACTGTCTTCAATTTCCAGCGGAGACTCTCTGTAATCGCCGTAACCGAATCCGCTCCACTCATACGGGAGATCATTCAGGCAAGAGGAAGGATCTCCTTCCAGATATTCAACGGAAGTACCAAACCCAAATCCAGGTTTCAACCGGAAGGAATCCCCCGCCGTCTCCCCTAGTTTTGGGCCGAAATACAGATGTTCCAGATGCCCCGCATCATCAATCATAAAGATATAGGATATTGAATTTCCCTCGAGATGGAACACTCCGTTTTTCTCATAGATCATGACTATACTCTCCCGAAACAATTATTATGTTCCCATATTATAGAAGGTCTTAATATTCTGTCAATAAAAAGGAGACGGCATAATGTCGTCTCCGATAATATTATGAAATGGATATCAGACCTTGCGGTCGCGTTCCTGACTGTCATAGTGCTTATTCAGCAAAGGACGGACCACATAATAAATAAGTTTGTTCTCTGCATTGGTCATGTAGATGGCAAAGGTTCCGACAAAAGCAACACCGGCAACCATTGTCACTTTTCCGCAGACTTTAAGAGCTTTCTTTTTCATATTATGTCCTCCTTACCATGCTTCCGAATCATCAAACTCTACCAGCGTGGGATCGAGAGGCTTCTCGCCCATAACAACGCTCATATAGTTATTGACTGCATTTCTCATATCTTGTCGCGACAGCGTTCGGCTGTCTTCAAGATCATGTGGCAGGAAGAAGAATTTAAATCCGTGACGGACTGCCTCCTCTTCCAGCATGGAGTGGATGCCGTTCATGCCCTTGCAGGCCACATTATCATTGCAGATGACCATATCACAGTTAAACATCGTTGCCCATTCCCAGACAGCGTTGATGTTATCCCATCCACCGACAGCATGATGACGCATTACGCCTTTCTCCTGAACCATCGCAATGCCCATCAGAGCACTTTCCTCACTGCTTGTGTCAATGATGACGTTGCCCATAGTCGAGTCCATATTCAGTACAATAGTCACACCCCAGCAGTTCTGAATCCATGTCGGGAAATCCGTGTAATACACAGCTGAAGGAGCCCACAAGAAGCAGCGGTGACGTGTCGTTCCGCCGAAAGGCTGGTATTTATTCTTTACCGCCTTTTCCATGATCTTGACAACTTTTCTATCGGTCTTTGTAAAGCTTGGATCAAGACCGCATGCAAGACCGAATTCAACCAGTTTATAAAGGGACTCGCTGATACCGCTAAGCGGAGAATACGGTGTTTTGAACATTTCCCATTTTCTGTGCTCCAGCTCAACCTGTTCATTGTATTCCTTGATGACTTTGAACATGTTGTCCCAGTCCCATTTCATGCCATATACTTCTTCTATTCTGGCTATTGTATTTTTCAGTTCTCCGAGAGTATATTCATGACCGTTTTCCGTATTATGCTGCATAGCGTTTGCAAATACGATATCTTCTAGCCCCATCTCTGCAAAGCGGCGTCTCTGGAACATAGATGTAGACTCGCTGGCATTACAAGGTGTATTGCTGGTGATAGCCGCTTTTCCGAACACCGGGAAAGCATCGTCGATCGTAACGCCGGTCTCTGCCGAGCAGCGGGAACAAACATCAGCTGGCAGACCAAAAGATTCCGCAACATCAATATAATATGGCTCGATATGCTGGTCTACGTCGCAGATAACAAATTCGGGAAGTGTCTGCAGAGGCTCAACAGTCAGCTGAGGAAATCCGCCTACAAACAGTGCAGGAAGCGCTTCATCGATACCGATCAGATAATCGGAATATTTACCGCCACCCAGTCTTCTGTCGTTGGCAATAATCGTTCCAATAATCGCGCAGAGTCTTTTAACTATCTGATTTCCGTGAATGGTCGCGACCTTCAGATCGACATCGCGATAGCCTTCAAAAAGACGATCCACGAAAGCAAACGATCCGAGGAAAGAACCCATCCAGCGGTATTCCCAGAAGGCCTTCAACATATTTACGGGGCTTTTGGCAAACATCATGCCCATCATCCCAAGGTTCTTGAGCCAAGCTACATAGTCTGTCAGGGTATCCTTTGTGCCACGCCACTCACGCCATTTGGCAATTCCAGTCTTGTCATAATAGCGAGATCTGAGGCCTCCGGTGCCGTTCGCAGCCTGCCACTTGGGATCGAATTTCTCAAGTTTTTTATCGATAACGCCACATACGGCGTCTACCGGTTTCATTAAAATATTACTCATAGTACACGGCCCTCCTTATGCATTGATCTTCTTGATCTCCAGGCTTTCGACAAAGGCCTGGAAACGAGTACGGAGCTGACCCACGGAACCGATCGCATATTCTTTTTCAATCGTGCAGCAAGGAATATCTTTCTCGGTAAGGAGAATATTGGACGCCAGCACTTTCTCATAGCTCCAGAATTCGCAGAACTTCATGTTTTCGATGATGATACCGTCAGCATTGAATTCATGATAAAGCTGTTCCATTACTTCATGGCGCTGGTTGATCTTTTTGCCGTCCATAAATCTCGGGCAAAGAGATGAATCAAGATAATGTCTGCAGATGGCTTCAAACGCAGTCTCGCCGTCTTTGATTTCAATCTGTTCTCTGCTCGGAAACGAACCAAAGCAGTAGCGGTCTGCCACGACCATGGCACCGCAGGATTCGATCAGTTTGGTGAATTCCGGATCGTCGATCTCGGAGCCGTAGACCACGACTCGGCAGCGGAACGGAAATTCTTTTTCGGGTTTGCGCTTTTTAATTTCTTCCAGGGTCTCCTCAAGATAAGGAAGGATATACTTGTGCGGGCATACTTCGCTGACCAGCTGGATCACATGGAACTCATAACCGGTAACAGGCGGATTTGGCAGTTTACGGAATTCGCCGATCTCGGTAATGATTTTGCTGATCTTATTATGATCCTCAATAGCTGCTTTCAGAGCTTCCTCGGACGTATCCGCACCGAGCTCTTTCATCAGGGCAAGGACCCGCGCAAGTCCCTTTTTATAGTACTCGAGATTGTTTTCGTCACCTTTGATCGGTGCGTCGACAATCGTCGTCACAAACTTGTCGTTTTTGACTGGCTTAATCAGATCAAAATGTTCTTCCATACGTTCCATTGTGGAACAGGCCTCAATACCGAACAGGGCGTTCAGGTAGTTGTATCCACCTTCAATGGCTCGCTCGAGAATGGATCGAACATACGGGCAGTTGCGATTGGTCATATAATATGTTGCAACATCCGTTGTCACGCAGTTCGGCGCACGCAGGCGTGTTGAAAAACAGCCGGGAACATTAAGCAGGGCTTCCGGAATATAATAGCAGTTATATCCCAGAGCCAGGTCCCCATCTTTGATCGCTTTCTGCACTAATTCATTATTAGCATCCTGCAGCAAGTTCTCAAAATAAATAAGGTGTTTGAGATCTTTCATGAATAACCTCCCTAAGTTTTTTGTTTCTTTTGCCCCCTTACACCTAACGGTTGTTCCGTTATGTGACAAAAGAACCCCTTATGTTATAAAATTATCATCATTGAAAACCATTGTCAATTTACACTAAAAGGAAAACTGTTTAATTTATTATTTTTTATAGAAAAAAATGTAAAAAATCTCTGTTAAGTTAAAAAAAATAAAGTATCTGAATGTTCAGATACTTTAATCATTATTATAGATACTAAATTTTTAATCTGCCAAATGTCCGGCAAGTTCTCTTCTTATCTCGGATTCTTTCTTCTTACTCAAGCAGTTTCCTTCGCAGAAATCGATATGCGCATCCATGGAATCTCTGGCAAGCTGCGGATATCCCATTCGAATCGCATTGAGTATTGCATCATGCTGACTGCAGAGCATCATCAGTTTGTCGCTTCGAGAAGCACTTGCCATGTACTCGCAGGTACGTATAGAAAGATAACTCAGTTTTTTATCCAGCGACTTGTACATTTCGCTCAGATAATGATTTCCGGCGCTTTCTACGATAAAACTGTGAAACTGTCTGTCGTACATTGTATTGAAATCCTCTGTGCCTGATTCTATGTAATCGCTGAGGCTTCTTTTAAAAAGCGTCGTATATTCTTCGAGCTTTTCATAATCAATCGTCCAGTTGCGCTTTGCGCAGATATAGCAGGCGACGCTTTCTATAGCTTTTCTGGCTTCAAATAGTTCAGATATATCTTCTTCGTCAACATCAAAAACATAATAGTTTTTGTATTTTCCGCCCGAACCCATGGATTCAATAACAAGGCCTCTGTCCGTAAGTCTTTCAACCGCTTCGCGGACGGGCGTTCCGGAAACATCCAAATCTTCTGCAATCTTGTTGATCTTAATCTTGCTTCCCGGTCGGATTCTTGAAGTCAGGATTGCATCCTCAACAATATTGTATACTGCATCGCTTATACGAACAAACGGATTTTCATCCTGTACCTGCTGCAGCATCTCAGGGGTGAATACTGTCTTATCATCCATAGTAAATGAAACTTCGTCCTCTCACTTTAGTTTATTAGATTATAAAATAACATCTTTAAAAGGTCAAATATATTCTACTAAAACAGATAGAAATTTCAATAAAATTAGCATATATTCATTTTTTGAAAATAAAAAGCGGAAGCATTTCTGCTTCCGCTAAGTTTAAATACTAGTCATTCTTTATGCTTCAGGAGCTCTGGCATGATCTTTATAGTGAATATGCAGCAGATCATGTGCACGTCCGTCAAGGACTTTATAAGCAGCAGCAAGATCACCATTCTGATCGCAGTTCTTAAGATCGCACTGAGCATCAGCATTAAAGATGCCGTCGAAACGCTGTTTCTTAACAGCGTTATTTACCGGAGGCTGACCGCCGCCGCCGATACATCCGTTCGGGCACGCCATTACTTCAACAAAGTCGAAGTACTCTTCTTTGCTGCGGATCTTAGCAACAAGCTTATCCGCATTTCCAAGACCATTGGCAACAGCGATTCTAAGCTTAAGATCTCCGGCTGTAACTTCAAAGGCTTTGATTCCATCCAGTCCGCGGACACCGCATTCTGCAACTGCCGCGACATCCTGATCAGTCTTGGTCTGAAG
>Ga0181612_155901_pt1 | contig 10220 bp, 4 predicted proteins | sample HoacroProtozoa21_FD_119630 | JGI IMG/M metagenome (GOLD analysis project Ga0181612, IMG submission 119630) | Hoatzin crop microbial communities from Cojedes, Venezuel. Combined Assembly of Gp0051906, Gp0051904, Gp0051908 | reverse complement strand
CTCAAGTTGCACCAGGGGAGGTTTAGATTGGATATTGGGAAAAGTTTCTTCACCAAAAGGGATAATCAAGCCTTGGAACAGTGTACTAAGGGAAGTGGTTGAGTCACCATTGCTGGAGGTGTTCAAAAGAAGTGTAGACGTGGCACGTGGTTAGTGGTGGACCTGGCAGTATTAGGTTGGTTGGACTCGATCTTAAAGGTCTTTTCCGACCTAAACGATTCTATGATTCTTTGAGATGTCCTTTCTCTATGATGTTACAGTTGAGATCAATGTGAGCGTTGCTTCACTTACATGTTTGGTTCTAGTGTGCATTTCCAAAGAGAATCTACTTGCTTCTGGTTTTTTCCCCACCCTTCAAATGGGTGCTGCAAAGCAACAGTTATATCCAAAAAGATACTGAGAAGAAAAAAGAGATCAGAAGACAGAGATTGTTTGTGTTTCCTAATCTGTGTGTTTATGGTGCAGAGATTCTGTTAGCGACATTTTTCTGTCTGTATTTTATGCCCTTCGAAGAAGCAATAAAAACCTGGCTTTTTTTTTATTATATTCACTGGTATGAGTGAGTGGGTGTGTGGAGAGAGGAGTAGGGGATGAAGCACAAATTTTTCTATATATTTCTCCTACTCCTTTTCACTCTATCTCAATTAATTTTTTTACTCTTCTTTATTATTTGAGCTGTTTCAGTCAGTCATAGGTGCTTTTTAATCCTAGTTGTACAACAGATGTCTTGTTTGCCAGGTTAATATTGAAATGAATCCATGAGATCACCACAGGAGAAATTAAACACTGAAAAAGGGTTGTGTGTATTAATGTATATGTACAGAAATCACGGCTAATTGGTTTGAAGTGCAATGGATAGTGTCATGTCACTATTGTAAGTACTGTAGAGAAAGGAAATGAATTAAAAAAAATCATTTGGAGCTTATTTTGTGCTTATTTGGAAAGAGGTCACTGCTTGAGCTTCACTTTTTACCAATATACAATAGCAATTTTACATATATATATATTTATATATATATTTTACCAATGTAGCTACATTTTCCTTTGTGTCTTTGAGAAAAGAATGGGTCATCTGCTTCTAAACTGTGCAAGTGTTCAGATAGTTGAGAGCTGCTTGCAAAGTGACCCATATTATCTTCACATTGCGTCAAAACCTGGTTCAGAGGCTGGTAAAAGAGTCACGAAAACTCTTGACAATAATTTACAGTAACTTTGAATCATTTACAGAACTAGTGAAGGCTGGAATAATGTTGTTCTATATAAACCACTATGTACCTTGCAGTGTTTCTCTGAGGAAACGCAAGCCTAATGTGCATAGCAATGACCACAGATGGTAAGATTTTTCGAACCTGTATTTCTTTGTTTTAGTAAAGAAATAAAATGTTATGTTTCAGCTTTTTTCGTGATGTTAGATTGTGTAGTACAGTTGTCAAAAATGACAGGTATTGTTGAAAGAATTTGCCATCAAAAGTGTGGTTACATTAGAACTAATTTCTTTACACATTCCCTTGAAATTATTATAATATTCTGATATTACTGTGATACTCTGAGCAGAATACATGTTTGATATTTTCCTAACATTGAATAGATTGTAATGTCTGAATAAGTTTTTGTATTTGTAAGAAACTACCAGCTACACCTCATGGTCAAGCAATATGTGTCCTGGTGTTCTGATAATTGTTATTAAATATAGCATAACCTGCTAAGGTATACTTTAATTTTGAGTAATACTGTTATGTATTGACCTGTTAAACAGCTCTTTTATGGCTCCTGTGATATTTTTAGTGTGCACTGCAATTGTAAAGTTTCAAAACAGTCATATAACTATTAGAAAAATTATAATCCATATTTTACTTTAAAATTCATGTAAGCATTTTACTTCATATTTTTGAATATTAAAAAGATCTATGAGTAAAAGTATCAGCTTTAGTAGTAATTTGTAATAATTACTTGTAACGAGCTAGGCATAAATATAAAACTGATGGGTTTTTTTTGAAGTTCAAGGAATGTGAGAAGATTTAAAATGAATGAGTGTGATTTTACCATTTCAGCCAGTTTCCGTGAACATTTCCTTTTGAGCTAAGGCTAGTTGTCCAAAATAGTCTTTAGGAAATGGAAATAGCTCATGTATCTTGAGTGCAGAGGTTGTGGATTGTGTATTTGATATATTTGGTATTTTGAAGCAGGCCTTTTCTCCTAGGATTGTTCTCCATGGGAAGATTTGTTTTTGTTTTAGGCACAAACCAGTAGCAGTTTGGTTGGTGCCTAGCTGTGACTTGACTTAACAGGGGGTGAAAAGATGAGATGTGGTGTTACATTATCTTTATTTTTTTTTATTCTGTTAACCGTCACCTAATTCTTAGAAAGAGAAGAGTTAAGATTTCAGGATGTTATGGTTCCTAAAAGCTTACATGGATTAAAGAAGGTGACTGGACAAATAAATTGGTAAAAAGCCCATGGGGTGGTGTTAAGCAGAAGGATAACACCTCTGTCTAGAGAAATCTTCAATCTGCAAATTGCTGCAGGCTGGAAGGGTATTCTGGGGAAGTACTGCTTTGTGTGCACTGTTTTTGTCTGCTTTTGGCCACTCTCAGAAAATGTACTGTGTAGATTAACATTTGATTTTTATCTGTTGTATTTATTACTGTTTTCTAACCCTGTATGTATCTCTGTGCCTACATGGTTGAGTCATTGCTCTTACTTTGCTGTATTAATTTGTTTCTCCAAATTGACTATACAATTTGTGAACAAAGATAAATTGTATGTGATTTTAAAAAATAAAATCTATAAATTAATTTGAAGAATAGTTAAAATATTTCATCAAACAAATTTTATATTTTACAGCTCTACTACCTTGCTGATTATTATAATTTTTAGATTCGACAGGTGCAAATTTTACCAGCATCTACTGTTGGAATTCGTATTGATGTTATTTTTTCTTTGATAATGGTCATCATGGTTTTTTTTCTTTTTAGTTTTAAAATTTTTTAATTTCATGTGCCTGGATGTCACACAAATGCATCAAAGCCAAAGCTTTGATTTAAAAAAAAAAAAAAAAAAAAAAAAAATTTTCTGTCTGAAAAGAACTCATTCTGTAAAAACCCTTTACTGCTTTGGGAAAGTCTGAGATAACTTATAGACAGTTTTTCTTACTAAGTGAAGTAGTCATAGCAGTTAGTTAGAAGTGCTTGTTCAATGAGAAGGTTGAACTTCATACAGAAGTTGCCATCTTGTATATCAATTTTAGTTGCTGCATATGTAACATGCTCGACATAAAATCTTAGAAAACAAGGAAATAAAAACTGAGAGTATTAAATGTTCATTATGTCTTGCTTTAACCTTATTCTTACTTCACCACTTGCCCAGCTATTGAATGTCACTGTGTTTCTTAGTCTTAATTGGCTGCATCAGGACTGCAGTCTGCCATCAAGTCATTCCCCAAATTTAAGTAAAGTTACCAGAACTGTACAGACTTCAGTGGTGGGGGGGTGCAGAGCAGGTCATGGTTAAGAGTATGTTTAGTGGCTGTCTTCCCTATAAAGAAATTTGCCTGAATTGAGTTTGTAATAGTTTTGATTATATTTCTTGTTTTCCTGACTGCCTGAGCACCAGCTAATGTCTTCCCTGAAGGTGCTAGTAATTGCTGTTATAATGAAGTCTAATCTCTTTCTCTTCAGTTTTGTAGCTTTGATCTTGGTTATACTGACTCTTACGTGCTGAATTACCTGAAATTAGAACTGCATTTTGTGGGTGAATCTGAAATACAACAAAAACTACATGCGTAGCTTTCTGAATGGCCTTTAATATACAAATTTTATAGGCAATAATGTAAGGAAACAGATGAAATCCCATGAAATCAACAGATTTCCTCTGTGGTACATTTCCTGTGCAGTACATCATTATGATTAGAAATACCTCTGAAGTGATGTAATGGTTTTAGTTTTTATACTTTCCAGAGAAATAGCAATTTTCCATGTGTAAGTGAAACTTTAAAATAAAATTTCATACTATTTAGTATTACTTTGTAAATAATTAAAAAGCATAGATAAGCCCTGTGAAACTTAGTGGCTTCCAGCTACCAACTCATCAAAAATTTTGTCTGCTGCTGTTATTTGTGATCAGTATGCTGTTTCTATCCATGTTAGATTGGATGTATTAAGTAGGTATGAACTTCCTTATGTTCTCTGCTGCGAATGTCTCACACTTAGAACCTGATCTAAATCTTACTAAGGTTAAGAGAATTTTTCTTTGGGTAACTTCAACTGTCTGATAAAGTGCTTCTAAATTTGTATTAATCTACAGTCTTTTGAAGGGCTAGATCAGGTGTGTATCTTTTGACTGAAACTATTATATACAATTGCACTACTTTATAAATTTATTAATACATTTATTATATATCTGTTTCAGGGTATTGAGGAATGGAATATTGCCCATCTTAATACAATATTGGATGTTGTAGGAGAAGACTGTGGAATTTCTATTGAGGGTGTAAATACGCCATATCTGTATTTTGGCATGTGGAAAACAACATTTGCGTGGCACACTGAAGACATGGATCTCTACAGTATCAATTATCTCCATTTTGGGGAGCCGAAGTCATGGCAAGTTTGAATTTTTGTGAAAGATGATTTCATATATCTGTTTCAGCTGACTAAACCAAACAGATGGGCCATAATTGCTTCGTAGTGGTATGTTTTACTGAAAAGCTAAGATAGTAGTTTTGTTGTGTGGTTTTTTTTGTTTTGTTTTGTTTTTGAGCTCAGAATGCTATGAAATATGTGAGGTTTGTGATGTAAAGAACATCCAAGAAATCCAACTCATATACTTACGTTCTTTGCGTAGAATATTGATAGATGTAGAGGCTTGAATAGGTTTTTTTTGGCTCCTTATTACTAACTGTGGATAATGTGAGTGCAAGTATTGTAACAATATAATACATTTCAATGTTTCTGATATATTTCTGTATAGGTTCTTTTTTCTCCTCACCCTGGTGCCTGTAATGGGGTTGGGCAGTGAACTATCCGTGGAGGTTTTCCTTTGAAGAAGCTTCATACTTAAATCTTACTTCTCTTTAAAGCCCAGATGTCTAGCATCTCTGAAAATGTTATCTGTGGGATTTTTCCAACTATATGGGATACTTTCCTGAGAACTGCTTAACTTTTCTGGATTGTCAGGATTCTCTGTTTTTAATGTGGAACTTCACTTTTCTATTCTTATTGACAAGTATGGATTAGCATAAGAGGATTCTTATGCGAAATGTAAGAAATCTATAGACAAAGAAAGGGGAGAGGTTTTTTTGCAGTCCTTAAGGGCAAATCATTAATTACTGGGGCAAACAAACATTTTATGAGATGGTTGTTGCTTGAGTATAGTTTTTGACTTAAGAATTTTTCTGTAAAACTTATATGTTCTGGTATATGGTCTGGGGTTGTAATCTGTGGTATGAGGAGATTATAGGGAAGATGAAGCCAAAGTCAGTGGTGCATTGACATAGGAAAGGAACGGTAGCAATAAGCACAATTTGCAACAAGGGACATTTCAGTTTGATGGAAAGAAGAAATAATTCACAATGACATTGTAACAGGTTGCTTAGGAACGCTGCTGAGTCCTCATCTTTGGAATTTTCAAAGCTTGATTTAGATGTTGCCCTGTGCAAACTGATCTAACTTTGAAGTTAGCCGTATGTTGATCAGGAGATCGGACTAGATGACATTCAGGTCCCTTCCAGCCTAAACTTTTCTACCATTGTGTGATACTGAATTTTAAAGATGGTGTTGAAAGTTACTTTGCTAATGTATGGGGTGACTTGGAAACCAATTCTGAATCAAGCCTTCACTTTTCTGCAGAATTCTAAACCTGTGCGTTAAGTTGCTTGCAATTCATTTGCAACCATTGATGCTGCAAATTCTTTCTAGTTTCTGTATACTTACATGTTTTTTAGCCAATGTTTTTTCTTAAAGTGCATTCTGAGAAATATAAAGACCTGGGAAATATAGGGTTAGAGAAGAAAGAGGACCCTCCATCCCCCCGTTCACAAAACAAGTGCAGCAATAAAGCAACAGTCCGATGAATAACTATCAACTCTCACTTCGTAGGTCAGGAAGCTGCTATATTTGTGTCTTTGACCAGATGTTCCTGGGTTGTTATTTTTGCACAGTGCTTTGCAGTGCTACTGTTGGTAGCTGCTATTTAGGTATTGGAATAAAGTTATCAGTTTATTTTGTGTAAGCTGTGTGTGTACAATATGTGTGACTATTTATTTTCTAACTCTGCAGTGTATAAGTTAGCGAAGTAAGGTTTAAAAAGCGGACAGTCGGTCACCTGGACTACCTTGTCTGCTGATCTGTGGGTGTTGATGTTTTTAGTGATGGAAAGAACAGACTACTTAATATTTAAGCTTTGTAGTTACTGCAGAGCTACTATAGTAATTATTCTATACTACAAAATGTAACTTCTTTGGCTGTGATGTCTAGAACAATGTTATTAATGTGGTACAGCTTAGTGTAATTACTTCCTGAGGCATAGATAGAAAGATCACTATGAAATGTAATAAATCTGACTAGATTTTTATACTCGTAATGATTGTTCTAGTCAAGTCGTTATGACTGTGTAGTTTTTTGTGTTCTTTAACACATTTTACTGTGCAAGCTCAATGATGTTGTGATTTTACATTCATTCATAGCTTTACATTTATTTTCATTTTGTTAAAATTTTAAGATTATTAAATTAGAGGAATGCAAGGCAGATAACCTGTGAAAGTCAGAATATGACTGACAGTTCGTAGAATTTCATGCTGACCCATAGAATTCTGTACTGAGTCACAGGAAATCTGTTTTACTAGCTAACCTGATTTTTTTTTTTTTTAATGACGTAGGTTTTATTATGTGATATAAGTTTTATTTTCTGTTCTTGGAAACTGGGGACTTGTCATCATGTAGTCATCATTCTGGTATGCTGTTACAGCCTGCATTTTCCATGTTGGGAGTGATGTGAAGGGGTCCTTGGGGGAAAAACACCAATTCTGAAATCTTTATATTTATGTATCTATTATTATCATTTAGCTCCACTGCTTTTCTTGCTTTGGAAGTAAAATTCACTTTCTGTGAAAACCTACAGACTAAACTGAAAGCATGTGACTCTTTCTAGCAGGGTATCCTTGGTTTGTACAATTTCAGCTGTGCAGTTCACAGGGTATGTTGCAGGTATTCATGATTTTTGGCCTTTTTCTTCTTTCTTACACAGTTTCCCTGAGTGTGCAGTGTGATTTAATTTCCATCTTAAATATGTCCTTAAACCAGGATTTTTATGTTGGAACAAACATGGTGGTAGAAGATTTTTCTAGAATGCGAAGGGATGCTGATGGTTGAAGAACACTTAACTTTAATAGTTTATATAAGTCTTTGTGAAAACTTTTGAAACTCTGAAGCAATGCTGCTTAAAACTGCGTTAGTAAGAGTGTTGGCTAAGGTTTTCTGATTTTTTTTTTTTTTTTAATTTTTTTAAACAATACTTAAAGCTAAATGGATATTAGTCATGACCAACATACAGTCATGTTTCTCTGTTGAGTTAAAGGCAGAGTAGAGAGAATTGTAAGTTTATATCAAGTCTATACAGTGGATTAAAGAGAAATGAAATGCCTACTTCAGATACAGATGAAAAATAGGATCACTTTATGTACTTTTGTCTACAATAGTAGATTATGTAGCATGCTTCTAAGAATTATATATAATTTTTTTTTTCAGAAATCACAGCTGTAATAATTAATATTGTGCTGCACTTAATTTTTCTAAATAAATGTTGTTATATCAGTATCCTAAAAACAAGGAACTATGTTTTTAGAGCTTGAAGTTACAAAGAGAGAAGCTTCAATGCTAAATTATTGAAAGTTTGGATTCAATTAATATATTCTGTTAAAAAAGTAGCAATGATTTTCAATAGTTTATTGTCAATCAACATTCATCGTAATGGGAAAACACTTTAATCCCATAAAATTGCATTTGTTTAATTTTACTAACATTATAGTTTAGGTGATTTACTTCTACTGTGAAGTTACTGCAGAAATGCTGATTGGTTTGTGACATGTTTTCTGGCTACTTAGAGATTTTTCTTGATAAAGCCCAGGGAGAACATTTCAGAGAATGGAGCAAAAACCCAAATGATCATTTGTTCCCTGATCTCACAGGGATTTTATTATAAAAAATGTACAGATATTTGTTGCATTATTCTTGAAGGACTTGTTAGCTCTGGGCTGAATGTGTTTTGTTTCAGGCCTATCTTTGTAAGAAGGTTTGGTAGCTTCTAATGTGAAAACTCTCATATCTCATTTTTTTTTTTTAATTCTTAGCCTTGTAGAAATTACAGCTGATCAATTTGATGATGTGGTGCTGCTTTGTCTTTTATCAGATTGTAGATCCTATGGAAGATACCGTGAAGCAATGCTAGAATTGCTTAAATATGTTCATTATGATAAATTGAGAATCAACTGCAGATGAAATCCTATTCTATGAAAACCTAGCTCACAAAGAGCCTTAAAGTAATGAACTGTGATACCATGCTTAACTTCTAGGCTGTTCATCCTAGAAAGTATTTCAGAATGCTGAATTAAGCTCTGAGGTTCTGCGTACTGTAGATGGATGAAAATAGATGTTTCATAATGGAAGTGAAGCAAGCACATTGAATGGGGAACTGTCAATTCTAGGCAGTAGGCAAGTCTAGAAAGAGGGGAATGTTTGAAATTTTTAAGCCTGTTAATATCACAAGCGGGCCCAGGAGCGCTATTACAAATATGTAATCCAAAGTTACATAAAGTGATTTTACCAATAACTGAACTAAAATGGGCTTTTCCAACTTGAAATAGGAAAGCTTGACCTTTTTTTTAACACTTGCAGTACACAGATACGGGAAAGAAACAAAGACCATTGAATAAAAATTCAGCTTCTGTAATAGTATTTTGTTTCCTGCATTTTACCCTAGATTTACAATAATGTAATGATACTTCTGATCAAAATTTGTTTTAGGAATTTTTTCCTCGTCTCCGCCGTCTCATTTTGGTATCTTTATAGAAATTTAACTTTTTAAATTTACTTTCTGGATATTTAAGAGCTTTGAGCAATTTGTTTTTCATGACCTACACTTATTATCAAAAGAATCAAATGATTATACCTTATAACGTAACCAGGGAAAGGGTTACAAGTGTACAACAAGTCATGCCCTGGCATTGTTTCAGGATATTTGTTTTCAATTCATATGTCTTTAGTCCAGTTTTCTATAAGCACCTTTTATGTAGTAGAATTGTTTTGTGTTGTCTAATGCAGCAGTTTCTCAAATGGAAATTTGAAGAAGTTGATGTTGCTGTGGAGATACAATATTAGTTTGCCTGTGTCTTCTGAAATGTCTGTCAGTTATTTCTCCTTCTGAAGCCTGTAATTTTATTCTAAGTTATCTTTTGAATTAAGAAGTTTCATCTGTGGTCCATGTGCTTTTTGTTAATATTTTCAAGTGACTTGTACTAAAGATTCCATTTTCAGCTTAAAGGAAAATAAAAGGAGAGGAAGCATTTTTTAGGCGTGTTTTTATACGGGTGCATCTCAGTGCAACATCCAAACATTTCTAATAAAACTGAACTTGATCAAAACCCATGGGTTTTTTTTTTCCTGTTACTGGATTCTTTTTGTTTTCAATGCAAGGTAACACTTGTATTTTACTGTGATGGTCTAGCAGTTGTTGAAAAAATAAATTCATTCTCATAGAACAGAAACTGTAAAGGTAACAGTAATTCAAAGGTTATTTAGGTTTTGCATCTGAGTATAAAATCAAATCAAACAGTAACCAAAGGAGTTACTGCAATTAAACAGGTTGTGAATTGCTATTTTAAGCCAAGTTCCCAAACATCATTTTTTCATTTCATAAAGTTAGCTATTCTAATTGTCACCAACCATGTTTTCTGAGCTAAAGGCAGGACTGAGTGATCACAGCTACCAGACTACTATCTGTCGTTGCCTTTGCTGGGGATTTGAAGAATAAAGGTAGAACAGGGAGCTGTTGCTACTAGTTTATGACTAAATTGTGGATGTTACTGCCTGAGACATAATTTACAAAAAAAAAAAAGAAGAGAAGCAGAGAAGTTAGCTTATTTAAAGTAAACTGAGAAATCGTGTAGAAGAATTAATCTTGAAAACATAGAATCACACAGAATCACAGAATGTTCGGGGTCAGAAGGG
>Ga0181612_136316_pt1 | contig 10220 bp, 5 predicted proteins | sample HoacroProtozoa21_FD_119630 | JGI IMG/M metagenome (GOLD analysis project Ga0181612, IMG submission 119630) | Hoatzin crop microbial communities from Cojedes, Venezuel. Combined Assembly of Gp0051906, Gp0051904, Gp0051908 | reverse complement strand
TCTTTCCTAAAGAGTCTGTAGCCATCCATGACAGCATGCCAGTCATGTGAGTTGTCCCACCACATTTCAGTGACGGCGACCAAGTCGTAGCCGTCCTGCTGTGCAATGGCTTCCAGCTTCTCCTGTTTATTGCCAATGCTACATGCATTGGTGTAGAGGAACTTGAGCTGGGCTGTCGATCTCACCCCTGACACTGGGATGCCAAGCCTGGGCTCATCCCTAGTGAGCAACTTTACCTGGATAAAGTCCCTATTCTGATACACTCTTCTGTTCGGTTCCAACTGCTTTTATTTTTATTGTGTTCCTAGTTTGGTCAGTACAATAAGGTTCAGAAAACAGGGGGTTTGGGACATGTTTTTTGATATCTTCTTTCTCTCAACTTTCCTAGTTTGGAAAGAAAGGATTGCAAAATGAAATAATTTACCAGCTGTAAAATAATGGAGCTTAATTAAACCACCCAATCTCCCACTGGTACTAACTATCAGTGTGTGAATCCTTCTGAGACTATTAATTTCAAAAGGTTTATTAAAGTATTATTACCATGCTTTCTCATTAACATTCATCTGAAACTTACTAAAAATCACCAAAACATAATGTACCTAGAAGTGTATTGCAAGATACACTCTCAAAGTCAAGATAAAAATATAACAATCCATATAAACAACACTGTCAAACAAAAGCTTGAATTCGATCTGTGTTTCTTGGCAAAGAAACCATGTAGCTGTTTTTTGGTGTATAATTTGTGAGTGTTACTGTAAAAAGATCATTTTACTCAGTGCTGCCCTGGTTTAGCAGCACCATGGACTTCTCCGTTGGAGACCTTTACATTTTTTGGTGATGTATTGGAATTTTTACCATGTTTCTAACTATTTGCTTCACACAGTGATTGCATGTCTTGTTCCCAGTTTATCATACAAATACAGAAAACGAACGGAGATTTGCTTTAAAGAGCTTTAAATAAAACAAGAGACACCAACCAAGTACAGCCACATAGGATAACACAACGAAACTGAGAAAATTATGATCAGCAACTTAAGAAGTAAGAATAAAGTTACTCAATTGTTTTTATGTTATTGTATCCCAGCAAGAGAGTTTTAAGCTGGAAAACACATAGTGGATCTGAATTAAGTTAAGGAGGAGCTCTTGTTGCACCGAAAATTGACATGGGGGAAACAGTAAAATGCTGTGCATCAGCATGCTTTGTTTGCAGCTCAACAGCGAAGATCACCATCATCAGAACAGAAACAGAGTTTGACATCAATGTTGTGGAAGAGATGGTGGCCAATGAATGTCCTAAGAGGTGAGAAAATGCAATATTTGAATAGGGGATACATCCAAACCTCTATCAGCCCTGGTAAACACTTCTGTAAAAGGATAAGGCAGCTTTCATATGTGCACTAAATGTTTATAAAAACTACCTTTCTTCTATGTCCTCTGGAGAAAGCACATTTACATGTACTTTTATCATGGTCATTTCTAAGGTCTCAGATCCAAACCACGCCTATTTGCAAGCCTTGGTACAAAATTGGGGCAGACATGCACGCTGCGTGCAGGGAGGGCATTTGGAGTCTCGGAGCTGGTAGATTTGCTTGGGACTCTTCCCCTTGGCCCTTAAGGCCAGCAGCACCTGGGTCACATTCTAGTACAAACCAAACCACATACATCCTCCAACACAGATGGTCATGAAGTCCGGTGAGAAATCTATTAAATAGTTTGTGGCACGTCACAGTCACAAGTTAAGGCCACCTCTCGGACAAAAACTAGGGGCCCTTTCGACGTTGGCACAGGTGTCCCATAACAGCATAAAACACACACCAGAATAAAATGAACATCGCTAAGAGGACCCCCAGTGGCAACTGTTTTAACAAATTAAATTGATTTATCAGACAATTGTGAACACGATTAAGCACTCACAACTGGACATTTAAAATGTGATATTCAGTAGCTGTTTGCACTGCACAGAGAAACATATAACTCTATTGTCAAGATGGAATAAAAGATTAACACATATTCTTTAAATGCATGGATGTGTGCAATACTTGCCAAATTAGCTGAGGCAACATGTCTTGCTCCACAAAAAAAGGAGGTGGGTTTACATGAAGTGTTTTCCCTTTACTGTAAATAAGTTAGTGTATGGCAATGTCTTTATGGAAAACTCTTCAGTTAACGGTTTTACTTAAGATCTGCTTTCCTGTTTACTTTATGTCTTCTATGGTAGTACCATAGATTCTTACTTGTGTAATGTAGGGACAAAATAACATCTACACTTGACAAGATACCAAGAAGAATGTCAAATATTTTTTAAAACAACAAAAAAACCTCTTTCCCTTCTGATACAAAAAAATTTTCATTTATAACAGCTGCCACTGGTGCTATGACATTTTAGCAAATCCAAAGTAAAATCCTGACATAAGCACTGAGAGTATTTGTATTTGTTAAATATCTGCTTGACCATCTTTCTGAAGAAGAGTCTAAAGACCATTTTTCTGTGAAGAGGTCACACTTTTATGCTGAAATTCCTTGCAAAACCAGACTGATCTACTGCTGAAGCCATTGAACATAAACTAATAGTTTCATCAGATCAAGTCATCATTAAGACTGAATGCCTAATACAGAAATAAAAATGTAAAGCTTTATGATGCATAGACATGATTTATTTTCCTTGAGAACAGCATTTCTTCTGCATGTAGGTTTTTCCTCTCAGAACCACATATAGGGGAAAAAAAACCCAAAATAAGACAGAAAAGGTGATTAGTGAATAAATGTCTCTGTATTTTACAGAGTTAAGTGACCCAACAGTTAATTCAAATGAATGCTGTATCACTAGAGCAATGTTAAAGACTCAGATTATTTCATTTCCTGTCATCTGAGATCTCTAACACCTACTGTAAGCTAAAAAAAAAATCACGCTTGGCATCTGTTTACTGGCACAGGAACAAAATGTACAGAAACAGAAGCAAGTATGGGTGAGAGCTGTTTCTCCTTAAGCTGAAATTCAACCTGTCTTGTTGGAAGTGGTGTGATGTCTTGGACTGGTGACCTGTAAAAGCACAGTTCTTTATTCTGTTGTGCAAAACCCAGCAAAACTCAATGGGTACTTACACTTTATAATGGTGCCTTCTGCTTTGGTGTATCAGAACTGAACAGTTTTTAACATGCAGAGAAGCAGCTCTTTCCCCTGCTAACGCACATATACACACACTCCTATTGAAAGGACATACAGAAGGAATGATTTGACGTTAACAGAAATCTAAACACCTTATTTACTCAGTTAATTTACTTGTAGATCTCTTCTCAAGCAAACAGGCAAACCAAAACACCAGTTTCCCATCTCACAGTCCTTGCATGAGTAAAGTCAAAACATTACACTTAACTATAGGGGTTGGACCTTAATTTCTTCACCCATTAACACTAAATTTAGTGTATCAGGAAACTGAAAGAGCATCTTACCTGAATTGGATCTTGTGTCAGTCTCATGGGCCCAATTTGTACTTCTGTAGTTGAAGCCTGCTAAAGAAGAGTAATACAGATTTTTTTTTTCCAGTCTGGTTCTTAATAAGATAACATTTTACATGCAAGAATGAAAGATCAAACAGAACCATGAAAGACTTTCAAAGGCAAGCATGCAAGTGACTATCAACCTTAATTTGGTTGCTTTGAAGTGTATCTTTTATGAACATATTTTAACAAACTCCTAATTTTCTTTTATTTGCTTTTAAGTTAAAAACTGTAGGGTTTTAAATAGGGAAACAAGAAACACCACTACCTTTTCCCTCTTTCCCCAACAGACTGCCTTGATTACAAAGAAGGACTTCTATTTTGTGTAAAACTACAGAAAGCTATTTTTTCTGGCCAAAGATTCCCTTATTCCTTTAAGTGTAATAGAGAACTTGTATTAAAGGTCTTGTGACATATATTCAACAATAATATTTTAATGGGTTTAGGTGGAAAAAAAGTGACTTTTCAGGTGAGAACTTGTTTGGATTGCAGATTAAAAATTGTTTTCCAGAAGCGCAGCCTTTAGTTTGCCATAAAAATCATTGCTACGATGTGAGCCATGATATTTTCAGAAGACGTGAGAGTGCATCATAACTTCAAGCTACTGCAAGTTAGCCAGCAGACCTTGGCTGTGGCTGCTTTGTTGCCATATTTCCTAGGAGTTGGACTACCTTAGTACTTTTTGCATCTTGATATATTTCAGTACACTTCTGTACAATACTAATTTGTTTCTCTTCAGACCATTAGCTACAGAAGGTTGTTAAGCAACTGAACAATACCTATGTCCTCCCACAGATACATGTACTTAAGGAAAAGAGTCTTTGAACCCTTAAAATATTGTTCCCCTCATGTATGGAGGATTATTTGCAAGTTAGCCATCTCCAGAAGGGCAGATTCTCTGCTTTCCAGGTACCAGTTAACCCAGGTGCATGGTGCAGTTGAGTTAAAGCAATCACTCCGCAAGCCATGCAATCTGAACAAAACTCTAATTGTAGGCAGATTCCCAGAATCATTCCCTGACACACAGGAATCCTGGAGCCTTATTTCTGCAGCATTTTGTTCTGCGGTGCTTTTTAGTTTGAGCCTTTTGTCCACATATTACCTTATTCTTAAATTTAGTATTTTTCAAAGGAATGGATATAAACATTCAAAATGGATAAAGTTACCAGTATTCAACCTTTTTTTCCTTAGAGAATACAACACAATGTTAAGTATTAACAGTCTTGCCTGCATGTGAGACTGTGGTATTATGTATAGCTACAACTGACACGTTGGACTTTCATGCACCACTGAGCATCAATTCTTCTGAGCACAACAATGTACGTCAGAAGGTGGTAACAGGCAGTACTCCAACAGATTAAACTACAAAGCCTACCACTGTTTTCCAAAGCAAAAACTGCCCCCAATATAAGTGTAGTTAACCTCTCCTTTTCTCAAATAAAAGCTTTGCTTCCCACGAGCTCCTGCCATAGCAGAATGTAACTTAATGCCAGTAAGCGTATCAGAACAGAAATGAAAGTTAGCACCTGTCACCAACTGTGAGTTATGAGTAAGGTTAGAGAAACAGTTCTCTGAAAGCTCCCAACCCCTCTTGACCTCTACCAAAAAAGAAAAATAGCACATTCACACTCCAATGGTATTATACAGGAAACCCTTAAATACATATTTTATCATGATTCATTTTGCTTAAAAAAAAAAGTTTTAAAGTAGTCTCACTAGGTGAATCTGTAAGAATACACAACAGACTTGGCTCAGCATCAGTGCAAAAGCTGCTTTTTTCACATTGCACAGCTCTGATTGTCCCAGCATGTATTGATCAAGAGCGTGGCATCCTCCACAAAAGACAGTTACAACACAGATATTTATATGATTATCCATTTATTCATGGTATTAGTGAACTGACAATGAACGCCTTCCACTTTTCTGCTACTTCAGAGGACATCCAGGTTTAATTACTCTGTTTTGTCTAAGACGGTAGAACTGTGTCTAAGACATAGATTGATGCAGGCAAGTCTATTAGTCATTTTACAGAGATCTCTTTATAGGGTAGCCACTTCTTTTAGCCTGGTTATTTTAAAAAAACAACAAAAAATCCACACAACTGTGACTCAGGGTTTCTCTCCCTGCTGCTTCTGTGTCAGCATCATGAGTAGAAAATATATCAACAGAGGGACCTAAAAATCAGGGTCTCTCTCTCTTCCCCCCTCCCAGTTTCAGGGTGTTCCTGCCTTACTAACAGTAGGAAAGCTTCATGAGGATTAGAAAATCTGAGAGCCCTGATGTAGCTGAACTTGCCCCTGTCCTGCTCTGAGCAGACATGCTAGGGTCGGAACCACATAAGGATGCAGAAAAGGTGCTGCTGTATCTGAAAGATTGCCATGTATAACCTTTAAGCCCCTAAATTGCTCAACTTCATTGCTTATACAATGCACAGAAACATATGAGACCCTCAGATTAAGACTAGTAATGAATCTGAGCATAAGAAGGATTAACAAGCCTGCTCATCAGATACAGCAAAAAGTATGTCTGAAATCTTCCTTCCTGGACTTCGAGTTCTGAGTTTTGTTTACAAGCTGAATCAGTCCCTTGGATTTACATGCCCAGATTACTCTGGGTACAAGTGACTGTCTCAATTTTCTCTTTCTAAGTACAGCTAGAGCAGGCAGCAAGAACGAAGACATGAGTGCCTGGCATTCACAAAGGTCCTATGGATCTCTTCTTGGCCTGAAGGAACTAATTCCAGAGCTTGCTAACTCCCAGAAGAATCTGACCATGTGAACATTGCGTATTAGTGATACCACAACCATACATCTGCTCGTTTCCTGACTTAAGTGAATATCTCATTGCTGATAATTTCCAATTTAAATAAATCTCTCATTATTTGATTGCCTGTCAGGAAGGACTGCTAATAGATCTGCAACCTAAATCAATTTGTACAGTAGCTCATGACAAATTTTTCTGGTAAAACATGTGGAGACAAGAATGGTTCGAAAGAGGTCAGTGAGAAAATCCCTGATTTCAGCGAGCAGAGGAACAGACACAGGGTTGGACGCAAAGAAATAAACTAACCATCTGGATGTAACAAAAGCTTAAAAACAGTGAAGAAATTTTTGTTTTAACATTTTAAACTGTCCGATATTATTTTCAGTATCATTCTAACCTCTTAGGCAATCTCCACAGGAATCAGCTATTAATCAAAGAATAAAAGAAAAAGTACCAATTTCTTTCTTAGAAAGAAAGAGTACTTTCTTAAATCCTGTGTTTTTCTGTAAATCAGTGATCACCATAATATCATAGCAGTAACATTAAGTAAAATGCACTTACTGCTTCATTAAAGTTCCACCCTTTTAAATCACCAATAAAATAATCATTACTCCCCCATACAGGTGCAGACTTTCAGCCCCTGCAGTTTAAGAATCCTCAATAATTAGTAAAACAACCACTGTAAAAATAATGACTAATTAGTACAGCACAATCTTCTTGAATAATCCTTCATTGTTGCAGAGCAAAAACTGCAACTAGAGCCAATCAAGTGGTGGAGCAAAGGTGTTGGTGAGTTCAGCCTCTTGGAAAGGCTCAGGATGGATGTGCCTGTTGAGAAGTATCATACAGACACCAAGGTCCCTATGGGCACCCTTTCGCCCTGAAGACTCCTGTCCCCTACCCACTGGATCTTCTTTCCCCTTTAGCCACCCCCACATGATGCATCACTTCCCTCACCTCTGTGGTGTGTTTTCAGACCTCTGTTACTTTGGTTTTGTAAGTGAGTATCGGGACTCTCTGTTCAACCCAGCCCTCACTGCACTCCTGCGTTCCCCTGGCTCCATCTCCCCATCTTTGCTAGGGCTTAGTTGCATTTCTCTCCAGCTCAGCTTTCCTCTTCTACACCACTGGTGAGGGTTGACATCTCAACCCATCCTTTGACTGTTACCATTTCCGTATTCGATTATACCAGTATTTTCAACCTCAAACCCCTTCCTTTTTTTTCCTGGCCAAAATGCAGTCCTGAAAAGTATTACAGCCATGTGTGATCACCACACTGGTCTTAGTCTTGCTTGATTCCCTCACATGACATAAGGGCCCACAGTTGTTCTCCAACATCACTGGCCTGGAGCTGGTGTCCTGCTCCTCTTCCTGCTACAACACACCTGACCAGGGCATACAGCTTCTCTTCCACTGTTCAGCAACATTACGCCCCTCTCTTCTTCTCCTTGCTTTCTTCATCTTGTCTTTCTTAGCAGAACTATGTTCCAATCTTTCTCCTCCTCTTTTACTTTTTTACCACTTCTAGTCCATTCAGCTCCCATGCACTGGCATTTTTCTACAGTTTAACACTTGGCTGCTTTTCCTCTGTTTGGAGTCTGATGGGTCAGACTTCTGTTATGGAAGCTCCCAGAGTTGGCAGTGGCTAAGTCAACGCCACTGAAGCCTTATTTCTTCTAAACAGTATGTATGTTTGGTCATTATGTTCAGTTACTAAAACAGTTACTAAAACAGTATGACCTTACGTTAAGCTTAGAGCTGAGCTATCGAACTACATAATGCTTCTCTGGACTCGTCAGAAGGGTGCCATCTGGCTGGCACGAGGGGAGCAGCTGGTGGGGCAGAATGAGTCGACAGCCTTCTGGTGGGGGCCAGGCAAACGCAGGGGATGAGCAGCTCAGAAAGCAGACACACAAGCAAAGTGGAAGCGTCAGGAAGGGGAAAATGGAAAAAACAGAACTTGACAATAGAGTTGGTAGAGAATGGGACCCCCTGAAAAGAGAGCTAGGAGAGTAGCTGTACTGGTGACGAGCAGGGGCAGCCGGTCAAATGAAAGAATCAGGGAAGGATGGAGTCTGGAAAAGCCACGGAGGTCAGGCCCAAAGCCATCTCACTCAGGGCAAGTCTCCAGCAGGAGAAATGTGTAGTCATCTATCCGGTTTGTTCCCTCAGCCTTTTCCAGTTTATCATTTAGGGGCTTCTTGAGTCAGAAGTGGCATCTTTATGAAAAGGGCTCTTCATTTTTCTCCTGTAAATCCCTCCCTTCTTTAACACACATAACTATGTAGACAGGTCAAGCTGTTCCCTGTAACAGCTGAAGCTGGCAAAGAGGCCTGAAGTAGCCAGCTGACACTTGTAAAATAATTCTGTGAGTTCTGATATAACAAATGTGAGCCTGATACAAAATGATAATTAAAGTAAGAATATTATATTAAGACTTTTTGCATTCTGTAGACATTTTGATAGCATCTTCCTTATGAATACATTATGATAACAGGAAGTAGAACAATCAAGCAGAAAGACACTAGTTTGGCATTATTTTTGGTAAATTTGGCATATAAACTACCATTGTCAATCAGTCCTCAATTGTGCTTACAGCAGCAGCTGCTTTCAGACCTGTCAAGGGAAAATAGACTACAAAAACTCCACAATCCATGCAGAGTAGTCCATGTCTCTTTTATTCCTATAATTTGCAGAATAAGGCTTCCAACAGAATCTGGAAGCAATCCTGCACGTTTGTATGCACAATTTCTCGCCACATATATTTTTCTTACATGGATTCAAGTCTCATGATCTGCACATTGGTCCTACTAAGACCAGTACTACAGTTCTGGTTCTTGATGTAAGCACCAAATAGATTTGGTGTCCAAATTACAGGTGATTGAATGCACTTGACTAGAACATCCCCCAGTAAAACACCACAAATCTCTGGGGAGATTTCTAACCCCATTCCCATGTCCTTTTTAGAAGCTCTGTGAGGAACAACAAAAAGTCAGTCAGACCAACCAATCTTGGCCCAAAATCCTCTCTCCAGAAGTGGCCAAAAGCAGATGACACACTGAAAAAGGCACAAACAGAACAAGCACAGAGTGACACTGTCCCTTATGCCACCTAAGCTCGATGTTGATAGCTCATCTCAGCTTATGCTTTCCTTACAGAAAAAGTCACACTAACTCTTCTTCAGCACATCATATTGTCCATTTACCTACCATATCTACTTGTGCTATGTTTTATCTCTAAACGTATGGTCTTATCCAGTATGGAAACAGAATGTAGTTCCTAGATGATCTTTGGTACCCTCTAAGGAAGACTAGTGTGTCATTATCCAGTTTTTACTCCTCTGGCACCAGTTTAAAGAACAGGTGGCACACCTTAGTTAGTAGTTCAGCAATTTCAGATTTATGTTCCTTGTGAACTCCTGGTTCAATACGCCAGCTGGGTCCTGGCAATCTTTCCTTCTCCTTCACCTCCTCCCTACAGCAGAGAAATACATGGCCCACATCCCCAGAACTACTACCCACATGCCTCTTGCTCAACATCAGAGTGCCCAGAGAGGTGGCTCAGATGACTTGTCAGCTATTCGCATTGCTTGAGAAGGGCACGGTCTCACAAGATATAGTTATCATTATCAGTGCATTCACTGTCAGTGAAGTTTTTAGGCCAATGACATAAAAACCCCAAAGTGTAACAAAAATGTTATAAATAAATTTTAATAGGTAAAATATATACCAGGAAGACATCAAATTACAAAATGCTACATTACAGTCTGATACAAAACACTTCTCTTTCAAGAAATTCTATCCTCAAAGCATTCTGTCTTCCTCACTTTAAATTCAGTATTGATTTTAAGGAAAAAAAAAGATTATATTCCTTAATGGGTTTCTTGTTAATGTTTTACATGCAAGTCTACAGAAACAAGAAAAATGCAGCATAGTTGGCTGATTTCCTGCCTTTTGATG
>Ga0181612_128103_pt1 | contig 10220 bp, 4 predicted proteins | sample HoacroProtozoa21_FD_119630 | JGI IMG/M metagenome (GOLD analysis project Ga0181612, IMG submission 119630) | Hoatzin crop microbial communities from Cojedes, Venezuel. Combined Assembly of Gp0051906, Gp0051904, Gp0051908 | reverse complement strand
TACCATCTTCAGCTTTCTTGGAAATTTCAGCAGATTCCTCACTGCTCTTTTGTTATCCACACTGAAGATCAGCACAGAAAATCATGTGAAAGTTCTGACTATGTCACCCATTTCCATTAGGGCTTACCAGAGCACAGCTTCCCACTTCTATCCTCTGCCTTTACTTAGATTTAACATGTACAGAAACAAAGTCAGAATTAGCTCCACAACATCATGTCTGAAGTGACTGAATTTGCTTTAATAACTAGCTGTAGCTGGGATAAGAGGGAATTATTTCAGTTTCTCATTCAAGCTGCAGGACACTGGAGGTAAGATAAGGTTAAAGGCAGAAGTCCATGACATACTCTGAATTTTGTGAATGCCCAGCTAAAAGGGAAGATCCTGAAGGCTGAGTCAACAGTAAGGTATAACCACATATAGAAACCGTGATCATTACAACAGGAATGAAGGGGGAAGAAAAGGGAGAAAAATTGCTGAGAAGGACTATATGGCAAGGTCGTTCAAAGAGCATGGAGGAAGAAACAGAAGAAATAGCAGGAAATCAGTCACATGAAATTTATTTTCAAAAACACTGAAGACATTCGAATGGACATCATGAATATACCAGCACTTTGTGGCATGAGGGCATCTCACTTCTCATTTTTCATCACTGCTTGCAACTGGGATTTACCGTCTCATGTTAGGGTGAATCTCATGAGACCGCTAAATCTCAGCAGGTGGAGGGGTTTGCTGTGATTCCTGTGGTTCCCAAGCAGAACTCTTCATTACAGAAGAAATGATGATGACAAACAGGTTAGCTGGCCCTCCAGTAGATTAACTGGATTGTGTTAACTGTGTAGTGGTAGGCTATGAGAAAATTTGCTAAACGAAGAAGAGGAAAGAATTATTGCAATTAGAGAGAAAGTCTTGGGTGAGGACAAGGAAAAATAGATACTGATACTGAAACCAAATATGTCCCAGTTTCTTCTGGAATGCAGAAAGCTTGTGCAATAGCTAAAACCAATAAATAAAAGCTTTAACAGTATACAAATTTTATATTTTAAATGCCTCAGAATCCACAGTCATGGAAAGCTGTAGCTGCAAAGTCAAGAACCCCAAAGTTTGGAGATGGCAATGTTAATATTGCTTTCATGGCATCCACTCAGCCATTTTCAGGAAAATCCAGTACGATACCATCTTTAATTACATGGCCACATCTACTGCTTCCTACAGTGTTAATATGAATGATGCTCACTGAATAGTCACCCTCTATCTTGTTTTGTCATTACGTAAATAGAGTTTATTTACCGTACATTGTTCAGTTTCTGCTCTCAATACAAGTTATAAAACTACATGAATGGCTAATTTCCTAGCAGCATCTATTACAGTGTTCATGACTATAACATCCAAATGCTTTTTGAACACTGATTAATCTCTTTTTGTGGCACTTTTGCTTGTAAAATACTTTTTGTACACTGGTGAAACATCACACAAAAGGACTAAGGCAATAAGACATTATTATAAGCACTTTCTACTAATTTTGAGTGTCCAGTTTGAAATGCCTAGGGCCTACCTTTCAGCGATTTTAGCATCATACGGGATGCAGTAGTTTATTCAGAAAGCAATAGCTGCTAACTTCTGTGTCACAGGAGACAAGGAGAGATACATGGAAAGAGAGACAGAGAGACAGAGAGATCCTCCAGGGTCTTGTTCAATTACTTTCATCATATGACCATCCCATGATCACTGTCCTTACTCAGCACGTGGAAACCTGAACAGGCCTGCGTGTGCCACTCTCCACTGCCGTCATCCGTGCAGGACAAAGAGGGCTGCTGAGCCAGCTTTTAATCCCTAACAGGTTTGCAGTCTGCTGTGGGTAAACATTAGTGCAGAAGCAGGGACAGAAGTTTACCAAGGGTGCCACCAGCATCTCCTCTCTGTACGGCAAGGAAGGCCCCAAGCACTGGCTTGGTTTTCGCAAAATATCAAAACTATAGAATGCAGCTGTCAAATTCTAATGAATCTGTTCAGTTACCACACATAAAGCACAATTTTATTTTCAAAGGCTTGGTTAGACTGAAGCGACGTTTTCTTAGATAACAAAAAGAGCACACATTTTTAGTATAACAACCTCCCCTACCAAATATCAAGCTCTTCCTCCAAAGCACATGTGCAAAGGATCTCTTGCATTGTTCTGAGCCATGTTTTTTGCTTTCAGGGAGAGAAAGAGGCAGCCTGTCCCTGGTATCAACCCTGGAAAATTCACATCCAATTAGGTAAAGCCTGAAAAAAAGCAGCTAAACATAGATAGAAAATGTTAGGCTGCCTTAATTATAAGACTAATGAAGTAATATTATTTCTCCAAGAGTTGACATTTCAAGAAATTAGGAAATATCACTGCAAAGATGAAAGCCTTCCAGATATAACATAGTTAAAAAACAGATGTGCTTTACAAATGATGAACTGTGTGCGGGAAGGAGAGCGTGGGAGATGAGCACTGGCTGCTTCAATTTTCCATTTATAGTCTACAGTAAGCTGGATGACAGCACTGGAAAAAAAAGAAACAAACAACCACCACCAACAGAAAAATCTGTAGTCAGGCTAAACCATGAAGATGAAAACTTGCAAAAGATTCCTTTCATGAGCATTTTCAAAAACACAAGCCTTCCCAGACAGGGCACAAGAATCTACGCAGTGAAAGGTCCAGGATTACTCCAGGGCTTGCAGACTTTCACTGTGCAGAGGCTGGAAAACCTCAGGCTGGGTTTCAGGTCTTTTGGAAACAGAGCCCTTCCTTCTTACTTCCTTCTACAGGCTTGCCTGAGATTGTTTTCAATGCTGTATATCTCTCATCATCATTTGTTCCCAAATACTGAAGGATGTATGGGACAACGACAAAATATAAGAGGAAGGAATTTAAAGCTAATGATAAAGGAATGCACAGAACACTGCAGGAGCGAGGGAGATAACAGGACAGTAAATATTCAAAGGAGAGAGGACTGTAGAATATTATCAAGCAGATGGAGGGAGAGAAGGGAGAAAGTCAGAGCTTACAGGCTACAGTGAAGAGAAAATAAAGATAAGACAAAACTGAGGACTGCATTTCTTGCCCAGGGGCTATAACCTCCTGCTGTCTGGGCTGCTGCACCTGCTCAGCAAATGCTGGTTTCCAGCTCATCTTGCTCCCACAGGGCACGTGTGTTTGGCAGTGATTTCAGTCCTACTTGGGCAAACAATTTCACAGACTATCTCTTGAAAAAATTTTACAGACTAACTCTCTACAGTTAGATCTCTACAGACCTTTTCCCTTCCCCTTTCTTACTTCATCACACCTTTCATGTTTGTACTGGCCGAGAGAAAACTTTAACATTCATTTTCATCATGTATTTATTGACTAGAGGTCACCAGTAAATGTACTGGTTTAAACCATACTCACTAAATTACCTTCAGCAACAAGTGAATCAGAAGAACTCTTTAAAAAATTGTTTAGAAAACAACAGCCTTCTGTATCTATATATGTAAATTGGTCAAAATCTCAACAAACTGCAGAAAGTACCTGACTTGGACAATACTTGAAATGAAAAACCGTTTAAAATGTACATACAGAGTGACACAGCTCAGTTCTGATTACTTATTTACCATAATCAGAAACTAGTTTCCTCCAAGTGAAACTAGAAATTCAGGTTTTCAGGGATGATTATGTAGGGCAGCATACTTAACCTTTCACATCCACAATGAATTTGCTTCATACGTAAAGATCTGAGTCATGTATATTGCTCGGACCCTTGTTGAATAACTTATCACAAACGAACATGAAGACTATCCACATGCATTGTGCAGGGGACCTGGAGCTTCTGAGTCTTTTCACAATGACAGTGGGTGGAATGAGTCTGTTTTTCTTTCCACAGGAGAAAACATAGAACATGTGAATTGTTGTGAAAAACTAAAGGCTCATTTCTACACTATGTAAGCGGCAGAGAGCTATCAAAATGACAGAGCATCTTTAGTTTATGTTACGCATGTATGTATAAGCCTGCCTGTATGTTTGAAAGTGACAGTCTGGCAACATACAGTAAATTCCACTGTATTTTCCATATTTCAAGATCATCAGTGCAATTTTTCTTTAAATAACCATTACAATGAGAAATACAGAGTTTTGGAAAATAACAGATCCCATTTAGCTCTTGGCTTTTTGGATAACTTTTGGCTAATGTCCTTGTCACCAGATTACAGCTGACTGGTTGGTGTTTTTCCATAAAGACTATGTTTATGTTTAATTTGAGAGAGTGAGATGGTAGAATATAAGAGATGATAACTGAAAAGACATAGAAGAAAAAAAAAAGGGAAAGAAAATTAAATTGCACCTCTCCATATATTTTCTAAATAAAATATTACACCTTAGTTTGTGAAGGTACTAAATTTGAAAAATTTTCGAATTTAAAGGTTTTTTGATTTCTCTTTTCAAATGGAGCTTCCATCAAAATATAAGCATTTTTTCTTTTATTTTTGTTCAGAGAAGACTGAGTTATCTGAAAACAAGATACAACCAAACAATACCCTTCATTTTGTTTCAAGGCATGTTAAATATTTTGATTTGATATAAAACTAAAATGAAGGACTCTTTTCTTTTTGGCAAAAATAAAGCTAAGTGAACTAAAGGAGAAACTTCGCTGTTTCTTTCTTCCAGGAGAAGGGCGTCATTTTTCCCTTCTCTCCTCCCATACTTGTTTGGTCATGAGCATGAGCACTAGGACACAAGCGATACATTCATCCATGAAACAGGGGATCTTTAGTAAAAATGAGACAATTTAAACGTATTTATCAAATGCACCATAGTCACTGTTTTGCTGGAATACACAACGTACATAGATGCTTACATACAGTAATTTGGAGAATGTACTGCAGTTACAACAGAGCTAATTCTTTTGGGACCGAGCACACATGAGCTACCACTGAAAGTAGGCAGAATCTTTGCTATCATTTATTTTTAGGAAGATAGGAAATCACAGGTTATTGCCAGGAAAAAAAAAAGCTTTATGCTACTAGGCTCAAGGACCAGATTCGCCACATTTATATTGCATGGTACCTTAAAAAAATGGTTTTAATTTTACTACTCACTGAAAACCTGACTCTAATGCTGAACAGGAGCTTACCCTACATAAGCCAAATGACCGTAGTGTAGCCATACGAAACGTGCAAAGCACCCACCTGCTGAGGCAGATGGACCTTGTATACACCTGAGACCTAAAAGGGGCCTCAGGCTGCACAAACAAATAACTGGAGGAGCCCAGATGAAGAAACTGCAGGAGAAGATCATTAGTTCATGGGAGAAGAGGGTAGTAGATGTGCCAAAAAGAAGGACTTTGAGCCTCTAAAGTCTGTTTTAGTCTAAGAAATAGCTTTGTGTTGTGTTACTCCATTGTTTTTGTTAGAAATAATAAGCTGTGCCCTAAAGAAAGGGTCTGTCAGGGATTTAGCAACTTTTACAGTAAGTAACTGCCTGGGGTTGTTTGGATAAGGTAACATTCAACAGTGAGTAAGTGTGGTAAAAACCACCACAGAGGTAGGCATTTCCTCTTAGAGTCTAGAACAAATTTTCTGCCTTGTAAACACAAAGATTACTTAGGCATTAGTCTAAAAAATCCATGACGTGTTATGTATAAACCTTTTTAGTAAGTACTTCAGGAGGCCTTAACTGCACTGTCAAGTGATTCTGTCATAAGGGATTATGCATAGTACTACATTAATTTTTCAATAGTTGATAATAGCAGTTGACTGTGCTGCAAACATGGAAATGAATTTTCTCTGAGTCTGCTTCAGGATGACAAACCATTGCAACTTTTGCTACTTTTGCACTCTGCATTGACTGGGAAGTGACTGTTTCTCCTGCAGTGACAGTATTAGAAGACCAAGTGCACGAGCCCTGCAAATTAGCATAGCTCACCCAATATTAGTTTCACGGCACAATAGGAAAAAAAGATAATAAACCAGCAACCAAATCACAATCTGATAGAGTTAATTTGAGGAAATTTCCATAAATAAATCTCATCCTGTGAGCCTCCACTTCACTATTGCATAATTAATCTCAACATTTCCATTCATTCTCCACGATATTGGTCATCTACATGATGCATTACTTAATCTGTCCTGAAGTTCTTCTACATGAGAAAAAAAATGCTAGATGAAAGTGATATCATATTACTTTCTCTGTGGTGTTTTAGTTACTTAAGTCCCTGATATTTCTCCAATTTAAGAGAATAAAGTCAATCAACAAAGTTTGTTCCCAGTGATGGTTTTGTACCTGGATAAGAACTTCATTGCATTTAAAATGCAAGTCAATGAAAGACTACCATTGGCTTTAATTTGCTTTGGGACATCGGCTGTGAAATATAGCCATATAATCACTTTTTTTTAAAAAAAAGGTTAAAATATGTTCAATATGTTCCTCAGACCCTATTTCTGCTGCATGGAGTCTTCCAAATAGCGTTGTGAAATCTTGCACCAATGCTAGTACCTGTATGCATTTGTTAACACATACATGAACAAAAATACTGATATACTACTGCAACATACTCCAAAAGTAGCAATAACTCTGCTATTCATAACAACTGAGGAACAAAGTGGAAACCTTGAGGTAGCCTTAATGTTAACATGGTACAGAGAACACTAATAACTTCAATTGATTTAACATTAAGGGAGACTCAAAAGGACAAGAAAATGTTCAATCATACTTTCACTTAAACCATTACAGCTTCCAAAAGCCCTCGATTGATTTTCTTGAGAAAATCATTCCCGAGAAATTATTTTCTTTTCTCACAGGGAAACTCACCTCAGTACAGAAGTAATACAGAAACCCTTGGAAACCAAAAAGCCGCCCTTGGCTGCACAGCACAGTGGTGGCAGGGCAGATCTCTTCACCAATTTTTTGCAGAGCTCTCTCTTGGGCATTCACTTGGGCACCGACCTCCTCAGCTTATTGCCAGCAGTCTGAGCAGACTCATGCCCTCAGTCAGGTCAACTTTCAGTGGAGAATACCCAGGTCACTCTGTCCCCAGGGGGACTCAGAAAGAAACTGTGCAGTCTAGCACCCCCAGGTGACCCCAGGCCAAAGGACAGAATGGTTCTTTGACATGTGGACAAATTTCTTAACCAAATGGTACCCCATTTCTCAGGGTAACCTTTTCAGTTGGAAAGGGTGACACACTAAAGAAACCTCTGACTTCCAGAAGTAAAGTTGGAATCACAGAATCCTTTAGGCTGAAAAAGACCTTTAAGATCATCAAGTCCAACCATAAACCTAACAATGCTGAGTCCACGCCCAAACCATGTGCCCCAGCACCATGTCTACAAGTCTTGTAAATAACTCCAGGGATGGTGACTCAACTACTTCCCTGGGCAGCCTGTTCCAATGCTTGACAACCCTTTCAGTGAAACAATTTTTCCTAGAGCACACTCAACTCCGTATCAGTGTGCAATCTGGGTATATCATCTGCCCAAGACCCACACACATGGTTTATATTCTAAGACATCACAATACCATGTCAAAAAGGTATGTTAGCATCAAAGGAAGTTTCTATGTGATTTTTCAAACATTTTAGCTCTGTAACAAGAACAAGATCTCATTTTCTTTTTTTCTTTCCTTGCAAGTATTCAGAAAACTAATAATTATCTTTCCAAGCTAATCAAGTTGATATTCTGGAACAGCAAAAAAATGTCAGTTGACTTTCTGTGGATAAAAATGATACTGGTTCATCCACGTCAGTGGCTGAGAATATATACACACTTCTAAACTTTCATAAATGTGTTGGAGTTTGGGAAAATCATACAATAAAAGGAACAGAAAGCCAAGACTTTTTTTTGAGGTAGGGGTAAAGGAGACTGCTACGGAGTTAGGAGTGGCCCCCTCCTCCAGCCACTGTGGCCACTGGAGCCCAGCCCAGGGACCTGTTGCCCCTGCCCAGGCTGAGGGATGCGGCTGACGCTTTCCCGTTTGCAGGTTCAACCAGTGGTGAAGCTGAACACATGTGTTTCAGACACACAGACGTGTCCAGTCACACAGACTGCCACAGACCAGGCTCTGCCTGTAACAGCACCCATGTACAGGGCTCAGGTGAAACACAAGCACAGTCCCCTCCTCCTCCTCCTCCTCCTTGGCTGGCAGAGACAAAAGGTCACTACTGACCTCTCCCTCTCTATCTCTCCCCTCCCCACCCCTAAGCACACACACATTTGCAGATCCCCCCATCAAATGTCATCGTGGCCTCTCTCTCCATCCAACAACACTGCCCTGACCCCAGCCCCTCTTACCCACACTCGCCTCATGCACATCAGTCACCCCAGCAGCTGATTTCGAGACATTATGGCCTCAAGTTGCGTCAGAGGAGGTTTAGGTTGGATATTAGGAAAAATTTTTTTACTGAAAGAGTGATCAGGCATGGGAACAGGCTGCCCAGGAAGGTGGTTGAGTCATCATCACTGGAGGTGTTCAAAAAACGTGTAGATGTGGCACTTCGGGATGTGGTTTGGTAGGCATGGTGGTGTTGGGTTTATGGTTGGACTCAGTGATCTTAGTGGTCTTTTTCAACCTATGATTCTATGATTCTATGAAAAATCAGCCTTCGGAATGACTGTTTTTACCTTCCTGTACCTGTATTAACTAGTGACGAGTCTTTATCTGTTGCACAGTTTGTTTGAAGGAAGAGGCAGATTTGGTTTAGAATTATAAACCATTTCTTTATGATGCCAGCAACAACTCTATTCATGACATTTCACTTCTCTGAGATTAAAAATTTTAAAATATAGTACCTGTACCCATAGCACTCATTTTGTAAACACTCCCTCTGTTTCATATTCTGCTATATAAAGATCCAGTGATCCATGGTGGCAGCAGATGTAGCAGCAGATATCATTGACACTGTGTTTAGCAGGAAGACTTCAATCATGCACGTTTCTGCATAAGAAGTACTTTGAGAAAGTCCTAATCCTGTTCTGTCATTGTCGTGATGTGCCACAGGAATCTAGCTTTCATGTTAGAGGTGAGTGAATCCATTTTCTCTACAATTATTTAGACAGTACCTGCATACTTCAAAGCATATATATGTGTTATAGCTCTCCTAAAAATTATTCTGCAGTGTTACCAGAGTTGATTGTGTGCAATGATTTTAATGTACTTCTGTATCTACTTAAAAATTTCACAGCTCCATGAAATCCACATTAGTCCCTCAGCCTTTCAAGTGCTCCAGCACTCTTAGCAGCCCTCCATTGAACTCTCTCTAGTTTGTCGATATCTCCCTTGTGCTGTGAGCCCTAATCTATTCACAGTACTCCAGCAGACCTCCTCCCAAGTGCTGAGGAGAGATAACCACTTTTGTGGAGCTTTTGACTTTACCAGTGCAGCCCAGTATGCAGCCAGAATTCCTTTTCCCAGGGACGGCACTTCCTTGATTTTCTCGAGTTATTGGAGAATTCCCCTGTTCACCACAACTTCTGCAAGATGGTAGTGGCCTCGATATGACAGCAGCCAGCTCCCTCAACACTTTTGAATGCATCATTTGTATATGTCCAGTTTACTGAATTAATCTCCATCTCAATCTCCTTTGCCATGGTTACCTCTCTGCCCTGGACTTTGCTGACAAATCTGTATATAATGGATTAATTTAATCAGCAGGAATCTGTGAGCTGACAGCATCTCCTTATTGACTGGAATTACGCACAAGCTGCACTGACAGAGTTTGTTAATTGTTCCAGAAGAGATTCTCAGACGGCTGCAGAAAAGCACTGGGCAGGGCTTTTCGTAAGGAACTCCTTTGACCATCGTCACAGAAAGTACTAATGCTTCATTCCACAGGAAAACTGGAAAATCTTATTTTTTATCTTCTTTAGGCCAGTAAAAAATAAATTTAACATTCCTTCTTATGTTTTATTCTGAAACAGGAAATAATTTGTTTGTTTACATGAGTTGGTAGTGGTATTGCCCTTTTATTTGACAACCCTGCTTGCAGTATGCTCCTGCAGATTGGGAGAGATCAGAGTTTGTTTTCTTCTGTTTAAGAGAGTTGAAAACCTTTTGTCTTACCTATAAACGCGACCTCTCACAACATACTATTAAGAGTAAAGAAAGCTTTTTAAAAAAAAAAAACAGAAAAATAAGCATTCCAACTGTCTCCAAGTGAATTCAAGATTGGATCTGAAGATGAGAGTCTCAAACACCAAAATAAATGAGGCACCCCAAGGCAGGATTT
>Ga0181612_143647_pt1 | contig 10221 bp, 14 predicted proteins | sample HoacroProtozoa21_FD_119630 | JGI IMG/M metagenome (GOLD analysis project Ga0181612, IMG submission 119630) | Hoatzin crop microbial communities from Cojedes, Venezuel. Combined Assembly of Gp0051906, Gp0051904, Gp0051908 | reverse complement strand
GGAGATATTCAAGACCCTCCTGGACGTGGTGCTGTGCAGCCTGCTCTGGATGACCCTGCTTGGGCAGGGGGTTGGACTGGGTGACCCACAGAGGGCCCTTCCAGCCCCGAACATTCTGTGATTTCAGAAGACAGGCGATCCCACAAACCTGGTGTTTTGGCACGCGTGCCAGAGTCAAGCGGGGTCCGAACACGTTTTGTGTGGCAAACAGCAGAGCTCCATCTCCCAGCGCACCACCACAACTCCAGAGTCTTCCCTGGCTTTGTTTCTACTTGCCATCAGCAAAATCTATCAGCACACCCCAAAATTTCGTATTCCCTTAGCACGCAGCTAGGAAACACTGCATGAGCTGTGCCCAAAGAAACAGGGCAGGCTGCCGTGGAAGAGGGGCAGCACACGGGAGTCAGCCCTGGCATCCAAGGGACCTAGAGGGCTCTGGCTCCAGCTGTACCAGCCACGGTGACTCCACGGACAGACAACCAAAGCATCTTTTTTAGAGCGATAATAAAGTTTCCCACTTTGCGCAACTCTCACTTTGTTCTGCTTTCCCTGCCGTGGGTTTGCATCCAGCGTGGGCTTGTTCTCATCTTAGACAACATCACAAGGGAAAAAATAAAGGACAGACAAAGGGATGGAATAACATCAAGCAGGCAACAAGGCAGGGTTTGGAAAAAGCTCATATGCAAAGACCTGTTAAAAAAAACCCAGCTCACATGCAAAGGCATTCTGAAGAGAAAGAGCCAGCATTTCAGCTGGGATTCCTGGTGAAGGTTGATCAGACAGCAGCACCTAGAAATAGATTTTGCAAGTTCTGAAGTCAGGCAGCGATACGCAACTGCCAGTTCTAGGAAAACACAGGACAACCCAGCCAGAAAAGCGCAGGGATTTCTGAAAGCAATGACTTCTCTTACTGCAGGGTTCTGACTTTGCCATCACGTGGTCATTGGCTTGAGAGCGATGGGAGGGAGCAGGGAAGCACCAGCACCGGGAAAGCCAGAAAACCGTGCAGCAGCTAATCAGACCCTAACGAGGCCTCGCTCCAGAATCCGGAGGTGCCATTTTAATGCAGTTCCCAACTCTGAGACCGAGCTTTGCAAGAGTACTGCGAATGCACAAATCCTGAAATAAGCAGAAGCGCTACCGGAGGTTCATGCGTCATTAGCGAGGGGATACGCTCACAAGGGAAAAACCTTCGGATCAGTCATAGAATCCATCAGCCACAGGTTGACTGAGCCTTTGGATCAAGGAAGGGTTGGTTGTGGATTTTTAAAGTTTTGTAACAAAAATCCACTCCTTGCTCTTGGGAAGCTTAATGTTCACCGCCTGCTCCGATCACTAAGGCTTCTGTTACCAATATCAGCGCTTTATACCATAACTCTTAAGACACCCTCGGAGGTGAAAGGGGGGAAGGGGAGCCCCCCACTCGCTTCGGGAGTGCCCTGGGAGGAAGCCACCTTGCTGGACACGAGCAGCCAGAGCTGCCCAAGTCAGGGACGCACAGCGGGACCGCCCGGCTCTGGGGCTGCCAACCGTCCCCTCACCCTGCAGAAGTTCTGCCAAACAGCGGGCACGAGTGCTAGCATGCCTGCGAGGCCTAGATGGTGCTAGTCATCAGCCGGACAAGTTCTCTAGCAGATCTGCTGTCACCTGGTTCAGAGCAGCTTCGCACCCGGAGCGCAGCCCCAGCCTTGGCCGAGCTGCTGGCAGAGAAGCGGAGATGCCACCTCCAGCACCCGAGGATATGGTGGCACTTGGGCGCGCAGGAAGTCGCTGCATCACAGAGGTCCCCAGGATGCTGCAGGACGCCCATGGAGTCTCACAGGGCGCAGAGGGGTCCACAAACACCGGCTGCCTTTGCCCAAGCTAAAAGGAGCACCTCGAAGTGGTTGGAGAATTAACTCGGTTGCCATCCGTGTGCCAGCCCAAGCTGCCCATGATCTCCCACTTCTCAGACCCAATAAAGCCATTTTGCACTCCGTTCTCCGTGTTTCCTTTGCGGAGAGCAGCTCTGCCTCTGCTTTGCTCTTTGCTGATGCTCTCAAAAAAAGCCACAGATCTGTGCTGGTTTCAAACCCTGGTTATCTCCGAGTCTATGGATGCCAGAGCCCCTGCCTCGAGGGCCGGGCAATCTGCAGGCTCAGGGCAAGTGAGAGGCAGAGAGGGTCAGCATCCTGCAGCCGGCACAGGGGGGGTAATCCAGCCCACCAGCCTCCACCTCCACTCCCCTGGGACAGATATTTCTGGGGCAAGCCCAGGGCTCGGTAGCAGCCAGCCACGCAGGGGAGTTCCCTGCCGCAGTAAATGCCCCAGAGTTAAATACTTCACTGAGCAGGACGTGCAATGCCCACCTTATACCACAGCTGTTAACATTCAGAGTTACTCTCCATAGTTCATGTCAGGAAAAAGCACATTTACCCAGTTACACGAGAACTTCGCTACGCAGCGAGGAACTAGATGCAGCGGGAGGAAGGCTGTTTGTTTTTTTCAGCAGGGCTCATCTCCGCTGACTCAGATAGGCTTGGAGGTGGTTTCAGGTGCTTATGAAAGTTGAGCCCTGAAGCTGTGCACCAGAGGATCTCTGGTTATTACACAACGCTGCCAAACTAGTTTCCACCGTGTTACCACCACAGCCCTTCTCCTGCAAAAAGCACAATTCCCCTTGTGAAGCTCCCACATCCTGAATAAAATTCCCCGAATACAACTCTTAAAAACCCCACTGGTTCTCCTCCCGGCCCAACCCAACAGCACCGTCACAGCTGGTAACAGCAGCGTGAAGCCAGGACCAGTGCAACCATTTTAATGTGACTCTAGAATCTCATATCAGAGCCCGCTGCTTGTGCAAACAACCCAAGGTCTGAAACAGAAGAGGTGAGAAGCAGACTGCAGCGTGCTCAGCTCTCTTACCAAGGAGCTGTGAAACAGCAGCTGGGGAGAATTTGGTGTAATTCACGGAGAAAAGCCAACACTTCCAAAAGCAAACGCAGATCTGTATCGCGTATCTGATTACCCCCCTCCCACCATGTATTTTCTACGCCAAAAAAGGCTTTATCTGCACGGATTTTCCAGAGAAGAATCCTTTTCTGCACCACTGCCCAGTTCCTGGATCAAACAACAAGAAACGGCACAGCTGACCAGACACCGTCACCCCCAGCCTCTCCCGCAGGGCCCTGGCCAGGGAATTCACCCCGTCGGCCAGGAACCTTCCCCAGCACAGCAGCTCGGGCAGAGCACCAGAAACATCAAAAAGCCCCATGTTTTACCTGCACAGGCAGAGGAGAGCAGCTCCTAGGAAAGGTGCATCCCTGCACACAACCCGTCCGAAGCCCATGCTACCAGCAAGCACCCAGCGCGGGGCTGGGGTCACCGAGCGCTGCGCAGCAAGCGAGGACCAAAAGCCAATCGCTCCTTTGCCTCATTCCTCCGCAGAGATGTTCCTCCTTGCTCCGACCTCCCTGAAAAAGGACTTGTGCCTACTTAGCAAGCTGATTATGAAGCAGTAAGTCACCCAGCAGGGCTAGACCATCTCAAGCCAGCCAGCTGTTTTAATTTAGCTCTTTATTAAGCTTAGCTGTGCCCTTAACCCCTCTGCTCCCGGGGCAGCAGCGCTGGGGAGCTCCCCCCGAGCCTGCTCACCGGTGGATGGTGGGGAGAGGCGAGCAGAGCGACCACATCAGCTCCAGCCCAAGGCCACGATGCACCCCGCTTCCCTGCGAGGACACGTCGTGGTTTGTGCTTCGCCGCCGCTCCAGAAGAGCTTCAACCACGTCCTGGGACACGTGCAAACCAACACAGGGCTCCTGTCCCCTTCGCTTCCAGCCTGGGGCCCAGCAAGGGCAGCTGAGCCACCCAAGGGTTAACACCTTGCTGACAGAGCTGCAGACCTTCTCCACCTGCACCCCCTTACCAGCTCCACTTTATATTATCAGGGCCCCGATCTGGCCCAGCTGGTGGCTAGCTGGCCGGGCGGGGAGGAAAACTCAGCCGACACTCCTTCCTCCTGTGGATGTTTGCCCGTTTTCCAGCCTGTGTGGTCCCGTGCCCACCATGTCCCTTTCCTGGTCTTCCAAGAAAACTCCAGGCTCCAGTTTGCTCCCTGCCCCAAGCCAGCTTCTGCCGCTTAACCACCAGGAGAAACAGAAACTACCCCAAGAATTGCATTCGCCCCAAATAAAACTGGACTCTGGAAGGGAGAATCATTAATTAAAATCCAGTTCTGATTTTACTGGGGGAAAAAAAAGAACAAGCCAATGCTATGATCCACCTGGGAGACATATTTCCAAGGGGCCTAAAAGCAAACTGTGGAATTGCCCTGGCCCTTATCTCCTCTCCAAGGACGAGCCGCCCGCACGAGCTGCGCGTGGGCTGCAGCTTGGGGACGTCAGTGCTGTCACACGCTGCTGCAGATGGAGGGCTCTGCGCCGCGTACTGCTATACCCAGAGCCACAGTTGCGAATTTAGAAACGCTGCCTGAATTCCTCCTTGTGCTCTCCCACGTCCTGCCCCGCTACAACTCCTGCCTGCTTGCATTTCATGTCTGAAGAAGCACTGCTTAGCAACCTGACAGCCTTTTCACTTGGAGCACACGGCAACCAGTTCCTCCCATGCCCACTCCTCCAACAGGGAAACCACGGCAGGCACGCGGTCCCGTTCCCTGACGAGCACCATCCGAGACGGAGCCAGGGTTATACCAGCTGGGTGGCCCTGGTGACACACGGGCAGTTTGTGTCACCTCTTGGCAACTCCAGTGTATCTGTGTCCATGGGAAGGCGGGAGGGCCCTCGTCCCTCCCGATGTCACAGATCCCATCCGTACTTCCACAAGGAACACTTCTGCTGTGAGTAACATCCTCACTGGAGCAAAGGACGGGTAACTGGAGAGCCTTCAGAAAACCTCCTGAGCCATCCACCCGCAGTCCCCAGAGGGAAGCAGGTGAGACTATAATACGCATTGCACAAGAGATGCCTATCTAGGGTATTTTGCTTTATAAAAATCTCTCCCCTCCCTCTGTGGTTTGTTTAAAAGGAATGGCAAAACAAGCCAGGTAAGCTGCAAGTCGCCGCTGCCAGCGCTCCCAGCACCGTCTTCCACGGCGGATCCACCCCGGCACCAGCGTGGACTCCGCGGGAGCCGCTCCGCAGACGAGCTGCTGGAGCACAGGGAAGGGCCTCGGACCAACGAGGAGGCACAGCTCTCCTCGCCCCGCCGCTTGGACCCACGCAATCTGCCCAGTCGCCTTCGGCTGAGAGCGGAGGGAGGCAGGACGGGGCAGGTCCAGAATGAACAGGGAGTGCTGTGAAAGAGTCCGGAGGGAGGGAGAGGAGCGAAGGGGGACAGATGAAAGCAGGAGACGGGCATGAGTCACGCTGGCGCAGGGCCTCCGAAGAGAGCCCTCGAGCAAAGAGGGTATGAAGTAAATTCCTAGCCAGGCAAAAATCCACTAAAACAAAAGGCAAGGCAAAATAGGCTCTCGCATACCTGCCTCCTCTGGCTCATCATTAAAGGTTCAGCATCACACGAACTCGGGCTGTGGTTCTTGCTGGCATCTGGTCACGCTTGGCCCGGCCAGGGCAGAGGTGGGAGCACCCACAGCGTGTCTGGGGAGCGCTTGCTCCCCGAGGCCGGCCCAGATCTCCAGCTAATCCTTGCAAAAGCTGCTTTCCTTCCCCAGAGGGGAGAGCTCTCTCCCAAGAGTCAACACGAGGGCTGCAGGGACACACTCCCACTTGCACGCACGGCAAAGAAACACCACTGCAGGCAGCTACTTTCCGTTCAGCCTGCCCACACCTACCCGCTTACGAGCGAAGGATGGAGGAGCTTAAGCTGGGATCCAGAAACCAGCCCTCCCAGACCCTTGGGGAATGCCTGGCCCTGAAGTCAAGCAGCGTGGCTGTTTCTGCCTCAAGCCCTGCTCTCCCGCCCGGGGATAAGGAAGGAAAGCAATGCAGGTGTTCTCTGAGAAACACGCAACCCCGGCACGGCTCCTTGCAAACCGACCAGCAGGTCTGCCGGCCGCGGCTCGCGCTGCAGCCTTGGAGCTGGGAGAGCCCCGGGTCGGCTCCCCACCGCGCTGGGGCTGGAAGCTGCCCAGCGAGCCGTCCTCCAGCTGCCGGCCTGCTAGTTCTCACAACGAAGAGCCCAGACCCCAAGCCAGCTTTAGTAACGTTTCTCCTCTGCACGAACATCGTTTCTGCACCCTGAAGTTTCCGCTTTTGAGAAACTTTACAGGGGCCAAAGGCGTGGGGTAGGGGACCCTTCTCTTTGGTGCCTGTACAGCGACCCGCAGCACCGGATCCTGGCCCAGACCATGGCCCTGCAGCACTGGAACAACAACCAGCAGGAGAAACAAGTTCATCATGGGGACCAGACCCTCGGTGCTCCAGAGAACCTCAGCGGTGGAAAGTACCCCACCTCATCCATCTCCATCTCCGCAGCAGCAGCATCTCCTTGGGGGGCAGCACAAGCATCCCCAAATACTCGGGACTAGGAATAAACTGAGGATTTTCAGCTTCTTTGCTCCTTCTCTCCCTGAAGTCACCCTGTGGTAGCTTCTCAACAAAGCTGGAAGAGCTCCGGTCCCTGCACCGAGGAAGGAGCAGCCACCAACAGCAAACACCCCCAGCCACACAACGCTGTCTCTAGGACGGATTTGCAGACTGCTTTACGAGCTTGTGTCCCTCGCACAGAGGACTGCTGTCTCATCCAGAGATGCTTGTACCAACCCTCAGAGCAGCACCATATCCATCCCCACCAGTCTGGCTTTTTCCTTCCCCGGAGTCACCATCCCAAAAGGGCTGCAGGGACCAGCGAACAACCTCTTTGCTGTGCAAACATGCCCTCCACAGGGCAGGGGAGAGAGCTGAGCTCATTTCCCTGTGCTTATTTTGGGCACAGCCCAACACTCCTCACTAAAGGCAGCTCAAGGGCAGCTTGAGCCAAGCGCATGAAGTCCTACTGTGGAAGAGCACTGGGGTAACAGCAGAACGGCACGAACACACCTGAGCTGAAAAGAGCCTGCAGGCACTCAATGAGACACGCTGCCAAAGCCAGGCAGAAAGGACACACTGCCTACCTCAAACTCCTGACGCTTATTCTTTGTTTGTACAAGCACCTAATTCCCTCCCAGATGTTTGCAAAAGCTCGGGAACTTGGCACAGCAGCAAGCTGTTGGCCTTGAATTAACTAGAACTCAAATACCAAAAGGACGTCAGCAACTGGTGAGCGGCACTGCTCCCCTTGACCGGAGCCTACAGCTCTTCTCTGAGTCCACGCACGGTGGTGTCTCTCCATACCGATGTTCTTCCATGCCAGCACGTAAAAAAGGACTTTGCTGGAGCTGCCTACATTTCTCCTGATCCCCTTCCCACACGCAGCACTGAGTGAGCGGAACGGAGGCATTTCCCACCCCCCCTCCAATGTCACGCTCTCCCAGGACGCCAGCGTGCCCAGCACCAGTCAGGTGAGAACCCCCTGGCGCAGAAAGGCAGCGCGGGGGACAACACACCCGCCCCGTCAGCCACGCCGGGAAAGCCGTCCCCAGCGCCTGCCTTCAGCCCCGCAGCTGCTGCACGGCTCGCAAGCAGAGCTCGTCCATCCACAGTGCTGCCCGGATGCCACCGCGCCAGACGGGCTCAGGCGGGGTGGGTTGGGCGGGGCCGGCCAGAACAAACCCCCTCCGGCTGCCGCGGGAACGCCGCTGCTGACCCGGCCCCTCGGGGTGCCGGCGGGCTGGCGGCTGCAGCAGCCCCGGGGGATGCCCCGCGGTGGGACGGAGAGCTGTAGGGCAGTTCCTGCCCGTCACGCTGCAGCAGGCAGGCGAGCCCCAAAAGCTGCGCAAAGGGATCTCGCCAAGCTGCCCTGCACCCCCGCCCCGCTCCCCTGCGCACACACGCTCACCCTGAACGAACTGAGGTTTCCATCGCATATATTTAAGAGAGGGACAGTAGTACCAGAATCGAGCCCTGATTATAGGTCATCCATAAATACAGGTCATCCCTGAACATCAGCCATCCCTGAACAGAGGTAGAGCGCTGGATCTCCTCCGATTCCTCAGAGTCATCTCCCCCTCTGCGTCAGCGCCGCGGTTTTTGCACGCCTGGCCGCAGGGCCTCCCGGACTCAGCCCGGCGAGGACGAGCAGCCAGACTCAACTTCTGCTGCCGCCCTGCAGCGTCCGCTGGCCGTACGGCTGGCCCCGGTGGATCTTCACGTGTTTGGCTAAATGGTCGCTGCGGGCAAACTTCTTCTGGCAGGCGGCACACTGGTACGGCTTGACACCGGAGTGGGAGCGCTTGTGACGGGAGAGCTCATCCGACCGGGAAAACCTGCAGGAGAAGGGAAGCATGGTGGACCTGGCCTTCGCTGCAGGACAGGACGGGGAAGGTGAGAGCCCAGCACACGGGAGGCTGAGGGCTGTCTGCCACGGCCTCTTGGGACAACCCAAGACAGGTCACCCCTGCTCCGGTCCATCCAGCCCACTGGTGAGGCACAGGCACCTCAGGATCCTGCTGGAGAGATGGAAGGAAAGAAACCCCTCCAAGGGCTGATTTAGAGATAGGGAAAAGAATTCACGCAGTGGTATCTTCATTTCTTTCCACTGCTCTTACAGGACAGTGTCTACCTATATCTTCACCATGAGGGTGGTGAAACACTGGCCCAGGCTGCCCAGAGAAGCTGTGGCTGCCCCCTCCCTGGCAGTGTTCAAGTCCAGGTTGGATGGAGCTCTGAGCACCCTGGTTTGGTGGATGATGTCCCTGCTCATGGCAGGGGGGTTGGAACCAGATGGTCTTTAAGGTCCCTCCCAACCCTTACCACTCTATGGTTCTATGGATACCGCAGCTGACAAGTTGGGTCTTGCTGCCTGCCTTCGGGGAAGGAGGACGGGCTCGAGCTCGGCTCTCCTCGCCTGGTCGCTGCGTGTGTCCCTGATGGTCAGAGATGGGCCTGAGACCCGGCTTCTGCCTGGTGGTTCAGCCTAGGGAAGAAGTACATCTGCCCTCCCCTTATCCTTTCTTTGAAGTAGCGGTAGCAAGAGGATAATTTCTTTATGTTTTTAGAACTGGGAATGAAGGAAGAAGCACTCAAATAGTCGCATCTACTGGCAGACACGCAGTTGGCCCTAGGTGCCCTTGCACCATGAAGCGCCTCATGGTCTCTGACTCTTTGGCCATCATCTCCTAGCAAGCTCATAGCCCGGTGCCTGCTGCTTGTCTGTGTTAATTTTTTTGGTTCCTAACCTAACCTGTATATTCAGACTATTTTTTTTCCCCGAGGAAGAAGGCTAGGAGGATAAATCCATGTTGCTTCTTGGAGAAAGCCTTCAGAAAGCCCCAAGACTTTTTCATGCAGATCTGATCTTTCCATACATGGGGACAAACTTTTCAGCAAGGGCTGTAGCGATAGGACAAGGGGTGATGATTTTAAACGCAAAGAGGGGAGATTTAGACTGAATATAAGGAAGAAAATCCTTACAGCTTCAGGTTGCCCAGAGAGGTGATCGATGCCCCATCCCTGGAAACATTCCAGGCCAGGTTGGATGGGTCTCTGAGCAACCTGATCCAATTGAAGATGTCCCTGCTCATGGCAGGGGCTTGGACTAGATGGCCTCTAAAGGTCCCTTCCAACCCAAACCGTGCCATGATTCTGTGGTGTTTAAAGTTTCATGAGACTGGAAAAGTACTTCCCTTACTGGGTTGCAGCATTTCTGGCTGGGTTTGTGTGTACGTGAGCTTAAAGATACGAACGTTGGCCATAAGCGTTTGAAGGAATGGTCAGCAGCTCTGGATGGTAGAAACAGCTTTTTATTTTCTTCTTTTTTTCTCTCTGGACATTACTGTGCAGCTCTGTGGGTGCCGGAGTCAGAGCTGTTGTCCTGACCGCGCTTGACTGGTCCAGCCCTTGCCCTGGGACTTGTTTGACCACAGAACGAACGGGTTCAGGCAATGCCACCACCTGCAGACGAATCCCTGCTTGGAGGGTGAGACTTCTGGCACTCCCAGCTCCCGGATCTCAGAAGGGACAATATGAAAACTGAGTGTGGGAAAAGAGGTGAAAGGCTCATAGAACAGATCTCTTCCATCTTTCTCTTCACATCTGGGTGTCCTGGTGGATGACAGGTTGACCCTGAGCCAGCAGCATGTCCTGGTTGCCAAGAAAGCCAATGGGATCCTGGGGTGCATCCAGAGGAGTGTGGGCAGCAGGTCGAGGGAGGTTCTCCTCCCCCTCT
>Ga0181612_135834_pt1 | contig 10221 bp, 3 predicted proteins | sample HoacroProtozoa21_FD_119630 | JGI IMG/M metagenome (GOLD analysis project Ga0181612, IMG submission 119630) | Hoatzin crop microbial communities from Cojedes, Venezuel. Combined Assembly of Gp0051906, Gp0051904, Gp0051908 | reverse complement strand
TGTTTACATAACCCTCTTCCTCTGGCTCTTCTTCCTTGTACATTTTCTTTGCCAACTGTACTTCATTCTCCACTTGGGGATCTATCTGATTTCCCATACCCTGTGCCCAGTTTGTCTTCGACTTCTCTGAAGACCGCGTTGTCTAGGTTGGCGTCTTTCCCCTTCTGCTCCCTGCTATCCTAACCATATTAAAAATTTTCTTACAAATTCTAGGTCTTATCTCTTCCAAAATCCTTGTCAAAGTGTCTGCAGACTCTTTACATGCCCTGCTGTTTCACTACCTACTTTTGCTTGGATGTCCCTTGGCTCCATATATATTTAATCTGATTCCAGTATCAGTCCACCTTTGTCCACTTCCACTATCTTCTTCCAGCTCCCTCTCTGCATTTGCCTCACTGAGGAGTAATTGCAACTTCAAGCCCTTTGTCCTCACAAAACTCCTGATTACAGACCCCATCATTTCTGTGGCTCTGTTTCGGTTTTCTTGTGCCAGGATCTAGTGATGGTGCCTGGAATTATCCTGGAAAAAAGGAGTTGCAGGTAGTGCCCGGGTTTTTCAGCCTACTCCAGCCATGGTGAGGAGGGGTGTGATAATGTTCAGGGATTCAGAATCACTCAGAGCAGCTCCATGCTCAATCCCTCTCCCACCCAGAACTGGGGATGCCATTAGTAGCCTCTTCTCCAAGAAACAAGAGACTAGAACAGATGAAATCAAAATGTATCGGATATGGCTAAATATATAAGCTCCTTTATATCGGTGCTGTGTGCACTAGTGCTTTCTGCAGGATGACAGAAATACTGCCCTTCTCTTCAAGAGGAGAAATACAACCAGTCTTTCCTTCTCAAATGGCAAAAAGAGCCAGGCAAAGCCTAGCCTGCTCAAATCTGGTATTTGCCGATGGTCACTTTCAGTACAGGTACCAGTCCTTTGTTTAACTGGTCAGTTTGTTTAGCTTAATTGTGTCAGCCAGTTATTACATGACTGTGTACATACTCATTTAAAAAGAAAAAATATCATAGCCTAAAGTCCTGAAAGAACAGAGAAGTAGCACAGTGAGCGCAAAGCAGGATAGTCCGGGTAGCAAAGACCAATACTTATTGTATAGCAACTGTGTCCTGGAGCAAGGAGAGATGAGGTGGTTCCATGTATACCTGCCAACAGCTTTCAGAGGATATGAGAAAAAAGTGGAAAACATCTTTTTTGTTGAAGATCTTGTAAGGAAAATTCTGAATAGGAGTTCTGTCAGCAGCGCTAGAGATAAGCCTATCAAGCCTATAAAGATGTTTATGTGAATGAAATAGAAGTTAACCCTTCATGAGAAGGAAGTATAGAGGAGAAGAAGAATATACTGAACTCCTGCTGCTGTGACATGAAGGAAATGGGAACGACAAATGAGTTTAACATGTCTGCAAGTGGTGTTTTGTTCTGCATTGGACAGAGTTTTTTCTTATGCATATTTGGGTTAAAAGCCTTTATTCCTCTTTGTTTTGCACTGTGCAAATGTTTGTCTTTATTATAATTCTGCAGACACAAGCCACACTTTTTAAAAATTCTATGTGGTAGAAATGGAGTTAAAGATAAAAGCTTATCTGTCTGCCTGCAAACATTTCCATTCTTGTTTGACACTTGTGAGTCATCCTTGAATAACTTGCCCAGGGTCACCCAATAACAATACTACCAGACCATAAGGAATTTTTTCATGTGTATTTGTTGGATCTTGTCTGCCTAGAATTAGCTGAATTCCAGAGGAAATAACTTTCTAAAAACCTTGCAGGAAAATATTCACTGTGAGAGATTTACTGTGTGTCTTTAGCATTTTTTCCTCTGGGTAAGTTGCTATTTATGTAGGAAGAAGACTTAGGCAGCAGCAGTCATGGTAGTAGTTGTGTAGTGAATGGCCAGAAGCAGGCTGCTATTGCTGCAACTCTGCGTGAGCTTTAAATGCACTTGAAATACTCAGAATTTTTCATAAATTTTATTTGATCGTCTGTTCAAACACCAGCAGCACATAGTATCCAATTTATGATTAATTTTCTGCTTTTTATTAAATCACAGAACTTTCTTTGGGCTCACACAGGAATACACAGGTTTTTGAATTTGTAGATGATCTAAGATGTACAGGAGCGGAATAGTGGAAATCCTGTTTTCTGGTAAAGCAAAAGATGGAAGTCACTATACCTGAGCAAAATGTAACCTGAGTCACTGGTCAATATTCAAAACTAGCAGGCTTGTTTTAATTAGGACGATGAATTGACTTGAGAAATAGTGTAAATTCTTGGTGTAATCTTGTTTGTAAAAAGTATCTGTAGAAATAAACAACAGCATGAAATTTCCTTACAAATCCATGCCTGTCTTTCCAGGGAGTTCTTGGCCTAAGAAACACCGTCCTGTTTCTCATTCTGGTTGTAGCACTGTGGCTTTCCTCCTCCGGTGCACACATCCTGCAAATCGGTATCCTAACCCACGCACTTGCAGCCAGGGAAATTGCTGTGGTTAGGTCTCCTCGGGCTGTGCCTGCAGTTAAATGTGCCAGCAGATTCTTTGTGCCTCTTTCACTTCAGGAAAGGGTTTAATTGCTTGAGTCTGAATGATGTGCACGACAAATCTATCAATTCCACTGAGGTCTGTGTTTGCTTTTGGGTCAGCACCCTCAATAGCAGCCATTAAAATCTTTCCACATAACTATATGGCCAGAAACAAATTTCAGCGATTGAATGAAGATAAATGACCTGATGCATCTGAACTTGTGGAGTCAGCAAACCAGGACTGGGAAAACCATCACACTGTCACATTTCTGGTAGTTACATCTGCTTAGGGCAAAAAAGTACCCTGAGGACAACCCTTCATGTTTTAACAGTTTAGCTGCAGAACATTAGGAAAACAGAGGTAAAGGGGATAAAAAAAACCGAATGGTGAAAGACTAAATGCATAATCCCATGATCCCTTCTAAAAGCACTGTCAAGATTTAAAGAACAGTTATCCTTCTGCAGTTTACAAACACTTTTCTCTTGCTTCCTCCCATCCCATCAGCTCAGGCTCTGTATTAACTCTGTGATGCTGTGAAGGTTTAATTGAACCTTTTTCACTTTGCACTGTTATCGTCACAGCATCACTCATCTCTCTGTAAGATCCTCACTGCTGGATTAGAAACTGTGGCCAAATGCAACTAAGTGCTCATACAGTACGAATTCATGCTGTTGGCTCCAATAGGTGCAAAGGGACGCAGTTAGGTTAATTTTTTTTCAGCATATTTAGGTGACTGATTTTTTACTCTGCACCATTCCCAGTCATATCTCTACTTGCCTGCACCAGGCTGGGTTCTGTGTTATGTCTTCTCCCATGGCTGGTATGGTTGCATGGCAATGATGGATGCAGATCAAATCTGTGTTGCTGGCTGATCTGTAAGTACATAGATCTGGTACTAATAATTAATAACAAAGTATTAACTGTGCTTTACAGACCAAGAAATAAATGGTGTTGAGAGTAAAGACCTGTGCCTTGTGGTTCTCTACTTGAAAAGAACAAATATACTAGCATATATGTTTATATATATATATATAGAATATATATTATAATACTTGGAAACTAGGAATGTGGATATGAACAAATATCCGGATAGGTGTAATCAAGATAACTTCCTAATCAATGCAGGCCACATTCAATAAATTGCCACCAGTCAATGGATTAGGAGTTAAGGACACCTATTCCAGTTCGTGTGTTAAGTGGTATTTCCTCATTCAGTCGTAAATACATGTCATTCACTAACCTGTCTGTGCAGTATGATTACTGGTGTCACTTGTGGCCCGGCTGCAAAGGAAATACTTTGACTGTATTAAGATTCTTCAACTTTTGATACAAGTCGCTAAAAGTCCCTCACCTGGAGATGTTTGCTTGTGCTGGCCTAGCACAGCAGAAACAGGCTGAGGCACATGAGAAGAATTGTCCTGGCCAACGAAGACGCAACTCCCTTACAAAAAAAATCTGATTTCATATTTTCATCTAGAAAAGATCCTCATTAAAATATTTGTTATGTTTTTCTTTGAGAGCACAGATTCATAGTTATCTCTTCTCTCTTCCTTCCTGAGATACGTGACATTTCAGTCGTTCAGCTTCTTTGACAGAGGTGCAAACTGACATTTCACAGGCTCTGCTGCAATCTATCCCTCTGTCTTTTGCAAGAGTCAGGAAGTAGTTGACTTTGTGATGCTTATGCTGCCACACAGCTCCATTAATTCAAGAACAGAATTGACTAGACATGGAACATATCACATTATGGGGACTGTTTGTCACCAAGAAGAGCCTCTGATTGACGGTTTACTTTCTCTAGCAGTATGATTGAACATTTGACAGGAAGATACTGAGTTGCCAATTTAGATTTTCAAATATTTGGTGCAATATAGCCCCACTATTTTAGGGGAGTGAGGTTAGAGGATTACCATATATTTGCATTGTCACTAATGAGCATAAAAAGATTTGGGGGTTAGTGTTCAGGGCAGGGCTTGGGACTTTCATTTTCTGCTTTCCTTTTCAGCCTGGGAGATGTAAAGGCACCTGAATACCTAACCTTCTACCTTTTTAGGAAACACCCTCAAATGCAGGTATCTGACATTTCTAGCACTTCTCATCAATCCTGGCTGTAATCACTGCAGTATCTGTAAACCAGCCTACCAGAGATTTGAACTAATAATAGTATGGATATTCCATTACTTCACATATTTGAACTAAAGATATTTTTAATATGTGGATGATGCCTGAAGAAGTGTTGTATATACAACACCAGCAGAAAACACAACAAACACTTGGATAAGAAGTGCAATTGGCTAAAGCTCTATTTAACAACTTGCTGTTCTCATGTAAGAGAGTTCTTTTCATCTTTGATGACTGCAGCTGTCCCAGAGCATCCAGGAGCAGGGCATGAGAAGTGAGGAAGGCAAATGAACTTACCCTCAGTTCTCCTTTGTCACGAGAAGGAGTGGGCAGATTTGACTGAGCAATTTTTGCCCCTCTTTAATGAGAAAGAAAACATTGTGAAGTCAGGAAGCTTGAGAACTCGTCAAATTCTACTGATTGCCTGCAGGGAATTTAAAGTACAAGCAATATAGATTTTATTCAGAGTTTTCCTGATTTAGGACTACATTGTGGAGCAGAATGCTAAGCACTGAGTTGTGCTTACAGAGCTGGAGATGGATCGGAGTCTTGATGGAAAGGGATGAGAATGGCTAATACAATTTGAAAACTGCTTACTCAGAAATTAATATGTTTTTTCTTGCCTGTTTTCTGCTGCTGTTACCAAATCCCAGAAAGGTGCTTTTTAACAATAAGGACTGCAATGCATTTTGTATACGTTAACAGTATCCCAGGGGGTGGTGAGATGTTGCTGTGGTCCAAGTAATAAGACACATATTGGAATGAAGAGAGATGTAATTATTTAAGTAAACAGTCCAGTAGCTGGAAAATTCATCTGTCATCCAGCCCATCAATGAGCCTTATGCCCCAGCTGAGGTAAAGTTGCACATTTCTGTTAACTTCAGTGGAATAAATCTGGTGTATTTCATCTGTCGATTTGGCCTCTTACCCAAAAACTAGGCTGTAAGTCAGCTAGCAGAAATGAGTATCTAATGGGAGTATGGCAAGTTTTACCAAATATATATAGAATGAAAATAGTCTTTTTACTAAGTTAAGCACCAATGATGCATGGATCTCATGGCAACTCTTAGGAACAGAGCTGTAAATCTCATTCTCTCTGAATTTCAAGAAATACAATATCTGATCAATAAACTGACCAAACACTGATTATTTGTAGTGGAAAATTGCCTCCCTGACTAGTAAAATTGTGGAGCAAAGGTTGTTTCCAATTTGAGGAGGCACTTTGTTATACGTGTAGCCCAAAGAAAGAGATTAATCTCCTATCCCTAAAGTCAAAGAGCCACATCTGACTTTGAAATAGGGAGACATAAAACTAGGTCTGTCTGCCCAAGACCTGCATCCTGCATTTATTTGGCCATGTTAAGATGCATTCCTTACAGCTTGATAATCATTGGCCTGCTTCGTGGTAGGAGACATGCAGTTAAGGGCTACATATATGCATGTATTTTTTTATTCAATGCACAAATTCCTCTAATGGTTTCCCATTAAAAAAAAAAGACAAAAAATAAAGTACTTACAGGTGACTTAAATACGGTTCTTTATTATTTTGATAGAGATGATGATGGTATTGCTGACAATGGTGTATTTCTTCAAGTTCATTTACCCAGTTTCAAAGAGGAAATTGGATCTAAGATCATTCAAAGCTTCATGAAATACATAAGCTGTAAAATAAAAATTACTTCCTGCCACAGTTCTAATAAAATTCTCCTTCCTGCATCTCCTACCCTCCCTGTATAACATTCCCCCTATAGGTTCATAATGATGATTTAATCTCTTTCCCTCTTGCTTTACGGGAGCCAGTAGCTGGAACTCTATTTAGATTGATTGTTCTTCACTTGTTATTAACAAGTGGCAAATTAATGGAGATGAGCAAAAATGAAAGAGGAGATTCAAATTCAGCTTCCTCTGCACCACAGGGTTTTGATTTCAGACAGTTTTTTCCTAATTTGAGGACAATGACAGTGAATTGATAACATTCTGGGTGTGTTAGGATTCAGTGTGAAAGTAGCTCATGACCTTTTTGGTTCAGATCTAATTATCCCCCAAACCAGCTCTTTATTCTTCCCTGCTGATGCTCCCCCTGGCCTCTTTCCCCTTCACTTGGAAAACTTCACAGAGGCTGGCTAGACTGCAATGAATAGTGTTATTATTATTGCCTTATATCACAGCTGTAGCTTTTGCAATTGTTTCATAAATGGTGCTCCAGACAATTCCTCTGCTGTTCTCAACAGAATAGACTGGACATACCAGTTTATACAAAAATTTTCAAATGTTTCTTTTTCCTCCAGGGTGGTGAAAATTTCCTGCAGTAGTTTTCTGGCAGAGGGCAGGGACCTGAAGGAGCTCTCTTCCCAACTTTACTGCTGATGGAATAGGAAGAAGCCAAGAAACCTGCATCTCAGTGCACTTCCGTGCGGGGTAGGAGGAGAAGCCTCATGTGGGGCTGTGGAATCCATCCCCAGGGCTGTCTTCCAGACCCAATGTGCTTCCACGGGAACCTGGGTCAATCTCCCTGTCTTTTGCTCCTGACAACATCAAAGCTGACACCTTTGAGCAGCTTCCTCCAAGCAATGACCCGTAATATGTACTACTATTGAAATAGATATATTTTGGTTTTGCAGTACCTACAAAAAAACGTGTGCTGAAACCAAACACCACTATCACACTGCTGCTGGAGAGGATTGAGAGTGTGTCAACCACATACAACAGAGGTTGGCTACATGACCTAGTAACTGCTGAAGACCTCTTAGGTAATAAGTGGCTGAGGACTACCTAGAAGACTGTAAAGAATTAAATAAAGAATGGGCTGGTTTGCCAAAGACTTCTATAATAATAATAATAATAATTATTATTATTGTTATTATTTTGCTGTAACCAAAATACTAGATCCTTTGCACCACATTTTAAAATGTGACCCCTGTCCAGAGCAGCATTATTTCAACTTTTGGCTTGACAGTCTGCTTAGAAAAAAGCTCAATGAAGAGCTTTTTTCTGGTGCTAGACTGTTTATGAAAGGAATACTGCAGTTCTGGAAGTAAAGACTTAGCAAAGAACTGCACCTTCCAGGGTGGTGGTATGCTGCGAATGGGATGGTTTTCAGCCTCTCATTAGATTCTCATATTTCCTTTCAGATTGCTCCTGCCAATTCTTCTTTCACCACAAATTTGAAATCTCATCCTTTTTCTTGAATAAGGAAGGGGGCAATGAGTTCCTTGATTTCTATGGGGAAACAATGTTTATGGATATTTTTTAATACCCACTCCACTTTTAAGTCATCCTTTCATGCAAACTGTTGGCACTCAGGTGCTAGCAAAGAGGTTTTAATAAGATTTAACAGCTCTTGAAAGGAGACTTTTTCAGATCTAGGAAAAGAGTATAAAAGCGATCATTAGAGAAGCAGTTCATTTCTGTCCTAGTTCACTTTAAATATAAACATGTGATTCACAAGGCCTTCTTATGGGGGCTATAATCTTGGCATGGAACCTGCAACAATACCTGTATATCTCATGGAAGATTTCCAGCCTGAATGACCATTTCTGGTGTTTTTCTAATCCTGCTTCCATTAAATCAGTGAAGACCAAGACCATGGCAGAAAACATTGGGTGAAGAAGACAAAATGTAATTCAATTAGAAAGCAAAGATTACTGTCTTGCTTATAGCAAAGATGAATGCACAGCAAGTGAATTGTTGGAGAATACAAAAAAAACAATCAGGGAACCTACTTTTCAACACTGTTGCTGGAGAAGGATAGTGAGGTAGAAGCTTCAATCCAAATATGTCCTCAGATATCTTGCAGGAGTGATTCAGCTGAATGTTACCCCCAATATCACTTTTCAACCTCTCACAGCTGTGAGATTATAATGGATCATGTGGGTACTCTTTATCTGAAAGATAAGAAAAATAAAATGTTTATTGATCGAATAGAATTGACATTAACAGTTGAAACTCAAGCTGAGTGCAAGGAATTCATTAGATACCCAAGATACTGGCTGTGCTATAAAAGGTAGATGCATTTCAGTGCTAATAGATACAAGATAAAGCACATGGGAATACATACATATACCATCGTGGGCTCTAAATTAGCTATTGCCATGAAGAAGATGATCTTGGAGTCACTTTGTATAGTTCTCTGGTGGTTAATATGCAAGCAGAAAGTTACAAATTGTTGGGAAAAGAATGGGGAATAAAGCAGGAAACTTCTTAATGTCACCATTTTGTACACCCCTATCTGGAACTGTGTCTACACCTACCTCAAAATCAGTGGAATAAAACTTCAGAGGAGAACTGAAAAAAGGGAAAATAAAAACGTCAGCTATTGTGAGAGGTAGGAGGGATTTTGATCTGAGGAGAGACCAAATATCCCAGAGTCCCTTAGACTGAGAAAGAGAAACCTGAAGGGTTATATTTAGGCATTTTAGCATTGGGAATGTAGCAGAGATAATGAGATGAGAATGACCGTTCATAACCAATCATAATACAAGTGCTAAATGACACCAAGAAAAATTATAAGGCTGTTTTGTAGAACAAACCAAGTATACATGAGAAGAAGGATCACTCTATATTTGCACTTATGTATAGCTACTTCTGAGTGTCTGCCCTGGGCTATTGCCAAAGGAAAGGTGGGTGAAGGAGCTGGATCTTAGGTTAGAGACAGTAATAGGCCATTCCTAAATTCTTTATTTGCCTGCATCCATGCTCTTCAAGTAGGTAAATTTCTCAGTATATGCAAGGGGTGTTTAACATACAGTCTTAAGGCTCTTCAGCACTTACATTCCTTTAAGGTTTTTGGTTACCTCATAAATATAGTAGCAGGTCCTAATTAGTCTCCAAACATAATGCAACAGTCCTTCTAAGCTGGTTTAGCTTGATTTGTTGTAAAACCCCTAACGCCAGATAAGACTACTGCTCACTCATTATGTGATGCACCTGGCTAGGAACAATGCCAGACATACGTCTCAGCAGACTTCATGTTAACATTCAGTGAAAGAAGGAAGCATCAAACGTATCAAATTCACTCTAATGCACATTCTTCTGCAATAAAAATTAAGAGATTTTATATACCATGCAAAAAGATGTATACTGGGTCCTTTTGCCTGTAAGAGATGCTGGAAGCATTACATACATTACATATAGTGTGTAAGTATATTACACAGTATATGCATTATGTAGCAATTTGTTCTGAACTCTGAAAATACTGGCTTACACTCTTTGGAAATGCCGTTGTTCAGCTTCACTATTTCTTTTATTTTTCTCTTTTTTTTGATCCTCATATTTTGTTTCTGTTCCACGGTTAGTTTCTGTAGTGCCCTTGACATGACACTTTGAGAACAGATGTCTGAAGTATATAAATATAATGTAACTGAACGTTAATCGAAAAAATATACATGGGCTTTATGAGAGACTTGTCCAGGATACTGTGACAAGCTTTCCTGTCTTGGCATCTTGATATCAGATTCCTAATGCTTAATTAATTTCCCTTTTCTTAATACGAGACTGAATTGTATATCAACGACCTGGATGAAGAGTTAGAATGTACCCTCAGCAAGTTTGCTGATGACACCAAACTGGGAGGA
>Ga0181612_166199_pt1 | contig 10222 bp, 10 predicted proteins | sample HoacroProtozoa21_FD_119630 | JGI IMG/M metagenome (GOLD analysis project Ga0181612, IMG submission 119630) | Hoatzin crop microbial communities from Cojedes, Venezuel. Combined Assembly of Gp0051906, Gp0051904, Gp0051908 | reverse complement strand
CTAAGGCGAGTCATTTAAAGTTAGTCGAGATAGGTGGCCTTATTGGAGAATAAGGACATATTACACAGTTGTCTAAAACAGCAGATTTCATCAGAAAAAGTCTCCTTCACAAGAAGATTATGGCTTGCATAGGAGTGCAGATTGGCCTTCCAAGTTTTATTTGATTTCAAATATTGTTTGGTATGCTATAGTATTTCATTGTAATTTAACGGCAATTCCCACTCACATAGCTATTTTAAATAGGTTCTTGTATGTACCTGTTACCTTGGTAGCCAGGTTTTTATACCAAGTCCTGAACATTTCATTATTAATAAAAATATAAAAGTCATCTATTCCATCCATTTTGTACGGTGAGGTGAGCAAAATTGGATGTGAAGTCACAGGGCGGTAATAGGGTAATTACTGTTTGCAGGATCTTCTAATATACTTATGGCCAGTTGTATTGAAAATGTATTATATTACAGTTGTTCGTGGCAATTTTATCATGTACTGTGGATGAAGAAAAATTCTATCCTGTCCCATGGATTAAAAAACCCCCAAGTTTTAAATTTTTAGAGAGGAAAATATATCTATGAAAAGATGTAATTTGATCCTCTGGGCAATTTATACTCTTCTTCATATGAACTACAACTTTTTGATGATGATCTTCTTCCCCCTTCATAAGCCATTAGTGGAATTTCCATAGACAAAAGAGTCCATGTTCTACTTCATTAGCATGAATGAACTAATATCTCATTTGAAGTTGGCCACATATGGTATATACATCATGTTTACTTAATACCAGAGAACTTACTTGAAGCACAAGTGTCTTCCATGAAAGTGGTCTCCCAAAATGCTTTCCACGGTTTAAAAAAAAACAACAAATGACACATTTACAGATTTAAAATATAAATAATTCATAGGGAAAAGGAAAATAATAAGCTTAGGGGAGGGAGAATAGAGACCTATACACTTACAGGACCTCCCATCTAATTGCCTGTAAATAATTGTCTTTTATGTATTACCCACAACAGAGCATGGTCCCTGACAATGTTAGAAGCCTGGGTGTCAGCTGCAGAGATCAGCTGCTGTTTGTAAATGGTCTTAACTGTGCTCTTGATTTTTCTGTGCTTACTGTATATAGTTTTGTTTTATTGGCACTGTAGTGTAAGCATATTCTGCACTATGCAAATATAAGAGCTGAGAAGCATATGGGCCGAATCCTGCAACACTCACTCAGGCAAATGTCCAATTCGCTTGATGGGAACTTTCCCCGAGTAAGCAGCAGGAGCAGACTCTCAGCTCCTTTGTATGCCTCCCCTGATTTCTCAGGTATGACAACAGACACTGGTACTTTGAAAACAGGGAAAGGAAGGATATAAGACCCAGTGCTGTGGGTAGACGCTCAGGTCTGTCCTGCTTAAGCCCTGAGATCCACTGAGATGCTACAAAAGGTCCCGTCAAGATAGAATGACCCTCTCTAGCCTTTAGCATCCTGCTAGAAATCAGCTAACATAAGGAAAGACCGTTAATGATACCACTTCTCTGTCCCCACTCTGGATTCCACTTCATGGTATCAGCAGTGGAGAAATCTCTCTGAGTCAATGCAGCCCGAGTCAAGCTGCAGACATCCTTGGAGTGAGGAGGAAGAGGGGGGAAATGTTACTCTTTATAAAGAGCCCCTCTGGTTTCTGCTATACCACCCTGCGCAAGAGCTTTGCCAGAGCGACATAACCACTCAGAGTGGGAACTTCAGGATTCAGCTCTGCATCTAGCTCTGGTTCAACCCTGCCATCCATCATACAGGAATGAGGTTCCAACCTTCAACTGTGCGGTGGCTATAAGGTCTGTCCCATATCCTGATCTCTGTGTATTACGTGGTCCCTTCTGTGGTGACAAGGAACATGTTGTGGACTTAAGTCCGAGTCCTACAAAAGCTAATACATACACTTAACTTCTTATTTAACTCCAGTTTTGTCTACTCTGCCCATGACAGCCTGATATATATCAGAGAAGCTGGATTTCTTTGATCTAGCTACCATGGGAACCAGTGCACCAATGATGCCGTAATACAGACCAGCACAAGCCCGACAGGGACCCTGGCTACACACCTGGGGCTTCTATGGTGCACTGAAAACTGGGCTCTGTGTTTTCAGTGCAGATGTAATCCCTAATAGCTAGACTAATGTTAACAGTGGTACCCATATCTTCCTTTGTCCTGCAGCCATATCCTTTCAGCAGCACCTGACTGGAAACTTAAGTTGCAGCCTTCATCCTCATCCTCATGCACCTTTAAACCAAAATAACTCATTCAAACAAAGGCTTAAAGGTCAAACCCTCTAGACCTGGTTTTGCAAACCCTTTTGTACATGGCTTTTCCCCTTGTCTAAAAAAAACCCAGCTATTCTCATCAGGAAATGTTGGCAAAAAGGGTTTAATTACAGAAATAATTTTGCTCCCTATGGAGAAAGCATGAGGAATGGCGTATTTCCACATTTGAATTGCACATTCATCAAGAAAAAAGTGATTTCCCCTTAAGAATGTCTGGAGGAGTAGAAAAGAGCATTGAACCCTGGGGTGTATATTATTTTATAGTCTCTGAAAGGCAAATGGTTTCACTTCCATTGATTAAAATATGTGAGCTTTTCCCTCTGGATTACTCTCCTGGAAGTAGGAAAAAAAAAACCCTTTAGTAGTGGCTGTCAACTAGTTCAGCGTCTCTTGGCAAAGGGCTTACCCAACCACCAAAGACAGTTCTGCTGCTGAACTTCTTCAGCAAGAAACCTTTGACCACAGCAGATGTTGCTACTTTTTTTGCTTGATGAATGGGCACTTTACGCTAGGTGTTTTCATTGTTTCATTGGAGCAAATGTCAATATGGAAACACAACTTGACATCAGGACTATTAAGCGCTAATTCGAGAGACAGCTCCAGGACTTGCTCGTGTTGTCTCCTAGCACGCAAGGTCTAATAGGCTCATACATTAGTCTTTTCAGTCACTTTCTTGTTCCACAGACGTAACTTCTTTACAAATTCCACACAAACACTTTCTGAAAGAGAGTTTAACTTAATAGCCTCTGTTCGCGAGGAGCATTTCAACTGTGCAAAGCTACTGTGGGTGCAGGACTCGGGCTCAACATGGCAGGCTGATGGACATCAACATTTTGAAATGTACGTCTTCATAAAATAAGCTCCAAATCGGTATGCAGCACACTTCTGCAACAACAGTGTTTCTCTGTGGATTGAAGCAGGGCGATTTTCCTAAAAAAAGTTGTTTTTCCCGTTAGGTTACTATTGTGGTTTTTTTTCTTATTCCAAGAGCATCATTGTTTAGTTCAGTCAACAGGGAAACGCCAATTACTCAAACAGTGCTGATCTGTTAAACATGATTTACCAACCATAATTCAGACAAAAGCTATTCTACTTCACACTTCAGTTTACTAGTTTTCTTTAAATAATTATGTCGGAGTTTAAAAAAGAATAACATAAACCAAACATCTGGAGTGAACCCACAGATCAAATGGAATAATTTCAAAGTTGCAGTAAAGTACTGCAAATAAGTAAGAAGAATAAGAACAAGAAAAAACAAAAGTTATATACAATTGGAAGTGAAGATGTTCCATTTCCTTTCTAAAATCAAATGCAAACTGCTCATGTGACTGATTTAGTATTGAACAAGAGAGGGAAAATTGCCTCTTGGCATTTAAATGGAAATGTTTCTTGTTCAGAAATTTTGGAAGCTTGCATACTGTATGATTTTTGAAAGGCTTATACAATTACCATTGAATTTGGATGAGGTCTATTCCTAACAATATATATATTTCTCAATTAAACTTTGCCATTCCAGAGACCTAAATTACCTTTGTCTAGAATCTAGATTCCTGATGTGGAATATATTCCAGAGGCAATAAGACCGATGCAAATGTATTTCATTTTTAATATGCATGACTGAAAAAAAAAGTGAACAGCAGCAGCTATTTTGCAAAGCAGACCTTTATGTTGAGAACTCTGCTGTTTAAGATGATGTTCTGATTTTCTGTGTGCCTTTTTACTCTCATTTCTGGGTTTGGAATAAAACACAGTCTTACCTCTTGCTTTCCACAAAGGCTGGAAATTTTAGGACTAGGAAAAAAAAAAAGCAGAACACAGCAGTCTTGCACCTGGCTGATTTAAAGGTATGCCATGAAGAAGACAATTCCCACGTAACTCAAAGCGCTGCGTGAAGTACTGCAGTCCATTACATTCAGCAGGCTTCTTACAATGCAGTTTTAGGGCCTAATCCAGTATCGCTCCAAGATTTGTGACATCAACATCAGTAGAGGCTGTTGCTGGAAAGTTTTGTAAATTTTGAGGAGGGACTTGAAGCAGAAAAGTGTGATTATGTGGTGAATGGGAAAACGATAGGCTGAGTGTAAATGGCAACAGGTGATGAATCAGGGAGGAGTTCTTGGGGACTTGCCCAAGGTCAGGCAGTGAAGCTGTAGCAGAGCCTGAAACTTAGCAACACCAAAACCATTTCTCCCCTCAGACTATGTTGAACAGCATCATTAAATAGCTCTAATTTCCTGTCACTACAGTTTAAAAACAAAACAAAACAAAACTAATAACCCACAAATATTTAAAAGGCAACTGGTAACACTGATCTTCTTCACAAAGAAGTAGACTTAAATTATGCAGCTGAAATCTTGCAGGTCTTCTTCCTGAGAATTTGATTTTAATTATTAAACAACACAATTATGTAGCAGTGGTGGTAGTAGTAGTAGTAGTAATAATAATAATAATAATAATAATAATAATAATATCATCTCCTGACACCACTGTGGAGGATGCTCCCTGATCCCAAAAGCAAGACAATATACAAGTTACCTAAATAAGGGCAGGGGAGGAACAGAGGTTTCTTCTTCCTCATCACATGTGCTGAAGCTGGAGCCCAGCTGGCCCCAAAAGAAAGAGAGGCTTACCATGGCCAGGACGTGAAGGCACCACCCAAGGCAGCTCTCCTTCCCATCCTTGTCCCCATCCCATTCACCTGCTGAAGTCAGCACCCACCCCTTCTCAGCCCCATGCCTATTCCATGCCTATGCTCAACCTGTGCTCAAGCCCAATCCATGCCTATCACATGCCCAAGCATATTTGCTCTCCTCCCTATTACCCTTTAATGCTTATGTCCACAACCAGTCTATCATCATCATGCTGAGACCTATGTTCATGCCCATGCCCACCCCTTCCCCATGCCGCTATCCATCCCCTCACTACATGCTGTACTACTACCCCCTTGCCATGCCACATCCATGTCCACATTGTAGCCATGTTATGCCTGTCCATGTCTAAGTCCATCCCCTCCCCATGCCTATGCCATGCCCAACCCTTCCCCATACCCATGTTATACCTATGCCTTCCTTAAGACCATCCCTTCCTCATGCCCATGGCATGCCCATAATTCTGTCCTCCCCTGTCCCATGCCATGCCATGCCTACAACTATGTTCTACCCTGCCCCATGCCTATGCCACGACTGTCATGCCCATGCCCATGCACATTCACTTCTCATACTAATGCCTATCCCTTCCCCATGCCCTTGCCATACCCATGCCCACCTTCTCCCCATGTCCATGCCATGCCCATGTCTATATCCACCTCTGCCCCATGTCTATGCCATGTCCATGCCATGCCTATACCAACACGCATGCCCAGCTCCACTCCTTGTCTATACTGTGTCCATGTCTGTCCACCCCAGCCCCGTGTCTGCTATGCCAAATCCATGTCCATGCCCATGCCTATGTCCCACCACCCCATGCCTATGCCATGACTATGGCATGCCCAAGCCTATGTCTCCCCATGCTTATGCCATGACTGTTTTATGCACATGTCCATACCCATACCCAGCTCACCCCTGTATCCATGCCATGTCCATGCTTATGTCCACCCCTGTCCCGTACCTATGCCTTGACTGTGTTATGCCCATGCCCGTGCCCATGCCCATACCCAGCTCCTCCCCATGTCCATGCCATGCCTATGTCTGTGTCCACCCCTGGTCCATGCCTATGCCATGTCCATGCTATGCCTATGCCCACACACATGCCCAGCTCCACCCCATGTCTACGCCATGCCCATGTCTGTCCACCCCTGCCCCAGGCCTGTGCTATGACAATTCCATGTCCATGCCTATGTCCCACCACCCCATGCCGATGCCATGACTATAGCATGTCCATGCCCATGCCTATGTCCTCCCATGCTTATGTCATACATGTGTCATGCCCATGCCCATACCCAGCTCACCCCCGTATCCATGCTATACTCATGCCTATGTCCACCCCTGCCCCATGCTTATGCCGTGACGGTGTCATGTCCATGCCCATGCCCATTCCCATCTCATACCCATCTCCTCCCTATGCCCAAAACACTCCACGCCCGTTCCCACCCAAACCGCATATCCACGCCATGCCCATGCCCTTGCCGCAGCCACCCCAGTGCCCACACCATGCCCACGGCGCGTCACGCTGAGCCGAGCCGAGCCAAGCAGCAGCCGGCCGCATGTGTGGCTGTCATTCCCAGCCCGGAGCGCCGGCTCCTGCCTCCCATTCATGTAACCTGTGTGTGTCTCTCTTTCTCTCTGTGTGTAACAGAGAGAGGGAGAGAGAGAGCGAGGCAAGGAGAGGAGGAGGAGGAGGGGGGAAGCTTTAAATAAAGCCTTTGGATTGCAGCTGCTTATTTTGGGCAGTCCTACCAGGGACGATTCCTGCCAGGAAAAAAGCTGGACCGGTCCATTTTTTTATCATTATTATTATGATTTATTTTGATTTTTGATTTTTGGGGGTGGCGGTGGTGTATTGCCTAGCTGCCTGCTGAGATGAGCTTCGGTGCCTGGCTGTAGTTGCCCACTTTGGGATCGCTGGACACATAAGTGGCATTTCGGTGGGGGGAAGCCTGCAGACATGGTAAGCTTTGCTTTTTGCTCGAAAAGTACATTTGTGCGATCGCCTCCCTCCAGTTTTCCTTTCCCCCTTTCCTCTTCTCACCAAACAGACAAGCACACGGGTTGGGGCTGGGGAGAAGCTCCCTGAATCCCTGATTTTTCCTCCCCACCATCCCTCCCTCTGCCCAGCTTGCTTTTCTCCCCTCGCATCCCAGCCCTGCTGCTCCCTTCGCGCACAGTTTGCAGCAATTCAGCAGGAGGCAAAGATGCTGCTGGAGGCTCCTCGGCTGGGGCGGCGGGGACCAGCCACGATCAGCCCAGCAAGACCTTGCTCCAGGGTGTGTTTGGGGTGGCTTCTGCCACCCAACCTACCCCCTCCCCAGCCCTTCCCTCTGCACCCTGGGCTGTGCTGGGGGGGGAAGGCAGCAGTGCAGATTTGAAGGCACTGGAGCAAAGATGCAGCTTTAAGATCAATCGGTGTTATTTATGTAATAGTAAAAGCAGGGAGGAGGAGGGGGGGAGAAAGAAGGAAGAAAAAAATAATAATAATTGCCTCAGTATTTCTCAGCTGCACAAAGCTCTTTTTGCTCTGTCTGAACCCTCCGCCCCATCCCCATGTCCTGCTGCAGGGTGGTGCGTGGTGGGAGTGTGTGTGTGTATGTTTACATTTGGATCTGTAATAGAGTCAGGGATGGGGAAGGGGTCTCCCATTTTCCACGGGAGGGTGGGTTTGCCTCCAAGAAAAATAAGAAAAATGCGCTTGCCTGCAACTTGAGTGACGATTCTGTTTCTTCGGCATTAAATGTTAAAGCCCTGCTTCCAGCCATGCCCTGCCAGTACTAAAAGCTCCCCCAAAGAGTGTGGCGTTTGAGAAAAGATGCTGGAGTGCCTGAGCAAAATGCAGTGGTTCAGACTCGTGCTCATGTTCTCAAAAATTTGCATTTTGAAACACAAATTTTGGCTGATGAACATAAAAACAGGCTGCTAACAAAGAGCATTTATTTCTTCACAGTTGTTTTGATTAACTATAATTTTTTTTTCTTGGTCTAAATTATCTGACATATTTTACTTTTAAATAAGTGGTAGTTAAGGAAAGCCAAATCTTAAAAAAAAAAAAAATTAAAACAGCCCCATAAAGTATTGATGTATTTATTCTTTCTTACCAATACCATGCTTAGAAATTCGCAGTGGTTACAACCATGTAAGCACATGATTAGAAAAAAAATAAAAATACATATTTATGCCACAGTCTTCCTTGTCTTATGGGATACACAGCCTGAAATACTTATTTCATACAGCCAAAACAGAGCTAGCTAAATACTTATTGACTGGATAGGCAAGACCTTTCTGTGTCTTGAATGCATTTGCTCATGGCTCTTCCAGAGAAGTTCAATTCAATTAAAAAAACCCAAACAAATACCAAAACCCTGAATCAAAGTATAAAACAATCTCTCCACCTTCACCCATCTTCCTCCTTAACTTTTCGCAGTGAAGTCTTGTCTTGAATTTAGAGCTGCTTTTTTTTTTTTCCCATGAGAGAAGTCTCGTGTGAAGGAAGGGATGTAAAATGAGAAAATGAGAGCAAAGCTTTGAAGTTGGAAGTTGTCTGTGCGTATTTTTCTAGGTAAACTTCTGCTGGAGCCTGGCAAGTTGTTAGCGTGCTGCTCCCTGCTCTGGGGCACAGGAGTTGGCCAGGGGAACTTGGCAGCTCCCAGCCTATCCCAGCCTGAGTTCTTTCTGCTTCACTGACCCTAATAAAATTTCTTACTAGCAGGGTGTTCCCTCCCCTCCTACGGAAAGTGCTCTGCTCCCAACATGTGTGCCAGATGTGCCTGCAATACCCAGGGTTTACCATTTACGCCTATATTATGCCAGCAGCCCACATGTGCCAGCCGGGTCCGGCAAGGGCAGGGTTCCGGCCGTCGAGAACCCTGACATCTCCAAGGATTACTGGGGGAGGCTGGGGCTGAGCCAGCGGTTTGTATTTAATTTATTTCATTGGCCTTTTCAAAGCCAGGCGCCTCCCACTTGGTGTCTCAGCCTGTAGCACTTTTATAGGCTTGAGTGGAGAAACAGGGAGTGTATACATATATATGTTTTTAGTATGGTGTGTGCATGGTGGGGGGCATAAAGGTAGGAGAGCATGTCCGTTGCACTGTTTTGCAGTGAGACAAGCCTTCAAAGCAGCTCGCTTGGCTCTGCCTGTGTTATGAGGCTGTAAGAATTTGCTGTTTCGTGGCCATTGCGAGCTGCCCTCCTGTTAAATTCCCAGGTCTCAGCCTTTGCCACGTTGCTGGACCAGTCCTTGCTACTGTGGGCTGTTTTGTAGCCATGAGGATTCCTCACTGCCTTGATCCCTAAGAATGTGACTCCCAGAGTAGCTCATGCTCAAGCAAAATTAGGGTCTGTGCTGGTTTCTATCAGGTTTGGGGCCAGGGAGGTCACGGCGTGTGGCCAGGCGTTTCCCAGGCACTTGAAAATGTTGCCTGGGTTGTGCTTCGCCCAGAGACCGGGACCACTGCTCTGCGCTGGACCACCCTAGGAAGGGGATCTGCACCCATGGCTGAGGCAGGGAGAGAAGAGGAGGTGCCTGTGAAGACAACCTGTTTCAGTTTTTCCCCCTTTTCCCCCCAAAAAATCTCACCAAAATTGGAAGTTACTGCCACTGCACTGAGAAGTGTATTTCTGCAGGGACTCCTGTCTCTGTGCCTCACCCTCCCTTCCCGTACATGAGTGCGTGCATGTGCACACATATTTAAAAGGGGACATTTTCAATCTATTTGTGTGATCTGGAGAAAAAAATCATGTATTTGTGGAGAAAGAGCATCATTGGTGTGGAAAGAGGTTCTTAGGCTGTTCTTTGACAGGGGAGGGGGGAAAAGGCAAAGGAAGGGGCACAAGTTAACTTCATAGTTTCCTTTTTTATTAGCAAGGGGTCCTGGTTTATAAAAGCTTTTCTGGGAATAATTTGCTTTCTCTGATTTTAAAGGATTTTCTCTAATTGTAAAGGGAAAAATCAATGAGAGAAGAGAGTAAAACTGCTCATCTGGTTTTGGTTGGGGAGGGAGAGGAGATGCCCCCCCGATGATTTGTTTTACTACATGGATGGAAAAAGGGAGACATCACTCTGGTTTTGGTGGGTCTGGGTAAGGAGTGAGATTTCTGCAGAGAAGACTGTGGTTTTTTGAACTCCTTGTAGCTTAATTATTATCCTCAACTCATTTAAATTAGGTGCTTTCCTTTTGTTTTGGTGACCAGATAGCACACTAGCAAGGGAAAATGTTGTTCTCTTTTGTTTTACAAAGTGAGGAATTTTTTTGCTTTTATTT
>Ga0181612_121421_pt1 | contig 10222 bp, 6 predicted proteins | sample HoacroProtozoa21_FD_119630 | JGI IMG/M metagenome (GOLD analysis project Ga0181612, IMG submission 119630) | Hoatzin crop microbial communities from Cojedes, Venezuel. Combined Assembly of Gp0051906, Gp0051904, Gp0051908 | reverse complement strand
GCTCCTCGAAGCACAGAAGACGCAGAAGCACTTCTTCACTGTGGGCGTGCCTCAGCCCCCCACCCGCCTGCCCGACGCGTTGTGGAGTCTCCTTCTCCGGGGATCTTCACACCCCGCCTGGACGCCGTCCTCTGCAGCCTGCTGTAGGTGACGCTGCTTTAGCAGGGGGTTTGGACTAGATGACCCACAGAGGTCCCTTCCAAACCCCACCATTCTGTGATTCTGTAATTCTGTGAAGTTGATATCCTAGGGCATCTTTGTAGACACATTTAGACATCTGTCAGTGTATACAGTCTGGAGTTTAATTTCCCTCTATATTTGTTAAAAATGTCTTTTCTGAACATTAAATGGAGAAAATTATTTCTTATTTCTTTATTTTTCAGAAAACCAGAGGTTCAAATAATGTGTGGAAATAAAGTTATAATCTGAGAATTCTATCCTTAATATTTGATGACATGTACATTCATATTCCATATTGGTTCGAGTTGAAGACCAAATGATGTCAGTAAGAGGGCTCATGTAGGTGTAACTTAGAAAGGGAAATAGAATCTTACATTAATATTTAATTTTTATAATCAATGGGGACAAAAAGACAAGAGAGGTAATGAGTGATAGATTTCAGAAGTAAGTTATATTTCTTTTCATATAATTGTTCTTAGTTTATCACAGGGGTACATCATTATGCATGCATAATGATGCGTGACACACAGAAGTGTCAGATTCAATGAGAGTCTTTAAAAATATTTTTCAATTTTTATTTTTTTTTTAATATGGCTAGATACTTCTGCTGTCAGATGAAATTGCAAAATATTATGGCAATACTTCTGATAATTTTAAGTGAATCTATATTGCTGCAGATAATAGTTATACTTGCTACTACAGTGTGGCTTTCAGCATTTCTGTAACAGAAAGTCTCTGCCCTTAAAATACAAGCATTTTTGCTATGCCAGTAAATGTTATAAAACTAGTTGTTATGGGTGAATTCATAAATGAGTTTAGACACACACTGCTAAATGACTCTGTCCCGAGGAAAGGTCCCCAGTCCTCAGGCTAAAAGGTACAGAATACCTGGCATCCACTTTAAAGCAGGCTGGCTACATTAGTAATACTTGACCTTTGTAAGTAGAACTGCCAGCCTGTAATATACGTGTTACATAACAGTTCAAGTGGACTTATTCTGTGGACTCAGTTATGATTTGGATGAAAACCTCAAGAATGGCAGCTTTAAGTCATGCCTTTGCCTCCCAGTCTGTGGCAAATGAATTTGGGAGAAGGTTGAGGCTTCAGGACACAACAACTATTATGATAGTGTTGGAAGACAGTCTTAAAGATTTTGGAAGGTGAAGAATCCTACATCAAATGTAGTTTCACTGATGTTGCCTGTTTAAAGTGGTGCTTGCAGTGATCTGTCTCTAGAAATATCCGCAGTCTTGTTGGACTAGCTAGTTCAGATCAAAAGGCAGCCCAAGAGTTAATTAATAGTTACATAGCACTGTGCTTCTCCCAGTCCTGGCCACCCACTAGATCACATTGCAGTAGCATTAGATTGGCAGAGGTAGTGCTCTGTTTTATGAATTAACCAGTGATATAGACTTGAAATTCTCAAGAATTATTCTACTGAATGCTATTCCCTTCTTTTATTCTATGGATTTTCTGCATGGAAATAGAAGCACAACATTTGCACAGCTGTCACAATCATTCTTGTACTATACAAATATTGCATCAAAAAGTCCTTAAATTGTATTAATATCCATTTTAAAAGGCAATATTTTTTAACCCACTACAGTGTTTTAAAGCCTATTCCAGACGTAAGAAATCTTGAAGTTTGCTGAATATACACTTAAAATACAATTAAACACTGAATCCTGCCTAATTTTTTTGCCAAAACTTCAGTTGCAAAACCCCAGGAATCTGCTGTTGTAACAGAGCTGGCATTTTTCTGTGAGATCACTACTGTCAGTCTTTGAAGGGCAGGTAACAGAAGCTGTAAATTACTTCAGTACTTTGAGATCCTAAATCAAAACGAAAAATAGTCTGGAAGGAAGGTTAAATTGGAGGAAGTAGAGATCAGGATCCACAAGACCCTACAAATGATTAAAGCTTTCTTACACAAAGTACCTTTAGAAAGAAAACAACTACTACAGATAACGATCAACTAGAACATCTTAATTAGATCATCATGGAATTTAATTAGAGTAACTACAGCTATGGAAAGCAATCAGGAAAATCAATTAAGATTAGAAGAAAACAGAAACCTATAAAAAAAAATTAAAAAATAGCTCATGAAATCCATTACAGGGAAGGTTAAGACTAAATTTTTTATTTAATTCAGACAATGACAGTAAACTCAGAACTTTGTGAAAGATGCTGAGTACGAAGCTTGCATTGCTCCACTGAACTGTGTAGTCACATTGTTTCATATCATGTATGCATGTGGCCCTAAATATATTTAGAAAGGAATGTATTTGTAAATATTAAATTTAACCATTTTACCTTAGGTACAAATTAGAACATTTAGAGATGATAAAAAATCACAAGTCTAATCTCTGTAGCACTGACCAAAATTATTTACCTAGAAAAAAATAAATACTCACATGTCAGTTAACTGCATAGCTTGGGTTTTTTCCTAACATGGAACTCCTACTTTTGATTTTCCAGATCACCTTTTTTTTGAAAGATTTTAAAGTATTATCACAAGTAATATTTAGAGGCAAATTATTTATTCATTACTTAGCTTCTCCAGATTTATTCTTAATTTAAATCTGGTTGTTTTATGGTTCTGAAGTTGGTTACACGGAACTAATAGCCCTGGATCAATTACCCAAAGCACATTACAGTGTGCTTTAGTGCATTTAGTATTTTACAGTTCACCTTTCCTAAATAACACGTCCTTAATTCTGCAATGCATTCACTTAGCCGGTCTGCTAGAAACAGAGCTTGTTTACTTTCAAAATAGTTCATCAAGTCTTCAGTACAGCCAGATTGTGGATGTGGATTTTGTTTTAATTTTTATAAATGTTTCATTTTAATTTTTTCCTTTGTATTAAGTATTTTTTTTCCGGACCATTTAATAGAAGAGCAAATTGAGAATATGTAATTTAATAGGTACAGGTTTTATTTTTATTTTTTAGTGCTGGTAGAGGATGTAAAAGCAATTCTAGAAGTGGATGAAATGTTAATAAAATGCTTTTAAGTACTGCCGTACATAATTGCTGCACATTATTCTCAGCATTCTGTATTTTCTAACTATGAAAAGGCTCATTGCTGCACCTAATTTCAAAGAAGACTCTATTTTCAGATTTATTTATGACTCCAAAGTTTTAGCGAAGAAATATAATAATTTCAAAGTGAAAAAAGAGTCATCTTAATCTTTGGAACTGATAAACCCAGGGTACTTCCCTACGACTGTCTTGGAATACTTTCAGGCTTTCTGGTCTGGTCTGAGTATATGCCCTGGCCTTGTTCTGACCTTATTGGGGTGAGACATATAGATGCATCAAGATTCCTTCCTCTTTCCCCCTAAGTCTTGAACTGAGCGCAAAGAAAGCTGGAGGCTATGAACCTGGCAAGATTTACCACTGGCTCCAGCTCATCCCTCTACCTAGAGAATCCAGTCTTCTTCTGCAGTTTCCTAAAACTGTGTGTGTGCACTTCCTTATAAAGAATTTCCAAATGTGCAGATATCTTCTGAAAATATTAGTCAGACCTTGAAATTTAGAATATTATTATACATTTCAAAACAAAATCTATTTCTGGTTTCAGATGTTTCAAAGTGACTTCAACAGAAATTAGTGTAGACTTGAAATGGAAGAATTAGAAACCATTTTCTATATCTTCTTTACTATCTACACAAATCAAGAAGTACAAAGTTACTTGAGCCCTATTGAAATGACTTATTTGTGAGAATATGCTTCTTTTTGGTCTTTCATGACAGTAAGACATTTGGGTAGCATCATTAATTAGCACAGGACACCATCTACTATCTCTGTTTTATTTAAAAAAAAACATCTGATTGAAATAAGTTATTATTTTTATTTTGATTCTTCTTATTTTGGGTTGAATTTACTGAAATAAAATAACCCCCAAATTATTTACTCGATCAGTTTCCTATGAAAGTGTATTGCTGATCATCCCAGGGTACTGATAACCTTCCAGCCAATAAAGCTGATCTATAGTTATTAATTTTTTTCATTGTTACTTTCTACGCCTGCTAGTCAAATTGCAACAATGTCTGCTGGCTAAAAAATTAACCAGCTGAACCCTTTAACATCTGTTTCTCAGTAGGCCAATGAGAAAATGGGTCTGACATCCTCACATTTTTCTTTTCTTGCCAAGCAGTATCAACAGTGGGAGAAAAGAAATTGCAACATTCTGCAGCCATTTAATTCCATTTTCCTTAATTTTCTTACAAAGGTATGGCAAGGTAGAGTAGGTATTACTTCCAATTACACAAAATATTGCATTCATTTGAAAGGAAGTTCCTACTTCTAGCAGAATTTATGGAAACAAACTGAAAATTCACAATGTAATAAACAATACTAACAATAGCAGTATATCCCTCCTTTGAGTTCTTTTCATACAACACATAGAATTGAAATGGATACAAGACTGTTATTCCTACCCTTCCCTTCACAAGTCATCAAAAAATTGACTGACCTTTTCTATACGAACATTGTTCACTTAGATTATAAGTAGGATCCACAGTTTATTTTTTTTATTCTGCCCTTGACAGTGAAGGAAGGACCTTGTAAACATCTAGAATGATCTCACTCCTTTGAAATCCAAAAATGCAAAAAACAATTGTATACTAAGTTAACTGTTTCCTAAAGTCTACTGCCTACTATTATATGAAAATTTCCTTCCTAGTTTTCACTAACTTCTTGCTTGCCTTTTTGTGTCTCCTTCTCATGTTTCAGTTCATGATACCCTGGGATTAGATGCTTTTTTTGGAGTTTTGTTTGCTTGCTTTCCATTTGCTCAGCACAAACAGCAAGAGTGCTTGCTTGTGGATAGAGTTGTTTGATGCTATTAGCAAAAATTAGACATAGCAGTAAATTATGAGAAATCCGAATACACAGTGAACATCTTTAATGTAACATCTATTACTCAAAAATACATATAAATATATTGAGTGTAACCTGTCAGATATATACATTTCTCATTTCTACAGCCATTCTGAAAAACACGGAATATAGTTATTATAAATTTATAATTAACAAATTGATATTTTCTATATTGTGCAATTAGAAGTGAAAATTAATTTCAGTTACAGACATTTTAACAAGATAGCCATGCTTCAAGTCCTGAATCAGTGAAGAATATTTTAAAATAGACTGCAGTCCTGAGATCTCCCTAGAAGAATGGATGAAACAGAAGTAGAAAGAAAGAATTACAGACTTCACTCATGCCATTCTGGAGTCTTATCATTCTGTACTCATTTGTACTATTTATTCGTCGGGAAAGGGTGAGATAGTCTACTGATTACTTCCGGCCTTAAAGTTTGTGCACTTAAAAACCTAAAAGGTGATTGGTGGTCTAGAATAATATACATTTCAGTGTATATTTGGTTTCTAAGGCTAAATGCTTGTGTGGTCAAATACAGGGAAAAATGCATTACATATGGTTTACGAGTGTTCCATAAATAAATATTGAATGTCTTTTCAACAATAAACCTTAAATTACCTTGAAATGCAAACTGAGATTTACCTGGAAAAAGGAATAAATGTTTCTGGTATCCTTAAAACCAACATTTTAAAATATATATGAAAAAAAAAAAAAAACCCAGTATTTTTTTTAATTTTTATATTTTCAACAATTTTTTAACTTAAAGATATTCTAACATATGTAAGTTTTATTTTTTTTTTTTTTTTCAGTTTCCATCATTACCTCTGGAAAAATGCTACAGCAGAACAACCCTTCAAAATTGGTGTAAAATCCCTACATTTTTTTTCACTCTTATAACAAAAAAAAGAAAAACAAATCAAAATCTTCAATTACATTTCATAAAAAAAGACTCCTTCAACTACTTTTTATGTGAAACATATTGTGCCTGAAAAACTGTTGTTGCACAGAAAAATAATCAATAGAATGTGCATGATCATACCTTATGTAATCATGTAATGCTAATCAATATAGTGAGCATAGTCATTACGAGAAAGGAATACAGTTTCATAGTTTTGACACTAATTAGGAGACTCAGAAAAAGTGTACAACAAAATAAGTTGCAGGGAAGGATTTAAATGCAAAACCTCAATTTTGTTACTGCAGTGATAAGTAAGACAACTATCTAATACTCATGTTCAACACACTAAATATGTATCAGAGTTCAGTAACAAGTATTTCATCATATTGCAACAATTTGGAAAGACTTCTACCCAACCCCTCTTACAACCGAAAGAAATTCTAAGTATTTTCGCTGGGGTCCCTGAGTACAAGAAAGACCTCAGCTACCACAGGTCTCAGTGCACTCAGTGCAGTTTACCAGTTTCTTCTAGGAACTAGTTTCTGTCATTGGAACTGCTATTTCTTTTTGTCTCCCACCCTATGCATTGTGACTCACCTCTGTCCTGCCTTCAACTTCTGCTACTGAATCTTAAACTTAACCTCAGAACAAGGAAGATAAAAAGATCTGCAACTTTTTTGCTACCTATCCTAGGATAGAGTTCTAGCTTGTTGGACTGACTGTTCTGGGACAGAGGAAAGGAAGTTGAAAAATCTGTTCTAGCAGTTGTAATGGTGAGTTCTCTAGCACTCCAAGTTACGGCATTTCAGCAGTATTCTAAATGTTACACAATCCTGGTGTATTACACAATCCTTCTCTTTCTCTATTTAATCTTTTAGTATAGTAATTTCTTTTCTGCTTCTCCCATGTAATTTTTCTATAAGTCATTATCATGTCCCTTAATTCCTTAAATTATTCTGCATCTAACTTTTATTTGATCCACTTCTAAGATGAAACTAAACTCTAACATTCTTAAAGTTGGTCTTATGCCTTTTTTAATTAGTTTCTGGTTCCATTTTTAACAAAGTGAAAAGCAGATCTCTTCACTTTTTCCAGTAAGATAGTTGTGAGAGTAGAACACTTTTTGTCTGAAATGCTGCCGTAAGGTGACAACTGCAGGTCGGTTGTAGCTACAGAAGTCATACAAATTGAGAAGATTACCTGAGAAAGGCTTCCTGGAAAAATTGTGTCAGAATCTGTAGAAAAAGAGAATTTCCAGGTGATTTATTACAGACAGGTCCACTTTGTCACAAGAACTACAGTCCCTTGCATCTGACAATATTATGTCAGGACAAGAGAAAAATCTTTGCTGGATGTTTAATGAAGTGGGTTTTTAAAATGGAAACTACAAGACAAAAAACTACAGTGATTAGTCATTAGCCAGTAAATAGATACCTTGCACAAAAAAACATTAAAGAAATGTTTGATTTTGTTTTTTGTGTTGCACATTTATAAGCTGTTAAATATTTATATGACATCTTGGTGACACAGTGTTCTGTTGCATTTGAGACTTGTAGCGGTAAAGACTGGGCCTTGGATTTATAAAGGCAGTTAAGTGCATAACTTCTGCTGGTTCAGCGGATGGTTCTTCAACTAGGTAATTTGTTCTAAACAAGTGAGGAAATGAGCTACAGGTCTCCGCTTGGTCTCACGTCATTTCAGTGTGGGACAATTAAAGATCATAGACAAAGTAGTTTGCCATAATCTTCTAGCTGTATACTGTGCACTAAATGCTAAAAAAAACCCTACTCTGTATCTACAGGAATGGTGTTTGTTAGTTTAGAGGCTTTGTGTTAACAACGAAGAATGTAAAAGTGTACAAAGCATCTCAAAATGGCCTGACTTCAGGAAATGTCTGGAAACAACTTGCTACTAAGGTAAAATCCTATGCATACATTTATAGTCTGAATAAAAATGTTTCCTGTACAGATGCTTTTTTTTGCTGACAAAATACTCATTAGTCATGTGAAATTTTAGGCAAGTTTATTGACATTTATATCTCTATAAATGGAAGTGGAAATTGAGTTTTGAACTGGCGTTCAAACTAGCAAAATACCTGCAATCGTTTGACACATCTACATGTTCTTTTGATCTCCTACTTTTTTCATGTTACACTAAAACATTTCCAAACCCACAGTTCATTTTAATCACCATAATTATCATTTTATCCCTTTTCAGTGGATCATATTTTAAGAAGAAGAGAAACGTGAGCCAAAGGTTAAATTTCTGCTCCAGGAATAGAAGTTGCAGAGACCTCAAAGTTTTTCTGTTCTCTGTCTTGAGTTTCCCACACAAGCCTTGGGCAAGACCAAGGTTAAATATTATCCTTTGTGTTGTACTCGGTATCCTTTCTGATCCTACCCATGATTTTGTTGGCTTTGTTTTCTGTCAGAGCAGACTGTTTTCAGAGCACTGCTTCTGTTGGGTTTCAAAATTGCTTTCCCCAGTTGCAGCTGTCTGCTCTGATTTCATCATCACAGGGGTATTTTTCAGCAATTTTTAGTTGTTGTTTTCCCTAATTGCATTGGTTTATGTTTATTCATGCTCAAGTTTAGCTGAAAAAATGTGGACTCATTCATAGAGCTGGAGATTACATTGGTCACTCCTCTTGTCAGAGTGCTGATGGTGATGCTGAAATTACTGTTGTTTCATGTAGCTATTTACCTTTCATCCATTTCACCGCCCCATCCTGCTTCGTGAGGGGAGGGCTGAGCGAGTCGTTTTCTAGTGCTTAGTTGCTGGCTGCTGAGTCAAAATGCCACGACTAGGAAAACTGAACATAGCTGAGCTCTGTTTTGTAAGATTTCTTGGGTTTGGGTTATTTTTTAATTTTGAAAAATACTACAGGTACTCTTTAAACATATTCAAGGGTTTCACTGCTACTGCTTTTCTCATTAGCCATGCCCATTCAGCTCCTTTTGAATGACACTTTATGAAGACGCTTACTTTAATCTTAAAAAAATGTCCAGCAAAAAGGTTTACAGAGCTGAAAACTGCACAAATATTAGAGTAATTCAAGGAATAAAAACTATAATAACTATTAAAATTTCTTTGTCACCCAACATTTAATTATTAATTATTATTTAATTTTAAGGCAGTGGTACTGACTGGAAAAAAAAAATCTATTTTTCTGTAAGAACTCTGATTAACAGTTAGCCAATATTGACAGAGTTCTTTCAATACTTTTTATATACACAAGGATGTCAAAACTTGATTATTTTTTTTTCTCTTCCTTTTTTTCACCCTGCTGACTGTTTTTTTATGGGACTGCAGGAACTTAAGGTGTTTGCTTAAGCAACTTCTTCCTTTATGATAAGAAGTATAATACTGCACTAGGGCGCTGCCTGTACTGCTGAGGTGCTAAATAAGTTGAATAATACAGACCAAGACATTCCTATTTTTGTGCCTCACTCTTCCCATCTCTAAAAGACAGAAAAGTTAGTGTCTGTCTATATACAGTATCAAATAATTAATAATGGAAGCTGGTGTCAGTACTGCATAGAATATAATTTAAATCCTTAGCACAAAGAGCACCAAAAGTAACATTTTTCTTGTAAGAATACCACACCAGATATACTAGGACAGATTTTATGTAAATAATTATTTCTCTGTAAGTGATTGAGGGGAATTTGCATTGCTCATTAGAAAGAAAAGAATCAGGGAAACCTAAGAATTCTAAGTGTGGAGTTAGATAGAACAGTAGCAATTCATTGTCTGACAAGCAGTGCACTTTTATTCGTCAAAAAAATGATAATCAGTGTTTATTTGAATCATTCTATCAATTCCTGTACTCGGATCATAGAACTGTAGAATCATAGAATGATATGAATTGGAATGGACCTTAAAGATCATCTAGTTTCATCCCCCCTGTCATAAGCAGGGACACCTTCCACTACACCACTTAACTCAAAGCCCCGTCCAACCTGGCCTTGAACACTTCCAGGGAGGGGGCATCCACAGCTTCTCTGGGCAACCTCTTCCAGTGCCTCACAGCCCTCACAGTGAAGAATTTCTTCCATCTGTCTAGTCTAAATCTACCCTCTTTTAGCTTGAAGACATTACCCCCTATCCTATCACTACACGCCCTAGTAAGAAGTCGCATTGCAGCTTTCTTGTAGACCCTCATCAGGTACTGGAAAGCTACTACAAGTTCTCCCCAATGCCTTCTCTTGTGCAGGCTGAAGAGCCACAACTCTCTCAGCCTTTCCTCATAGGAGAGGT
>Ga0181612_165499_pt1 | contig 10223 bp, 4 predicted proteins | sample HoacroProtozoa21_FD_119630 | JGI IMG/M metagenome (GOLD analysis project Ga0181612, IMG submission 119630) | Hoatzin crop microbial communities from Cojedes, Venezuel. Combined Assembly of Gp0051906, Gp0051904, Gp0051908 | reverse complement strand
GGCAGGGTGGGCAGAGGAGTCTTATTTCTATCATAAAAGTAAATGCTATTTCAGTTCTTGCTTAGGAGTGCACAGCCCCATTGAACACGGTGAGGTTCAGCGTCACAAAATCCAAAGGGCGCTAACACAAGTCGTGTTTCCCCAGCATGCCGTGTCCCATTTATATGTTTCTAAGCTTAGCTGAGGGATAGGGTGCAAATGCAATCTCAAGGTAAAATGGCATCAAATGAGGCCAGTGCTAGGGCTGGAAACCACCAGCCGTAAGAAGCTTTTCTTCTTGTTCAGGCATACAGCCCTCTTACCACCAAGGCATTTATCATATCAATGTCCACGCAAGCAAGTTAAACAATTTTGTGCTTTTAGTGCCCGTACCTCACCACCTCTGTTGAGGATGTCACCTTCCATGTGTGTGTTCACACTGCAGTTTTCCAATTAGCTCGTAATGTTATTCCCTTACACTTTTTTATCAAGTTTCTACAAAGTACAGAACATTTTTTTTTATGCCTGCTACAAAAGTAGCCCCATTATATCTGCTTACACATCTATTACAAAAAGTCAGCCAGACAAATAAATCTGCCTAAAACAATGCTGGACCTACAGAAGTTTCCTACACACAGGAAATTTGCAGTGCTTCCTGGTTATGCTGCTTTTCAGAAAGGATACGGATATTCTGAGGAGAATGGGTGCAATTTGATTCTGCTTTGTAAATTAAGCACATCAACTCTAGACTTCTCATCTCTGAGTGTAGTTGGAAACATACAGTTTTCTTAAAGTCATAAAAACACAGATGTACCTTTGCTAGTCTAGATCAAGAAGAGAAATGAAAGACTGAAATCAGGATGGGAAGAAGGATGGAAAAAAAGTAGGAAGGAATGAGGGAACTCAGCTTGAATCTCAGATCTTAGAATGAATTTGCTAAGCCTGGCTGCTGAGGAAACAACCCTGAATTATAAATTGAACACATCTGTACAGGAATCACTGCAAGACAGTGCACATAAAACTCTGTGTCCACACTTTCACACAATCACTTTCCAGATGAGAGCGGCATTTTCCACAGCACAGGATCTGCAAAATATGCAGAGACCCTTCCTTCAGGCTATCTGCACTGCTGTGCTGAGACCTGCTTTACGCCATCTCTATCTGCTACAGAAATCACTTAGCTTCAAACTGGCAGAAGCATGATGACAACTACATAGCATCTACCAGGATTTTAATATTTTATACACCAGAATGAATTGTAGCTTTTCAGTATTAATTCCTATAGCAGCAACAACATTATGGTTGGAGAAGGACAAAATTAACATGTTATTTATGCTGAAATTACATTGAATCACAAACAGTGTTCCTGGAAGGCTGAAAAACTGAATAATTTTGAATAAATTATTGATGATTTTAAAAGCCTTTCTTATTGATTACAGGTTATACTCTTAGATTAAAAGAGTGCAGCTAAGTCCTGTCAGAGTCTTTCAAAGTCAGAGTTCATCAGAGTAAACAAGTACCACTGTGCTGTAATGCAGATCAGCCGAAGAGGAGTAAAATGCTAACAAATGCTTTATAATTTAAAACCTTTCTGTTTATTATTATTTTGCTTTCTAAAAATGACTCTAGAACTACAGAACAAAATTAAGTGAGAGCATCTAAGGTGCGGCAAGTCCTCTTCAGTCCACTCTTGACTTGAGGAGGGTTGGCATGGGGTGACACCTTGGTCAACCAGAGGAGCTGCTCCAGCTGCGAGGCACTGAGCAATGTGAACAGCAGAATGGCAGACACCCTAATAACACTTAGCTCACATATTTTTCTCCAACCCCTTGCAGCCTGCTTACCAACTGGTAACAATGGTGCATTAGCTCTGCGTTGTTATAAACATGCTGGCAGTATTACCACAGGCTGTTCCCAATTTACTTCTGGATAATTGAAGTATTCTATTTAACTGTGTTTTGTTTCTCATTCGGCTTCTTCATACAGTGTGCTGTGGTCATGTGCATTTCACCCTAGAGGTCTTTAGCAAATTCCTGTAATTACTTCTCCACATCTCTTGTTCATTTATTCCAACTGAAATTATCTCTGAACATTAGTTCCATTTGCTAAATCTGTTCTTGCTTTATTAACTTTAATCAAACTAATATATACTGCTAAATGAAAGGTGGTCTAGGATGCCCATACCTGGCTCAGCCCTCTTCCCAGGGGTAAACACCCCTTTGAAACAGCGACACAAGTTAATTTGGCAGTTATCAGAACATAATTTGGCTGCTGTAATTTCACTTATTGAATAGTTGCCATTTCTGCCATATAAAAGCTGCATTTCTACTGCCAAATGGATCTGAAAAAAATTCTACATATAGTCACTTGCATTTCAAAGTAAGTTCACTCTGCAATGGAGATTGCGTCTCCATTAATGTTTGCTTTTCATGAAGTTTTGAGTGAAAGAAAACTCAATTGGGCAAAGTGCACTCCCTAGTCATGGAGAGGTGTGATTAAAGAAAGGAAAAAGCAAGGGTTTGACTTTCATTTGTGTTTATTTTTAGAATTTGTGAGGTGCACAGATTCTGTGGTATCGAGAAAACACAAAAGACTGGCTGAACACTGTAGAACTCACATCACTGTTAAGGGAAAAATTCCCAAAAGAAAAAAATCATGAGAAGTATGACAGCTTCAAATATCCTCATTAAAATCAACCTAACTAGACCTCTGAAACCATTTTGACTTCAATTAGTGTGCTTTTCTATGTCAAATACACATTAATGACCCAATTCTGTTCCCATGGTAGTCAGTAGAAATATTGCCCCTTGTCTGAACAGAAGTGAACAGGAGTTCAAGAGTCAAGCCAGAGATCTCTGAAGAACAGATAAAAGCTGAGCCTCGAGCTTAGGTTTACAGAGACTGTTCAAACTCAGATGATTATTAGAAAAGTTGATTTTGATATAGCAATATGTGAAATACATAGATAAATTTAGCAGGGGCGTTGTTGATGTTCATTGTATAGTTGAACTACTACATAGAAAACTTAAGGGAGGAGAATGTCCGAATGTCCTCCTTTGTGCCATCAGAAGTAGCATGAGCTTACAAATATCTAGGAATATTTTTGTCAATTATAAAAGCATTGCTAAAGAACACTGATTGTACATATGTAATGTATAGACTAGATTCTGCCCCAGCCAGTTAAAATGGAAGTTTTAGTGAGATATACGGGAAACAACAGAGGAAAGGTCTCCTGACAGCTAAAAGTCTTGCTAGTCACGGTTCTTCTACTTGAACTACATACTATGAAAGTTCTTCAGAGTGCATACTGCAGAGGAAAATGGAGGTGACTTTCCTCCAACTGGTACCCACCACGGTGGGCACTTGTGCTTTGGTCTGAAAGAAGGCAAGAGAGAGAGTTTGAGAAGGTACTCCAATACTGTGTGAAAATACCGCCTTGGAATAGCTGAATAATAATGGTTGTAACATATGTACACATGAATCCTGCATAGGACAACTCTAGTGGCCAAGTAGCCTTTGATCTTGAAGGGTTATGTCAGACTTCAGGATATTTTCCAGTAAAGAACAAAAACACTTACTTTATTGCAATAAACGGAATTCCTTCTGAAACACATCTATTGTGTTTGTCAGATATTGGAACTGAATTAATTACTTGCTACCTGAAATTTGACTGGGACAAATACGACAAGTCACGTAAAAAAGAAAATGTTGTCACCACCGTGACGAAAACCATGGCATGACACGAAGTTCATAAACCTGCTGTGTCAATGAAAACCACCAGCAAGTCCAAAAGAGATTCTGAATGTGTGATTTCTGAATCATGCTCTGCCTAGACAGCTACTGGTCAGCTTTTACATTTGAAGGCTTTCCTTGAGATGTGGCTGAAGATAGTTCTACTGTTTAATTGGAGAACAAAAATTGTCAAGCAACAGCACCTAGTAGCCAGCTATATCAAATATGACTTTGAAAATGACTGAACTTGTAGCTCCAATGGAGTGACCTATTTCAATAGCAGAATATACGTTGTTAGCGAATTTCATTGAAGCATTATGAGTAATAGACTGAACTCAGAAACCCCCCCTGACTTCTGGCAGAACAGCAGGGAATATTTATTGATGTGTTTTGAAGTTAATGCAGCGTTTTGGCTTAACCTGAGTGGAATTTGTAACCCTAGGAACAAGTGGGGTAGGAACCTGCTATATTACACCAGTGCAGGCCAGTACCCAACAGCCAGATTTGATTCTTGCTCTCTTCACAGGTAAACTGCATGCAATATATTGCTTCTTGCTGGCACAAATAACTTCCTTCTCAGTGGCAATGCTGTCACAGGAATGGATACTGGCAACATGTGGTGGCTGAGGACACATCCCACTTTAGTCTCCACTCTATCTGCTGTGGAGTGGGACAGTCGCTGTCAGAGTTGCCTTCCCTCCCCTCCTGCCTGGGAGGGAGGACTCCGACAGACGAGAAAGTTTCAGAACTGGCAGGAAAACTAGGTTGTTTTTCAAAAGAATCTGGGCTTGCCAGCTAAAAATTTATACGGGAAAGCAACAGGGAAAAAATAATAGCAAAAGCAAAAAAAAAAAAAAAGATGTTTCCAAAACTTCTGAGTCTTCAGCTTTTTTTTTTCAGATAAATCTATAATCCTCGCATTGCCTCCTGAAGAGAGATTTCCTGACCTGTAAAAGTTAGATAGCTGGCCTCTTTTGTCCTGAATTTATCTTTATAGGAGTCCCCTTGCAGGTTTTAAAATTAATAACAACACCATTCTTGTACCTTACCGGAGTGAAGTTGGTGTATTTTCATGCTGTTCATCTTCAAATATCTGGACTGGTAGTTTCCACTCTCCCTCGAGAGAAGATTTAAATCTCTCAGTCACATACCGGGAGCCAAGTTATCATTTTTAAGGCTTTGTTGTAAGACCTAGACCCTTGCTGGCCTAATTATATGTTAGGTAAAAGCACAGCAGATGTATATCTTTTACATCTGTTGTCTTGTAAAATCAGGTCTCTAAAATAACCCTATAAAAGCTGATAAAACAAAAGAGGAAAAAAAAGCCCAGATAACAGATATGAATAGAACAGACCTACATTAATGTGTGTCTTTTGGAAGAGACTAGTGAATGTCAAGAATAAGGAGACAGTTTTTGACATCTATGGACTTGTTTCCTTGAAATCAATAGAGTCACACTTACTATAAAGCTTGTAATAGATGGATGATTCCCAAAGTTTTTAAACATGACAAAAATATAAATCCCTTTGAATCAACATTTCTGGCATTGTATCATATATCATTTATTATCTGTTCCTTTTACCATTTTTATGCCATCAAAATGTAAGGATGAAAATATCAAGATCTAGTAATTAACATCTTAATATGATTGATGTGTTATTTTTATTACTTCAATTTTATAGCATTCAATTTTCAAATGTGCACAGGTCTCTTGTCAACAGCTATATCATTTATGCAAAGCAATTTTTAGGAAAGGAAAGGACTCTGACCCAGTAAAAAGCATGCAGGTTGCTGCAACTGGTTGTTTAAAGCATTTTGTTTTCATTTTAAAATAGGAAATCCTGATAGATGTGGTAGCCAGTATCTTCATAGAAGATATGATTCATCTTCCTAAGTAACAGTCCTCTTTACAACCAGAATACGATTGCCATGGGGAACAGCTAAGAAAAATTGAATTTGCTAAAAGACAAAATATGAAGTGTTTCTAAAGAAGATAATTATAAAGCTATGTGTAAATACTTAAAAAAAAATATCTCTGTTCTTGTATTGGTAAAGAATGTGTGTGTTCATGCTCACAGTGGTGGAAGTGGTGGGTGCTAAACAGTGCAATTTTAGTATTTAGGAGATGGACAGAGCACACTACACACGGCCGTACAAGCAGTACAGCAGGACAGAGGTTGTGGACACTTGGCCAGGACACCAGGAATATTGTAAAGGTCTACTAAAACTATAGGCTCGAACTTCAGTAATTCAGGTATGCCATGAATGGGTGCCTTTGATGGATTGGGCTTCTGGAAAGAGGTTTAAAATCAGCAAGCTCATGACTGAGAGTCGATCTTAGCCTTCAAAATATGGGAAATGAGCATGAACATCAGCTGAATGTCCCAGGGGATTTATGTCTTACTGATCACGAAATCAAATAAATTCTGGCCAGGGACAGAGTTCAGATATCTTATCTACAGGGCTTTTGCTGAGAACTTTTCCTGATAGTTGGCAATGTTAAGACGTTATCTGTTTTCAGGGTTGTAGCTGTATCAGGATCAGAAGGAAGAAAGTAATAAAGCATGGAGAAAGCATTCCTCTGTGGCTCAAAGTTCTTGAAAATACAGCTGAATGCTTCAGCAGGAGCATTTCTTGTACCTATAGTAGAGATATATCCCCAAAGAGATTAGCCCAGGCTGTAGAAGAGGGGACGCTCTTTCCTAGCTCTATATACCTGTTTGTCCTGAAAATAAAAACCACATATCCCAAACTGAACCTACAAACACTACTCCCTTGCTCTTCCATTCACTCCTAGCCTGGCTTAAAAATAATAGTAAAAAAAGAGTTATTTTGAGAAGTAGTGTGGAATAAATCAAAGTTGATGGAGTTACTACTACTTGAATACTGCAGGGTTGTCTGGCAGATGGGCTGCAACGGTCTAAGTGCCATCCAGGGTTATGGAAGACCTACTCAAGACCTGATTCAACACGAAAGTCAAAGGAAAGGCAGCCATTTGACTTACATGGATGTTAAGGGAGTTCCCATGAAAGAAAAGTCTCAGGGAGCGTATTTTAATGTCTTGCAAAAGACTTTCATTCAAAGACATAAAGAGAGCAAGGTTTGAGTCATCTGTATTACAAAAATATCCAAATGAAGACATGAAATGCAGTTTTCCTGGCAGACTAAACACAGCTAAAAAAGAAGCGACAGTACGTTGGCAAACACTATGCCCCAAACCACATTACGGAATATGGTTTTCTTTATGAATCCCTGCCTAAACTCTTTAAATGGGCATAAACTTCCCGCTGACTTTTCTACAGCCTTCTTCTTACCTGCAGCCCATGATAAGCAGCTGGCACCAAGCTTTACTCAACAGATGGCTGGCACAGGGGCTTACGCACATTTGCTCGTCTCTGGCACTAGTCAGGGATGAATGATATAAAAAAAATTCTTCACAGTTGTTGGATGAAAAAAATACAGTCTGGTCCATCCGAGTGGAATTGTTATTTTCAATGAGTGTGGTTCTGAACTTGGCACATTTTCAAAGGTCAGCTGAATCTCGTGGGAATCTGTGAAAGGAGATCAAGAAATTATCTGATATCATTGTTGTAAGGAATAATAACAGCGATGCTGGCCATCTTTTTAACCAATGAGGATTCCTCTGGCTCTGCTTTACTCAGCAGTTAAGGGAGCTGAATACATGCTTCGGGGAGATTTTCCACAGCACTTGTTTTCTTAGGATCGCTCTATCTCCATTAATACAGAAAGATCAGTTTTTAATCATCCTAACCAATTGGTAGCAGAAACAAGAAACAGTAGTGAAATAGCTGACTCGATTTCAGCATATGTCTATCTAATAGGTGCTTTATTAGAGTCCGGTGTCTGGGTGCTAGGCAATTCCAAAAAGCAACATTTAATGTGTGGCCTATGCACATTTTATATGTGCCCTAAATAATGTAGGAAATAGAGGAATCTGCAGGAAAGAGCTTGTGGAAGAGCAAGCAAAACACAGGATTGTTTACTAAGCCTTAGTAAAATTTAAAAGGAGGAAAAAATAATGAAATTTAACTGGATTTGATCTTGCGCTCTCTGATAATCATAGTTCTTCAGTGCACGACTTCTTGTGTACATCTCTGCAGGATGGCTGAAAAAGAGGGAATGCTGGGAGAGTCATGTGTCTCTAGAAGGGAAAGTAAATAATAGTCTGTCCAAAGCAGAAAGAGGTCAAACCAGAGCCAGTGCTGACTGAAGACTATTTCCCTAATGAAAGAGTCAGGACAAATTCAAAAAGTTGAGTTTAGCCATGCTGTACTGTCCTGCAGATGTGTACTCGAAGCACACGAAAAGTCTCGCCTGGCAGGCTGAAAGAAGAGTCTCCCTTGTATCTTTCCATTTTTGGTATGCACTTCATCCAATGCTGTAAAGTTAATGATTTCTCTTTTGCCTACTCAGGATACATATCTGCAGCTATATACTCCCAGAGTCCCAAGCTTTGATAAATCCTCCATCACTGGCTAGAACTAGTCCTTTCACAAAGCAATCTTCCTTGCTTATGCACTTCTATTTCTTATGTCTGCTGTTTCATCTTTAGCAAAAAATGGTGAGAAAGAAATGCAGAGTTTTAGTGAAAACATGAAAACCTTAATTAACTTCCATATCTATTACTGAAGAGTTTTTCTTTAAGGAGTGGTCCACCAATATCTGTAAACCTCAAATTTTGTCATGCCTTAAAATAGATTTTGTAAGTAAAAGTCTACAAATAAGCAAATAAAATACATTCCCTTCTTTATGAATTTCTTTCTTTTTACATTTAAACATTTTTAAAACATTGGGCTCAACTCTGCATTTCCACACAACCTACAATCAAGGCAGGGAGGAGGCTAAGTTACCCTTTTACCTGCACGAAGCATCTGATGTGCAGTAAATTTGTTGAGCTAAGCCTACATTGACTACAGCATAGACCTGGAGAAATTACCTTGTTATGGGAAAGGTTTGCAAAGTACCTCAAAGCCGGAGTTTTTAGGTTCTGCCTAATTTTTGCAGATCACTGAAAGCTGTTGCTGAAGTCAGATGTTTTCCATCTACACCTCCTTGCCATCCCTTATGGTGGCCTTCTCCACCCCTGTCCCTCAGGGCCTCTTGCTCCCTGCGAGACGACATGTCTTTCCAAGAGACAGAGAAGACAGAAGCGGTTGGTCTTTCTTTGCTGGGGGGTCCCTTGGGGCTTTAGCTTGTCACTGCCTGTGTCAGTATTGCTCTGAAACCACCCAGGGGTATCTGAGGATGTTTAGGGACAGTGATGTCAATACTCTGGGGCTGCTCGGGGTGCATCTCACGCCTGGACCCTGCTGGGTGGTCGCCCCCAGGGCCTGGCAGACACCAGTACTGGAGGAGATTCAGTGCTGCAGCTTTTTCCTCTTCTTGGGTATCACTTCTCCTGGCAACGCAACAATGAAAAACCCTGGGAATACAGGAGACCTTCCATTACCCTTGGAAACCTTCACAGCAAAACACCCTCATCCAAGTCAGGCTGGTTTTCTTTCTGGTGAAGGGTTCACCAACACAGCTCTCACCTCTGACCTCAGCACAGAGTGTGCCCAGTTTCTGTTCAGTTTTCAGTGCTGTTAAGTAGATCTCAGCTTTACCCTGGTCTGCCCTGGGGCTGGCTGTGGAGACCAGCCACACTGGCAGCAGGTCTCAGCTGGGTGACAAGGCCAAGCAGGTTATAACCAGTATAGTGGCTAAAAGCAGAAATTTCAGCTTTCTATAATCAAAATATATGAACAGGACACTGTGAAAAATGACAGAATACGTATTCCCCATGTCTAGCTTTTTTCCAGATACAACACACAACTAGAAACTGCACAGAAGTGATTGAATTAAATAGGAATAATAAATGTAGCAATATAATTGGGTCACAGATAACTACAGATCAGTAAAGCAAGACAAATGCCACGGACAGAGGTCAGGGCAGCATCTGCTTTTCCTGTCGTGCATATACAGAGAGGCAGGTACAGCAGCCTGTTACCCCGGAGCCGCTCAAGCACACAGTATGCGGATTTCCAATAAACGGAGACCTTCTGCTTGAGCTTATGTTGCTTTCTTCCTGCTGCTGTTCTGGGATTTATCTGGAGTTCACAGGCTGGGTAAAGTGTCCGCTAATCTTACGGCAGCACGCTGAGAAGATTTTCAGCAGCGCAGCTGGCGCAGGGGAAGCCGCTCGTAACCAGGCACAGGCTGCGCAGGGGAGCCGGCCGGGTGGATTTGGGAGGATTTTTCTGTACACGCAGGTGAAAGCAGAAGATTTATTTCCACCTGGAAATTCTGGGGAACAAATTTTGTGTTCGCTTCAAATGCGGCTCCTAGTAGGAATCAAACATAAACAAACTGGAGTTTCCAACTTGCTTGTGCTGCTAATACTCCTGTACTGTTAGGAAAAGTGAATGTGAATGAAATTACTGCATCCTTGATAGCTATGAGAAACAACATGCATTGAAAAAGTAAATAAATATAAATATTACATATATTAT
>Ga0181612_140432_pt1 | contig 10223 bp, 7 predicted proteins | sample HoacroProtozoa21_FD_119630 | JGI IMG/M metagenome (GOLD analysis project Ga0181612, IMG submission 119630) | Hoatzin crop microbial communities from Cojedes, Venezuel. Combined Assembly of Gp0051906, Gp0051904, Gp0051908 | reverse complement strand
TGGCTCCAGCCCCAGCACTTACGCGGCCCTGCTGCGGCCATCTCCCCCGCTCGGCCGAGGAGACATCGCCGCAGGAGCAGCTCTGAGACAGCTTCTCGAAGAGTGTCTCCCGAAAGATGTCCAGCAAGGACCAACCGTGCTTGTCGGCCGCCCGCCCCGGGCTCTTGGGCAGAGAGAAGGGGAATTGTGAGCGCAGGAGGAGCGGGCGCCGGAACCGGGGAGCTGGAGAGGAGCTGCCCACCCCTATCCCCACGCCGTGCCACCCTCTGGGACGCAGCCCGAGGCCCAGTGCCACACTTACATAGAAGGCTTGCTCCCGCAGGGACGGCGTGTCGGGCGGGCTCTGGTTATAGGTGGAGAACCTCTTGTTCACCGTGGAGGCCTTGTTGACGGTGCTGGCTGCCGAGGGCTGGTCGTCCTTGTCGAAGGGGCTGGGGAGGAGAGCAGGGAGGTGAGGGGTGTGTGCCAGCCCGTGAGGGGGTCTCGACTCTGCTCTGCAGTGAGGTCCCCAGGACTTCGTCCAGTCCAGCTCTGGTTTTCCATCATTGCAGCCCTGTTTTGGGATGGGCACCCCCAGCCCTGCCACGCACTACCAGCAATGCCTGCCGAGATACTCACTTCCAGGTCACCTCCAGGCTGAGCTTGAGGGTGCCCAGGTCATTGATATCCACAGCCACAACCTGGGGCAGGGCTGCAAAAAGGTCCTTGGTCTCGCAGGACACGTTGCCCACCACAACATGGTTTGCCAGGCTCTTTAGCTCTGTCACCTGGGGAAGGAGAGGGAGGAGAAGATGAGGTGAGGCCAGGTGCTTCATCTTCTCGACACGGTTCGCATCCATGCCGTGTGCCAGGATGCCACCACCCAGACAGCCTCCTCCCACCCCGGTGAAGTTCAGGTGAGGTCCAGGAGCGCAGCCCTGCCAGGATGCAGGGGGGGTAGCTGGCCCACACCATCCCTGCCCACTCCTCCACTGTACCTTGATGGAGAGGAACTCGGTGACGAGGGGCAAGAAGACCATTTCCTCGCTGTCCCACACCTGCTTGCTGTTCACCTCAATGCGGCCCCGCAGCTTCCACCGCTGCCGTCCGTACTTCATGAAGATCTGGGGATGCAGAGGCGTGGGTAAGGGGGAGAAACAGCACCGGGGTGGTGGGTGCTCTCTGTGTGTCCCTGGGCACGGCCAGGGACCCCCACCACCCACCACCACCCTGCCACACGCCCTCCGCGCCAGCACCCCGGCACCCCAAGGACCACAGGGCAGCAGAAGCGCAGATCCCAACCCCTGCCGTCCCACCAACCTCATACTGGTCACCAGCACAGAGCCGGGCAAAGCCTGCCAGTCCTGCAAGAGAAGGCGGAGGGGCGTCAGCGGGCAGCAGGCGGGCAGGCAGCAGGCCAGGGACGGAGCGGGACGTGTTTACCTTTCATCCGGACGTGGAACTCGCCCAGCTGGCTCTCCAGCTCGTTCTCCAGCAGACACATGTTCTGGGGACAGACAGACAGACAGCACCCATCAGCAGCCACCCATGCAACGGGGCTGGGGAGGGGTCTGGAGAACAAGTTTGAGGAGGAGCAGCTGAGGGAGCTGGGGCTGTTCAGTCTGGAGAAGAAGAGGCTGAGGGGGGACCTCATCACACTCTACAACCACCTGAGAGGAGGTTGTAGCAGGGTGGGTGTTGGTCTCTTCTCCCAAGTAACCAGCAATAGGATGAGGGGAAATGGCCTCAAGTTGTGCCAGGGGAGGTTTAGACTGGATATTAGGAAAAATTTCTTAACTGAGAGTTGTAGAGCGTTGGAACAGGCTGCCCAGGGAAGTGATTGAGTCACAATCCCTGAAGGTATTTAAAACACCTGTAGATGGGGAGCTTAGGGATAAGGATAGTGGTGGAATCAACAGTGTTACATTAATGGTTGAACTCAATGATCTTGCAGATCTCCTCCAAGCTACATGATTCTATGGTTCTATTATTTTTTTTCCCGTTATTCATTCAGACAACAAGAGAACTTTGGAGGACTGTTTATACTAACATCCAACCTAATTTATAAGCCATAGTTCTGTGACATCTATGCCTTTTTGGCAACTATGGTTCAGAAAAAAGGTAAAAAAGTACTGGAAGAGTTATAAAAAAGTACTTTTTTTCAGTATATTAAGCTGCCGAATAAAGTATCTGAAAAAATGTGTGAATATTTAATAACACATTCCCAGAATATCTTCCCAGTCTCCAACAACTTGTTGTTCAGGGAATTCATGTCTTTCTATTTAAGAGTTTTTGAAATACAGACACTTAGAATATAATCCTTCTATTCCTTTCAAGACAAATAACAATGTCTGATGCTTGAAAATTGCCAATAAACATAATTATTGCTATTATTTTTCTTTCATCTACATGCACTTTGTAATTTTTCTCCTATTCATTAATGAAGATATAGTTCTCCATTATTTATAGTGCCATACTTTACTGGATAAAAATATCATCTTACATTTGACAGGAGCTACATGCAACATTGTTTAAGCAGTTCAAGCTTATAGTCTCTCATTTCTACCTAATATAATGTAATTGCACATGCCTTGTGCTTTGACTTGACCTTGAGCTTTTTGTGGAAGTGTTCTGGGAGAAAATTTAAACCAGCCTGTGAGGATTTCAATGTAGGAAAGTTAACAATCTGTTATACAAATAACTTCTCTCAGACCATCAAAACATTTAAGATCTGAAACTAGTCACTGGTACATACCTACCTGTATAGAAAAGATACAATGAAATCTTCATCATACCCCCTTGAAAAGCTTATCCTGTCCCAGCAATTTCCTCTCTGAACTGTTCAGTGATTGTTCAGAATCAAGACTGCCCTTTCATTCTGCATTTGTGTGATCAGTATTATACATTATATAACTTTGTGTAATAAAAGAATCAGTTCAAACTGTGTAGCTTTAAAGTGCTTGTCTTCCTTAGCAGTTTAACATAATAGCAACATTTTTAAAGATTTTAAACTACTTTCCACTAATATGCTAGACGATAATGATTATATATCAAACCCCATAATTCCCTGACTCTGCTTAGATTTATGCCCAATCGATCATGTGGGTGTAAAATGTTTAGTGAAAACAATAGACATTCAGTCACTCAGATATAGTTATGTACTGGTGTAATTACAATGGCTTGGAGCCAGCACTAACTGAGATCCTGGAAGTTTAGCATACAGGTAAAGGACAAGACCAATACACCTAGCAGTATTGTTGCAATTAACATTTCTTTAAACAATATTTAAGGTGTGGACCTTGTCTTCTAGTACACTTTGCTGATTCCTACTTATCCAAAAGGCATAGCAAGAATTTTTAGATACCTGTCACTATGAAACTCTGATATTTTCTGTTTTGCTTATTTGTTTCATTTGGGGAGAGAGTGTTCTCTTTCTGCTTTCTACTGCCTGCTGGAATGAACCAGAGACTGTGTCTCAACTTTATTTACTGTATCTTCCTTCCTGCTCTTGAGTTTTGCAGTTTCACATACTTTAGCAAGTTCCTACTGTAGCATTTGCTTGGAGAGTGAGCAATTTCTTAAGAATGTGCAGCTGGGGACTTCTAGCTTTTGCTGTGCTCTTTTTTCACACCCCTCTAATACTTTAGTTTTTTCTCCCTTTCCTTTATGTTATAGCCAAGAAATAAACATTCTTTAACTCATGAAGAATGTATTTCCCCTACCACTCCTGAAAACTCTATGTCTTTACTATATTTCTTTTTTCTAAGAAAACTGGCATATTGTTGGCATATAATAAGTCTGTGAAGTCTGAGATTCTTTTCTGCTTATCTTCCTTTCCTGTGGCTTTCTTTTCAGCACTCTTAGCATTCGTTGTTTGAACACTTCCACTAGTGCACTGCTGGACACTAAAAATTTAAAAAAGCAATATTTATTTATTTTAATTATGTTGACACTCAGTTTTGTTTAACTTTTACTGTTGTTTGTAAAAAAACTTTCCTGAGCTGAAGATGTCATTGATAATTTCACTGTCTACATTTTTCTTCAAAATATTTACAAAATCATCAGATCATCAGTTTTTGTATCATTCATTTGCAAACAGTAGGCTTCACATGGACATGCATCAAGTGCTGTTTCCCCCCACCCGTTATGCTAGAAAAAGAGTGTGTGAAGGGAAAGCATTCCACTTGTCAAAGCTTTGTAACTCCTTGGTTTAACTTTCAAACGAAAATTTACGTTAAACACTTTCAGATTAATGCTAAGTGCATTAATTTTTTCTCCTCATTCTCAAAGTTCTTAACTGTGTTAGGACTTTCAGTTCCTCTATTCCTCAGCACATCCTCTTTGTTAGCTTTTCTCTTGGTAACGTGCAGCTCAAGGATCATTTTGCATTCCTTTCTTCCTGTTCCACCAGACTTCCTTTCTCTCCTACCTTCTTACTTCTGTCCCTCCCTTCTTGTTCTTGTTCACACTCTTGTTCTTCCTTTCTCATTTTCATAAAAATAGAAAAGTGTTTGTGAGTTATTGTCGGGGGGGGTTTTGCATGTATGAAATTAGATACTGTTTCAATACATGCAGATTCATATTCAGAACCCACAATTCTATACAAGAGTTGTTGGGCTGTACAAATCAAGATCTAAACTGAAATAAATAAGCAATCCTAATAAGCTGACAGACATAAATAATTCCTGGTCTTAGGATCCTCCATTTTTTACAGTTCAACTCTGTTATTTCTTTCTTCATTTCTGATGAAAAAAAAAAAAGGGATTATTTTCTTCATCCATTGCTGTTCAGGTTCTTCTGTATTCTGATCTGTATTATCTGGTGTGGCCTGCATTTACGGGTAACAATTGATGTGCTTGCTTTATTCTAATTTATTGGTTTTTTTCCTCTCTTGATAGTCAGTTATACCTATGACAGCCAGGGTGAAAAAAATCTGTTGATTTGTCTCCCTTATGGTTTACTTAAACCAGCTTCCTCATTCAGGGATTTTAAAATTCAAACTGTAGATCTGATTTTTTTCTTTTTTTTTCTTTTTCTTAAAGGCAAAATTTACATTCAAAGCAGGTAATTCTTTCAGTTGCAGTTACTAAATAAAAATTTTTACAAAAACATTTACTCTCATAAAATGTTTTCATTCTTCTTGTTTCTGATTTAGAACTAAAATCAAATCTTGATTATTCATTATTCCACAATGTCACAATGGTATTTCATTAGTCCACAAAGCTTTTTTACTCCTCTTACACTAATGCACATCACTGCAAATGTTGAATGTGAAATATATTTCAATGGATGCATACTTCACACTGTGTTTAGTAACAGGGTGAAGATAAAATTCTTGTTGATGTAAAATTGTTCAGAATTCTGTTTTACTGGTTTGGAGGACTAGATGTATAGACTACATTATTTCCTACACTTTACAAATTTGCTAGGTTAATGTTCCTGCTTTAATTTTATTTTGTTTTTAATAGGAAGAATTTCAAAGGATAGGATGTGGTTAATGTCTTTCTTCAAATAAATATTTGTTTTCTTGAAGAGAGGTGATAATTTTAGGCATTGCCCAAAAAGATAAACCATCTCAATTTGTTAATATTAAGTCAATAAATATTTGCTTCTGTGTTTAAATGTTTTTAATGATATTAAATTCATTTTCACAAGGCATAGAAAGACAAAAGAAAACCTACTGAAATTTCCTTTCATGTCACAATAGTTTCAAAATTTCCGAGCTCAGAAGGGATCATTAGGCTCTTTTATTTTTAACTTCCATATAGAACTATTCACAGATTTTTACCATGGGATTCAACTTCATACTTTTTCATTGCAATATAACCTACCCTTCTAAAAGATATCCAGTCGTATCCTATAGATTTCAGAGGGTGATTAAATTCAGATATCCCTGATGAAATAGTTAATTTAACTGATATACAAATCCTATCTCTCAAACAGATATGTAACTTTTTATTGTTTTCAATTTATTCATTGTAATTTTAAGTGCCTTTTTTTCGACGCTCTACCTTTTGAAACTTTAGGCACTGAAATTGCAGAGATGATGTCTGCCTTTGAGTTATTTCTATCTTGCCAGCAAAAAAAAAAAAAAAAAAAGCATTTACAAGTCCACATTTGCAATATTTACTACCATTTTTGGTCACTTGAAGGATTATTCAGTGTTCTTATCTGAACAAAACTGAAACTTCAAACCGTTTGGATATCACCTATTGCAGTCACATAATCTGAACAACTTGGCCAGAAAGAGGGATGATTGCATGATCTCATTTGCAGTGTCTCAGACAGTATGACTTTTGAGTTATAAAAATGACTGTAGAATTATATTTTTACAGTGTAATTCATTGATGTCTATTCAAAATATATCCTGATCAACTTTTTCTGCTCTGTAATGTATTCAGATAGCATAACAGAGAAAATATTTTGGTTACTTTTATTGGATTGAGTATTGAAGCCACTAAAAAATACAGTTATAATGAATTCATCTTAAAAATGCTTTTTATACTCAAATGAAAATAAAGCTGAATTTCAGTGCTTATTTTATTTGCTATGGCAGTGGAAAGAATTATCTTTTCACTAATATACAACAGAAATCAAGGATTTTTTGGTGTTGTGAATTAAATCTGTCAATCTTTTCAGCTAACTTTAAATCAGACTGTTTGAAGCAGAAATACCAATACCATGGAACATGTGTGAAATTTAGCATTTATCAATTCAGTGTGAAAGAGCAAGTGTAGGTAAAAGAGCTAGAAAACTCTTCTAGCCATATCTTGCTTTATTTTCTTACATTTAAATAAAAACCCTCAGAAATGTGGAAAAAAAACCAAGGAAAAAAAAAAACAAGGAAAAAGAAAACAAACGAAAACCCAAGCCTAACGAAAAAAAAACTAACAGGAAAACTTCTAAACAGTTATTACTATATTTAGACCTTTATTGTTCTTAAATGGAACAGGTTATTTTTCGTCAGAGTTATTTGAAGCACTGGAAAAAAACCAGGCACAAGGCAGTTCAGCTGTGACTCGTATAAATATACAATGTATTCCCAAGATGACACTAGATGTTTTTTTTTTATTTTGATGAAAAACCGAAAGCTAATTTTAATTTAGGAGTCAGTATGTGAAGGCTTTTATAGCATCTTTTCCACACATGACCATCCTAGGATTTACTTGCTTCCTATTTCCTATTTAATCAGTACCTAAGACATTTATAATACTTCGGATATTTCAGTGTCAATATATTTCCTTGTAAAGTTTGACTTGATTTGCCTTTATTAATATTCATTACAATGCAACTTTTAATTGTACAAGTGCCTCTTACTTTTTCCATAAGACAACTTTTTATTTATTTTATAGAATGAGTGGTTGCAGTAGGTTATCCTGACCAGCAGCCAATCATCCACATGGCTGCTGGCTCGCTTTCCTCTGCCATAGAATGGGGACAAAGTAGAAGAAAGAGAAGTTTTGTGGTTCAAGGTAAAGGTAGTTTAAAAAGTGAAGCAAAAACTGTGTGCACAAGCACAGCAAAAGAAGGAATTCATTCACTACTTCCCATTTCCAGCTAGATGTCCTGTCACTTCCTGGGAAGCAGGGTCTCACCACGCAGGACAGTTCCTCAGGAAGATGAATGCCATAACCATGAATATGTTTCCTTCCTCCTCATTTGGCCAGTTTGGGTCAGCTGTGACAGCTCTATCTCTGCCCTACTTCTTGTCCACCCCCAGCCTACTTCTTGTGGGGGTAGATCTGGAAAAAGAAAAGGCCTCAACACTGTGTGCAAGAACTGTTCAGCCAGAGCCAAAACACTGGTGTCTTATCAGCACTGTTTTATCCACAAATCCAAAACACAGCACCATACAGGCTACTAAGAAGAAAGTTCATTCCACCCCACCCAGACCCCCCACAGTGATACAAATTGAACATGCTCTTTTAATATAGATCTGTGAATTTTCATCTAAAGCATCATTTTCTCATGTGTGTGGTCCTAGACCTCATTTATTGCCTAATATTGAATCAAAACCTGAAAAGAGAACCAATCTCTTCATGAACTCTTCTGCAATACTTATCACTGTATCATTTGAATGACTGAAAACCATTAATGAACATCCTTCCATAAGACTATGGAAGTATACTACACTGTATATGCATGTTTTCTAGAAACCAGTTTTGTAACTAGAGATGTCAGTTAATTCTAATAGCAGATGACACTATTCAATTTTTTGTATCTTTGCAGAATGACTCCTTATTTCAAGTGAAAATTACTATAATTTCTCTTAGAAGACAGTATGCTTGAACTATTTGAAAAACCAAACCAAAACATAGAAAATACACACATTTTAAAGAACAGCTGAAATTCAGTAGCTGAATAGTTTTTCTTATCTTCACCCTCAGGATCAAATTGCCTCTTTCCTTTGGGAAACTACAACTAGGAAGGGAAAGGACATTTATCCAAATATAACTAAAATTATTACTGCAATCACAGTGAACACCCTTAGCTAAATAAACTGGTCGGCATGTCCTCAGTCATTACTAACAGGCTGTGACTTCCTTCAGTGTCCTGTTATGTGTTTTTACGAGCAGGTATTCCCTTTACTGGTAGGCCTTCTCACCACATTTTATCTGTTTATACACTGTGCTACTTCCAGGACATATGTTTATATATTCAATATTTTTTGCGGGCTTACTTCTTCCATCTCCAGTGGTTGCACTTAGGCTAATAGGATTCAGTTCACAACTGCAAGCAGATACGTATTTGTAACTTGAACTTTCCTTCTATATAGTCACTTCATTGAAATGTCCTTATGTTCTGTAAAATTGGTAGACACACCATACTATCTTAGATCAGTAATTTATTCTTCTTTTTCTCCAGTGAAGCTGAATAAAACAATTCCTATTTTCCCCTTCCTCTTTCATTTTTATCTTACTTTTATTCCACGTCTTTTTTCTGCTACCTCCCTAGGGCTACCAGGGTTTTGTCTGGAAATCCCACATTCTCTTAAGTCACTCTTCCATGTGTTAAATTCTTTGCTACTTTATTCTGTTTGCAAATGCCACCCATTTTTTTCTAAGCATCACATTCTCTTGGTTGTTTTGAGTTTTATATACGTTCTCATACTCTTCATATAAGTGCCTCATAGTTCTTGTTCAATGTGTTGAAAAAAAAAAAAAAAGCCCTTGCATGTAAATTAACTGATCCTTCATGAAAACACCTCTTTACAGATGGGTTGCAGCTCCAGCTGTTGTTCAAGATATGTGCATGCAAACCAGTATGTAGCAGCCCTGCTAAACTGTTCTCCTACATCTGGTTGTCTGCATCTGCCAGTATCTCTGTGATGAGTATAGATATGTGCAAGTCAGCAATTATCATTCAAGGAAGGGATCTGAAACCAGTCTAACAATTCTGTAAAATCATATCTCAACATGAAACGTTCATTATTCTGCAGAGAGATCTGCACTGTTGTAATTAACAAATTTTCAGTAGATGGAACTGGACATTACCTTGTACAGCATTGTACAATGGTAGAACTCCTGGTAGAAAGGAAAAAGAAAGGAAAGTACCCTGCCTTTATGGATCCTTCAGCAACAGAAAGCTCCCTTTGGTGATAGGGATATCTCCTTGTTTACATAACGCTGCTCTTCTAAGGCTCATAACTTCCTAAGCACAAAGATGAGTCTTGCTATTCTTACATGCATCAGATGCAGATTAACTGAGAGGACTAACACAAATTTCAGGCATTGTCCCAGCCTCCTTTAGCCTTGCTTCCTGTATCTTTGCCTGATATGGCTAAAATGGTCTGCTGAAGAAAACTTTGGGTTCTTTAGTATCTTATGAGGTTAGGATAAGTGATAATATGGTTTGAAAAAAACAGAGGACATGTACCTCTAGCTGGCTGTCTGCACCCTTTCCTACCACAGAACATGTGAAGTGAACATAAACCTCTTCAGTGATTCAAACATCAAAAACACACCTGTGAAAAAGACAAGTTACAACTGTCTATCACAGCATTTGTCTCACTTTTGTACCTATCCATGTTTTCATTTAAGTTATCAGGATATTAGTTTAAAAGATGTTAAAATGTGGCAGTTCTGTACAAAGACCCCTCAAACAAGAGAGGAACTCTTTCTGTCTGTTCTCTGACCAGCTAGCCCAAGTCTTGTTCTCCTCTACTTGCTTGTAATTGCTAGGTTCCTTGGCCAAACACACTCACCCAAGATTTCCTGATTTTGTCCTCTCTCCCTGCTTGGAGA
>Ga0181612_125476_pt1 | contig 10223 bp, 7 predicted proteins | sample HoacroProtozoa21_FD_119630 | JGI IMG/M metagenome (GOLD analysis project Ga0181612, IMG submission 119630) | Hoatzin crop microbial communities from Cojedes, Venezuel. Combined Assembly of Gp0051906, Gp0051904, Gp0051908 | reverse complement strand
TCCCACTGTCTATGTCACTGATGAAGATATTAAACAGTATTTGTCCCAGTAGGGACCCTTGAGGTACACCACTCAAGGGTAATGATAAGGATGTATTAAAATGAACAGTTCTGTTCACTTCATTAATGTTCCTCCCTGAAAAACCTGTCTTGCAGAACTGCCACAGGCATCAACCAATGCCCCATCCTGGCACAGCCATTTTGGACTGGGAGGTATCCAATAAACCAGCACTCCATTTGCATTTCTCTTTTTGACTGAAGTAGTCACAGAACCATCAAAGCACCTCAAAACCGAGTCTCTAACACAGCTGCTGAACAAATTCACTTCTTTCTTCCCATCCAGTGGTAATGCTGGCTCACTGGCTGTGCTTACGATTTCTTCACTTTAATAAAAGCCTTTTAGAGCTGAAATAGGCAAGGATACCTGTACCTGATGCATGCTCATGCCTCCTTCAGCAGCCACAGCTGGCATTGCTGATGGACCATGCAGGACCCACCACAGTACTTTTCTTTGGTAACTCATGTGCCAGAGGTGGAAAGTGCAGGTTTAATCAAAACAGGGACAGAGGCTGAGGATGTGATTTGCATTTGAGAGTTCATCCCTGCTTACCTTGGGCCCCTTGGAAAAGCTCTTTCTGAACAATTAAACATTATGGGCTTGAAGTGACTTCACAAGTCTTCTGTGAGGGAGATTAAAATGTTTGCACAAATTACAAATTAAATTCAATCTCTTCCCACATCTCAAAGTTTTAATTTTTGCAAACACTCTAATGCATGGCTGCACTTAAGGCTCACACAAATTAGATCTACAATACAAATTACAGTGCATTCTTTAAGAGTTAGTCTCGTTTTCAATACAAACAAACTAGCTCTTCTGTAACTAAGAGACAATCTCCTCCTTTTTCTCTCCCTCTCTTGTTTTGTTTTAGGTCATTGCCTAGAAGTAATGTCTGTGCAGAACTACAACAACATTTTCCTATACATCAGACAAACCAAAGTCATAAACTGAATTCAAAACAAAGAAATAAACAAACAAAAAAGAACTACCAAAGGGAAATGAAGCAACATTAATGTTATTGTTTTGAATTTGGGTTTCAGGAGAGACACTGAATTTATGAAAGACAGGACCGTAGCGTGGCATACTGAGCTTAGTAGAAGCAGGTGGGCATGAGAGCTAAGACAGTGTAACAAGGCTGTAACGACCCAAGGAAGACAAAGAAGTCCTTCTGCTGAGAGATTCACCTCCCCACATGGGCACTTCCACACCAGCACCAACCTACAGCACGTTCCAGGTCTGAGCCACTGAGTGACCCCACTTGGGTGCACATGGATGTAAGCAACCATAGCCAAATATCCTTACTGCTACCAGTTATGATCATATTTACTAAGCTGTTCCTTCAGTTGACCCTAAGGGAACCACCATGGCACTCAATGCTTTGCCATTTATGCAGCGGGTCCCACTGAGCAGAGCCTGGACTGGGAAGACCCCTTCCTGAGTGCTTTGCTGGGGCTTTGGGGGCTGAAGGTAACCAGCCACCGACAGCAGTTTTACTATGAGCAGCAGAAGCCATCTGGCTTCTCAGGCTCCCCAGAGAAATGCTCAGGGGTGTGAGCAATGGCATGGTGACTTCACAAGCAAAGAGAGCTGGGCAGCTGCTCTGAGGGACCACCCTCCACCCCCCCTAAAAATCTGCATCCTGATTCTGGACCAAGAGGTGATGAGTAAAACTGCAGTGTTGAGCACTCGAGATTTGCCCCAGAGACCACTGATACCTGTAGTGGTGCAAGAAATGGGACGATTTTTGGAAACTCAACTAATACAAAAGTTTCAGTTGTATTATGAATATATGAACAACGACTGGGCATCAGGAGTTACAGCTGAGCAAAGATTTCTGAGCTCATCCCAGAACTGCTAATCACTATAGAAAAAAAATCCCACCTCACATCACATATGCAAATTGTGGCTTACAAGAGCACATAACTCTCATTATACCTTTCAACACACGCACTGTGTATTTCTGCCAGCACCTGATGCTATGTTGAAGTGCATTCATTTTCAAACTATCACTCTCTGGACCCCTACTACATGGCATGAATAGACAAAGCATGTAATTAGGGTCAAATTTCTATCTGATGGCCACTGAAAATATTTCGTTTGTTTTGGAAGGAGGGGGGTAGGGGAGAAGAGTTTGGTTCAAAAACAACGTTTATCTTGAGCAGCCTGGGCGGAACTGCAAAGAATTTCAAGGGTAAAGAGTATTTTCTTTGTTAAAATCTTTAAGCGAGCCTCATAACAGTGAACTGATGATAGGGTAACATTCCTCACTGCTAATTATAAGCAATGTGTTAAATTTCATTCAATAGTAAAGCAGCATAGAAGCACAATGACAAAGCTACTGCGCAGCTAAAATACACCAAGTTGTTAATGAAAAGTAGCTGAAATAACATGCTGCTTTGGCCAAATCTGCAAATATAAAAGATGCATTTATATCAGAATGGCGCGTGGAAAAAAAAAGATGACGACAATACTATTTCTGTGGAATACTAAACGATTAAAGGTAATAAAGATTTCTGTACAGCTGGGAGAAACTTCTTCTGGTCTCGGCTCCTACAAAGTGTACTGCATGATCTCTGATAGAGAGTGTCTATACAAGGAAAAAATGTCCCTGACAGCAAAGATTCTCCTAAGAACATATACACACCAGAAAGCCCCTAAATATACACCGTCAGTTCAGTTAAATCAAACAACTGGCTCAATCTCTGGGCTAAAAGTTACATTTATTGTCATTTAAAAAGCACAGCAATTTGTAACGAGAAAATGCTGATGTCTGAGGTGAATGCAAACAAAGATGAAGAGGCAGCCCTGGCCTCTGCAAACCCGGGAGCTCAGAGGGATGTTCGGGGGATAAGTATTTCAGAGCAAAGTACAAAGACACCGCTGCTCATCTCGCCCACAAATCGGTCTCTGAATAAACGTTGCTGGGCTGTCTCGGAAGCATGCTGATTTCTGGCTGCTGCTTAATGGGACTACTTGTTACTACTCAACAGGAATACTTATAACACACTTTTGCCCCTTGAGACTTGAACTATTCAAGTTTAGATGGATTTCAAGATGCAGTTTTTCACGTTCTTTGTCCTTAGTATGCCACTCCAGATTGGTACCCATAATCCATTGATACAGAAGGCACTAACGTGAAAATAAAATTATTTCTGCCAAACTGAGACAACTTTCTGGATGATTGTATATTAATAATAAAAAGTTGCATTCATGTACAGCAGTAGGACTGTACTCCACAACTGCTTAAACCTCACAATTTCTCATAAGAGAATAATTTTTCTTCTCTTTATTTGATGGAGAAACAGCAGTAATGTTTTTTACTCCCCAATTTTGTCTGAAAGGTCTTTCCAGCTTGCCTTGGTCACTGGGAACACGATCCAAATCGTTCACAATGCTCCTGTAGATCTAATATCACGTCGCAAATAGGTCCTGGTCCAAGGCTTACTGAAATCAACAGCTGTAAACCAATATACTAACAGGTTTCCAAGGCACTGCTAAAGTGTATAAGCACAAAGCTGTAACCAGTGGCCAAACGCAGAGATAAATTTAGGACTCCCAGTACTTCCTGGTCATTCTGTTCTGACCACCAAGCAACTCCAGATCTTATGCAGGAAAACAGTACAAAGTGATGCCTTTTTCTAATAAGGAATGGCAAAGATACCACTGCAGCAGATCAGGAATATCAGGAACGGTGAGCAACCAGCACACAGGGAGCCACTGCAGCAAAGCACCCGGGTAGGCACTGCTGAGCACTGGCTGCTCATGCTCAACAGGAAAGCACGGTGAAATGGGAGGCTTCCACAGAGCAAGAGGAGCAGACCGCTTGCATGGGCTGTCCCACTCAGACCAAAAGCTACCGTGACTCTCCTATGCTGGAGGTCACATCCTGGTCCAACTGCAGCAGGAGCCCAGGCACCAGGTTCTCAGGCTGTTCCACCATGCCTTCAGCATCCCTGGTTCCTCTCACTAACATACCCATCCTGACTCTTCAGCATGAACTGCTGTGAGCACACAACCCTGGTGTTATCTTCCAGCGCTGCCATACCTCCTCAGGCTACACCAGCTGCTGTCCACTCCCAGCAAAGAGGGAACAGAGGTATCGATACAGACCCATCAGAAGTGGATGTGCATTAATTGTACAGTGACAGCTACTTCACTGGAGCTTGGGTTAGGGAGGTTACAATGTGCCTAATGACAGGGTGAGCTCCAGCATGTGTAAACATGGCTCCCAAAAGTTTAATATCAGATTTTCTTAGTCCCTTATATGAACTTGGGATGTTTTTTTCTCTGCAGCTGCCAAAATGCTAGCTGTTGACAAACTAGTCGAAATGCTACCAAAGCATCTTTCATGAGCTGACTGTGTACATCTGAACAGATACATACCTCATTAATGTGCTATATTTCAAGCTAGAGAAAACAATGCATGTCGAGAGACTATAAACCACAAGTACAAACGATCCAGGTCACCTATGATGAATATAACCCGTGTTACATGAAACATGACACATGGGTTCTCTCTTCTTGGAAAAAAAAAAAGGAAAAGTAGAAAAGAAGAGATGCAGGAGGGCTCCACCTTCTTATCTATTCCTCTTTTCTGAAAGCTGATGGAGTCAGAGACTTTTTAGAATTTTTTCTTTACTGTTTTGTACATGGGATGCTTTCACCTCCCACCAGACATCACCTGTCCTGCAGGAATATCAAAAGAAACAGAGTTTAAATCCAGATTAGTCTCTAAATCCAGGATTAGGCTGATGGCTAAACTAGAGAAAAGGGCTCAATTTAGGAACAGAGGATCTGAGCAACGGTCTCTTACCTAGTTGTCCATTTCTGCATCCTTGTGAGATGAAATTACATGAAAAGAGATTTTTCTGGTGCAAGTCTGGTTTCCCCCAAATCAGAAACTCAGAAGCTTGTCCAGAGGCAGAACTTGCTCCCCATCACAGAGACCCCAGTTTTGGCAAGTTGCTGAAACCAAAACAGTTGACTAATTCTGCTGACTTAAAGATCAGCAGTTAATTTAAGCCACTCGTTGAAGCAAAGGTCAGGTGGGAATCAGTTCTGTGTGCTTTGCTTGATTCTGTACACTTTTCTGAATAAAGGAGCAATTTATAATTTCAATAAGTTTCCAGCCTGCAAGTATATCCAGAAAGGTGCAAGTGAAAAAAAACCCAGTTCATAAATTACTATTATAGAAGGAATATACGACAAGCAATGCTCTCTGTATATTCATTAGCCCATGCCTACTTTGGAAACTAAATCTTGAGAGATTTTATAATTCATGCCTTCATGCTCATCAAAACCTTTTTTATAGCAATCACTTTTGTGACAGATTCCCCCCTCCCTTCATTTGAAGTAAGCAGAGTTATGGAACAGTCACACTACAAAAATACCTGCAAAGTAGCAGCTGCCCAGGAAAGGGCCTAGATATAATATGACTGCTGATTTTTGAACTGCTATGCATGCTGTGTATGCCTGGAAACATAACAAATGTGCACGGCTTGGCTTGTAGCACCTAATTTGCAATAATATTGAAGTCCCCCACAATAACTCATTTACTCTTATAATAAATATATAAAAAAAGACAAATTGCTACATTGAACATGCATTTTCTTCACTGCAAGTAGCTGCTACCCCAGGGAGAAAGCCCTGTGCTGCTAACTAATAGTAAATCCTTTGGAAAATCATGTGTCATAATGATGGACAACCAGGGAAAGGGTATTAAATAGATTTAGAGGTTAGATACTCTAACAAGAACAAAAGAGGCCTTTTGCAAGCTAGTACCAATCAGAGCTGGTTCATTGGTATGATTAGCACCAAGTCCAAAGAAAGTTTCTATTACGAGACAAGACAAGAGGGAGAATTTAACCCAAAACCTATCTAGGAAGATCAGTTTGGGATAGATCAAGTCCCAGACGATCAAGTAACTTTTTGGTTCTTTGGCAACTTTAGGAGACATCATGGTCTCTTCAAACTACGTTTAAGCAGGGGTAATTTTTCTCAGTCTTTTCTTTTATCTATTGGAAAATCGTTACCCACAGCACATCTGAGCCAGAAAGTATTATGATTATGCGATCCAAACAAAAAAATACGGACTGTCTGAAAACACATCTGATGGACAGAAAAATGTGCACTATCTAGAAGCTGAGGCAACGCAAGATAACAACATCACTTTACTTCACCTTTAGAAAACAACTCATACGTATAAATTTATCTACAGAGCTAATTTTCTGGCAGAAGTGAGATCTAAGTATCAGTCTTCTGCAGAATTGTACAAAATAGAATGATCACATCCAGATCTAAACTTCAGATCCAGCCAGGATTTTGGTCTGAAAGGATTTCCACTAGTACTTTCTAATGAGACGTGATACACTGGGAGGGTGTGGGAACCTTAATTCATCATAAATGTCTCGAGTTTATTTCATACAGAAGCAAGGAACAGCCCATTCTTGACAGATACAAAGGGAGGGAGTCTTATAATTTGTATTTTTGTGGACTCTCTGGTATCTTTCATCTCTGCAGAACACTCAGCTGTTCCCCAACTGGCTCAAAGTTTCTTCCTCCAGAATATTTTCTATTGTTTCTGATACATCAGCCCACAGTGATTTATTGCTATTTTGCGATCATTATCAGTTTACTATTTTAACCAATACACCATAAATCACAAAGAAGAATGTTAGGTGGGACTTCATAGTGTAGCTTTCATTCATTACCTGCAAAGATTATAGCCATTTCATAAAAACCAATATGAGAGACAGAAGCTTATTGGCAAGGACCAGTGAAATTCATTTCATGCTTCAAAAGTTTGTGATTGGTCTGGTAAGAAAAAAGCCTCAGTTGTTGGAAATTGTTTTTTCTTTTAAACCAGCAAACACCCAAGACCGAGCTATGTCAATTGTATGCTGCACTTTCTACTCAAAAGCAATGGAGACTGTTCAATATCTGTCCTTGTAAAACCTGCTGTGCTTACTATTCATGAACTGCTGGAGAGAGAGATACATAAAATGCAGGTCTCCAATACATTACACTTGCTGCTCCAGAGAGCTGTGGCACTCTGAAACCAGACTCTGGGAAAGTCAGCTGAACGCTTCGCATAACGTTTCACACTTGCAGAGGGAATAGTCATAAGGGGAATGACACAAGGACTATCTGTTTGGAAGTTGACTCAAAATCAAAACCAAAAACCTCTCCCACATGATTTTGTGGAGAAAACTGAATGAACTGAGCCAAATTGCCTTCATAAGTATTTGTCATTCCTGGATGTCTGCTGTCCTGCTTAGTTTTGGGCTCCTCTCTAAACTGCTGAGAAACTTCTCAGGCTAGTCCAAGCCTACGATTAGGTACCTCCTCCCTCCAGCCACTTCTCACTGGATCTCAGAACACAAAGAGCGTTATAAATCACTGTCCACTGTCCTGACACAATGGTGTGTTAAAAATGTCCACCCTCTAACTGTGTGAATAATTGTGCCTACCTTGTTTGTCCCGTTTGGAAGACTGTTCTCTAGATTGTTTTAAATCTTGCACGAGTCCTACTGCTTGGACAAATCTGTCTTTAGTAATCACAAGATCTGAAAATGTAGCAGTTATCCTTTCAGTCATCTCCGCTGGAGAAGTATCAGTGGGGTTATGAGTTCCACCAGGGAACTATCGGGGTGTTCTCTTGGGCTGACAGCAGCCTACCTCCCGCACGTGCCCAGGAAAAAGTGGACACAGCTGGGAGGTGAGTACTGGCCCAGGACAGTTCCCCATATGTGGTGTGGACAAGACCACTTTGTTTTGGGGAGGAAGGCAGTGTAGTTGTGTGCACAGGAGTGATGCTATTAAACTGGTCCACAAGGCCAGTGAATATGTCCTGCCCTGTTTTCCTCATCTGTATAAATGCAGCTAAAGAGAGTAAAGATAGGGTTCATCTCTTGTATGTGTAATTTTTTGTTAGTTCCCTTCCATTTGTGGAAAGTTTTCCCAACAATTTTACAATCTGTCCTCCAGATCAGAACAACAGCCCTCTGGATGTGCATCTCTAACTATGCCATTGGCTTACCTGCTTTAGCATAGACCATTTATTATTGTGCTTTGAGTCAGGTCAAGTTAACATATCTAGCACGTCACATCAAGTGACATAACTATCTGTCAAATGACTAACCCAGCAGGACAACCTGCAGAGGCAGCAGGGACTGAGCCTTGACCTTCCAAAATCCAAAGCTGAGCTCCCACCTGGGCCAGTTGCCTTCTCTCAGAAGGTCCACACCTGCATTTGGGCACAGAAGGGTCTGGGAGGAGCTCGGTCTCTTGGTGGACATTTAACAACGTGAGCAGAAGGTCGGGGAGCGGGAGACTTGCTCTCTAGTCCAACTCCAAATCCTATCTGACTTGGAGCTCCCCTGCACGCGGGTCTCCCTTGCTCCCTCACAGTACAGATGTACTGGGAGGTCTCATTAGCTGCATGATGGGGAAGCACTTTGAGAACTGACATGCACAACTTTTAAAGTTTCCTTCCTATTTTTTTATTTTTCCCAAGAGAATAGATTCAGCCACCTCCTCCTTAGCCTTCTCTCCACATCCAGACTCAGGAGTGTGCGTCAAACTTGGGTTGCACAGAAAACACAAACAAACATTGCTAATTTACACTTTAAGAAGCAGAAGAGAAACCTTTCCCTTCGACTTACCATTTGTTACTCAAATGCCTTTCACCCTGTCGCTGTTACAGGGAGAAAGCTGCTGAACCGGAGCCGCAGAGCTCCTGCACAAGGCTTCTTGAAGTTGCACATGGACTGAACATCAAGTGGACGGCTGCGCACAAAGGTGTGGTTACCATGAATCATTTATTACCCCAGCTAAAGCTTTAGGAACAACATTCACTAATGTAAAAGATAACTTGACTCTGGGAATACTGCTGTCACACCGGCTGCATATTTTACAAGGGGAAAAGATTCCTTTAGGTCTGTTTGTTGCATTAACCCTTTCAAGCCTGCACTTTTAATACAGGGACAGTTTGATCTTTTATTTTCCTCACAAGCAGGGAATAACAAACAGCACCCTGAGTTTTTATTTGAGTTTCTACATAGTACACCCATCATTTGAAAAGACTTGGGGGCCTGAAAAAGTGTTGGAAAAGAAAGCTCTCACCAAAAACAGAAGCAACGTATCTTTGTTTCTGCGTGTACCCAGCTGTGCAGCTACCTTTAAAACATTTGAACCACACTGCATGATTATAAATAACAATACCAGAAAACAGCATGTTCTGTCCTCTACAGATCACCACAACATAACCTCAGCCAGAATTTATTTAAGGGCAAGTGTAAATGCAAAGCAGGAAAAATTTCCCTTATTCAACAAGAGCTATTAAATTAACGGTTCTCTAAGACAGTCAAGAATATTTCCTTAATCACTCCCAGTTGGTGGTTTATTGTAGAGAAGAACCTTGTGCACCAGTTGGCTCACCAGCATGGCACAGGGATACATACCACACCTTCCCAGTGGGAGACCACTGCCAAACACGCAAAATTTACGCTTCTCTGTGTACAAAGAGCAGCCAGATAACTTCACTTTACATTAAGAAGAACACGAGAGACAACTCTAACTGCATGTCTCTTTCTGACAGTCTGCAGCAAGGTTAGTGCTGAATGGTTACCTATCTCTGCAAAGAGCACAGAGCTTACACATTTCTACACATAATAAGCACAATACAACAGGTAAGCTAAATGACACCCATTCTGCTGCTAGCTGCAACCTGGGGACTCTCCAAAAGGTCAGATTACTGTCACAGACTGGGGTGTTCACTTGCACTGCTTTGGCCCATAGAAACCGCACAAAAACTGCGAGTGAGGAGCCCTTCTTGCAGCTTTTCAGGGCTTCTTCCAGCGATAGGCAGAAACACAGAAGCACCAAAGATAGAATTTGTTAAGTTTGTGCACAGAGAAGAGCCTGGACTGGGCTTTTTAAAATGGCTTAACTGCTCTTTGAACTGGGTTTAAATACTCTTCAGGTATTTAATCCTGTTTTCTAACATTCAACAGCTCATACTATCCAAATTCCTCCTCCTTCTAGTAAGCACCTCGCGGGAGGCATGTGTGGTCGGAGAGGCAGAGGCACGCCATGGGCACAGCCCGCCAGCGGTGCTGCTGGGGCCGGGAGGGGCGGGGCCAGCGGCGGCAGCAGGGGAGGGCAGG
>Ga0181612_166769_pt1 | contig 10224 bp, 4 predicted proteins | sample HoacroProtozoa21_FD_119630 | JGI IMG/M metagenome (GOLD analysis project Ga0181612, IMG submission 119630) | Hoatzin crop microbial communities from Cojedes, Venezuel. Combined Assembly of Gp0051906, Gp0051904, Gp0051908 | reverse complement strand
TTTTAAATATTCTAAATATTAATAATTTTAGTGAGTCCTACTCTTGTTTTAAAAAAAATCCCCTCAGTTACTAAAATATGCTGTCACAGCATCAGCTGATACCTTGCTGTGTGTGCTACATCCTCTTTTCACTCCCACAATATAAGGGCTGGAGGGTGGGGAAAGGAGTAGAAACACCTCTGTTTCTCTGCAGAACAGAAAACCCCATTTCACAGAACAGGTCTGAGGCGGTGAACACAGCAGAAAAATGTTAGCCCCTTGTCCGAACACCCAACATAGCAGCAGCAAACCCTACCACACATTTCTCCTCTTAGAGAGAGAGTGCAGATACTCACATTCGTAAAGAAAGTTTCCTTCATAGTAAATCTATAAAGAGGTAAAGCACTCACTGTTCCAGTGTTTGACATCAGACTTTTAGAAGCATCATATAACACCTCTTTCATGGCTCATGTAGTGTCCAACCCAAATGCATTGGAAATGGTCTTTAATGGCTTTCCCAGAAAATAATAAAAAAAACCCCACCACCACCCACCCATAACACAAACACACTCCAAAACCAGCTACCTCACATCCAAAAAAACCAGACAACAAGCAAAATATATCGACTCAGGGAAATATACCCAGGGTAGGGGAAAATGGGTGTTCTCCCCAAGGAAATACAGGCTATGTCAGGTAAATGTTGCATCAAATCCACCTGGTGCTTCATTAAAGTCTATTTCTGTCATTTCGTGGCTCCACTCCATCTTGGCAGACCTCACTCTACAGCTGTTCCTTATCTCTTAGGAAAGGCTGTTCTGCAGCTACAGAATTTCTCATAACAGTCTGACACTTCCAACTCTTCCTTCTTCCCCCATAAAGTTTTTTTTTCTGTGATATTTGAAGTTTCTCATCATTTAGCTATAACACAAGAGCTTCTTATTCAGATTTGTGAGGAGATACTGCAAAGTTAAAGTTTCTTAAGGAAAAAAAAATTGCCTGTTAGTCAGCTTTGCTCACGATTTCCCCACTTTCCCCATAGACACAGCAGCAATTTATATACACAAGTGCAATTTAAACGATCTCATTAGTGGCTGCAAATGACATTTAAATTGTTTCTGTTAACCCAGTTGTCATCTGGGGACCAAAACATTTCCTTCGCACAGTAACCGAAGAGACTTCATTTGTATGAAATTAGTATAATCTCTTGACAATGAGAAAATGTCATATTTATCCAATTTGTTGTAGAGCTAGGCATGGATACAGATTCACTCCCAAGTCGAATGATGATGTGGAAATAGTTTGTAAATCACTAAGAGGTACAGACTGCAGCAGATCCGTAACACGATTCCTTTGACAACAACGCTGGTGAGATCCCTCTTTCTTGCCCTGATCTACAGGTTACAGCTACACAGCAATTCAAGAAATCAGTTATGTCGGCACAGGCATACTAATTCAGAGAAATCATGGAGATTCACGTACATTTTAGTAGACATGTCTGAGCCCACAAACAGTTGTTTGTATCAGAATAGCAGAGAGGACAAAACACAGGCTAGAAGAGCAGGAATTCAAAACAGCTTCATTGCTAGAGGACAAGCTGGAATCCTGGTCTTTAAAACTAAAAACTAAAATTTTAATGTTCTGCATTCTGCTTTTATAACCAGCTCAGTCTTTTACTACTGAACACAATTACTAAGCTTGGATGTTTATGCTGTTAAGATGAGGTGGGGGGAGTTGTTTTTTAATTAGAGCAAAAAACGAATTAAAACAAGGAACGATCATATCTTAGAGCAGCACTCACACCAGCAAAGCAAATTCTTTCAGTACAACAGTGTAGTTTATCAAAACATTGAGAGTTTGTAGGGCTAGATTCCTCAGACAGTCATACCTGATGACAACACAGAACACACATTCTTAGGTGGCAAAAATGATTTACAGCTACAAGGAGCTCAGATCACATATGCAGATTATTTTTTGTTGTTGTTGCTTGAAAAATTATTTGAGAATTCAGCAACTTAAAAGCATCATAAAAAATTTAAATATGTTTACGATCCGCAATTGTCAATATATGAATTATAGTCAATATAATGGATGCCAATGCTGCAGCAAGATGATCAACTTCAGTGGAACATTTCTTGAAATTTCATAATAAAAACACTTCAAAATATCAGCCCATGCAAGCCTGGTTGGATACCATTCAAATCACAAAGGTGAACATATTTCATAGACTTGGAAATTTTTTATGCATTGAAAGATAAGTATTTCTATTACAAGATAAAAGTTTTTGTTTGCTTAAAGACCCTTGAAACAGATCAAGCAATTCAAGCTAGTAAGTGAACATGCCAATACGCCTTAATCACATTAACTATGACTAATGGATAATACACAAACTACGCAGAATTGACCATTTCAACACACTCGCATTTTTGGAAGCACTTACTACATAAAGGTTGATAATCCTTGAAGAAGTCTTCCGAGATTTAAATATGCCCTTTAAATTGAAGTTTGAGATTTAAATACTTGCATACACATTACTGCACTCTATTCCTTTTTCTATAGTAGAATATTTGTGGTCAATTCTGTTATTTGACATGGCATTTCCATTATAAAAATCTGTAGATATCTGGGGATTATTTCGTGCCTTCTCCTGAAATTCTTTGCTAAAGACATCAATATTTGATCTTAGCTGAAAGAAAGGTTAGTCGGAAAAAGTTTGGAGACTGATGTACTTAAGCTTTGAGCTAGATGAAAAGTGAAAAAAAAATGTAAAACTTCAAACTTTCTCTAGTTCTGCATATTTACCCATGAGTTCATAAGCCCACAGAGACAGATCACAATGCAGGGTTAAATTTCAAATTTTTCACTGGCTATTTTCAGAAAGAAATGCAAGACTATCAGAATTTTTTTCAGACAACAATACATTCAAAGAGGGGGGGGGTGATAATTTGATTAGCAAAATTGTACTATACTGTTCTGCCTTGTACAATTACGGTTGGAAGTCTGCACAGATCTAAAAGATCAAAGGTTGACCTCCTGTCATGAATGCCCAAATAGAGAACTAGCCAGCTAAAAACTCAGCAACAGTTAAAATATTCGCATCTTCAAACCGCCTAACAGCATGGATATTCACACTGAAAGATCTCTCTATGTTCTTATTGAGAGGCTTCTCTTCCCGTTAACTTCTAATTTAGAGAGTCAGTATCTCTACTACTCTATCACTAGTTTGGTTTATATATAACTAGCTCCAGTACTAAGTAGTCATATGCTAGAAAATCAGAGGAATCGAAAGAAAGTTTTCCTTAATGGCCTACAATAAATAAACTTGCTAAAGACAATGGGGTAAAGTTGCACCTTCATGTGGATGCTCTAACAAAGCTTGGTAGGATCCATAGGTACTGGAGTCACAATGGGCTAAATTAACAGTTGAAGAACAGGTCAGAGGGTCTTTATTTTATTCTACAAATATATATTAGCAGTCCCCATAGCTGGGTTAATTTGCTGTTAGTGCCTTATCTAAGCCTTCTCTTCTCCTTCCACTAATAAGTTGTTAGAGTAGGTGACAACTCCGATTCACACTGTGCCATCTCTTTCTCTTGTGTCTCTTCTCTCCCCTGTTTGTATCTCTCCCTTCCACCTCTATAAGCCAAATACCTGCTGGAAATCAAGCAGAAATTAGAAGGAATACCTATTTCAGCCTAGCAAGTTTTCAGCGTGCTGTGAACACAAGAGCCAATTGTTACCCCAAAGCATGCTGAGTCTAGAAATAATAAACTCCAAGCTCTACACCTCTCTCAGCATCTCTGTATTATCTCATGACAGAATTGTAGCAAAACTGTACCTTCTTGGGCAAAACAGGTAGAAAACGTCATTCTAATATGCTAGCCAGCCAAAGTCAAAACATAAGAAAAAAAAAATCAAAAAGAATTAATGTGAAGTTTTTTGTCTGAAGGTAGCTAATTTGCCTTCATCTAATTTTGAAATATTGTGTTAAAATATTAACTTCATTTTGCCTTCAATTATTATTCATTACCCATGGAAATATAAATTGCATCTCATTTTTAATACATCTAAGCATCACTAAACATTAACAAAATTAAGTTGCTTGGAGTTTCATTTTTAGTTTTCATAATCATGTCTAAAATTACTATTAAATGTATAAGGACTTCTTCAATAGATAATTAAAAACTATGAACTGCCATGTTACTCTAAACAAATTGGTACAGCTGAACAAGGTAATAGATAATATGAGCCTCAAAAGTATCCAAACCTGAGAAGATTGAAGTGATAGTTTCCAGGCAGAAAAGGTGCTTATCTAAAGTAAAATATAAATTGAAGACAACAAAGAAAAAAATTTTAATAAAATTTTTAGGCAATTGAAAAAATTTCCTGATAAATAAGGATCATAAAGATGCCTTCATGGGACAAACAGGATGCATGTGGCATGAAGGCACGTAACGCAACACTTGGACACATAGCACCCTGCAAGAGTGCTGCCAGGGTTAGGAAACTAGAGACTATACTCCTCTGAGAGGACAGGCAGTAAAACAAGAATACGTTCAAAGCAACAGAAAGAAAAAGGATGAAAAGTGCAAAAAAAGGGAATATCAAAGTCTGGAAAGGGTCAAAATTAACAGTGAACCTGAATAAAAGTACATGAAAGTGGTATTCTGAGCTACAATGACCACATTCTGCCAGTGTCGCTATACAGATACTAAGAGGTACGAGAGGATCTCAAGAGGTATGGATGTGGTACTGTCCGCAGAGCTGGAATATTTTTGTTCAGTGAAGAAATCCAGCTTGTATCTGAAGAACAAACTCTCTTCGTGATCTTCAAGTTCGACCCTGACATACTTCAGTTTTGTTGTTCACAACCAAGCCACCTCTAGCACACCAGGATTGCTAATAGGTCAGTAGTATTCCAAGGTTTTAATGGAAATGGTAATTTGCAATCGATTAAGTTATTCTGTACTGAAAGCACATTGGATTATTGTGTAGAGCACGGCTTAGAGTCTGCAATTCCTTATGACTGGTGCAGTGCTATACTTGATTTGTGCAATTTTTTCAGTCACTCCTGACCAAGTTAGAAGCAAAGCACTTTAGCCAAGAGGTCTTGAGGTCCAAAATGCAAACTGGAAGAATGCAGAAAATATTTATACTACATGTGAGGGAAAGCGAGGGCTGCAAGCCCAGATCCTCACTGCAAAGTAACTGGAGACAACCAAAATCTATCCAAACACTGAATTTGACCAAGAAGAGAGATAAAGCATGAAAGCTCTTATTAAGTTAGCTGTTCTGCTTCTCAGATTTCAAACCATTTCAGAACTTGCCAACTGACTTGCCTTGGGTGTTCTTAAACTTATGAATAAACTCTCAAATTACCAAAATTTAGAGTGGGAAGGGAAATAAGCAATGCCTATGCTGGTCACATAGAAATGGGTTCCTGCTCATGAGCTAGTTTTACAGTTTGCTTAACAAACGGCTCAGAAACAGACCCAGCTCTGCAGAAATATTTATTTCAAAGAATACTCTGTGACAACTCCAATCCTATATTAACATGCACTGCTTGATTGACGTGTCCACTTAACATAGATGATCTGAGAAAAATAATATATTTCTAAATAAATCAAACTGCATATGATTTATACGTTCAGACTGTGAAACCAGCCTAGGTCAATCACTCAGTTTCTGACAAAGGAATGCCATCAGTAAATATCAGAACAGCAGACGAGTGGAAGCCTGAGCCTTGAAGCAGTCAGAGGACAGACAACCATTGTGTCACAAATAAGGTTTTAGCTTAATTACAACAAGAGGATCTCCATATATGATCATCCTCCTTCTGCTTCATTTGCATTCAGTGAGCACCACATGGACATTACAGAATGCAGTCCAAACATTTTTGTGATTAAATGCATATTAGCAGATTTATGCTTTGCCCTAATTCACAATTGCTATTCATAAAGCAAATTTACAGGAATCATCTGTCTTGTTATGAAACAGTTTCAAACCAACAGCACGTCTAATTTTTTCCTCTCAACGTTTAAGCAAAAGTCATATAAGATTCATCGGACTCATGAGAATTGCCGACTTCATTTTGATCTATATAGAAGGGAAATAAAGGCACAAATAAAAACAATACAATAAAGTAAAAATATTTGTATTATTTAAACACCTATTACATTCATCACAAGCATACAAAGCGGCAATCAAAATTCTACAGATGGAAATGCACTTAGACTGTTAAAGCTTAGGATTTGGGGATGCAATCAGAAAGAAATTCAACAACATTTTAGGTATATCGAAGCAGACAATGTTTAGACATGTTTAGACAATGTTTACAACTAAACCACTAACTACATTGAAGTATCCATTATACAATCAAAACTCACAAACAAGCCAGTCATGGTGTATGACCTGTTCTTGATCTTTCCCTTGTTCTTCTTCATGAAAACATTCACTTCATTGCAAAAAGAAAAAGATTAAAAGCTATATGTATTTGGAACAAATCTGTATAAAAGTCAGTCGAATAAAGAAACAGACCTTCCAGAAGCTGAGCACAAGAGCCTCTTGAGACTACATTGTTCTATTGTTTGTTAGTGTTCTGCAAAAGACAGTTCTGCCATGATTTTAAGCATAAGAAAGGAATCTTGTGGGAAAAAAAAATCTTCAATGCAGTAGGTTCTGTTGTACTAACCATTGAATACAGCCACGTAACTGAACAATGAGGAAAATGCATATTGGCTTGCATTTCTTCAGCAAATCATCTAAAATCAAGAGCAGTTTGTACAGAGGCTGGTCAATAACTTAGTACTGCATCCAACTCTGGAGGCCCCAGCACAGGACAGACGTGGACCCATTTGAGCGGGGCCAGAGGAGGCCACAAAAATGAGCAGAGGACTGGAGCACCTCTCCTGTGAGGAAAGGCTGAGAGAGTTGGGGCTGTTCAGCCTGGAGAAGCGAAGGCTCGGGAGATACCCAATTGTGGCCTTCCTGTACCTGAAGGGGCCTGCAAGAAAGCTGTAGAGGGACATTTTACAGAGGCACGTAGTGATAGGACAAGGGATAATGGCTTTAAACTAAAAGAGGGCGGATTTAGATTAGACCTAAGAAAGAAACTCTTTACTGTGAGCATGGTGAGGCCCTGGCACAGGTTGCCCAGAGAAGCTGTGGCTGCCCAGTCTCTGGCAGTGTTCAAGGCCAGGTTGGACAGGGCTTTGAGCAAACTGGTCTAGTGGAAGATGTCCCTGCCCATGGCAGGGGGATTGGAACAGGATGATCTGTAAGGTCCTTTCTAACCCAAACCATTCTATGATTCTGTTTATGGATGCAGCTATTGCAAAAGTTATACAAAAGAATATCTTTTAGAACTATTGTTACAGTGAAACACCAGGTATTATTCCATCCAGCAGTAAAATTTTCTTGATTAATTTAAGGCACATCACAAGTAAGCTTCATCTACGTTACAGTTTTGTAGTCTGACACTTCCAACTATTTTTTTCTAAGCAGAAAGATATTTGTCTCCTCTCCTTTGCTGATCAAAATTCAGAACACCTGGTGTCCAAATTGCTAATTTGCCTTCAATTATCACTCCATGCATTTTCTAATGATCCACTTGCAAATTCCAGGAATTTCCAGCTTGTCCAATTAGCATGTTACAATTTTGATTTAGCTCCCTGCTGTTCAAACCTAAGCAACCATTTTTGCCACTGAGGCACTCCCCCTTCTTATATGTGAATTACAGGTTCTGTAATTCATATATTCATGCATACTTCAGACAGTGTAAACCAAGAGTGGGGAAGAAGAAATCTTGTCTCTGATCATGTATAATCATACGGCTTCTCCAGTAACAGAGTCCTCTCCAGTCCTATATTGGGACTTCCATATAATAAAAAGCAAGGTGAAAGAGCACCATCTAAAAAAATGCTACTTCTATTTCCTGCAAATCCAGTTTCCTTCAGAACCCCCAATCCTAATAAAAGAAAAGAATGCTTAGAGATTTGTTCTGTTTATAAATGCCAACAGGATCATAGTTCAAACAATGCGTCTTCAGTGTACAGCAAAAATTGTATCATCTTTTCAGCTTCCTGGGATGTTCCTTAGCACACACTCTCCAACTTCAGTAGGTTTTTCCCCACTTCTATCTCCCATTTTCTTCACTTTCCTTCCTGAACACTCCAGTTGTCCTCAGTTATTTCTTGACAAGAGCAGTTCTGGTGGTCCTTCTCCATCTAATATAGATATCTGGTAACATGAACTTTATCATACACTTTGGGAATGATATGACCTTATCTATTCATGTGCCCTTTTCTTGCTGTGGAATTCCTTCCAGACTCAAGACCTTTCTTTCTGTATTAACCTAAGCTGCCTCCAAGACAAGTAGTGCACAAAACCCATTTAAAATTAAGGTTGTATTGCTCATTTGACTGTGCCAAACTTTTTTTTTTGCCCATATTATTGCACTACCTCTATTGAATGAAAAGTGATCCAGGAATTTTGTTTAAGGCCAAGAATCATCAAAACTTGAGATGTGAAAAACACAAGAAAAACACAAGCAAAGACTTCTACACTGCTGCTTAAGTCACATCACAGACTATGGCCTTTAGCATTCTCAGTATATCTATTTATTCTGCTGACCATAAATCATCTACTCATGAAACTACATAGCAGCAAGAAGCTACAGGTCAAACATCCTGCAGACAAGTGCAACAAAAGAGGTACCTAGTAAGGATATCATCTCCATGGCAAACACCCTGTTGTTAACTCCTTCCCTTCCCATGATCAGAAATAAATTGTTCAAGAAGTAAAACCATCATATATGCAGAGTTCCATTTAGCACCATCTTGAGTCTTATGTAATAAATATCCTACTAAGTTCTGCTTTAGAAAAAAAAAATTATCACAACTTGCAAAGCACATCCAGTACTGAAATATTATAAAAATATTTCAATCCTGTTTATACAGAAATTACACCAATGAGTCCCAGCAGAGTTTCCTTTAAGCAGGCACCAGTAATGCCGTCATGTACAGCTAAATGCCTACAGGAAAAGAAATGATGGAGAACTCTATACCCAGTTGCAACTTCAGGAGAATGTAGGAGCCATGCTGCTTGCCAAACATGCCACAGGCAAACACAGCTTTCAGAGATTCAAACTTCAAGATAAGCGCAGAAGCTGTAAACTATGGAGTACACTTAGCTTTATAAGCACTCTGTACCTAGCAAATGTCATTTAGGTGCCAAAGTGAAATGCAATGGTATTTTAAAGGTATCTTGAGCTGCTTTCTTAGCTAGCATGAAACAGCAGGACTGCTTGACGTCAAAATCGTCTTCCCAATTTACATCTGATAAGAAACTGGGTGCTGATGGCTTTCTTGTTGTTGTTGTTTGTGGTTCCTTCTTGTAAGAGTTTTCAGTAAAACTTGTTTAAACATGGTGTTCTTCAAATATATATACTTCTTACTGAAGCAGCACTGTATCTCAGAAACTGTCTATTTTGACATTGAATCATAAGAAAGTTTCCACAAATAGTAATTTTCTCATTTTCGTAACCTGATTATAGACAGTACAAAGATTTTCGTCCCTAATTGGGTTCTATATACTAATATTTTGATGTTTAAGATCCTGCCTTCTGTAGTCAGCAGAAAAAAAAAAACACATTACATTTGATTTATAGCAGAATCCACAGCAATAAAGGGATACCTGATAAACTCTAACCAAAACTGGGATGGACAGGTGCTGCATTATTAGTAGTAGTGTCTACTTGTCATTAGGCACTGAGCAAGTGTTTAGCTCAATTTTTTAATTCCTTTTAGAACAACAGGCACTTTCTTCACTTGAAGTAGTGAAGGAAACATTTTTTAACATGTTTTAGTGACTTATATTGTTTTACTCATAAAATCTAAACAGTCAAAGTACCACGGGGCACTCGCATCATGTCAGAACTGTAACTGTTTTTACCATGCCAGTACATATTCAACAAGTAACTCAGATTTAAGCATAGCAAGGAATACACAACCTTTCAACTCAAACATCACAGTGCTTTTTCTGCATTCAATGAAACAAGAACTCACCCTAACTCTAAAAACCACAAGGCACTTGGCTACAAAGAAGCATTATTAGCTGTAGTAACACTAACAGGTGTATTGCATAAGAAACTTCAGGAAAATAAAAACATCCCCCCTACACAAAGCAACAGTAGCTTATAGAAAGTCCTTCTGTTACCACGTGGAGATTTAAAAAAAAAAAAATAACCAC
>Ga0181612_146377_pt1 | contig 10224 bp, 8 predicted proteins | sample HoacroProtozoa21_FD_119630 | JGI IMG/M metagenome (GOLD analysis project Ga0181612, IMG submission 119630) | Hoatzin crop microbial communities from Cojedes, Venezuel. Combined Assembly of Gp0051906, Gp0051904, Gp0051908 | reverse complement strand
TAGTACTTTGCACGCCAGCTGAAACAAGCTTTTTCCCTGGGCACAAACCAGCACAAAAGGCCAAGCTGGGAGCTCTCAAGACTCTCTGAACTGTACTGAAATAAAGCAGAAGCGCAGATTCGAGGCTAATTCAATTCTCTCAACTTTGAACTTGGGACTCCCAAGATAAAAGTATTCAACGTCATAGCTTTTAATAGAAAGCAAAGTTTCAGGGACCTCCAGAAGCACTCTGTGCATAGGCAGAACGTGCAGCGTGCTAGTGAATTTAGCAGGGGGAGATTAATAATGCTGTGGCCTGCTAATGTGATGATATATGGCACCTGCGGGCTGCCGGAGCTGCTGATCAAAGAGCAGCACGGGGATCAATCTCTAATCAGAGCCACTGTGAAGGGCCAGAGGAAAGCGATCAAAAGGCTCAGAGATCCGGCTATTCTGACAGGAAACCAACGAGACGTGTGCACAGTACAGGAAATTATCTGCTCTGTGCGAGGAAAGAAAGCACTCGCTTTCTACCCCTTCCCCGCTTACCTGGCATTCCGAGGCTTTGGGGCACCAGTTTGTGACAAAATGGACTTGGCGCTAACGCACTAGAGTCTCGTGCTGTTACGCTGCCTGCTGTTAAATTTGGGTGGTGGGCGTGTGAAGCATGTCGACACACATCACCGTTGCTTTGCTTTAATTTTGTCAGGAGTGGAAAGAAACCTGTTGCGCTGTCAGTCTGCCCCGAGAGGTTTGTTACAGGGTAACGCAGCTGGGGCCCAAAGGGCTGCCGGGGTCTGACAGTGGGAGCACAGCGATAAAAGGTGAAAGGTAGAGCACGCGGCATAGAAGCAAACCTGGTGTAATAGGTGTAAGTATACGTGACAACACAAACTAGATTCTGTTCGCGTATATCAGAAATGCAACTGCCTTAGATCAGGCTTCAACTGGTTTGCAGTGCAGTTTCGCATGCTCTAAGATACACTTGATGCGTCTTAACAACAGATAGAAGGCCAGGATAATCTTCTTTTTAAAAAAAGTGCCCTGAAACAATATTCTGTGGTAGTTTGTACTTAAAACAGTCCAGGTTCTTCTTGTAGCTTACTTGAAGTTTGATTTCTAGTTGTTCAGCTGCAAAATTTACTTTAAAAATTAGCACAAGTTTAGGTACAGCTAAGTGCCAACTCCTGACTTTTCCTAACTGATTTTAATTATTTGGGGGATCAGTAACACTGGTCAAACCAGTTCTTACTTGATTTAATTAGGGTGATTTTTACACTCTGCTGCAATCTAAAGATTGTATAGCTTTTAGCTAGAGGCAGGTTAAAACTCCCTGGAGTATGAGAATGAGATATTGCTGTTCACATGCCAAATAATCTTTGGTCAGAAGAGAGGGAGCTTTTTCACTCACGCAGTCTACAAATAAAAATTCTGTCCTCTGTTGTAAAACTGCTAAATGGCCAAGAAGTTTTGCAGTAGAATGGATCACAGTGTTACTCAGCAGCACACGTGGGTGCTGTAGCTATTGCTTCAGGGTGATGCTGAAGATGTCTATGACCAGTTATTTAATCGGTGGGACTACTTGTGTTACAAAAGGGTAAGCATGTGCTTAACGATTTATTTTTTCATGGCTGTTTTTTATTTATTTGTTAGCTAAATGATTTTTAACTTCAAAATTACAATTTGACTCGATTTATTTACTAAATGCAGACATAAGGAATTCTCTTGTCTCTGCTGCATAGTGAGTGTCATTTTGAGATTTCCTAGCGTAAATATTTCTTTGTAACTGTAAATTAGCTATTCTTAGAACACAGTATTTTGCTGCTGCCTCCTAGGAATTCAGTATGATGGTTGTTGTGGGGCCAGTGTAGCTCCATTTGAAACCACTTAAAACTACCTTCTTGTTTTTATTGGCCCACTGTTGTAATAAGATTTTCTTTAACAACACGTTTTATTTGTAAACTCTGCTTGACAGTAAGGGGTTTCATGTGATTTCCTTGAAAAATTCATATTTATCTGTAATGTTTTATTTGTAATCCAAGTGAGTAAATACTCATCTGGAGGATCAAAGAAGTTTATGCAACAATTTTCTGGAAACTGAAGTAGCAGTGAATGGTGCGCGTTGTGATGGCTCCCGTTTATCTGGATGGATTTCATTTCCATGATTCTTTGTCCTGTTGAAAAAGAGATTATGCTTTGAAGGGTTTTTTCATACTTAGGTGTCTTTATCAGTTCTCTTAATGCTGTCTGGTGTATATATTACCATTTTGCCACGTTGAAGTAGAGTCAAGAAAAATTGATCACTCACTCTCTTTTGAGGAACAAAGCCAATCTCTTCCGTATTGAATTTGATTACTTGGCTGGTTTACTTATTCCTTCTTTCTGTTACAGTTCTTGCTACTCTTCCATCTACTTTTGAATGGTATTTTTATGTACTATCTTCATCCTGTTTCAGCAGTGTCTGAGGGAGCCATTGATGGATTGAGTAGTGTGAATGATTCAATTCTAATGACTTAATGCTGGTGGTCTGAGTGCACCTGCTTATGTGGTATTAGTTTAATCTAGATCTGATTACAGCAGGAGATGGCGGGAGAATCTAAGTTCTGTTTTTTTGGCTGTCTTAGGACAAGAAGTGATAAATGTTTAAAGTAATTTTGCTAAGCTATCAGCTGTTAGAATTTCTATGAGAAGCATGAGGATGTCTTTATAGAAAATAATGTAAAAACCACTATTGGGTGCCATAAGCAATGAAGTGTATAGCTTATGTGGCATTTATATTTAAAATGTAGTAATGAATGACTTCAGAAGACCAAGAAACTGAGGTCAATTAGCAACTCACCAGGACCAACTAGTTAGAAATATTAATTTTCCTGCAGTCAGTTTCAAGTATGAATGAACAGCAATAAGTGGAGTTGCTGAAGTAAATCTTACAAAACCAAAATGCCCTGCAGCACAGGTCATGTACCGATGATGATGTATCTTTTGATAGATCTTAATTTCTTTTAAGTTGGTTGTTTGTTTTTTTTTCTTCCACCACATGAATAGAAACTCCTAAGAATAAGTTTCACTAATGGATCACTTCATAATGTATTTCTTAAATCTTCTGAAACACTTGAGGAAAAAACCCACACAAAACCCAGACAGGAGCCCTTGAGCTGGAGTCTGAGGCTCGCGTATCTCAGGCCATCCTTGGGAAAAGTTGGTGGATGCAGCTGGAACTGAGTGAGTAGCTGAAGCGCCAGAGGGAACTTCTCTCATCACCTCGGTGTGTGCGTGGCCTCACGTGCCTCCTCACAACCACCCAGAGGATTCCCCGGTTCGTCTATCTCCAAAGCGAGCTTCCAGCTTATTCGGGGATGGGGACAGCATCACCGCTCAGAGTTTCTGATGAAGTTCGTTTAACTCGGGCTGGACACCTGAAGGAAGGTGCGGATGTCCAAGTGATGCAGCACATCGAATCCTCGCGGAGGGGAATGTCAGTGCTTTTGCTGGAGTGCAGTCATTTGACTGCAAAATTACCTCTTATAAACCAAAATACTTCAAAGCAGTGGGAACTGGCACCACCTCTGCAGACCCTTGTTGAATTGATGAGTGCCAGTATGGTCAGTTGACTGCTGCTGGTGGCAGAAATTGTCTTCATTTTGAGAAGATGAGAAAGTATGAAATATGAGCACGTGTCATCTAAACAGAAACTTGACAGTGATGCAATTTTTCTCAAGTTTAATCTATTTTTGCTTATCCAAAACTTGTTTTGAAACGTTTTAAAGCACTTTTCCTGGAGAGTGGAGAATTGCACCACATCCTCTTTTGACTTTAAGCAAAAGATTGTGGCAAATTAGAGAAGTTCTTCAACACCACAATAAACTGCAGTGGATGAAAGTTTTAAAAACTGGTCTTTGCTTTTGTAGTTGACTTCTGGTGTGTTGTCTGCTATTCACCAGAGTACTGCTTGGGACTTCTCCTTAGTCCTGCTGCTTCTCTCAGTTTCTTCTGTTAGGTATAAATAAAGGTTTTAAAAGCACAGAGCATTTGCTGTGTGTCCCAAATACGTAGACATTCCAGCTTCCCGTATCTGTGTTAAATATCTTGAATTGAATTTAAGGGAGAAACATATAAAATCTTATTTTTGCCATAACTAGTTCATATTGGGTTTGCAGATCAGACTTTAAAGCTTTATGTCATGCCATTTGGGGTTTTTTAGTTTGTTTATCAGTAAGATACAGAGTTTTATAACGGAAAAGAAACACAGGGCGTACCTTGAGACACTCACAGCTATACTACTACCAAAGGGCTTATGTTGAACTTTGTCTTCACATACACATAGTGTCTCTTGTATCTTATAACTTTATCCAAACCTTTTGAAACTAATTATTATATATTCAACATCTAATAGCAAAGTACTGGTTTGCACCCTCGAGCAGCGGTTGTGCATTATAGCAGAGTGGTTTTGGGGGTTTTTGTTGTTGTTGGGTAGTTGTTGCTTTTGGTTTTTGCTGTGGCTGGCAGTTCCCGATCCCTAGAAAGACGACGTGCTGTGCAAGCCCAATCCGCTTAGCTGGAAATAAGCTTCTTCAATTACTTTATAGAAAGCTCTTGGCTTGACCAGAGTGCCATGCCTTTGCTTTTCTGTCATAAAGTGTGTGTCACGGAAAATACACCTCCCAGTGTGTAAGTGTCTTGGGCATTGGCCTGTATGTAGGTAGTCTTTTAGCAGAAACCTGTGGGACTTTTTCAAAGTTGCACAACAGAAAATGAATAGACCTAATATGTAGAAATGCAGTTATTTTAGTAGCACTTCGGTATCTGTATGAGTGCTTAGTTGTTTCGGAGTTTCTGAGAAATTAATTGCACATTAAAACCTACTCAGCTCTGTCATTCCCTTTTGGGGAAAACTTCTGCAGCTTGTGTTTGAATGTGAAATGCTTTTATTGAAGTAGGTGATAGAGTGAAAATTCACAATGTGCTACTGTGAAGTTAAAATGCAAATTTGTGTTTTCCGGAGGCTTTGTTAAGTTGTGGGATGCCATTTTAAGATGGCAATGCCAGGTAACTAATTCATGGCTCCATCCGTAGACATCCCAGCCTCAGGGTTCGTCTGTCGTCTTCTCAACTTCCTTCTGCTGCGATTTTTATAAACATATCCCCAGTGTTACATTGTGTTACTTGTGCTTAATTTCATGATCCTACAGCGTACTAAGCAGTTTTGTTTTATGTGAAGATACCCCATCTTACAAAGCATGTATACAATGGCACCACTACATGTTTTCATAACCTAATCAGTTTCTACAGAAGTTGGTTGGCAGGGTGAGACAAGGCAGGACTCTAGACCCTCATGGTGAAAGTCTTGTGCACGGAGAGTATAAGAACTACTAAAAAATTGATATAAATGAAAGCAGAGAGCCCGACTAATTCCTTGGTCTCCTGCAGGCCTTCTGTGTTAGGGTTAGCAAGGGCGGTCTTTCTTCTGAGTTCAATTAATTCCATTCCAAATACTCCATCTCTGTTAAGCATGCCCAGAATTTTGGACTTTGACATTTACCTTGCATAGGCATGACTGTACATTTGTACTGGGCTCGTAGCTTCTTGTCGCTGTGGGTTCTGCTGACGTTTCGTGAGTGTGTGCCACCTCTCAGCTTGTGTCAATGTGCTTTTACCTTTGCCGACTAGACTGTCAGGTGAGCTGGCTGCAACTCGTGTTCAAAGAACTCATCAACTCTTTAGTTAAGTCTCTTTGAGCTGCTGGATTGTTATTTCCGTGTGTGGCTGTTCTCATTCAAGCTGGGCTAGTTTGAGACCATGCAGGTTAACTCTGCAGTGAAGATGTTCACAGTGCGAGTTGCTGCACTTTGTTTTTTTTCCCCTCCATTTTTTGCACTGCTATTTTCATATGCAGGTGTTTGGGCCTGGGGAAAAGGAGTGTGAATTAGCCTCCCATGTACTGCAGTCCAACACAATACAGGCAGAAGCAGCATTTTCACATGAAATAAGAAAATGTTCAAAGGTTATTTACCATGTAGTGACATCCTTTTGTCATAGTAAGAATGGGAGAACTGCAAGGGAGTAACCAGTAACACCTTTCTTCAGTGTCAACGTGCCTTTCTGTGAATTAATCATCCTTATAAATTATTCATTAATCTTGCACTTTATGGTAAATTCATTCAAGGTATCGTTATAAACACAGACGTTTTAAGGAGATTCTTCTAGGGCAAAGAGCACCTCTGTTCATCTACTCCCTGAAAGCCGAAAACACTGAAATTTCTCCTCGAGTTTGTTAAAATTGATTATTAACTGTATGAAAATAGTCTGCAGGCATGGCTCAGTTAGGTCACGGTTATGCTGATTTCTCTACGTGCAGTGCAAGGTACACACTGGTTCTGAATAAAGCCAGGGGAAGGACCAGGCGGCGGCAGGGAGGCCAAGGCTTTCCTCTGGCCACGCACCTTGCCGGCACGGTGCCTGGAAGCAGAAATCTTTGTTCTGAGTTTTTTAGTTCTTTGTTTTCTAGATGAACGGTGGTGTTAGATGGGTAGCTATGCTTTTACGTTCCCTGTGATACTACAGTTCTCCCAAAGGAAAGTGAGGGAGGTCTTCCAAGCTTTCAGCAGATGTCTGGCGTAGCTGGTGGTAACTTTGAGTGCCGGGTTTAAACTCCCTTATCGCCCTTGTGTGGCTTTTCTTTAAATGTTAAGTCTGTCTGTCTCAGAAAAAGCTAAGAATGTCTTGGGGAAAAGGAAACAATGCTGCTTGTGTTTTCTGTACACTTAATTCCTTTTTGCATTGCTTCTGCTGTAATATTTTTATTATGAATTGGCAATAAATTGTGCAGGAAGGTGTGGGGGGGAGAGGTTAGGTGCTGCAGGTAATTAGGGAATTGGTCCTTTAATCTGATAAATGGGCTTCAAACTAGGTTCAGGCAGTAAAAGGTAAAGGAGTGGTGCCCTTTTTGTAGTTTCAATATTCTACATCTTTAAACCATTACTCAGTTTGGCACATATCAGCAAAGTTTTAACTTTCTATGGGGGAAAAGTCCAGGTGTAAAACACCAGGGAGTGTTGTATTTGAAGAGTAGCTTACACTGGAAAAAATGGTTTTGGAGACGCTCTTAGCATGTCTTCCATGGCAATCTATAGCTGCCAATCTCTTTATGCCACTTTCTGAGCATTATTTGTTTAAAAGCATGTGAAGTGGGAAAATAACTTTTCTGGAAGAGGTACTGATTTGTGAAATAATGCGTAATATTGCTTGGTTTAATTTTTATCTTTAGCTATAGTCTTTTCCACAAAATTCAGTTGTCCAGTCTTTTATTAAACTGTTATTTGGGGAGCTTCATTGGATGAGCCGTTGCATGATAGCAACTAGAATATCTAAGAAGTTTAATTTTTTTTTTTTTTAAATTATTTTTCTGCCAGGTGTACCTCACTGTGTAACCATCTGACTGCCTTCACCCTCGTTCAAAACAATCAGAGGCACGAGTCCTAGGGGCTCCATGTTCCTCCTCTGATTGACAGGAAACCAGTACTCATTTTATACAATAGCTAAACATTGAAAAAGGCATACGGCACAGGAAATTCTTTTGCTGTGTGTGAAGGTAGGCATTTCCAAACTGAAAGTGTTGTTCTGACTATTTCACCGGTAGTGGTGAGTTATATGAGGCCACTTCCATCTGCAGAGAGTGTTTCACTTGCTTGTGGTTCTGGGGCTCATTCAAATGCTCTAAAACAAAATAAAAGGAATGGATGTAATAACTTCTTCATGGAAAAGTCATAAAAAGCTACAGGGCCGTGTAAACAAATTGGGTCATTTACAACATGTTTAAGTGATGGATATTCAGTCCAAATTCAAAGGTGTGGATTAGGTTTTACAGACATCTTGACTGAATTTTGCCCTCAACAAGGCTTTCTTTTTCTGCCAGAATGCCTTTGATGCTATAGATGACAAATTCTCAGAACTGGTGTTTTCAAGAATTTTGGTGCGTTTAGAGTAAAGCTGAATAGTATGTATCATGCTGCAATTCAGTAGTGTGATTTAATCTTTCCCCGGGTGAATGAGGGGCCTTTCTTGATCCGCACGGTTACTCTGTAAAGCCGTGGTGGAACTTTGTAGCGTTCCTGGGGCAGATAAGCTGAAAGTTTCCCTTTTGGGTTCAAACATGCCTGAACTAATTACAAAGCAACCGTTTTGGCTCTCTGCGCTGTTCATATAAATAGGTTTGCACAGAGCAGCAGCGACTGTGATCCAAGCTAAACTGCGCCGGTCACAGAAACTTCTGTCGGACCAAACTGCAGCGTTGAACGTTGTATCTGCGGCGCCTCAACTCGCGAGACCCTGGTGACTCATTTCATCACTTGTTGGACAGTGCTGAAAAAGCAGAATGGAAAAGAGGATAACTCATGCTTTTTCATGTTAAAATATGTTCTGCAGTGTTATTTATGTGCTTCAATGTAGATGAAAGCTCATGTATGCACAAATTTCTGAAGTTTGGGGAAGGGGCATTGGTGTTAGCTACTGTGGGGTGCTTTCCTTCTCGTGAGATATGGTTACTCAGCTCTGCTATTACCAATGCAACTTGAACTACCTTTCATAACTCTTCATGCATTAAAAGCTGCAGATCCTTTCAGAATGAAAAGAACTTTACTCAGCACAAGTTTTGAGTTAGTTGTAATTAATTGTACATAGGTGAAGCTACCTATCTGTATATATAGCTCTAAATAATGAGCTGTTGACTCATCTTTTAGATGCTTGATACTGTGCCTTTGAAAATAATAGTTGTTACCTGGAAAGTATACGTGTCTGATTATACAGTATTTGAAGAAGTCCTTCAGAAAGTGATTCAGATGAATGTGGCATCGTACAGTGTTGATTGTAAAAGATTTGTATTTATATTATTGGCAATTTGTGTTTTAAAAATAGAGTTTTGGGAGGTGGGCTATCTTAATATCTCCTGGCTTCAATGTCTTACTACTTAGCGTGTCTGTTACGTAGGGAGCGTGTCTGTTGTTACATAGGGAGATCCACACCTGCAAACGTTTATGTTGCTTGAGTAACTATAGTGGACCTGAAAGTGAAGCAAAGCCCAATAATTGAGAGCTAACAAGCTCCGAAACAAACATGATTTCTAGACAACGGGATGAAACTGTTATATATGACCTTACCTAAATGCTATTTTTTAAAATACGACTAAGGATTCTTATTGGGCCTGCTTTCCTTTCTTTGTGTCACTCAAAAATAACCTGCCCCCAGATGCACTGCATATCTGCAGTCAGACTAGAGTCTAAAATTTGAAATACTCTAAAAATTTCTGCTAAGCACTCACTGTATTTCTCATAGAATTTGCTGGCACAGGAATTCATGCAGTACTCAACTCTAGAGCTAATGCAGCTTTGTGGCTAGTTCTTCTGAAGTGGAGACTGAATTTGTGATGAACAATATCATTACCGCTAAGGGTCTTCACCAGTAGAGTCTTTCAGTGATCTTCACCTATCCTCATAAGATGCTTTATAAAGATCATCATAAGATGTTGTGATCAGCCATCTTTTTGGTTTCTTCATTGGGGACCTTTATTTATACCTCTTCTCAGTACCTGCAAGAAGTAGTATGTGTGTGCGGAAGTGGGTGTCCTAGGCTGAGTCCAAACAGAGCTGGCAGAAAGTTTTTGAGCTCATTAACTTTCATATCAAGAGGGATTGTCGAGCTCATCTTTGATCTTACCTAACATCTCAAAAGTGCCACACCTCGGTAATATGAGTGTACCAGTGAAGAGAGCTCTGTTACTTAAATACCTACCTGATTTGCAAAATTATCTTGCTACTTGTGGGGGAAAAGATGGTTTGGTATAGTTATTAAGTGGAAATATAAATGTGTTTCTAAAGCATGTGCCTCCCTTAGTGAGAATCTTGCAGAAGTGTGATTTGCCTCATTAGTCAAGATGCATGTGAAGGTACTGTGTAGTAATAATACCTAATGAAACAGTTATGGTACGTTTCTGTATTGTTACCAAAATTTGGACCTGGTTATTTTTTTTCATTAGGGAAAGAAACTGATGATGTGCCTGTAGTGTTTCTGACACTGTCCATTACTGTTATGGGATCTATACCTTCTTTTTGAGATGAAGTTTGAGAAGGGTGGTGAAACATTGGAATGGGTTGCCCAGAGAGGTAGTGGAGGCCCCGTCCCTGGAAACAGTCAGGACCAGTTTGGACGGGGCTCTGAGCAACCTGCTCTAGTTGAAGATGTCCCTGCTCACTG
>Ga0181612_135140_pt1 | contig 10224 bp, 4 predicted proteins | sample HoacroProtozoa21_FD_119630 | JGI IMG/M metagenome (GOLD analysis project Ga0181612, IMG submission 119630) | Hoatzin crop microbial communities from Cojedes, Venezuel. Combined Assembly of Gp0051906, Gp0051904, Gp0051908 | reverse complement strand
TGTTCTTGGGATGTTTTTATCTCTGTGGTCTGGTTTGTTTGTGCAATATACTGCTAACGCATCCTTGGTTTAACAGGAAAATGCATCCCACTGTTACAGAACCGATGTCTTGGCAGACTGTTTTCTCAGGTGCAGCCAAGACTCGTGCTGCTGTCTGTGTCTGTTTGTTCTCCTGCTGGGTTGTAGTGTCAGGTGCTCATAAACAGACTTCATGGTCCTCGTTTTCTCATCTTCTGATATACAGCTTAGTCCTCCTCAGATCAGTCGGTAGGTTTTGTTTATTTCTGTGCCAGCTCCATGAGAAGCTGTTTTTTAAAGCGGACAGGCCACACGCATTTGTCTGTCTTCTGTTCCTGATTTGATTATTTTGATTTATATTGTACTATGCTCCAGGAATCTCTCATCTGGGTCTCAGCTTCTAGAAAATTCTACAGGCTGCTTCAGATTTTTCAAAAGTGCATTTCTAGAGTGTAAAAGCATCACTCTCTTCCAGCATCGCTTTCTTTGGGTTGTTTCTAAAATACACACAGTCCCCATCTCCCAGATGCAGGCAGAGACATGCTCCTTTCTCATTCTCTCCAGAGGCACAACCCTGACGATGGCTGTTTCCGTCACTGACCATCACTTTGCAAGATCTTCCCCAGAGCAGTTTGTGTGCTTCTGTCATGTGAAACTAAAGTGATAACAAAAGCTGTGTTTTCTAGTAGAAGCTGAGGCTTGCAGAATGCTGAATCTGTTGCCATGGGTCATATCCTGGACCAACAGACTTCTTAACTACTTGGGCAGCTGCCACAGATTCTGTGGTCCAGAAGAGATGCCTTTGATACTATCTCATGCAGGACAGGAGATTTGACGCTGACGTGTGCTGCGCTTATCTGAAACTACAGTAAAATCTGTAAGGGATGTTTATGTGTAGGATTTGGGTTTAATTTAAAGCACATTGTAACTAAAACGAGGGAAAAAAGGAGAAGGAATGAATGACGAGTTTAAAATATTGAGTAGAATGAATTGATGTGTAAACCAATGTTATGGTGTCTTCAGAAAATGGGAATAAATATCTAGGGATGTAGTCTATTTAGAAAAGGCACAAAAAAGTTCTAGTTCTTCCGCTATCTTTATTCCTAGAATTCTACACAGTCAGTTTGACTGCTAAAGATAAGGTATTTGCTACCAGAACTAATTCTTTATGCATTATGTTGTCAAAAGCAGAGATTGCTGTGAGTGTAGATGTACCAATTTAAAGAAAAGTGATGCTCAGTGATCTTTGTTTCCAATTTAAAATTTGAAAAGGAGTGAAGTTTATAGTTTGTTATAATGAAATGATAAATTCTTGTTACATTTTGAAATGGAGAAGGATCTTATTTTCTCTGAAAGGACTTATTTCCATATTATAAAGGAAGTGCTTTAAATAGGTTTTGACTATCTGTTGCCTTTCTTCATGTTACTGATGTATAAGACTGCTAATTGCCCGTAAAATTTAAACTAGTGGTCCTTCTGGGAGGACCTAAGACAGGTTACAAGATGATTAATGCTTACAGCATCCTTGCAAGACAAGGTTGAATTTATAGTGATATTACAGACAGATAAATTTTAGTGGGATATATACTTTGGCTCACATAGTAAGGAAGCAGCCATGGAGATGCTAAGTTTGGTTTTTGTTTTTTTTTTTATCAGCATGTTTGCTGTGTCCATCCTGGGTAAAGTGGCATAGCTACATTGTCAGTTCTCTGACAAAACATGAAAAACTAGCACTGGTGAGACTTGTTTGGCCATAATTTTGCAAATGTCATAGTAACACACAACTCTTCAGTCCCTCAACCCCTGTGTTTTCCCTGGCTGAACCAATTCACGCTTTCAACCCAAATGTGCGGACAGCTCCTGTAAAACTGAAACCTGTGTGTCCTTCGGCTTAGCAAACACATTGCAAGCACTGTACTGTAGATATCCATGAAATTCTTTGCACATATCTGCCTTTTTTTTTCAATTTTATAAAAAAAAAACCCCTTTTGAACAAGAAGTCTCTCCCAGGTTTTCTCCTAATCTTGGCAGAGACCTTTATCTTTAGATATGAATACGACTAAAATACACAAACATATTTAGCATCGCATATTTTAGTATTAAATGCCTATTTCTGGAAGCAGCCATTTCTTTGTCTAATGTTTTGCCAGGACCTTTTTGACATTGCAACATTTCTCTTTACAAGATATATTTATTTCTAAATTAAAATGTTAGCAGTGACATGTAAGCAAACACTGATTCTTTATAACTCACTAAATTTACTCTTCAGAATTTACTATTAATAATAGTTCTTTCTAAGACTGATTGTCACTTTGCTATAGTTTCTCCTGACTCCTGAGGACCACTGATAATTTCTTATTTGTGTTCTAATACTGAGAAATGCCAGAAAAAAAATGAATAAACATCCTGATTTTGAGCCAAGATTAGGCTTGGTTAACATTATTTGCATTTTAGTAAATGCTTTTTCTCCCACACTTGCTCCTGAAAAGAAATGGCATGCCCAGGGTATCTTGAGTTTACGTATTTAAGAGTTAAACTTTAATGCTTTAACATTCTTTATTTTCAGTGCTTTCATAATACAAGCTTTGGCAAAAGAAAAACTGTACTTTATACTTTTTTTTACTGTGAAAATGGTTTCAAGTCTTCTTGAAAACTAAACCTGACTTTCTTTAGATATTCGGCTTATTTTCACCAATAAACTGTCAGAGTAAATTATGTCTTCTTTGCAAATGTGGTCGGTTCCTCAGATTTAGGCCTTGGCTTTTTTTCTGTTCACTGAGGGATATGCTTGAATGTGAACATATGAGGACCCTCAAAGGAAATAAAGGTCACAGGAAACTGATATCTTAATTATTGTTTGCATTAATAACAAAACAGAAGTTAGTAGGAAAAAGGCAAGAGATGACGTGTGATGCAGCATTTTGCCTTCCATGTGCTGCTTGGGCAATCAGCTGATGTTGTTCCCTGTTATCACTTCATTGGCATCCAAAAGCCAAGACATAATTTAGGCTGGGAAGGATGTTTGGTGGTTATCTCCTGTAACTGCCTACTCAAAGCTCTTGCTAGCCCTTCTCTGCCCCCTGCCTAGTGAGGGATTATTGCTGAGCTCAACCTGCCCAAGGATGATCCCTGTGGTGGCCTAAAATTTTTTAGGGGATTTTGTACGCTCATAGCTTCTCTTCTGAAAAGAGGTGGAGGCAAAGAGGGCAGGGATAGAGCAAAAAAGTCCTGTGATGCCCTCGATTTATTGTCATCTTTTAGTCCCGAGCTACAGGTCCTATAGAGTCATCTACATATAGAATATGTTGCGCACTTGTACCTTTTTTTTTTAAATCTGTCAGCAAGAAATTAGGTGAAAGATGGGATATTAAGAACTCAAAGTTTAATTTAAACCGCTTCTGTGCATGTGCAGTGCATATATTTGCTGTGTGCAGATGTGCAATGCCTCAATCACCAGGCACAGTTATTAAAAAAAATTATTTGTTATCACTATTTTTATGTGTGTCTGTGTGTATACATAGAGAGAACTATGTATACAAATATGCGTACTTACAGTGGAAAACTTATTTGTCAAACTATGAGGGAACATTCAACATATAGTATTAGTGCAAGGTATAGTATTCACCTTTCCAAAAAAAATATTTTTTTACAGTATTTACACCAGAAAACATTCTGGCAGATATTACAAGATCTATAAAAACTTATCTGTCTGTTTTCATAAGCTACGGTAGTTGTCAGTGTGCATTTAATAGAATTATTTTTTTCCAAGGACAATGAAGGTTTACCTTTAAAAGTAGAAACAAAGAGACAAATTGCAGACAATCTGGGGTACTAGATCACTAGGATTCCTTATCTAAATTGTTTCCATGTCAGATTTCCTTTGTAGCACGGAATAATTTGGATAAATGACCCTTCAGTTGATAACTGAATTTCCTTAACAACAGTTGGGTGATGGTACATAAAAAGTAATAAAAGCCTTTAGCAGTGGACTTTCCTGGAGCTTGTCACAGTCTCTGCCTCTGATAGTGGGTGACACTTATTACTCAAGACATATTTTCTTAAAAGCTTTAGCTTGGCTAAGGTTGTGTCTAAAATCATACTTTCTCCTTTAAGTGAATTTTACAGTGGTAAAATCGAACTGCTTTTCTGTTATTGATAACAGGAGAAAATTTTACAGGCAACTCACTTGCTTCATAATATATTATCAAAAAATAAGGTTGCTGGTAGAAATTTATTTTTCCAGTATTTATATACTGAAAATTAATTTAACTGTCAGTAATTTAACTTTACTGACATAAGGGAAGTTAATTCTGGATTATTTCCATGAGAACTACACAATTTCTACAGCTACACGTATGTTGTCTGCAGCTCACATGGGACCAAAGTCACCTCTGGCAATACTGGGATTTTTGCTGGCCTAAGAATTTGAGATTTGGCCTCTTAAATGCAAGTACTGTGTAATATAGAAACATATAGATGGAGAGTAAATAGTAATTTATTGCTAATTCATTTGTTTAATGAAATCACTTTCCCTGATTCTTTGACTGGTACAGCTAGAAGAATTCAAACTCTTAACTTTTAAAATAGTCTGGCCACACCTGTGTCTTGCAGAAGAAAATGAAAAACACTTAAAGAACAGATTTCACCGAAAGAAGCCAAATCTTCCAATGTCATCCATATTGTTTGAACTTTTGATTTTTTTTTTTGCTTACTAGAAGATAATTATTATTTGAGAAAAATCTTCATACACACAAATTTTGAGAGACATAAAAATTTAATTGGCTGAAAAATTCTCAAAAGTAGTTTTCATGTTAACTCCTTTCTCTTTTTGAGACAATGGCAATACCTTGAGATCTGATTGTTTATTTTTATTCCTCCTCAATCTCCAATATGTATCTTTTTTTGGATTGGATTCTCTCTGTAGTTCCCTCTCTCTGGAATACAGGAGCATTTCTGCGGCTTTACCGTTTTCTACCTTGGCTTTATCTGGCTTTCTGTAAAATGTCTTGTGATGCTGCAGAGGGCATAATGCTTGGTACAAATCATTCATAGGTCAAATAGCTGTAATTGTTGGTATTGGTAATGGCATGACAGTTTTGGAATACTGGCTGCTTGGTTGTCTGGGACAAAAAAGGTCTTATGTTTTTGCAATACCTTATCACACACAAGATCTAAATTCACTCAGTCTTATCTGCTTATTCACTTTCTCTTAATAAGTCCAATTTGTCTGTTTTGACTTTCCAACAATATAAATTCTTCAGACTTGGTAATTCTCCCTGGTTTTATGTTTGAAAAATAAATAGTGCACTACAATACCTCCAGAATCTGTAATTCATAAGTGATAGATGCTTGCTCAAAGCTGACAGAAGTTGTTCAGCTCCTTGCCATCTGTAACCTGTAGTGTACTGTTTAATCACTCCCAGTAATAAACGGGTAAATCCTCATCATAGTTGGCACTAGTGGGACTTTCCACATCATTTTCACTGTATTGGAAAATTGATTCAGATACAACTTGAATAAAAATACAATAAAACAAATGTATTTGATATATTGGTTTCCTCATGCATCTTTGTCTTCTGTGCCTGAGTTCTGTATGTTTTATCATTTATGTGAGGTTTATTAGGAACCATTATACTTGCAAAGTACTTAGCGGATTTCCGATTGCCTCAAAGAAAATTATATTGCTAGATGAGAGAAATCAAAGCCTTCCCATTGCATGAAAGTACCTAGAACACTTAGAGATTAATGACTGCAAAATTCAAAAAATGCTGTTTATGAAAATAAAAGCACAATATATTTTATAAAAGCTAAGGACATTTCAGCAATTTCTTAAATTCAAATCTTAGCACAGCAGGTATTATCTAAATAAAAATCGTGAGAACTGACCTTCTTTCATTGGGGGCAATGTAATTTTGATATTGTTGCTAAATAAAGTATATCATTATTAAGAAGACTTGTGATATTTAATGCTGTTTTAATTAGATGACGTCAAAGTCTAGGTTGATTTGAAAATAGTGTTGCCTTATGAGTTGTTGTAAAGACTGTTATGAATAGTCATTCACTAAAGGTTTTTGACAAAAACTTTTATAATATATCATTTTTTCAATTTTAATTAGTTTTAATGAGGTAATTATGTATTTGAGGAACAACGGATTGTACCTGCCTCTGAATGTGTGAAGCTGTAACAATTTCCCTAGAAACGTCATTGCTGGAAACAGTTCTTAGCATTGGCATTAAAATGTCAGTGCACCAACTGTTCAGAAAGCTGCTGAGTTTCGTGATACAAATATTGCCATCTTCCAAGTCAATTTAGTAAGCCAAATATGCTCTTTTCATTCCCATTTGGCTTCTAAGCTTCACCAGGAATAGTTAGACAAATGTGACTCCCATTTTAGTAATTCATATATTTATCTTGTTACTCTCTAGGATACTCTTCATCAAAGCTTTCAAAATGAGTGCTGTGTATTCAATGTTTAAACCTTCATATAAATATCTACACATGCACAGAAGCATTTGCTTGATTGCCCCTCCCTTTCCAAAAAAAAGCTGAACATTTGAAATTTCCGATTGTTTTCAGAGGAGAGGTATGTGCATACATGCACAGATGGTGTTTTTAGGAGCCTGATTTTTCTGCCCAAACTTCTAACAAGTGCGGTCTTGCACAGAAAGTAGCTCTGTTTTTTGTGTGTTGGTTTTTTTTTTGTTTGTTTGGTTTTTTTTAAAAAAAAAAAAAAAAGTAAGTGCCATATAATACTGCTAACAATGTCAAGATTGGGCTCTGGCTTTTAAACAAGAGTAATTTCCCTAGTCTTTTTTGAAAGCACATCTTGTCCCTTTAGTACTTAACGTTCACTTGCCTGGGACCAACAGGTGTGGCAAACACCTCAGAGCTCCAATGCCAGTCTATTAAAGGTATGGAGATATCAATGAACTTTTGTAACAAGAACTGGAGTGAATGAAGTAGAATTTTTGGACACTGTTATCAGGTGATCCATATCCATCTGGTTTCCAAGGCCTGGGAGTCTGCATGCAACTGTGCAGTCCCCTCTAAATCAGAACTTCAGATGCTGCTCTGACTTCCAGGGTATGAACCGTTTATTGAATTTAGCATTTTAAAGGGCAGTTTTACTCTAGAGGTGTATGCTTTTTAATTTTTAACTCTTAACTCTTTTTAGTTGCCTTCAGTTTAATTGATTTGTAAATTAATTTCCTCCCACTTAAATTGTAGTAATATCTTAAGCTTTTCATGACTTTTCTAGGTGTACTTTGGTATTGAACTTCAAAACACTGAACAGATAACTGATATCATTTTTAACCCAAGTTTTTAATACATTTCAGGTGTTGCTTTTTGTCTTGCTAGGAGTTAACCTATAAATAATTGCAAATGCAAATCTTCACACTGTTTCTGCTTGACTTCTCAATCCAGTGGTTTTCTCTGAAGTAGTACACATAAATATTCGTTAATAGCCAAAAATATCCTTGAATAGCAAAGACATTCCTAAAGTGTTGTAAATGTCAAAGGAAGGATGGAGGTAAAAATTACCTCTGAATTTTATATTTCTGCCCAAGAGGGGCAGAAGTTTGCAAAGAGCACTGATCATGCCTAGGTACCCATGCTGATCAAGAACTGATCTTTATGATCTGATGCACATTGAGGTTTGTGGAAGGTTATTTCTCATTTTAAGTTACTTAGTTTCTCCTTGTACTAATGAATTTCTATATGGCTATGCAGGAACTGAAACTCCATTTGCCTGTGAGCTTCCCTTTCCAGCCTTGTCTTTAGTCTCTAATCACAAACTCGGTTTTCCATGAACATGTTCTTTGATCACTCTCTGTCCCAATGAAGCCTAACATATACCCTTCTGTTTCCTCCATCCATATGCTTAAGGGATCTAGACAGATGATATAGATATAGGAATATACAAGGAGAGTAATCTATTAATTGTGCCCATGTTCTGAAGTATAGGACATTGTTCTAGCTACTCCATAAATTGTGTGTATTCTTTAGTGTTTTATACAAATTGATCAAGACAGATTATCAAATTACCAACATATTTTTGGTCACTACCAAAAAACCTATGCATGTATCAAAGAGTAATGGACTGCATCAGGATACTTGTGATCTGTGAATAAAATGTTCTAGAAGGGCTTTGAATATTGCCTGAGGAGAGGCAGCAAAATGGTTAGATGGTGAGAACTGAAAGTCAATGAGGTTCAGTACGCTGGAGAGAAGTCAGAGAAGCTGAGGAAAGTCTGCAATGCTGAAGAAAGGCTGGAGTACCAGATTAAATTGGTGACACGTGGAAATATGGGTGAATAGACAGGAGGAATTAGATTGCCAGAAGTCTCTTACAGAAAGTTTCTTTTGTGTTATACTATAGAGGTAGAAAGGAATATCAGACTTGGGTGGAATGATGAGTAACAATGGAAATTGTAGAGGGGGTTGTTATATCAGAATATGGTCCTTTGTCAAATGTTTCTTAAGAATCTGTTGATACTGATTTTTTACTTGTGGTGACTAAAAAAAGAATACTTTGATAGGTTATCAGTATGACAGTTTTTCAGCTAGCAGCTCTGTGAAACTGAAGTCAAGGACAGGTAGCAAGTCCCTGAGGCTTTACCAAATGGGAATTTTCCCTTCAGCTATTAAATTTTTCACTCTAATTTGGCATTAACTGCATAGTTTAATACTTGGAATGTCTCTCGAGACAATTTCATTTTTTGGCTTTATATACTTCCCCTAAAATATGAGAATATTTGCACGATGAGAGACACAAACATAAAAGAACAACGCTGAATATTGAAAGCATCTGTTGTTCTCAGTAGGAATAGGATCCTGAGGGAACAGGATGATCTAATTGAGCTAATATAAATTGTGAACTATGACAGATTCATTTAAAAGAAATCTGAAATGGGATTCTAACTTAAAATGTTGAGGGGGAAAAACATCTTGGAGCTGCAATGTTAAACTAGTTGTTGCATGAATATTTATCTTTTGTCTTCTCTTTACATCAGCTGTTTCTTGTAACTTTGTGTTCAGAGATTGACTTAGGAGTCTGTGCCCAATATGTCTTCAGTTGTCATCTTCTACCTACTCCTTGGTTTTCTCCCTTGTGTTCATCACAGGCTGGAATGTAATTGCACAAAGTTTTTACAAGGGTGTTCTTGCTTAGTTTTCAAGTTCTCCTCAGTTTCAGAAATACATATAAGATTTGCTAGGCTACTATATGCTTCAGTAAAATGGTATTTATTGCAGTTTACATAAATGAAACTGAAGTAGGAATGCTTTGAACAGCATAAGTGTCTTTCCTTCTCTGCAGGCTAGACTGCATAAGATGGAGCACAATAATGCATAAGATGAAGCCATTCCTTTCAAAGCAATCCTCTCCACCTTCTCTTGTTTGATGGACTTCTTACTCTCTTTTGCACCCAATTTTTAAATGCTACAACTAGCATAGGTGAACACTTCTGTATCTCTGTGGCTGTCTCCCAAGGCTTGGAATTTCTGTGTTGGTCTCAGTCTTTTAAGCACTGCTGAGGTTTTTTTTTTTTTGGTAGGTTGGTGTCATCTGTGTGTCATCCCCCCCCCCCTTGGTGTCTGGAAAGGTAAAATTAAAAAATTACAGTAGTTTTTGCATATCAATTCTATGCAGTTTCAGTAAGTGATGTCTGCTCTGAACTTCAGTTTTGTTCTTTTGAAGCTGGCATAATCTCTTGCATAACACACTTGGAAAGAAATTCTGGGGTCACTCATAATATATTGTCAGTTACAATACTCTGTTCCAGTAGCTTGTGACCGCACTGTCATGTGATAGGAAACACTACCTGCTCTCTTTTAGAGCCTTCCATGCTCTTAATGTGCAATTTTTCTTCATGGAAACACTCTTAAAAAGAAAAGGGTGGGAGGAGGGAGAAAAGCTGATGCAATTATCTCGTATAGCAAAATACAGGTCCCTGTCATGGATACAGGACTCTGCCGCAGATCTAGATGCATCCGGGAGTGTGAGAGGGAGATCGACTGGTGGAGCCGCACCCTGCCCTCCCTGAGGCAGAGGCAGCAGGAGGCGGCTCCACAGAAAGCAGAGAGCCTCGAACCATCCTGCCAGCGAGCGGAAAGAGGGGGCGGAAGAGATGGGGGGGAATGGAAACAGGTCCCTGCTCGGGGTGGCAAGCGAATCTCCCCCCGACCTCCCTCACCTGCCCGGT
>Ga0181612_100095_pt1 | contig 10224 bp, 5 predicted proteins | sample HoacroProtozoa21_FD_119630 | JGI IMG/M metagenome (GOLD analysis project Ga0181612, IMG submission 119630) | Hoatzin crop microbial communities from Cojedes, Venezuel. Combined Assembly of Gp0051906, Gp0051904, Gp0051908 | reverse complement strand
GTCTTTGAACAGTAACATCTGGAGAACGTGTTCGAGACTCATTACACAATAGTACATTGTGTTCATTTTCATCTTAAATAGCCAATTCTTTTCTTAACATTTACAGTAAGAAAAAAAGGGAAGTTATTTGAGAACTTGATACAATGTAGTCTGTCCTTTTACACTGTTTGTGTCTGTGGGTTATTGATATAAATCAGTCTGTGTCAGAGCTAAATAGAACTTATTTTAGTTTTGCTTTTATTTTTTTCTGATTTTTTTTGTTCTGATAGTATGCTTGGTGTGAAAACGATATTTTTTTGTTTGGGACTTACTGATATTTATTGTGTTTCTTTTTATATGTTGTAAACCTGGTTGAGGGAAGGAAGGGCTATACTTTTAATATAGAACTTAGATACTCAGTATAGAGCTTAAGAAAGCTGTTCTAACACATTTTTAAGGTATTTCAAGAAACATTGCTGGGGAAAAAAGTATGTGCTGCTGAACTTCATAAAAATGGAATTTTCCACTTCAGAAAATACTTGCAGTGAAACATTTAGAAGTAGTATTTTAGTAGTGTAATGTCAAGGATGATGGAACTATGCATTAGAGACACAAGATGGAATTGATAGGCATGACTAGTATTTGCGGTGTGTATTAATGCCAGGTCTGCAAGCACAGTTTCTGTACCTGTTTTTAGATGTCAGTCTTTATGCAGTTCCTATTTCTTAGGTGGAATTTAGTGATTTTCAGTTTCCTTGGTTAGTCCTGTGATCTGTGTGCCTTCTGTTTCTTTTGTGCTTGTGAAGTGGGACTAATTTGGTATGCCCGCTGTTTTTTCTGCCTCTGAGGTTGGTGATAAGAGCGTGCCAATTATCACCACCCGTTTAAGAAGGTGCTGCAGACTGTATTACAGGGAGTAAAACACTCAGAGTGTTCTTGGAAGTAATTTGCTAGAAGCCCAGAAAGGTCAAAAAGGTCAAGACTACCACCCCAGTCCAGTCAGTTGTCTAAGCAGTTTTGCAACAGAAGCACTTCGAGGAGCAGGCTAATCTTAGTTTCACTTGATTCAGAGCTATCTTCCAGTGACCAGGCTGACATAACACTCTATTCGGTTATTATGAAAGATCTCCTTTCTTTTTAATTTGTAGAAACATTACATTCTCAAAACCTGGCAAGGAGTTTTCACACTTGTATGGAAGTGCCAAGTATAGATCAATTTATTGATATTTTTTTCTCATGCACATGCTTTACATTATCAAGGGACAGGCGTGGTTACAAGTGAGATTCGCAAGATGTTTTTCATTACTGCAGATTACTGGGTCATTCAGCACTTTGTTGCTGAGTACTTCTTTAGCAGCATTAAGTCCATGCTTTTGTGTTGAGAATAGTTGCTTCACAATTTAGGGTAGATCCAGCACACCTTCAAATTTACTATAAAGTATTTCCAAGCTACTGATGCTGAGGAGTATGGGAGAGGGTGCTTTGTATTTGACAGTGTTGTGTATTCCTCGGTTTGCCATCCAGATAGCGTACCCAGCATATTACAGCAGAATTTTCACTAACGTGTAATTCTTAGCTTTGGTAACTGTTAGGTATTTTCCTGTTGGGTATCTTGTCGTGCCATGTAATGTTGCAGATAGTCTGAAAATGCATGGAACTGACTTAAGCCTCTTAAATAAAGCTGATACATTGTCCCTTGGTTATACCCACATATAAGTGTTTGGTAGTTGTCAATTTTAGGGACTAGTTTTGCAAGTGAGCATTCTGTTATCTGGTATAGCTTTGCACGTCTAACTTTATAGTCAGCTATGCTTTTCTGCCAGTCTGCTTCTCACACAGCAAAGTTGGTGTTTTTTTTTTTTGTTTTTGTGGTTGAGCAAGAAATGTTATTAATTGTAGCTAGAGGAACACTTGAATGTCTTGGTGCAGTTAGGCATTGTGCTTTTTTTCTTTAGGTGGATACAACTGGATATATGAGCCAGATGATAGAGGAAATTCAATGTGGAGTGGGCTACCTGCATAGCCATCAGTAGAAAGAAATTCTGATGAGCAAATCTGCCACTTTGTAAGTGGCTTCTTGAATATTTTTCTAACAGTGTAGAGCTGAATCCGTACGATTTTATCAATGTCACGAAATGCTTCCATCAGCAGGACAGGTACAGACATAAAAAGTCTGGGCAGTCAGCATGTAACCCTGCTTGGGGCTGTTAATGACTCATAGAATAATAAGGGCTGGAAGAAAAAGACCTTGAAGGTCATCTGGTCTGAACCAGTACTCAACGTAAGAGCCTGTTTAGGTTGTTTGTGGTCTTGTCTGGGTGAGTTTTGAATATGTCCAAGGGAGGAGCTTGTACAACCTCTCTGGGCAGCTTGTTCCAGCATTTGACTGCTGTCGTAGTGAGGGTTTTTCCTCTTACATAGTTTCCGTTTTTGCGTCATTCTTTCACCTATCACTGTGTACCTGAAAAGAATCTCCTCTTCCCCCTTGCTTATACTGCTACTGCTTGCCTGCTTTTTCATCATGGAAGGATTAAATGCCGTGCAAGTTTACTGGCACTCAAAGCTATGCCAACGCCTTGCATTAATCTCCCCTGACCCCTCCCGCTCTCAATTGTTCCCTGAGAAGGGGAGATAATCAGATAATATATTTTAAAATTTGCGGTTTACTCTTTGGCTTTTGGTGGGATGCGACTTTGTCACAAGTAACAGGAAATCTGAAGTGGGGGAGAGGGCCAGAAGAGCAAGTTTTCCATATTTGCTTTAGGAGGGTAGAACTGTTTATAAATAAATTTTCCTGGATCTTCCCTCATCCAGAGGGCGATAAGCCTGACAATTGAGTAAATGCTTAATGTTATATTCATGCTGTGAACAACTCTGAGAGTTTTCTAAGTTTTACTAGAAAGCAAGTTTCCTTTCCTTCCAAACCCACAATTCAGTAAATGCGCAGATTATAGGAATTTGTAGGTAACTGAGGAGGTTAATCCCCATCCATGGTAACATTTGTTATTGAGAGTGAGGATTAAATGAAAATACAATAAAACATGCTTTTCTCCTGAGGGAATCGTGGGGGAGAGGAGTTGAAAGAGTCGTTTGGATCTATGGAGCTCTTGGGGGAAAAAAAAATGCACCATCTTGAGTAAGAGAATGAAGTGCTGAGAACACTTTGAGCTAGAACTGTTACTTCAAATATTCCTATGTATTAAAGTGTATGAATGCCTTGGAATTAGTAGCTGGGGAAGGCTTAAAAGGAAAAATTACCCTTCAGCTGTTTTTAATTTCTAGTGTACTTGAAGTAGTCTTCAGGAGTGTTGGTTATGTCAGTGGAATAAATTATAAACGTGTGAGGGATTCCTGTTCTTACCAGCTACCTGTTAGAGCAGGTGTCCTTTTCCTTGGGCAATACTGCGGTGATTAGTGCTTCAGAAGGATACATTTTTTCTTTGTGCAAGTGATTTCTTTTCTTTCTTTTTTCCCCCCAAATGAAGCTTAATTAAGACTCCTGTAAACAAGTAAAACTGAGTAAGAAAGACTTATCTGTCATTTGACCTTTATAAAACTTATGCCTGGACTAAGAAGTTGGGTCCTTTGTTGCAGAGTAGAGTGTGATAGAGGATTTTGCAGCAGCTGAAGAAGCAGCAGCTAATTTAGTCTAGTGCATGCAAATCTCTGTTCTGACCCTGTTCTTGGTCACTCACAGATTTGTGAAGTACCTTTTTGACTGATTCATGTATCTTACTGCCATAATGTGACTTTTTTCCATCACTTTTTGCTTAAATATTCCGATCTGCCATGGAATTAGTTACTAATTAATCAAAATTTGAATTAATTTTTCATTCGAAGTAACTAAATGTTGAACTTCATTAGAAAGCATAGGCTGTGTATACACAGTGATTTTTTTTTGTGTGTGTGTGTATGCATATATGTATTTCTCCTATAACAGACCCACCTCATTGCACTAGACTTGAGACTTTAAATTGGTTTAAATGGGGGCTGAGACCTGACTGTGCAGCCGCGTAGCTGGCTGAGCTATGGCAGAGGTATGGCTGAGTCTTTGAAGCCTGCTGTGAACGTCTGGGCACACACAAATGTTCTTGGCTCAGGCTCTGCAACTCTTGTAGGATACAGAATTGGGGAAGAACAGGAGAGGAGTAAAGCTCAGCTCTGTAAATTGTGTGATTCTACACACAGTAGGTAAAATTCCTCATAAGAAGTTACAAGATATTTGCATATGAAATCCTTTTCATTTCATGTAATTACTTCTCATCTGTTAGGCAGGTCAAATGATCTGTCGGGCAGCTCTGGAAAAAGTAGCTTTTTAAATGGTGTGGCATGTTAGTATGCAAGATTGAGAGCTAAACCATCTCTGTGAAGCTGAAGTCATGCTTTGGACAAGTAGGTTTGAAGTTTGCAGATTCAGCTGGAAAGCTGATGTGTTTTTACCAGTATTCACTATAGAGGAACAGCGCCCATTGCACACCCTTTTTTAAAGCTGAAGAACTATGACTAGGATATCAGGAGATGAATTGGTAGAACAAATTGATTAAAACTAATAAGGAATTACTAGAACTGTTTTGTGTTCACCCAGGATCTCTAAAAGAGCTAAGTATGAATTTAGCCAACTACTTGCTGTGATACCTGCCCTCTCACACCATCTCAGAGAAATGGAACATGACAAGTGTCACCAACTGTAGAACAGGGCTTAAAAGGGATTGTGGGACCAAGAAAGTCTGAATGCTGGATGGATTGTGTTAAATTATGTTAAAGAGTAGAATTAGAAGAGTTGTGTAGGTGTACATCTATGAAAAATCATAGCTATTCTAGGATTAGAGCAGGTCTTTAAAGTCAAGACTGATTTGAAATCAGTCATTTTTATTTGAATTTTCCACACAAAGTCCCCAGTAAGTAGCAAAGAAGCTAATGTGCTGGGACTTCTTTTTCTTTGTGGTCTCTCGTTTCTCCATGTGTATTCATGATTGTTGCAGTTGAGGACAGAATATATTTAGCTTGTTGGACTCATCTATTTGACTTCTAATGGATGTTTTAAATGGAAGTTAAGGAGATCATGGGGACAATTAAAATGCTACCCGTGTATGTATACTGCTAATACTACTCAGTACTGACATCTTTTAAGATGCCTTTTTTTTAAACACAAGTGACATAGAATTATCTTAAAAACAAACCAAAGCACCATCCTTTGACTAAATCACCAGCAGTACTCCTTAAACCACTCAAATCGTTCATCGTAGGCTCTAAGAGTGATGGGAAATTACTCAGAGTTGGAGCTTTGGGTGGTGTGCTAACATTATCGGAGACTTGATATTGTTTGAATATCTCATTTTTGAAGTTAAAATAAGACAGGAACATTTTTAGTTGCAGATACTGAAATCTGAAATACTTTTTTCCTAACAGCTTGGAACAAATAAAGATGAAGCAGGCCAAAACTTTAATGCACAATAATCGACTACATATGTCTGTAAACATGTTCTGTTAGGTTGCTATGAAACTTTTTATTCTTGGAGGATGAGAAGATGACTGTAAGACTGCCTTAAAGCTGCTGCCCCTTAGACAGAGGGTTAGTGGTAATTTCAACATTTGTGAGGTACTTAACCATTTGTTCTGAAAATGACAGAGATCAGTCTTTTTTATTAAGTCAGAATAGATCGGGGAAGATGAAGTAATTGTTTAAAAATTGCTTTTAATAAAATAACTGCTTTTTCCATAATGTTTTTAATCTTTTCAGATTTATCTTATCAGACAGCACTTCTAGCGTATCTGTTCACTTGCTTAACACGCATCTCATCTTCTTCCTTACTTTTTGGGATGGAGAGATGAGAAGAATCATCCTTTTTTCACATAGCCCTGTTTGCCACATTGCTTCCCTCACTACTTGGAAAAGGGCACCAGCCTGTTCTGCTGGCTGAAACTCGGGATGTTTATGAAGCCGGGCAGGTTAATTGAAATGGACACCAGCATAACGTCTTCCGTCAGAGGCTGACGCACCTGGTTTCAGATAAGGTGGTGGCACTTCTCTCACGTGGAGTGACAAGTCAGCTTGGGGAGTTTGTGTCAGCTTGTTTTGAGCTGCGTGGCTGACGCAAGTAATAGGAGAAGAGTACTTTTTAGGAAATGTTTCTGCATTGGTACGGAAATGAACTATGGAAAGACGGAGTATCCCTGGGTTGTTTGTCTGCTTGAGTCAGATTTCAGCTGAGTGAATGGGTTGCAAAGGATAATGTGAACGGCTATTTGTCAAAATTTACTTCCTTTTCACATTTTGAAAGAAATGTGAACGATGTGAAAAATAGAAAATGTGAAATAAGAAAGGTAAAAACACATAGGCTTAATGCCTTTAATTTTTCAGTGTTTAAATAATTTATATTTGTTTTAGTAATGATTTTCACATTGTATAAATAAAGATAGGAGGTTAAAGCCATGCCATACAGATCTTAATGTCTGGGGAAATGAATAAATTTGTTTATCTTAATGATGCGTGTATCTTTTTATCTTGAAAGGCTAGATTTTATTAAAAAAAACGAACAACAACCCTTGAAACTCTATTCAAGGCATGTTTTCCCATCTAATAAATAGTGAAGTGCTTTAGGTTTTGCTTTTAAGAAGGGATCAGTAGTATTGTTGTACATGTAAAATCAAAACCATTCCTAAGTAATGAATCTCCTTCAATGGCAATTACCTGGCTCTTTCTTCACTCTTTTAAGCCGTGGTACTTCAGGGTTATGCCTTTTATTCTCAAAGTCCAAGTTAGGTGCTTCAAGCTGATCATCTTATAATCATCATGTTGTATTTCACTTTTGCTTTAATTGATTCTCACTTCATTTATTTCATTGTACTCCATTGATAGCAGCATGCTGCCTCTAATTTAATATCTCAATCATATTTCAGCAGTTTTGTTAGGATGTAATTTATGTTCTGAATCAGAGGGGCAAGCTAGTGTAGTGGATCTAACATGCTTTTAAATTCATTTACCTATCACAAATTAATATTAAACAATTAATTTTGAGGGTTTTATAAGTTGAAAGCTCATTTCACAGGATTGTTCAAATACATTTCATTTTTTCATGTAATGATATAAAATCATTTATTTTACTAATGTATAAGGCAATTTCACCATACTCTGAAAAATCTGTTAATAAAGAACAAGGTTAGGTCAGCTTAGAATGATCTTACTTTAGGGTGCTTCTCAACAGTCTTTTTCTATTCTGCTCAGACATTAGTCTATTTATGTAGGCTACATGGTAGAGTTTTAAACCAGATTTAACTGCATTTTAGTGAATCGGTATGTGTTAAAATAGAATAGAAATTCAGAAATTCAAATGAAAAGAAGGCCAAGTGAATATTTTGATTTTAATATAGTAATGCTATGTTTTTTTAAAATTTACCTTACCCCCACCCCCCCCTTCTGTAGTCTCATTTATCTAATGTTTCCTTTGCTGGTCATGTCCTATACCAAATTATCATGTAAGCAAATGAAGTGAAATATATTGATCTGCTAACAGACTGTTAAGAAGTAGGAAGGTGTAATATATCTTGGTATTGTTCAAGCATTTTTAGCTTATGGTCTGTTTTAAATTAAAAATTTAAATGCATCAGTGAAAGAGAAGGACAATAATTAAGATTAAATACGAAGGAGGGAAGGAGAGGTTTGCCAACTGTTTATGGTTTTACAGGTGGATATTGTCAGTACAGGGACAGCTGTTGTAGTGGCACCTGAAGCAGGGCTTTCTCACCTTTGCAGATGGTGGTAAGGCCTGGGGCAACTACACGTTTGTGTGGGTGGTTTATGTTCCTCTTTCCTTGACTGTGATGCCTGTCAGTGGTGGGAGCGCACCAGAGGATGCTGTATAGCTTGGGAACTGAGGTTACAGCAATCCTTCAGGAAGAAGAACAGTTTACACAGTATGCACTCTCTCTAGGTTCAAAATAATCTTGCCTTCTCCTTGTTACAGAAGTTCTTTCATTTTTACATGGCATTATTTTCCTTCTCCATCCCATGGATTAGTTTACTAATCTATTTACTCTGTAGAAATGGGACTAAATAGCCCTGAAAGCCGAAGTTTCTTATTCTGCATGGGAGAAGCATGGTACTGATGTGACTGAAATCTTCCTCTTTTGTCAGCTGTTAAGGGAAGAGGCGATTCCTGCATGAAGCTTCTTGAAATGGTTTTTGTTAATTCTTGGGAGTAAAGCCAAGACACAATTGATGTCTGTCAGAAGTGAGTATAACTTAATTACAAGGTCAATAAAAACAAGTTAAATCTTCTGTAAATACTGTCCCCAGCTCTGGATTTCACAGAGCATTCTGTGTTTCTGCTACATGGAATGAAAACCTTTCAGGGCTGGGGCTGTTTTCATGCAGTGGCATTGCCAGACACGCTGGTAGTACTAGTAAAGAAAGAATGGAAACACGCAGGCTGGTAGCGTTACTGCAGCACGCTGGTAAAACAAATGCCCGGCAAGAACAAATGGCAGCTCTACGCAGGTACTGCCGTTGTCACTCCCTGTGCCATTCTTAGTCTGAACAGCTTTTGAGCACAGTATCTGCAGAGGTTATTATTTTTCTTCCAGGAGATGTGCAATGAAGTACAGGTGACCTACCTCTGGAAATTACCAAGATCAGCTTGCTCATAGACCTTGGAAATAAGAGCTAGCAGTTTTTTCTACTTGTGAAATGTTCTCTGATCTGTGAGGTACTTTGCTGTGATTCAGCGTTGATTGGGGTGTGATTGGGTGTGTTCAACATCCAGACAACAAAGCCTCCCTTTGTTTCAAAAGCTATGCAAGAATTTTGTTAACCTGGAATTCAGTTTTAATTACTGAGCTAGCTTTGGTACACACTTATTTCCAGTGGCAAAAGTCACGAGAATTCAAAAAGTTTCTTGGAAATTTATTTCTAAACAAGAAGCAGCCCTGTGTGCATGTATCTTAAAAGTACTTTAAGTCTTAAGGATTTTTGTTTCAGCCACTGATTTATAAGGAGTAGAAGTCATAGAAGTTTGGAGTGGCTAATTTGAGAAAATGGTGCTTCCCCTCAAGAAGATGATCTTTAAGGTGCTTGAAAATGTTTCCTCTGTTTTGTGTGCAAAATTATGGAGTTCCTGCAGTTGCGGAAGCCCTTTGGACTTGTGTTGGCTTGTGGGGCCTTGCTGCCACCACCAACTTTGTAATGTCATTTGATAGCATATTTTTTTTTTTTTTTTAACTTGCCTGAAATGAATGGTGTCTTAGTTGTGTTCCTGGTGGAGGGAAAAGCGAGGAAGGTAGAGGGAGAGCGAAAAACTGATTACTAAACATATTTGTATATTTATTTTTATATATATATATGTGTATATGTCTGTATATAATCCCTCCAAAACAAACAAACCAACCAACCTGCTAAACCAAAAAAACAACCCAAAACAAAGTAACCCTTGAAGTATGAAACTCAAAACACCAGGTAAAGCACGTGGACAGGGTTCAGGCAGTGACAATGCTGTGCTGGGTGATGTGGCAAGAAGAAAGATGTGTGCTTGAAAGACTTGTAAAGCATGTGTGCCTTTAGTATACTGTAAATACAGCTGTGGGCAATGGTTCTCCTCATATAATCCCTTTCTAAAACTTTTTGTTAGTTTCCCTTTCTCTAGTTTGTTAACTTGCAGCTATTGAAATTAAGAGTCTTCATAGTAACAACTTTCCTAATTATTGATTAGTTTAGTATTTCCTTTTATATTTATTTGGTGGTTGTTTAGTTATTGTTTAGTTTATTTCATAGCCACTGGTGTGCACTGTGCTCACTTTTTTTCCATCCAGTTTGAAGTATTGTCATAATCACACATGAAGGACTCCTATAGGAACCTACTGTCTATTTCCCAGTGTTCTAAAGGGAAAATTTAATGGCGTAACTCAGTTCTCCTGCTGATCTGCCAAGGGAGTACAGTACTGCTGGCAAATATTGTAAATATGTCTTGTACAGGATACTGTAGTAGTGTTTCATCTTCCTCCTCCTCCTTGTTTTGAATTTTATGAACTGAACAATTTTGTCTTCAGCCATTTCTTACATTGATGCATATTTGGAATCTGAAATTACTGTGGCACAGAAATACGTCAGGGCTAAAATGACCTTTTGTGCTCTCACTGGGAAGGTACGAAATCCGAAATATTTGATTTACAGTCTTGTGCCTCCAACAGCAGGAACAGCTTTTTTTTTTTTTTTTTTTTTTTTTTTTTTTTTGCCTTGGGGGAAAACCCAAT
>Ga0181612_180469_pt1 | contig 10225 bp, 3 predicted proteins | sample HoacroProtozoa21_FD_119630 | JGI IMG/M metagenome (GOLD analysis project Ga0181612, IMG submission 119630) | Hoatzin crop microbial communities from Cojedes, Venezuel. Combined Assembly of Gp0051906, Gp0051904, Gp0051908 | reverse complement strand
ATGTTGTAGGCACAGTCTCAATATTGGATTTGTTTGCATGAATGAATACTTGTTTTACAAAACCCATTCTTGCTCCTATTTTATTCTCCAAGTAGCCAGAGGGAATGTCAGTCAGGGTCCAGCATCAATACTGCTGATTTCATGTACCTCATTCTAATGCAGATGCATGGCAGATGACCAAGTGTTGACAGCATGTGTGTGGGGGGGGAGGTGCACGCGTGTATGTGTGCATCCGCACATACATATGTATGGAAATACTGTGGACAGAGAAGCAGGGTACTCTACAGCCAAACGTGCAAAAATGCTCCTCAAGAGATTTCTGTTAGAATTTCATAGTAACCTAAAAGGAATTTTTTTTTTCTTATTTTGTGTTACCTCTATCTGTCTCTGTCTATTTCACTGTCTGTTTATCCGTCTGTCTATACCCCTACAAATCTATCAGTTCTTTGCAGTCTGATAGATTATATCTCTATCTCCACTATTTGTTACTGATGTTGCAAATATGCTCAGTTTCCTTAATAGTCAATTTTCTAAATCCATTGTAGAATTTATGAATAAACTTTAGATCTGGTCTTACACCTTTTTAAACATCTATTTCTCATTATTTCTGTCAGTTTCTGTCCAGGATAGTAAATCACCTATACCATGGGCTGTCTTCTAAAGGCCAGACATGCAGATGGAGGTTGTAAAGGAAATAAACAAAGATAAAAAAAAACTATCCCAGGCTTCAACAGTAAAGGGAGAGACTTCTTACAGTTCTAGGTAACTATTCAGCAAACCCAACATTAATAAGTTTACGGAACAAATATAAGAGGTCGTCTGGCTGCTGTGTGAGCACACATGAGTGTTTTCTTTAGGAAAGCGTAAAGTCTTGGTCACTTCAGAACAACTTCTCCACCTGGGAGCTGTTTTTATCTCAAACACCCTTCCAGGATCTCAGGAAAGCTGCACATTGCATGTACCTCCCTGTGATCTTAAAGTAATAGTTACAGTGCAAGTGACAGCATAATACAAAGATTCAGACTCCATTTGTTCCACTGACTGCAATAGGAGGGTGAAGAGGTCTTTTCCTGTATTTCCAGTTGGTGGGTTGTTCTGGGCCTGAAATTAGAACAGGCAATTTTTCATTCTTTGTGTTTTCTGCATGTACTCATTTAATTTAGGACCCAGAATTACCTCTGTATTTGATGCTGAAGGATAGGTGTGATCGAGGGCTGTTCATCCCTTCAGACCATTAGCTGAAGAGGAAATTGTAAATTTGAATTCAGAAAGCAGAAGTGCTAGTTCTCTAGGAGGCAGCAGATGAGAAAAATTAGTAGAGAAGGTCAGAAGAGGGACTGGAAAAGGGGAACAGAGAGAAACTGGGAGGGAATACAGCAACGCAGCTTGAACAGAACCAAACCCCACAGAGTGGGACATGAAGGTGAGGCTATACCATTCTTTCATCAGAGAGAGAAATGCATAGCAAATGGCAGCTGTGTCTGTTATTCCTACTGTCTGTGAAATCAGTGCAGAGAGAGGCTTGCTTAGCAGTGAATCTGGACGAGAATTCTGCTCCCTCGAAGAACCAGGATCAGGCCATGGGGAAATCAGCTAGCTTAAAAATTTTACATGGCTGAAAAACATGATGCAATGAGATTATTCCACTGCACATATCAACATATTCAGTAACTTTGGGGTTCAAGTGTTATGAAATGGAGTTTTTCTAGATATCTATCTCTAGGTGATCTTTTTCCATGCACACAGCTGAATCAGTTGAAATTCTGTAACTCCATAAGGCTTGTGAGCCTGAGGCCTGAGCAAGCTGGTCCTACTGACATATGGTCCAATCAAGCTAGAAGAGCCTAAATGCTTGATTGTTTCCCACAGTCATCTCAAGAGGTCAAATTAAGGCAAGTGGACTGGTCTGGATTTCAGAACACATAGGAGTTTGTATGTAACTGAAGAAGTAGGTACAATTTTTTGTCACTGTGTTCTGTGTGGAACTTTCTTTCCAAGTGACCAAGTGCTGCTGTCTAAAGTCCATCAGTTCCATCTATCTTTGCCTCTCCTGAGCTTTACAGAAAACCTAGATCAGGTTTCACAGCCTGTCCCAGAAAACCTCAGATTTTTAGTCTGAAAGCAAGAGCTCTTTCAAGCAAATGTGAATTCTATCTCAATGATGCATATAAAATATATTTGTCTACATTGGGTAAGGATGTGCTCTTTCACGCCAAATAATTCAATAAGAAACTTTACTGTTGTCCAATTCCTCTATTCTATATTTGATAAAAAAAAAAAACTGTGTGAGGGGGAAAAGTCTGCCTAAGCACATAGGAAGCAAAGCCACCATAGCCCCCAGCATGCACCACAATTTCAACACACTAAGATTCATCTCAAGTGTTTCTAAGCATTGAAAGTTGCAAGGAATTATTTATTATTACATGTCAAACATACACTTCAAATATCTAAGTATATAGCTTTAAATAACTCTTATGGCTGTCATATCCCCTTTGCCTTCTTTCAAAGCATTCAACTTTGTCAGCAGCGGATTATATACCGAATCATATTTCATTGATTTTGCTTGGCATAGAGCATATTGAAGGTTTGAAAATCAGAACTCAATAATTTCAGGTGAGTTTGGGAGGGCAATGCAGCTTCTGGGAAACCAAATGATCAGCTGAACAATCTCAACATGTACCCTGATATTGACCTTAATATTCTGGAACGTTTCTGCCACATACAGCTTTCAATGATTTTAATTCCTGTAGTGACATTCAGAGGATCATATTCTTCTTGTAATTCTGCTTATGTAAACTGGAAGACACTCTGGTATCAATAGATTTTAATGCAATTTGGGGCCAGGTTGAGAAGTATTGGTTCCCAAGCTTAACTGAGTACAGAACAGCTTGTAGACCCAACAATGTTTCTGTGTCCCTGAGCTCATATCAGGAAGAGATTCAGAACCGCATCAAGGCTCCTGTGCCATGGTTTCCATGGAAAGAAAAGTGAGACATACAGTCTAGATGGGAACTATCGTGTGCTTCTTCCAGATCCCTCTGGTTTGGATACTCAAGGGATTAGAACAATGATGATTTAACATAAAAAAAAAATAAAAAAATTGCTGGTCAGTTTGGACACAGTCTTTATCTATGTGGGCCTAATCTGAACCCTAAGGCATTCGGTTGACTTTCCAAGGTTCCCCACATTTGCATTGTGCTGGAAGTGAGGGGTGTGAATGATAAGAATTGTGTTTCATTCCTGAGTCTAACACTGCTCTCAGTAGGGACAGCATGTATCTATGCTGACCCCCAGTTTCCCATTTGTACTGGGTAATGGACTCAGTAATGAAGAGTCATTCTGTGTTTTTAATACTGACAATTTCAGATTTTGTCTTATACAATATCCTAGAAAACAGGAGGTGAACCTCCAGCTGAATCTCTGGATGAATTTTCATTCCTGAGTAGTCAAAATTAGCTGGCAAAGTTGCTTTTGTCTGTAAAACGAACACAGAGTGTAACATGGCAGGACTCACAACTAGTCAGTAACTCCAGTGAACTCCTAAGATTAGGCGGGAAAACTTCAGTCCCAAGTTCATAAGTGGTCCACGAGTGCACGGAGCAAAGGTCACTGTGGTGCATAAATATCATACGATACATAGAAGTTTCCCTGGACACAACAATTTCCTGGGAGATAATTTGCATGATGATGGACTGACATGCTTGGGAATCTTAGCAACAATGAAACACTCCTCTGGAATACAACTCAATGCTCACAGATACAATGAATGCACAGGACTGAATGTAATGATGTTGTTGGCCCTTATCCAGTTTTCTGATTGAAGAACAGACTGGAATCCAGTACACACTCAATCAGCCAAGGTCCAAGATGGACGAAAAGAAAGAAAAGACCAATACAGTCAGAAATGCAGCGTGCAGTGTGAGGGCTTGGGCATGACAATAGCACAGTTTTTTAAAGAGGATGGAAGATATGACACTTTCGAAACCACCCTCTCAGATGCTGTCCAGGGGGAAGTTCAGCATCCCTTGGCAACAAGGAAACAGATGAATATAGAGTTAATAATGTTCTCAAGGCCAGAATTCTCCTGCTGAAACAGATTCTAATATAGAAGGCTACATGTGAGCTATTTTTGTGCCTACAATGACTGCTGTGTTTGCCTCCACTCCCGGCATCACTCTCATTGTACCGTATGTAAAGCACTTTGGGACACATTGGCTATGAAAGGAAGTTCAATTTGTGAAACCAAATTCTATTCTACTCTCCATCACTGCACACTGAGCCGGGCCAGCTCTGCATTCATTTTGCTTCTTTTTTTCAGAATTTACAGCTACTGCCTGCCTTCAGAGTTACACACATGATTTTATATGTCATACAGATATTATGTTTTTATGTGTAAAAATATATACATATTGACATGTACACACACACACAGACTGCTGAAGTGACTCATAATGAAAAACAAGAGACGGGGGAAAAATATCAGTTTGTGCCTTTCTTTGCTTGAAATTTTCTGTTGCTTTTCTGCTGAATGATATTCCTGTACTATCTACATAATAAGTACCCTCTTTCTTCAGATAATTAAAGAGATGCTGCCCATATCCAGCTAAAATTATACATTTATACATGGTGACCTTCTATTAATAAACATGTGAGATTGTTACCACTGAAAAAAACCTCACAACTCTTCATTATTTCCCTCCACTTCAACTCTTTATTATCCTTCTCCTTATGCATTTAGCACTGATGAAAGATGCCAGAGAAATGGTCTCAGTAAAAGGACAATGCAATGAAGCCTGTTGTGTCACACCTCGAGACTGATGATTTGGACTGAGTCCTTGGTTCTGATGGCTGGTGTGGCTGTGGGCCACCTTGCTTTGTGTTTCATGAACTCTGAAATGGGAATAGCATTGTTTCCCCCTTACCTTGCTCCCACACAGTTTTCCAAGGAAACTTAATGGAAAATCATTGTGTTTTTCAAGGCCAGATACATGGCCATGGAATATCATTGACCATCTCCAGACTGTGATCCTATACCCCCCTGACAGAGTATGAAGAATCTCCCTCTGAATGTGGTGGCTCATTTTGGATTCCAGTTTCATGGTCTTCCCTGTAACAGAACCAGAGGAAGCTATATTAAACCAACAGATGCACCTGGGAAAAAAACCCACAAACCAAATACCAAAATCCAGAATCAAGAAATGCCATTGCAGAAGCTTGAAAAAGACCTTGAAGAAATCTGGTGGGTGAGGAAGTATCTATTGTTAGGTTTTTGTTTTGTTTTGTTTTCCTTAGTAATATGTCTGATTTAATAAAAATATTTATCTGCTTTCTACTCCAACTCACCTTATTCCTGTGCTTAAATAATCCTTGCTACAAAAATGGTACCACCATAATGCATTGCTCCTCTGGCAGAAGAAAGAAGCAATACTCACCTCTGTAAAACAGTGTATAAGAAAATGAACTTTTCCTTTCTCAACCTACAAGACGACAAACAGATACAGAGCACATGTTGCAGCCTGCCATCTTATCTCTGTGCTAAAGAAGCTGAGATCAGCTGTTCTTGCTCCAGAATCAGTGGACTCAGTTGATCTGCAAGGAATCCCTTGTGCAGAGCTGAACAAGAAAGCTATATTTTATTCTTTGGGTTTCCTATTAAACAAATACATGAATGTAATTCTTATTTACATCCCTTACTTTCAGCATGACTGTGGTCAAGACAGAAATACATATAATGGAGCATAGCCCGGTCAAATTTAAATAGTATGGTATTGAAGTGTTTCACTCAGCCTGGCCTCAAATCCAAAAAAAAAGATTTACTTCTTCCCTTCCTGCTCAACATTCACCATTTCATCTCATCTTCCTGCTCCCCTGTCAAGGTGTATGTTGGTTTTGGTTTAATTTTTTTTCTTTCTTTTTTCTCTGTTTTGCAAAGTCGGTTTACAATCATTCCTTCTTCTCTTTCTCCTCTCTTCTGGTAATCTTGGGCTCAGGAGTTCGGTGGTCCAAAGGCCTAGTTTGGTGTCCCTTGTTTTATTGTTTAGCTCATATGGTAGCTAAAAAACATTTTAACTCCCATTAGACTTCCCCAGTAAATCCTGTTATCCCTGCCCAGTTGCCAGCCTTCTCACTCACTGTCAGTATCGACTGTATCCTATTTGCCCTAATCTAGTTATCTAGTCTTTTTATCAGCTTATTTTACCAGCCCCCAACCCAAGCAAAACTCCTTCAAATCCAGTAGCAGGCAAAGGCAAAGGTGCTCCCGTCTTCTTTGGAGTGGATAATTCAAAAGGTCAAAGTGTGTGACAAGACAGTTTTGAAAGAAGATTTTGAAAACTTCCATGCAAAATAACTCAGGAGAGTGATTCTCCTCGGAGGCCAGGTGGGCTAAATGATTCCACCCAAGCCATGCAACAAGCAGTCACCTGGAAGTAAGATCTCCAAGACTTTGCTCCATAACTTCACACTACATAGCCAACAAAATCCTCCACTCATCGCACAACTGGCAGCAGTATAGTTCTATACATGCCCACTAGACTCTCCCAGACTCTTCCAGGTATTTGCTGATGTAAAACACTCTCTTGGCAGAGAAAGTTTTGGCAGACTACACACTATATCCCTATTTTCTATGAATAATGTAATGTTTGTCATCCACCCTCATCCAGTGTTATGTGCATCTGGGCCTGGACTAAAATTTTGTACTAAACTATTGCTTCTGATTATCTAAAATGAACATCTTGAAATGTTTGAAATTTTTATGCAAAACACCACCTTTCACATGCCAGGCTCTTTAGAAAATCTCCTCAGCAGTTCTCTGTGTTGAATCAATAGCCCAGAAGTGTGTTAGATGGCAGTGTAATGTTAGACAAGCCTTTCTCAGATGAGATTTACAATTGTTGTTCTGAGAGACCAGAGATTATTGAGAGCAGAGTCTGTTTAACACAAGCATCAAGCAAGGTTTTAGATCTGGAAATGAAGGGAAAGTCTCTCCACTGATAATGCAACATCAATGTAGGGAGTATCAATGTGATTATTCTGTTTGGACTTTGGGTAGGTCAGGCTGTGGGATCTTCAATAGATATCAGTAGGCAGGACTGGATACGGTATCTTGCTTGAAGGAAGGCATATGCAGGATCACAATATCCATGACCTCAACAGAGCCCTCTTTGGTAACTGATGTGAAGTGGAAAAGGAAAGAGGTCTTTTACTGACTCACTCCCATTTCCTGAGTCACTTGGGTTTTCCCTTGCAGGCTTTCAACTGAGTATTATTCTAAGGTCGAATTACTGGCAATGACATAATTAAAACTGAGTTGTGATACCTTATAAAGTAAGTTTATCCTGAATTACATTTTAGAATTGAATTATTTGTCTAATTTTTGGCTCAAGTTCATCAAAAGAAAAATACATTTTCTAAAAAACCTTTAAAGACAACTGATCTAAAAATGTGAATATATTTATTTTGGAGTTTTTTTTCAGATATTTTTTCAGCGCCTCCATTAATCTCTCCACACTTCCTATTTCACCCTCTGACTCATCTTTAGGATTTCTCAGTCATCTGCTGTGTAGTGGGAGTTGAAATAGTCAGCAGAAAAGTTGGGCTCTTGTTTCTCTTTTATTTTTCGCCCCTTAATGTCATAATTGAATCAAGATATGCCAAGGAAAACTGAGGGACTTGACAAAGATGCATTAAAAAATGTTAAAAATAATCTAAATGAAAGCAGCAGAGACAAATTAACAGTTCTATTGTTTTTAAACATTTTGAAGTTGTGGAAGCAACCAGTTCTAACAACATAAGAGGGGACAATTCAGCAGCTATGATCTAGGAGGAGAGTCAATTTCTTCCTCAGACACGAACTCTCTGCATGACTGTTTCTGTTGCCCATATGTCAGGGAAGAAATATAGCATCTCTTTCCTTCACAGGAATATTGGTAGGATAAATATGTTGAGGACCGGGAGGCACTCAGGTCCAGACTCATCCCACTTAACTCTGGCACCTGTCTGAGGAAACCAAGAAGTTTAGTTACTCAAGGATATATTAAGTTGAGGCAGAATGACAGACATTTGTAGAAGGTGATTCAGCCTCCTGAAGATGCGAGTCACTTTCAGGAACTGTTCGCCATTTTATGTTGAACTCATGGTGCCTGTGTACCTAGGGACACAGTTATCTGAGCACAGGTATCTAGTGATCTCTCAAATGCCCTACTGTAGCTAGGACATGTGCTTGGGACAGATGGATGTGACACAGGACTTCCAGGACAGACTGGGATGTCCCACAGCTCTTTACATTGGATATCTGTGTTGAAACAACTGAATTTTGCTCAAAGTGTATAACAAGGGTAAATAAATTTGGCCTCCAGGACAACACCAGTGAAAGCCATGTAGGTGCTAAAAAGGGAAAATCTATTAGAAGTAGAAACACCCAACTGAAGACTTCTGCTGAAAGAAGACTGGGCTACCTTGGAAAGTGTTGAGCCTCGAAGGTACATTTCCTGTTCTGTTTCTCTTCTTTCAGCTTTTAGTTTCACCTAAAGCTTTAGCTACAAGTTTAGCTAGGAATAAGGACAAGTAAAAGATGAAATGGGTAACACTATGTTACATTACATGTGATATTTTAATGGTGTGTTAGAGCAGTGACATTTCCCAACTAACCTTGAATGAAGTGTTCTCTACACCTCTGCTCTCAGACTGGTGGCTGCTCTGTGTGTGCATGGGCATAGCATTGCCCCTGAGTAGGTTTTAGTTTGCTGGTGAAAACATGGGTGATCTTGAAGCTCTGTTAAGAAGTAGCAAATATACCATTTAGAAAAATCTAGATCATCCCTAGAAATGCCATGTAGGTGCTCCTTACAGTTTCCCGAGCATGACATTCATCACCTTAGTCTCCCTGTGGATTTATCTATGTCCCTCATTGCTCTAGCCTCTGAATATCCACCTCATCTCAGATGATTGCAAGTCTTAAGAAATTTAAATTTAAATAGGCTAGTTGCAGTAACCTCTGTGTAAAGTTGATAGAGACAGAAAGCCCGAGTCAGTGATTTAGGTCTAAGGTGGGCTGAATTCCTCTCCAGAGGTGCTGTCACCATCAGCCTAGAACACTTCTGCACCCAACCTTAGTACCTCAGCTCATTTATAGTTATGCAGGCCACAGTGTCTTAAAAAAAGTATATTTAGAAACTTCAACAAATTCCTTCCTCACCAGTGGAGATGGAAACCTGGTGAACCCTCTCCATATCATTGGCTTCTTTCCCCATCTCACAGCTCCAGAGCCTTGACTCTGCCTTGCTGTATCTGAAAGATTATAAACTTTCTTCCTTGTCCTCTTGATTATTTCTTCCAACCTTGCTAATAGCTGACCAACTTTCCACTGTACTGTAGCACAGTATATAATAACCTGCAATTATTGTCCATTTAGGCTTTCCCCTGGGTCTGCTTTATTCCTGCCATCAGTGGACCTGTACACTGCTTTTCTGCTGATTTTACTACCAGATTCATTGCTGCTGAGAAGAAAAAAAATCGCTGATGACCTGCTATGTAATTTTCCCGTCTGTCGTTCTTATATTTTTTTTTTTCTCCAGTTCCTTGGCCTATTGTAGAGACTTTAAGAAAATTGCTTTATTATAGGCCTTCCTCAGCTGTTGCATCCTGTTCTGTACTGGATCACTCTGTAAGCATTTTGCTGTTGCCTTCTGTACTTCTGTACAGCAGTTACAGTTTACGTGTTACCTGGACATCTGTTAGCAAAATAGCTTTCCTGTGTGTTCACCCTCTTTGACATGGCTTCTCCACCCCCTTTTCTGCTCTGGACAGCCAAAGTAGCTAGAGTCCTAGCTTGGATATTGCAGAGTATTGCCTTTCATTTTCATTAGGAGGTAGGAAATTATTACACCAGGTCTGACCTATTTCTTAATATCTGCTCATGAAATTTATCTACAGAACATCTATCTTCTGTCTTTCTTCTCAGTCTTGGGTTATGCTCCAGGCCTCGGTTAGGTAGACTAGTAAACCTTTCATTAAATTAAACACTAAGATTGAAATGTAATGAATTTCTCAAGGCAAAGTCAAGTGGCAGTTACAAGTGTGACTTACAAGCCAAAAGTTTATCAGTGGAAATAAGATTTCTAAACAACTCAAAGGATCCAGGCTACTGTACACCTGAATTTACAGAGGAACATTGTTGTTACACCTACTTCTTTCATGTGTTTTTAGTTTTGTTTGTTTTTTTTTT
>Ga0181612_113818_pt1 | contig 10225 bp, 7 predicted proteins | sample HoacroProtozoa21_FD_119630 | JGI IMG/M metagenome (GOLD analysis project Ga0181612, IMG submission 119630) | Hoatzin crop microbial communities from Cojedes, Venezuel. Combined Assembly of Gp0051906, Gp0051904, Gp0051908 | reverse complement strand
AATATCTCCAGAGAAGGAGACTCCACAGCCTCCCTGGGCAGCCTGGGCCAGGGCTCCATCACCCTCAGAGGGAAGAAGTTCTTCCTCGGGTTCAGCTGGAGCTTCCTCTGCTTCAGTTTGTGCCCATTGCCCCTTGTCCTGTCGCTGGGCACCACTGAGAAGAGTCTGGCCTCGTCCTCCTGACCCCCACCCTGCAGATATTTATAAGCATTTCCAAGGTCCCCTCTCAGCCTTCTTCAGGCTGAACAAGCCCAGCTCCCTCAGCCTTTCCTCATAGAATAGATGCTCCAGTCCCCTCATCAACCTTGTAGCCCATCATGCATCAATGCATTTCCATCTTCTTTTTCTTTTTTTTCTCCTCTATCATCTCCTATCGCCTGATCATCTTCCCACCCGTGGAAAGACACTAAAAACCTGACTTCTGAGGGCTCAAATAAACATCATATTTTAAAGAAATAATGGTGGCAGGAGGGTAAAGGACAGGAGGATAACTCAGTAGGGATCTTCTGTTCCTTGCTCTACATTGCTTTGTGTCATTGAAAGGAGTGCAAGTCCTCTGCTGAGTCTGGGCTTGACTAACGCAAATACACAACTGGAAGATTAACTGACCACCTCAAAACAAATCCATCAGCCTTGGTTGAATGTAAGTTGGCAGCAGCTCTGGCAATATTTCATCTGCATTAGCTGCTAACATCAACATTAGTTCAGTATTCAATCACAGGAAGTCAAACAAATCCCAGAGCCCGATAGAAATACATACAGTGGGCATGAAGATAGACTCCAGTTTTACTTCCATGTAAATCTGCTTCCTTTCTTGAAGCTGTTTCTGATTTACTATGAGGTATGTGTGTGCAGGATGCAACCCAAGGAACACATCTGTACAATGACAATTTTCATACCAAAGATATGTTTGGTGCATTACAAATAAAGCAGTAATCCCCTCAATGATCTAGTTCAGACAAGAGCCAAACAGATCAGGCGCAAGTATAAATAGCAAACCACAGGCCTGCTTTTCCATAACTGCCAATTTATTATTGCAAGTCTGTCTTTTTATTTCCCCAGTAGTTCCAGCTTCTGGATTCCTGTGACTACTTAAAAATATCGTGCTTCACTAAAAACACAGAAGGAAAAAAATGTTAGCTACTTCTTATTCCACGGTTGTGGGAAAACCCTGAAAATGTCGTGTTTTAGCTGAAGACTCCATCAGCAGAAGGCAAACATAGGTAAACCTAGCCAGGGGTGTGAACCTTCAAATCACCCTTATTTGAAGACTAGCAACATCAGTGGTTGGTAGAACATTTGGAAGTGGAACATTTGTGGTTTTAATGTAAAAATATCTGAGTCAGAAAACATAAATAATGTATATATGTACAAAAATTCAGAAAAAGATTTTGAAAGATTCACCAAATCATTAAATGTAAAATGGTGTTTAATAAGCCAGAGATGTGAGCTGGTAAAGATCTCAGGATAAAATCCAGAATGTTTCCCACGGCTGAACCTATATGCACATTATAACCTCCATATTTCATGCCTGTCTGGACTGAGGTTTGACTTTGCTCCCATCTCTAAATGCACTGGATCTGGATATTCTCCTGTCTAACCTCTTATTTATTTATTTATTCATATATTTATATATATATATGTGTGTGTGTGTGTGTTTCAGGCCACTCTCAGTGAATTTGCTCTGATCTGCCTTTGGGTTGTAACGAAAGAGCTTCCAATGCATGGACAAGCTTCCTAGCAACAATCTGGTTTAAAGCAACATCTCATAGCATCATCATTTTGGAAGATGACTTTGCCGGCTTCTCTGCCTCCTGCAGGCATGCCCGTGCTCGGGGATGTGGCGGGGGCTGCAGAGGATAATGCCTGGCTCCCTGAGCTGTTGAGCAGAGCCAGCCAGGGCAGAACTGACAGCAGACACACAATTCTTTCTTGACTTCAAATTTGCCTGCATACTCGCCAACTTTGCCAGTTTAATACAGCTTTTACCGGCATTGGGGAGGACAGTCTAAGTTCTGCCAAATAACAGCAGATCACACAGCACTGGTCTGTTCAACAGCTGTCCTGTTTCCTTAGCCACTATCCAGCTGCTAGCCAAAACGTAGGTGTAGGGATTGCAAAAGGGAGGGATGGACGTGAAGACGTGGGTAACAGTTATCAGCATACCACAGATTTGAGGGAGTGTGTAGGGAGATGCGCAGGAAGATGAGCCTGGGTGAAATATAAGAAAGAGGAGGTATTTTGAGAAGTGGAGGGCATGGAGAGGGCAAGGCGATGATGCAGTAAGAGGGACAGTGGGGAGCTGGGGATATTCTTTCAACACTTAAAGGGGGCTTACAAGAGAGGTGGGGACAGACTTTTTAGCAGGACTTGCTGCAATAGGAGAAGTGGTAATGGTTTTAAACTAAAAGACGGGAAAGATTCAGACTGGTTATAAGGAATAAATTTTTTGCTCTGAGGGTGTGAAACCCTGGCCCTGGTTGCCCAGAGAGGTGATAGATGCCCCATCCCTGGAAACATTCAAGTACAGGTTGATGGGGCTCTGAGCAAACTGGTCTAGTTGAAGATGTCCCTGCTCTTTGCAGGAGGGGTTGGACTAGATGACCTTTATAGGTGCCTTCCAACCCAAACTATTCTATGATTCTATGATTCTATATTATTAGGACTTGGTTCGGAGGTGATGTCCATAAGTTCCTCTTCTTTAGCTCACTGCTCCCAGGGTGATTCATTGAAGCTTCACAAACTGTGCCGTCCTTTTAGGGTTTCTGCACTTTGCTCACCGCTTGCACCCAGGCAGCGATGTGGTTTGGGAGCAGGTCCTGCTCCTGGGAGCCTGCTGTAGGTGGAGAGACCAACACCAGATGGAGACAGGCTAAAAATAAAGCCAAAGGCCAGGAGACCGCAGAGTCGAGGGGAAAAACCCAAGTGCTTCTGAAAAGAATCAGGCTCCTGCATAGCACACCCCAGGAGCCAGCCAGCTCTGCTTGGCTGAGATCTCTCCACCCACCCGCTCTGGGCTCCTTTCCCAACCTGTCATGGCAACTCTAACAAGAACCAGTTATGAAAGCACAGATCTGGAACCAGTTCTCTCATGTTCATTAAATGTTACAAAGAATGATATCAGGATTTTCTTGATGAACAATAGCATGAGGTGGTGAGAGCTGTAGACATTTGGGGGGGGGGAAACGGAGGGGGTCTTGGCACTTTGGGATCTGAAAAGGCTGATTTACGCAATGAAAGTCCCAAACCACTGCTTCCTTTTCAGCGATTTCCAGTAGCCCAGCTGATTTGATGCCACACTGCAAGATTAGCACAAATAACACTTGAATGATCTTTCATAAGCATTCTACGACCTGAGCGCAAAACCACTGTTGCCACTGAGAACTTTCCTGCTAACACAAATAAACTTTGGACCATGCCCACAAAATAAGCAAGACACATTAAAAATAAAGAAACAGGTTAAAAAATGCTGAAGACAGATGTGGGTCCCTCCATGAGGATTTTCACTCTGGGACAGCAATGCTAAGCCTCTGGTTCAGTTATGTGCTTCCAAGTCGAGAACAATTCTAACAAAAGTAAATTTTCTGAGAGTGAATGAAATCCATCCTTCGAATGTGGACAGATGGACTTTCCAACACTCATGGGATTACCAGCCTCCACATCAACCTGACATGGGTAGCAGACAGACTTTGTTGGTATGGGCTCCTGCACATGATCACCAGCTCTTTTCTCCTCCTGCCATCAGGACAGGAGGTAACAGCTCTTCTGGTGGTGGTACAATTTTTGTCCTATGAACATGGGCATTTGTGGGAGCCTCATCCCCTTAAAATCCCTGGTAAACCCATGTCTAAAATTAGAAAAAAATAAATCAGAGGTTTCTAAATGAGTGATTCTTTCTAATACATTTTCTTTTGTTTTTTCCCAGTGTCACTTAAAAAAAAAAAGTCCAGAGTTTGGTTTCCCTTGTAAAACACTGTACAGATCTCTGGTAATAATGTTCTCCACATCATCAAGAGATGGACACGTGGAATCCAACCATAGTTAGGGAGGGATTTTGGAAGGAAGGGTGGTCTTTCATTGAAACTGTTTTCTGTTTGCTTTACAACCATGCCCTAGACAACAGGGCCTTTTATAATAAATATTTATTCTATTAACACTATTATACATCTAAACAATGAACAATAAATAATCAATATGTCTTGGATAGTTAATAGAGCACCATATAGCAACGGAAGTTCACACAGATTTCACAAAACCTTTTCTGCTAATAGATGGGCCAGTGAAAACTTTTTCATGTGCTTACAGTGTTCAGGCAGAGAAAGACAATGCCCATGTAAGAGAAGACAAGAGGTTGAGCACATCTCAAATGACTATTCAGCATTCTCTATCTTTAGTAACGGCCAACTGTTCGGGTAAAATGTTGCCTTGAAGCTGTACTGAGAAGTGAGGAGATAGTTTGCCTGTGAAGTAGGAAGTACTTATTTTGACCAAAATCTGATCAATTTTGTGACAATAATATCTCTACATGGGAAGATACTTTTAAAAGAACAGAAAAAATTTTCGTGCGTAAGTCAATGCAGATGATAATTTAAACTAGAGAGAGAAAGGATAAAAATATTTTCTAAAGGATCAAAAATAATAAAATATTAGGGAAAGGCAAAACAACGCATTTGTCTTTTCAAATTTTAGGTAAAGGGTTTTGATGGTTAATTGCAGTGTGCCTTTTTTCTTCTTCAAATGTGAAGTTGAAGAGAAGTGTTAACTATCTTGAGTGCTTAACGAAACGTCTTGTTTCCCATTTACCTGATCTTTCTCCAGTACTTCTTTTTTTTTTCTATAATGTCTTTGCCAAAAAAAAATACCCAAATGAAATTTTATTTCAGGTGAAGCCAAAATTAATCCCTTTTCACCACCATCCCCACATTTCTACTTCATCTACCAAGAAAAAGAAAACATATTCCCCCTGCTCTCCTCCTGAGCCCATCATTTACAGTTGGCAGATATCCTGGAGTGTGAGAGTTTACGTCGCATCCAAAAGTTTAAAGAATCAAGTATCTACTACTATGATTTGGGAATCTTCTTGCCATCTGTATAAACATCTCATCCCTTTAGATAACTTTTTTCATTATAAATTGTTGGGGTGGGCTCACTGCCAGGTAAATAATATAAATAGAGAGGAGCTCTCTTTAAGCAATGTATCATTACTGCAAGGCAGAGACCATTATTTAATGAATGGGCTTAGTAACCACTGCACAAAAGGGTTGAATGACGGTACAGAGTTCCATGCATCTGAATTTACATGTGTGCTGTGTGTTCACTGCGACAGTGACAGATGGGTGAATAATTACACCTACAGAGAGGTTTGTTCCATGGGAACAATGCAATACTGCAGATATAAGTTCCCATTCTGATTGAAGATGTGCCCAGCTGTACCACTAAAAGTGCATTAAATGACATGAAATGGAGAAAAATAGCCCTCAGTTCCTTCCAGAGAGTTGCACCTCTGGGGTCTGGTTTAATTTTTTAGGAGATACTCACGTAATAGTATAAGGTATAATGTCTTGGAAATCAGTTTCTTCCTCTCCCAGCTCAAAATCAGACTTTCTCAAAAATGGAACTGGGGTTTCTAACTGTGAACCCTCCCCAGTAAGACTGAAGCATTTGGGGAAACAAATCGCAGACATTCCTGACAGAGAGCAAGGTCCTCACTGTTAATTCTCAAGGGTTTTGGGGTGGGTCCAGTGAAAGAGTAAAGGGCAGCCCATATAACTTGATGCAGAGACACCCAAGTTCTGAGGTCCTGCCCAGCTGAGAAGCATCACTGCTCCAGAAGGTGGGTACCACAGTCTTAGCACAGCGTTGGGTTCATCATGTCTGCAAGCCAGCATAACGTAATCAGCTGTAGTGCTGAGCTTCCATCCATCCTTAGATCACCACAGCAACCTAAGACCTTGATGAAACTGGATCGTCAGTACTTAGAGAGCTAAAGCACTGAGGAGAACCTGCATGAAGAATCTTACACAGTACTGCCCAGGGAAAGGCACCTCATAGTCTTACGAGTGCCAAGGATGTCAAGGGGCCGGTGGCCACGCAGGCAACTGTCGCTGTCATCTCTTCCTCTGGCATGATGCATGCACTGTGCTGGGTGGTTGAGAGTACAGGGAAGGCGAACTCCTTAGGTCCCTCCATAAATCCATGCTTGGTTGCAACATGTCGCTTCTAGGAACTGAAGTCTGCTGTTGTGGTTCTTGTTTGCGGGATGGTAGCATAACCAGAGGCTGACTGCATATCCATACCATCTGCTGGTGATTTCTGGTCACCAGCTAATTCAAAACACTATTAATTTCTGGCAAAGCACAGACTGTTGTTTAAAAGAAGATCCTCCCGGTGCCCACGAGAGGAGTTCAGGATGTTAGTTTTGCTTTTAGTTATTTCTGGCTTTAGGTGGGTCCAAGTGTCCATAAAATGTGGCTCAAACTGTTTGCCCCAGATCTGTAACTTTTCTGTTCCTCCAACCCAGCAAAAAGGCAGGTGGAGTAATTGCAACCATTCAGAAAGTTTCTCCCTTCAGGCCATGCTCTGCTCTCAGCAAGGACATGGAGTCTTGTCTGAGTCTGGAAGACCCCATGGCTCAGGAATTCAAGTGGACCCCAGCAGATCTGAATTCAGTTCTTCCCTGTGTAGTTGAGTTTGGACAATTAGATAAGACTGCAGTGGGTCATATTGCTTTTGGGGGGAGAAGTGGGGTGAGAAGGTGATAGCCTGAACACATAATGCACGTACTATCACATGTGAGGACCTCAACCTGCCAGCATAAATCTGCCTGACCCAATTGTGTCAAAATACTCTGGGTTCATTTAAACATTTTAATTAACCATCTTCCCTCATCCAGGCAACTATAGCAGAACCAGATAGGAGAGGCTAATATGCAGTTGTACCAGCAGATTTTAGGGGGTGAAACTTTTAAGTGGGAAAGAAACCACTATATCTATTTGTACACATGCAGGATCTAGAGAGGGGAGGAGTTCAAAATCCAAAGACAGACTGAAAAAGATTTTCACTATGAATAAATAGGTATATAAAAATCACAGGTATATGCACATACATAATAAGGATCAGATATTTATGTTCATTTATGATTTATCATCTATATATAAGAGGAAATATTTATAAGTCTGTTTCTTTATTTGTGACAATTTAGGGGCAACCTCATGATATACCAAGTCAGTCAGATTTTTGAACTGGGAATAGTAGCACTGCATGGACATGTGGAGGCAGTGATCAGGTTTTCAGAAGGAAAATCCCTTGCTGAGGTGCTGAGGCAAGAGACCGGTGACTCACAAACCCCATTCCATTGCAGCACATTGGTTATAAAGAGCTAGCTTAGAAAGCCGCAGGTGGAGAGTGGCTCCAGATATGTTCCTGCACACTGTCCTCCAAAACAGTGATGGCAAATAGCTGCACCAGCATGGAGGGATACTGAAGTCGGTACCAGTGGCAATGAGCAGAGATGCTTTTAAGAGTATCTTTGGCACCATAAACTCACCACAAATGCTCCATAAAGGAAATCTGCCACTGGCATTTGTTAAAAAACAAAGCAGACTGCCCAGCTTTCTGCTGTCTGTGTGCAGGATGAAGGTGTCTTACACATTAAAGCATGTGAGAAAAGTAGATATACATGGCAACTGAAGACCTTGCTCTCTCGTAGGGCTCCTTGGAGCCCTGAGGAGGGCACAGGTGATGGCATGGCCTCTCTCCCTCTCCAGATCCTCAAACACCCCTCAAGCAGATGGCAAGTCTGCTGACTTTGCAGCTGTAGCTGCCCCTTGGGTAGCAGAGAAAGAGCAAGTCTACAAACTCACAGACTAAAAACTTGCAAAAAACTGAGGCAGGAATTGAATGAGAGAGTGTGAAAGAGCTGGAAACAGCCAGGACCAAAACTTCAGGGCATGATTTTGCAGAGTGAAATTCCTGCCTGGATCTCAGGCTGGAGCTGGGTGTTAGACCCTCTTCTCCACCAAATTCAGCCAGGAAAGAAGCAAGAGAAAATATTGACTTTCTAAGTGGTGCCAAGAAATGGACTAAGCTCCGTCTCTTAATGGAGAAATCTAGTCTGAGCCTTCTGGTCCTTTCATATCCTTACAGAGTTCAGTTAGGCAAAGGAGTATACATAGAATAACTCTTTGGCTGCAAATGTTCTTTTCAAGCCATGTTAGAGCCAATTTCTCCCTCTTTTCTCTCTCTCTCTTTTAAAATAAAACAACAAACCATATAATAATAATAATGAAAAGATTTATCCTAACTTAAATGACTGGTTTTGGGGTATCAAGTTGCAGGACCAGAACCCATAACTCTGAGGGATTTACAGTTCCTTTTGTGGTGATAAAGGCAAAATTGTTCACAGCCCTTCCCTTAATGTAAAAAGCCTGCCTTCTGCTCCTTGGCCAAGTCTCTTGCCACCAAGAGACTGTGCTTTTGTTGGAAGGACCGAGCACAAACCATGGCAAAGAGCCCGAAGGACAGGATTTCAAAGTAGTTTGTGGCTGCCCCCATCATGGCAGTGGTGGGAGGAGGAAGAAAGCCTCTTCCATTTGTAACGTATGTTTCTCCCTTTCCCTTATTTAGGAACCACAGTGCCTTTCCTCCATTATCTCCCCCTGGAGTTGCACAGAAGCTAGATTTGCCCCTAATCTTTAGCAAATGTGCTCCTGAAAACAAAATGTCTTGTTAACATGCAGCTGGGACCAGGTTTGTATCTAGTCCAGATGTCGAGGCCACGAGGTGGGTAACTCAGTCCCTTCACTGCAGTCCGCTGTCGTCTGCGCGACCAGCATACATGTGCTGAGCGTGAGAGTCAGGATTTGCACTCATCACCCAAACAGCCATGCTGGCATCTCCCATGTCTGGAGAACATAATCACAGACATGTTTCCATTCTTTGAATTAACCCAGTTGGTCCGCAGCTCTTTTGATCTTCCCCTTATCTCTGCCTACTTTAGGGAGCCCGTAGAGCAATGGGTGAGTCCATGACTTTACACCTCGAAGGAGCAGGGTGTCATCTAGCAGGGCCCTGCATTCCAACAATGCTGACCAGAAGGTGTTCATCGCATGCACAGATGAACCCACAGCCCCCTTATGACCTAAGGCTGCATCAAGTCCTGCACCAAAACAGGAAAACCCTGAGTTGTACCTAGCAGTATCATTCAAACCATCTGCAGGGAGATTTAATCAAAAGGCCCAAGGGACCCACATTTTTTTGGCTCAGCAGGATTCTGCAAGGATATAATGATCTCTTTAATTTGTGAATAGTGAAAGTGGAGTCCCAAGATCTTGGAAATGTCTTTTCTAACTCAGTCCTTTCTCCTAGATAAGTTGTTTCTTGCCTTGGATAGTCCTTGCGACTCTCTCTGAGCCATTCCTAGTTTGGTTCCCTCTTTTTTTGGGTTCTGAAGTGGTAGATATGTTCATATTGTGGGTTCTGTTAGGACCATATTTCTTTCACATGGTCTTAACACAACATCTTAAATGCATGTGCTTCCAAGACCACATGGGTGATGAAGCTGATTCTTTTGCTCTGGACAGATAACAACTCATGGAATGAAGCTGAAGTGCTTCAGTCTGGACTGTTCAGATCCATCCTGAGTAGCTGGTATTGGTACACCTGGTAGATATATTCCTTCCTTGTTAAATTATAGACTGCTCAGAGTGCAAGGAAGAGGAGGGACAAACAATGTCCATTCCCTCTAACCTGACATCTGTTTTTAAAGCACTAGGAAGAACTTCATGGATGGCAGGAAATTACCTTCAGATCCCTTTCTCTGGAGTATGCAGTGACTCCTTCAGGCACCACGGACCGTGTTTCACCCACGCTAGTACATGGTGCTGATGAGCAGATCTGCCTCCGGTTATGAGGAATAGAGAAGGTCATTGCCTACAACCCCTTGCCATCTCCATAAAGATGGTCTATGGCCATCTGGTACGGTAATTTGGGCGTCAGTGTTTTTGTATAAAGGAAGCTCTGCCCATTTCCTTGCCACCAATTCAAACAGGACAATCAAATTCTCTTCTCAAGCCTTGCCTTTGCAGCTTCTGAAAATTATACAATACGGGGAAACCAGAATTATCAGTACAAAATTTTCAAGGATTGAGATACGACTTGGAAGTTCTCAGGCTGCAGCAAAAAGATTCCTAGAACTCAGAAATGCTTAACATGTTGGGTTTTTTTT
>Ga0181612_183749_pt1 | contig 10226 bp, 9 predicted proteins | sample HoacroProtozoa21_FD_119630 | JGI IMG/M metagenome (GOLD analysis project Ga0181612, IMG submission 119630) | Hoatzin crop microbial communities from Cojedes, Venezuel. Combined Assembly of Gp0051906, Gp0051904, Gp0051908 | reverse complement strand
GCCTGGAGCAGCTCCTCCACTTCCTTCACAGACCTCGGTGTCTGCAGAGTTGGTTCTCTGACATATTCTCACTCCTCTCTCTGACTTGAATTGTGCAGTGTTTTCCCCCCCCCTTCTTAAATATGTTATCGCAGAGGTGCTACCACCGTTGCTGATGGGCTTGGCATTGGCAAGCAGTGAGTCTGTCTTGGAGCCAGCTGGCACTAGCTCTGTCGGACATAGGGTAAGCTTCTCACAGCACCCCTGTAGCCCCCCTTCTACCGAAAGCTTGCCACACTAACCCAATACATAGACCATGGCTTTGCATCATGAGCTTGTGCAGGCTTTCTGTAAGGGCTGAAATAGCTGTAAGAAGTTGTGAGAGACGGGGGGATGCAGGTCCTGTTATGACAGGCGGTGCCAGCTCCTGATGGTCATATCAAGTCAAGTGCTGAGGACAAAGGGAGAAATGGTGGCATAGTGGAAAGTGCAGAGCAGGAAGGTGGCCCTGGTGTCCTATAAAGGAAGAAGCTGAGAAAAAACAGTGACACCGAACTGTATGTCTGTACTATTGTAAGTAATTGGTGGGAATGCTGCTTAGAGTCAGCAGAATGGATGGTCACTATACTGCAGGACTGTAGTGTGCTGTATCACCCTGGAAACATTTCTCTGAGAAGCCCTTTGTCCCTGTCTCAGTTGTGCCTTGCCCACGAGACACAATTGCGAGGTTGTAAGGGCTATTTCATAGTGCTGAGTCTGATGGAGGAAATGAGCCTCATAGAAACTGTTCTTTTGTGGTAGAAGAAGAAACAAGAAGATGTATTGACAATGTGCATGCAGCACAGGGAGTGTGTTCCTTCTCTGCCCCTAGCTAGATGGGGGACTGGCACTGTCATCCTCAAATGAGATTCAAAGTGCAGAAGCTAAAGGCGAGGAGAAATTGAATACTTGGAAACATTGGCGAGTGTTTTAGTGGCTGGCACTTAGGTGGAGGAGTTAGATCCATAAAACTCAGAGTGCAATGAGTTACTCATTTATTACAGAATTCGGCAAGTTACTGGGTAAAATGGAACAAGGCCACCCAATATTTAGGATATTGAACCCAAATTATACAGCTGATAAAAAGCAAAGAATAGGAGACTTCACTGTAGCACCTAACTAATAAATGTATTCTGAGAGAAAGAGCAGGAGCCACAGGAGTTTTGTTGCTGAGAGTCACTGGATTTGCTACATGGAAATTAGTGGGATTCTGCTCACGCTGCTATCGAGTGACAAAAATCTGTCTTTCATGTAGGTAAAATAAGGCCGTGCTTTGTAGTATTTCTCTGTAATAATGGGCTCCCTGCTTCTCTTTACTCATTCGTATTTGAACTAGTTGTAATTAGTAGCAGCATACATTTGGCAGGCAGTGATGGGCAGGTGGCCATGCCACTGAGCAGAACTGGAGCTTAGGAAGCAGTGATTGCTGTCCTAGCACTTCTCCTCCAACTCAGGTGTAGCAGTCGACCCAGCTGAAACCCTTGCTTCCCTAGCATGTGATTTTTGCATGCAAATTGTATTAGTGAACCAAACTTTGTATCTCATTTTGTAGTATTTGACAATGGCTTTCCAGTAACATTCAGCACATCTTCACATTCTTCTCTAACTGAGAAAAATCAGGCTTTGGGAAAAAAAATAGCTGTCTCATAATGTACAGATGAGTTTATCAGCTTGTCTAGTACTATTTTCATGATGCCCCTGATTAACTCCATTACTTCTTGCTGCCACGCAGTTTTGTTAAAGTGCAGTAGGGAACACTGTTATTTATTAAATCCAGTAAAGGCCAAATTTGAATAAATTTCAGCTATTAGAAATTCAGCTGGAAACATGATGTGTTGTAAAACAAGCTTATACAATTCCCCTTCTTCTGTTGTTGTTGAGTAATTGTTTTGCTTGCTAAATGCATTACCATGGTTTTCCTGAAGAACAGCCTCTCCTTTTTTTGTTGTATTACTTTCCAAAGTAGGTACCTTGAATTTTCAGGGTGGTGATTCAAAATAAATACTAAAATTGCAGCGATTATTTGAAACAGCTGAGGAAGTCCCCATCTACCTTCCCCTCCTTACCTGAGCAGGCACTATTAAATGTTAAATGAAAATGTCACAAAAGAACTAATTTGGCCATAGATTAAGACAGTCCCATTTTACAGTGGACTGTGAACTGGTGTCACTTGGATCTCCTCCTCAGCATTGCCAAAATGATCAAAAAATAATGTGTTAATGCCTTAAAAATCATTTTAGAGCTTTGCTTCATTTGCATTTTCTATCATAATTTTGATCTCTTGGCTTTTGGCTGCAGTCCAGCTGTGCTTCAGGTAGCTTTCTACTGGTGTGAAAGCTGAATACAAACTCTATTTTCAATGAAATGCTCAAATTTTTATGCTACTCCAAGATCTGGGGCTTTAAAATAATAATCTAGTTTTTCCAAGATAGGAATTTTGATTCTGATAGGTTCAACTACAAGTTCAGCATTACTATTTCTGTTTTTACCCATCTTGAAGCTGTTTTCCAGGTCAGGAAAGAAAGAAAGAAAATTCGAGGTTTGAAGGTGCAAATAATCATACCAGGAGTACTCAAATGGACTTGCAGAGGTCATAGGGGATATGTGTTCCTTTCTATGTGCCAGCGTCAAGTTCTCTCTTTCCTAAGTACGTTGTTTCTGGTTAATTCCTAGTGCTATTTTAAGAGCAGTGGGGTTTCTTTGTTTTGTTTTTTTTATAACAAATACGGCCTGCAAATTCTGCTCTGCCAAAAATGTTTGAGGATTTTCCATCTGGTCATTTCATGAGAAGAGAAAAAAAACTTAATGAAGGTGGACTCTGGCCATCACCTTCATTTATCTGAAAGGCTGAGAGCCTTTAGCCCTTTACCTTCCTGCATTTTGCAGATGTTACTTATGTCAACTTTCTGTTGTTCTCCACTCCTGCAGAGAAGTCCTGCTTTCAGCAGACTTCGCACAGAGGGGAATGATTTGTCTTGTGTTGCCTATCAAGACTGTAGCGGAGCCACAAATGGAAAGCAGATTCTCTGATTCTGGTCTAACACTTTATCCTTTTACCGCAGTTTGAATTTTGCAGTTAAAGTGGTACATGCGCAGTACAGCACAAACACTTTTACTGGTCATGTAAGCTGTTGATTCTGGTGAGACAGACCGTTACATCCTTAACCTGTAGGGAGCTATAGAGACAAGTGATAGAAAATAGGCTCATGCAGAACATTATGGGCAGGGTTGTTGTCTCATTGTCACATGTAAGATGGAGACTACACTGAGTTCATTCATCCCTTGGCTTTGGTTGCATAGCCATATTATAAGAAAATGCACGATACAGTTATGGCACAAGCCACGGTCTGTCTGAGCAAAATAGTCTGTATAGAGTGAGTATAAAAAGAACCCCGATGCTCATACGTGCATGACAAAACTCACCTTCTGAACCTGTGCTTTTTACATCTTGTGATGATTCTGCTCTTTTATCAAAGTAGTCTGTGTACAGAGCAGCAAACGTGACCATATGTTATATCGTTGGGTTCTAATAAGGTTTTCCTTGAGATGAAGTACTTTAAGCAGCAATAATGAATCGTGGGAAGTGAATGCACTAAATAAATAAATGGGGTTTTAATAAAATTATCTCGTGCCATTTCCATATGCGTATGTCTGTGTGTATTCAAAGGGAAGAAATAAGTAAACATGACATCCTAGCATCCAAAGCTTGTGCCAGATGTCTTATGCTTGGAGACAAGTCCTACATGAATCAAGAAAAGCTGTTGAGTTTAATTGAAAGTCAACTCTGGTCTGCTTCGCTTGATCTCATGCTCAGTAGAGAGCTTGTCAAATAAAGGCCGCATCTGTGAAAGAATGGTTTCTTAGAGAGTAGGAAAACCTCTGTTGTGTTGTCTGCAGCGTATGGTTCCCCGTACCAAATATTTAAATCCCACTGCACTTACTGAGGCAGAGGAAAAGAACAGGCACAATTTTAGTTTTCTCTAATTCCTACTGGTATCCAAGGAGTTCCCCATGCTGCAGAACAGAAGTTCTCTAATCCCTAGAAATGAGAAGTTAGGAAGCCCTTGCTGAACAGGGAGGGGAGCTGTTGCATGCCTGGCACCACATGCTCAACCTTTGAATATAAAAGAAGAATTCTAGGGCTGGTCTGCAAATTGCTGTTGCAAACAGGGCAAATCAAAGTGCCAATATACTGCCATACAAATGAGAATGATAGTGAGATTGCTTTTTATTATGCACGTTATCGATGTTTTGTGATCATTGTCGTTTTCTCTTTTAGAAAGAGAGCTCCAGAGCAAAAATCAAATGAGAGCTGTCAAAGTGAATAGGAGCAATGGTAACTTGGGAAGTCTTCTAGGAACAGCAGTCTGCATATGGACCACAGCGTATGTGACTGACTGTAGCGTGATGTTTCTATCTTACATTTCCATTCACTCTCTACACAAAGAACATGAAACTTGTAGCTGGTGCAGAAATTCTTACAATATCCGGGGAAATGGATAATTTTTATTTTTAATTTCACAGAAGAGGAAACAATGAGGTATGGGAAGGCTTCTGCTCCTTGATGTGGCTGCTGCAGAGCCAGAAAGAGGACTTGGATTGCCTGTTATGGTTTTCCTCTTTGCAGTACTCAAATTCTGCAGGGCAGCTTTGAAACAAATAAAGCTAAGAGGACAGTACTTAATTTGAGCTCAATTTAGCTTTAAGTTGTGCAAGTGTAGTATACACACATACCTGACTGTCCACAGGTCAGGTGGGTAGAAACCTAGTTTGTGCTACTGTGCCTAAAATTACAAGACTGGATGATGGGAATGAGAGAGATTTCTGCTGTTTTCAGTGATGTCAGGACCCCACCTAAAACTACGGTCTCCAAAATAGACAGGCAAATGTGAGGTCAGTTTAAAACAATTAAAGATCAGTATCTGTACTGTGAAATACTGCAATATCCAGTGGAGTCAGTTTACGTCAAAAGGCAAAGGTACTTTTGTCTGAGGCTGGGGGCTCAGCTCTGGCTTTGTTCGTACACTATAGACAGGGAGTTAATTTTGGGAGGGCTGCACAGGGGTGGGACGGTTTCATTCAGTCACCTCCTTAGACCGTCCCGCTTCCTGTGGTAAAGGAAGGAAGACTCCATAGTGCCAGAACAAGTATGCTGAAGTTAGATGCCGGGATGTGTTTCGAACAATGCTGCGTTCGGGAGTCCTGCCCTGTTTGCTCAGTGTGATGTGTTGTAAACTCTGCAACCATTTATTATAGCAAATAAGCCGGATGGCAGGAAGCAGCTTTCTGTGCATTTCTTTCCTGCTTAAATGGCTTGTTGAGCTGATAATTAATAAGCAACAGGACATTAGGCTTATCATAACTTTACGGGATGGGTGGTAAATTACTTGCCACTGGAGGCAGTCAGAAAGTACAGTAAACCTGTTGTCTGTCAAGACTTTTCACATCTATAGGAATTGCAGACATTGATGTATGGAATAGAGCACTCCTTAAGAACTGTAATATGCACATGAATTATTATTGTGTCGATATCCCACATGGGATTCTTAAATCATTCCCATTTGCTTCAGCTGAACACCCGGTACAAGAGTATCTCATGGTCTTACAACCGAAAGAAGAGAAACTTCTGTGTTGAATAGCAGAGTCATATGTGGTTTCTGTGTACGCACTTTCACAGAGCTGCACTTAAACCAAGACAATGGTTCAGGACTACACAGAGATGAAAGTATTACCTACTGAATTGTTAAAGACTAAAAATTCCTGAAGTGTCCTCAAAGTTTTCTTTATTAATTCTGCTCCAATCTGACTCTGTTTAGACGTGATGCTTTAGTGAGATGACTGTTCAGTGTCTCCTGCACATATGCATAATGATTAATATAGGCACTAGTATAAGGCATGCTTATATGTAGCAGGGCATGCTGGCTGACATGCAATCCATATCCTGCGGGCTAGGTCCTGCCGCAAATGGCAGGCTGCTGAGCATGGTGCTGTGTTGTCCTGTATCCTCCAGGAAGGTGATGGGGAGCAGGTGCTGCTGACTCACGCGCCTGTGAGAGTGCTGATGCTCATCATAAGCAGCTGGCTGTGAGTAACGCTGCTTCACAGGAAGCTTTTGTGTGCCTGTGGCTGTCTGTCATAGCGGTTTCTGTTCTTGTTTTCTCTTAAGGTCAGCTCTTCTATTAAGGTGATCAAAGTGTGTCTTTAAGACAGGAATGAGAAAAGCTTCAGGTGACGAGCATGTTGATCGTGCACACACCTGCACGCTTGCGGATTGCAGCAGTGGGCCTGTACTTTAAGAACGGACTGTATCAGCGGTTCCCTAATGTGCTGGTACCCACCTGTTCATCAGGGCTCAGTTCAGTGCACACGTAGGTGGTTGCTTATTCAGTCATCAAGCCCTGCAGTGAGGCAGCCTCACTTTCTGGAAACAAAGTAAAGCTGGGAGTTTGTGCATTGCCTTGGTGCTCTGCTTTGGTCACTGCACTGCAGCTAGTGGGAGCAAGACCTACAAAGTCTTGCCCCCACCGAAAATACAGTGCTAGTGTCTGTGAATATAAAAGACCTGTTAAAGCTGCAAGACTCTATGCCTGTTGTAAAGCTTCTTTTCATTGTTATTCTTTTTCCTATTGCTGCTAGAGCGATGTAAAAGAACCTGAAGGATTTTCAGTCCTTTGTGAGGAATCCTTACTCCCAAACTTCTGCTGGGGGATGGAGTGGAAATGGCATAGCTCCGAACTGAAGGCCTTTTTCAATTCATGCTTAACACACAGTGCTGTGAACATCGCTGAGCAGGAATTAAATTCTTGCATTTGAGCAGTTTAGTTCTTTGAAGAGGCACTTCTTAGTTCATCTTTAAAAGCTTGAGGCCATTTCTTCATGATAGTCTGCTAATGCAAGGCCACTGCTAACAGGTCGCTTCTAAAAGCTTGTCACATTTATTTATATCCTTAATGGAAGCGAGCGCTGCGAGAGCTTCTCTGTTAGGGCTGCGATGTAAGAGAAGTGAGTAAGGAACAGCTTTGAAAGAGCTGCATGATCAATCAGATAGGACAGTTGCAACACTTCTTTCTCTGTGCTTTGACAAGCACTGGCTGCGCCAAGCAGCTACTTGGAGCCACCTTCGCAGCAACAGCAAATGCTTTGGCCTGGATGCAGCCAGCCAGGTTTGTAGCAGTTACCTGGACTTTTCGGTATAGCATAAGGCTGCAGGTAACGGTCCCAGATTTGCCTCCTCCTGACAGGCAGTGGGCACTCTTTCAATTCAAATGGACAATCTTTGGCCAGCGTCCTGTGTTAGACTTGTCCTAATCCAACAAAGTCTGTCTTGGAAACAAGAGCAGGACAGGAAATGTTTTTCCTGTTTTGAGTAGGTATTGAGTCTCCAAAAAGTTTCCTGTCATAACATGGGATAAACCCAGTCAAAAAACAGTTGTTTGACCTGTCACACAGGGCTCAGGGAGATGTGTTTGCCTTAGGTTTGAGTTTCATTTAGATTAGAATTCTTTTTGTTGAAAAATAAAATCTTAGTTTGCATTTCAAAACAAGATTTTTGGGGCAGGGATTATATTTTTGCCCCCCCTCCTGTAGGAAATGGTAAAAGGTTGTGTTTCACTGGCGTTTTTTATGAGAAACCACACACACAGAAGGTTTGTATGAATTTGTCTCTCCCTGTCTGAAGTTGCAGAGTCAGTGCTGCAGTGTATCTTGGGTCAGAAAAGTCAGCTGGGTCAGCTGGCTGCTAATATCTAAATACCCGATGTTGAGTCATGGACATTTCAGTGGCGTCCTACTGCAATATCCTTGTGCATCGTGAGTTTGAATGTTTCTTCCTGCAGTTTTAGCATCAGATTCTTCAAAGGGAGAGAAGTTTGGTCAGGATTACAAAGAATTAGAAGTCCTGGATGGAGACAGTAGACCGCAATAACAGCGGGTCACCTGTAGTCCTCTCCAATTGCATTCCTTCATCAATCTTTGCCTCTTTAACCACTGGCAACCAATTCAGTGGCTTACAACTGGTCATATTCAGTCTGTAGCAAAATGTACCAATTTCTAGTAGCTCTGTAGAAAATACAAGACTAGATATTGGTCTAGTTACAGGCGCATAGGGAAATATAAATATATCTGTCTATAACTGGTTTCTTACTGTCTCATGCTCTGCAATGCTGCGTATAGCTGGTGAGTGTTTGCACTGTGAGCCTTCAGCTCTGACCTGAGTAGCTGGCTGATTTCTTACCTATTCAAGGCATTAAATGATCATTTGATGGAGAAGGATTTCAGCAGGTCTCAAGCTCACTGCACTCTCTGATTCTTACATCTTGTTATCCTCACTTTGCTAATTTTCTGGCAGACAGATGTGTTCTTTTGTTGCTGTCTGCATGCAAATATTTAATTAAAATACGAAGTCATAACACTTCTCAGTCAGAGGCAGCTGTTGTCCCTACCTCCAAATGCAAAGAGTCAGTTTAACAGTGGCTTCAAAATACCCGAAAACAAGCAGTGACCTGGTCAGTAAGTCCATGCGGGCAGCAGGCACACGTGCAGCAGATCACGGAGAGGCCAGGAGCAGCGTGTGTCCGTCAGTGCATTTGGCAGCGCAGCTGGCTGCAGCCTGCCTCAGGATCACACAGCGGCACCCAGAGCTCTGCCTGCTGGAGAGCAAAACGTTCGTGAAACCAACGGGCTTTTAAAGAAACAAAGAACTTGGAGCTGCTGCGAAGCTGGCCAGGCTCGAGTCTCAAAGCGGAGGAGCTGGGATCCCTCACACCAGTCAGTGTTTCAGGGGGCAAAATCAGTCCGTTGGCTCTGCTGCAGCCCTCAGCTGCCCTCCAGGCCTTTCTGATGAACCAGCACACTCATCAGCACCATTGTGTGTTTTTTCTTTACCAGAAAGCAGCACACTGAAAACTGTAGCTAAAAACTTCAATTTTCTTTGATGCAGCAGAAGCAGTTTTGGTGTGTTAGGGTGACAGCATTGCATTGACTGCTGCCTTTCTCATTAAAGTGTCTCAGCAAAAGATGTTGAACAGCTTGCTTGACCTGTTCCTCCCACAAGCATTCAGCCAGGGTATTCAGAAGTAGGACATTTTAAAAAACCCACATGGTGTATTTTTATTTAATAATGAGATCCATTTTCTCTGAGTTATAATCAAAACTTGGTGTATTCATAAATGAAAAAGATTTGTATAATTATCACAGAAAAGATTAAAAATATACAGCTATGGAGAGGAAAGGATTGGAGAAAAAAGCCTTCGGCATTGTCTTTCTGGTTTGATCTTGGGTTTTTTGATCATAAGTGTCCCAGTTAAAAGTGAGTGTTTCCTAGTAAACGTATATATGCTAATTCATTAACTTGCCAGCAGGTGACCAAGAGCCATAGTTGGAGAATGAATTACCAGTTCACTAATTAATCTGTTGGTTTTACCAGAATACAATATCCATGACAGTGACATAGAAGAATGATAGTTCTTTCTGTGAAAATCTGTTCCATGCTGCAGATTTAATAAAAAAATAAAATAAAACTGAAAGGGAAAAGAAAACAGTGAGAGAAATCCACACTCATTGAGGACTAAGCGGCAAGTATATGGAAATCAGTTTCATCATTCCTATTTGTCATTTTTATATCCAGTTTTGAAGGAAAACTAAAGTAATTGAAGTTATTTCTCTTGGTCTGGCATCCATTAAAATCCCCTTGAATATGTAATGAATGTGGTTAATATAACACAAGATCTAAACTGAGAAGGAAGAAGCTTTTTTATTCTGTCTCTCCTGCTATCACTTCACCCTGCTGCTATGTGTTTGAGCATATATTTTTTTTAGTGTAGTAGTGAATACACAAAATACTTTTGTTACGGTTCTCACTTTAACATATAGTGTCTTACCTTATCAGAGAAGGAAGAGCAAGACTGTTTCACTCTTCAGGATTGCTGGGCACCTTTTAAAATCAGTAAACATGGTTAAATGCTCTCTTATAACAGAGTGTATCTAGCTGTTCAGGTTTAAAAGAAAATCTCCACATTCAGGTGTGCGCATATGCGTGCACACACTTGAATGAAGTTGGTGTTATGGCAAATTCGATGCATCATCTGATTTGGAGGTGGATAAGCTGTCTGTCAACCCAAGAGGTGGAACAGTGCAGGCACATGCTCACCTGTTTCAAACTCAGCCGCCAGAGGCTTTCTCCACTAATGAGAAAGCAGCTCATTTTTGTT
>Ga0181612_168891_pt1 | contig 10226 bp, 5 predicted proteins | sample HoacroProtozoa21_FD_119630 | JGI IMG/M metagenome (GOLD analysis project Ga0181612, IMG submission 119630) | Hoatzin crop microbial communities from Cojedes, Venezuel. Combined Assembly of Gp0051906, Gp0051904, Gp0051908 | reverse complement strand
AGGTTGCCCAGAGAAGTAGTGGAGGCTCCATCCCTAGAAACATTGAAGGCCAGGTTTGATGGGGCTCTGAGCAACCTGATCTAGTTGAAGATGTCCCTGCTCATTGCAGAGGAGTTTGGGCTAGATGACCTCTAAAGGTATCTGTCAACACGAAGCATTCTGTGATTCTGTGATTCTGTGGTTTAGTAGGCATGGGGGTGTTGGGTTGACAGTTGGACTTGATGATCTTAGAGGTCTTTTCCAACCTTCATGATTCTGTGATTCTATGATTCTCCTCAGAGCAGATTAGACTCCTCCTCTGGAGCAGTGTCTGATCTCATGTTGAACCCTGCTAGGGTGAGATTCCACTGGAGATGTCCTTGGGAATCTGGGACAGGCAGATGGCTGGCTGATCTCCAGTTGCTGGGGCCGCAGGACACCAGAGTCCTCTGTACCAGCATTTGGGGACCTGGCTGGATACCCTGGAACATCTACTTGTGTTTGGGGATCAGATTTGTGCATTTGATAATAAGCTTCCTGTTCCCCTTACAGGCTGTTTCAAAGTATAAATAGTCTCATATATCTAAGCTCAACTCTCAAACCTGAAGTCTTTTCCAGCATGAGCAAACCTGTACTCTGTTTCTCCCCAGACTATCATAAATCTTTTATATGACGTATCATGTCTTTTTGAGAAGCTGAGTGAGTTTGAAAGATTTTTGTGACCTGCTTGTGATCCCTCTTGTATTCCCACATCCTTCTCAATGTACAAGTACAGGGAAAGAATGAATTTCTTTGCAACAGCTTTACTGAGGCTGTGCACAGGAGCAGGTTCTGTTTGCTACCTCTCTTCGTTATTTCTCTTCCTATTTATCAAAGGGTTTTGGCAGCCTTTAGTAGTAGTATAGACAGTGACTTTCACAATATGTGAGTCGTGACTGATAGCACAAGCCTGAGCCTTCAAGTCTGTGGCTGTCATCTGTGTCCCCAAGTCCAAGTTTCAGGATGTATGGTGACCGTCTCGCCTTGCAATTCATATCACTGGCTGCACAGTCTGCTATTCACCCATTTTTTTCCATCTACAGTGAATGCCACCAGCAAATATTTCATGTTTTTAATTGGTTGATAAAATGTTAGTGTTGGCTCTGGGACTGATCCCTTTGGACCAGGCTGGAACAGCCTCAGTGACAGATACGTCTCCATTAAGACATGATGAGATTCACCGATAAGGCAGCTTTTAGTTATTTTAGTATGTACGCAGTTATTTCTGCATGAAATGCTCTTAACCAAAATATCACCTGCTCCTAAATCAAAAGCCTTGCAGAAACCCAAATAGACTGTGTCAATACACACGACCTTGTCAACTATGCCTGAGATTCCCTCAAGCAAAGGTAATATTAAATGCCTTGATTTTCTGGTATATGGGACAGCATGAGTGTCCTTTCATCAAGCATATGATGTATAGCCTGAGGCACTTGTAGTTAATGGTGTGTGAAGCTAATGCACTGCTCTTAAAAGTTTGTTCTAACCCTGACTAAAGAGCAGTTATCAGTGTTTTGATGAATGACTGGAGGTAACTGGGTTTCTGAGTAGGCTGAAATTATCTTTACAGGCCATGATTTGCATTTTGGAAGGGTGATAGATCAAAACGGGCCACTCATTTACAAATTAGTTTGACTTTTAAATCAAAAAAAGGTTAAGCTGAAAACAAGACCATGATGTGTTGGGTCTGGCCAACATTGCTCAGAAGTTGTCAGTAGTTTGTATTTAGGACTGGCTGGCATTTTTTCCCATTTTGAGTGATGATGACCCCATAGTCAGAGAATATATAGAGAATTATTCTTCTTTGTATTTGGTTTCTTGCATCTGATTTCTATTTTTATTGCTAGCTGTTCCCTAGCAAAGCATCAGGTTGGAGGCCACTGGGCTCATGTTGTGGTTCTTCAGGCACAAATGCCAATACAGTTTAACAAAGTGTACAACAGGCTTCAGTATAGATTAGTGAGCCAAATTCTACGTGTATAATGCTGTCTCCTGGAGACCCATAGTCTGGACCACTACCCAGTTGTCAATTAAAATTCCAGCGAGGCAGTGGACTCTTTTTCTTAGGACTGTGGCTGTAATATATTATTGTGTTTCTTTTTGAAGGTGATCTTTAAAATTAGAATAAGCTTTATCCTAAGTAGGTCTGAAGATTTTTAACCCAGAAGATATAAAACAAGTGATAATATATCTTAGTTTTTCTTATTCCATTACCACTTATTTTTATCGCAGACCGAATTTGCACAGAGACAATGTCAGTGAACGAAAATGGGATCAAAGAACAGTCAAATGGAAGGTAATCGGTGAGACCTCAAACCTATTTATCAGCTGTTTGCATTTTAAGCAGTTGTCTAGCACACTTTTGTTTCTCTCCTGTAATTGTTTCTGTAGGGTGACACTTAGTTGAGCACAGCAAGACCATGGGGTAGGCTTGATCCCACTTCACCTCAGAGCTGGAGAAACTCAGCTAAAAGAGCGATCGTGAAAATTTGATTCGCCTCTCTCCCTTTTCAGAGCGACTCTTTACAGTTTGTGTTTCATAGAGCATCCTCCTTTCTGCTCATATTTCAGAGTCATACAAAGACAGAGCCGCTGCAAGGAGGAGGCTGGGGGGGACCATGGGCATGACTACCAGGTTGAGCCCTCTGCAGAAGCATGGAGAGCTCCGTCCAGCCACCTCTACAAGGCCATCAAGGCTCTTGGCATTGTGTGGCATGGAAAAGCTCCAAATCCTACTTCACAGAGGCAAGCTAATAGCAAAAAATGGAAAAAAAACTTGGGGACAAAATGATCAAAACACCCTAGCCTACCAAAGGACGTAAACTTGAACACTGACCAATATCAGCAGGACTGGGCATGGCAGGAGCTGGTCCCTTTGTGAAAAAATGCGACCCTGAAGAAAATAAAACACTTACCTTGAAAATTACAGTTTCTGACAATAGTATGACTGTATGGGTTTGGAATTCATTTTTTTTGGTGTGATATAACACGTTGAGCCTGTTCTGTTGTGAGCCAAACCAAGGGTGGCTCTGCTGCCTCAGCGAGGCTTCACTGGTGAGTGAGACCTGGAGCCCAGCTCCCAGATGGCAGCATGCCTCGAGGAGCTGTGTCACCTGGCAGATAAACAGCCTGCCCACCCCATGTGCAGGATTATGCTACTCTGACCGTCAAGAGACTGAGAAACTACTGCGGAGTTACAGAAGACTGCAATGGGAAGAAGAAAGCCAGTGAGAGTTAGAGGCTGAAATGTAAAACTGAGGGTTTTTTTCTGCCTTTGTTTAGCCAATGTTATTAAAATAAACTGGCAGATTAACTCGTTCTTTCAGAGACACTTTTGAATAGTTAACAAAGACTTCAGACTCAGCAGAAAGCGTTTATCAACACCTTTATATGTGGTTGTTTGCCCAGTCTTTTGCTGGATTTCGTTGCTGCATTCCTTGCCATCACTCCGTAGTTTCACTGCAAGAAGCCACTGAATTGCTGCACGTGGAGGCCAAGGCAGCGCAAGGAATTTAGCAATACCTCTGCGGGGAATTTGGTCACCTAAAGCTCCTATGACAATTTGGTCACCTAAAGATCCCATGGGGTCTCCAGAAAGCAAGACGGTTTCCCTTGGCATCCCGGCTTGACCTGCTCCGGTCCTGGCTAACGGAAGCAGTCTGTCAGATGACAAATGTGGCAAAACATAGCCTTGTTTGCTCTGGGCTGTGTGCTCCCAGGACGGGATTATGTGGCTGTGGGAAACAGGTTCCTCCAGCTTTCCGGGCCAACTACGGGAGAACACGGAAGGGATGAGGAGTGTGATTTGTACCATGAGGTTGCTGGTTCAAATACCATCCCAGGTGGCCCGTAACTAAATATTATTACCTTCTGATTAGAGCTCTGTCTTTAATATCAGGTAGCCAGTGAACAAGGAACCTGTGGTTTTACCTTGACTCTTAGAAGGCAGATACCCACATCACAACAAGTCAGCCCTGCGCAGCTCGCCTGTTGTCATGGGAAGCCCCAGATGAGGTGTCTGGGCTGGAACGGAGCAGGGAGGCATTTGGGAAAGGAGCTAAGCGTAGTACTGGGGGAAGTCATTTGATATTGGGGTGCTTGAGCTTTGCCGTACTCTTTGCCATAGAAGACTTTACTTTGCATTTCTTTCTGCTTTCATGTACAATCAAGTCCCTTTAGCTACTTGCTTCTAATTAAGACAGGAAAGCAAACACAGTTGTAGCAAGACTGATTCATCACACAGTAAAGACAAAGCCTTCACCAGCACAAATTGTCATTGCTCTAGTGGCTTAGGCGGAGTGTCAGGCATCTGAAAGTCTTCCCCACAGTTTGGATGAATTAAACCCACAAGCCTGTTGCAGTCCACAATAACGATCAGCACGTGAGAAAACTGGCTTCGGTCTGTTGGCAGTGATGCTTGATTAAATTATTTGGAGCCAAAGTTCAAGGAATGGAGGTCAGTCACAGATGAGAACAAGTGCAATTCTTCTTCTCTGAGTGTTTTTTCATAGATGTAGCAGGGCCTCCCGCTGAGAAAAAACCTATCATATCTTAACCTGGATGATGAGATAGCACTGCAAAGAATAATTCCTGAAAAGACTTTCGCTTCTTTGCCTTGCCCTGTATAATCCTAGCTCCTTAGCAGGAATGCTGTGATCAGAGATCTACCGCCTTGAACCAAACGCTGAATAAATGGAGTTTAAAAGGCATACAAGGAAAATAGGAGTGTTCCCCCATAAAGTTAATCCATCATTTTACCTTTTAATTGGAGGCTGTTTCCTATATTCACCTTGCTTAAGAGACCACCTCCCAGAAGCTGAGCTGAAAAGCTGACCGCTTTCCTGAGTTGTGAACATCAAAGGCCACAGTGGAAGTTTCTGAGTATTTACTCATATGTTTCAAATTCATGCTGCAGACTAGAAGCTGCCAGGAGGAAAAAAAACTCCATAGAATCCAAACCTCTTAGTAGCTGGTTGCAGCAAAACCCACCGAGGTTTATTTTCATCCTGTCCCAAAATTTTCATTAGTCAGAGTCCCTAAAATCATTTTGTATGCTGGAGAGAAATATGATTGTATAAACATGGGAAGAAATCGTTCCCATGATAAGCAGAAAAATATGGGCTTTTATAAATGTTGACTTTTCTTTAGGTAGTCTATAATAAATTAGTGTTGATAACAAAAATAACTGAAATCCAGTACAAAGAGTAAGTGGGTGGTCTGGAAATTAAAGAAGAGCAATATGGATTGATTTAACTTTTCTGTGCAGGCTGTGACAGACTGAGAGTCTGAGAGACATTTTAGCTACACGACAGTTTGACTTTTTTACCTCTCTGATTATTCAGTATAGGATAGTAGCAGTGGCTGAGATATCTTTGAAAGCTTTGCTGCAGAGAAAGATCTGAGACATACCAATAAATTCGGTTTCCCAGTGCTTTTCACTATAGCAAACATATTGATGGAACTGGGCCAATTATAATAAAAAAGGAAGAGTACAGGAAGTTTTTGAAGACCTACTGAAGATTTCACAGGTGGAGGAAGATCTGACTATTGATTTCCATTTTGCATATTTAGTAGTTGACGCAAACTCACAAGAACTGCAACAGTACTAAAAGAAAAAGTGAAGTATGAATCACACAAAAATGAGTTAAAATTGGTTGCTTTGAAGTATCGATCTCAGTTAAACAAAACTGTGGAGAAAAAAGAAAGGGAAAAATAGCTCCTTGCCTATGGCTGGGTACTTCCAAAGGGTAGGTCTTGCCAGGGATGGTAATGTTGCTGCTGCTGGGGGAAGGACACTGGGGAGACCCCCGGGGCCAGCAGAAGGGACCTGAGCATCTCCCACCTTCATCTGCTTGGACCCCTTCCACTGGCACTGGGGGCTGGTGTTTATTAAAGACAAAAGCAGCAATGTTCTCCTTCCCCAGAGAAATGCTCAGGGGAAAGCAACTTTGCTAAGAGATATACAAAGGTAACTCTCCCCTAACCTAGGAAAACTGGAATAACAATGATTGCATAATCTATCTATTCTTGCTTATATCTCATTGAGGAGCTGTCTGATCTCTTGGCTGTTCAACTTCACAGGGTAGGGAGTAGTAAGGAACAAAAAGTGATAGCATCCAGTTACTGCCTGTCCTAAAAAAAACAGTGCAAAAAAAATTATCTGGTAAAAAATACTGTTGTTTGAGTATGAACTATGAGGCTCTTTGATAAAATGGTTGATATACTATTCAATGACAGCTGTGGAAAATCAAATGTCTCTTTCCATATTCATTACTTATGCTGCTCATAGCCCATTATAAGTGTTATCCAAAGAAGACAAAGCAATTTAGTGAGTGATAGGTTCAGTACAGACTTTTCTTTGGTGGAGCTGGATCCATAAAGATAAGCTGAACCAAGAATTAGTCAGAGTCTGCTGATGCTAATGAACAGAGATGGTCTGTACATGAATAAACTCAAGGACGCCAGCCTGATTAGTCACATGAGGCAAATTTATAGGATCTGTCTGTATTTTGTAAGGAACCTTGGATTAGATGATATATGTTCTTTTTGATCTACAGTGCATTACGGACATGGACTGAACCGTACCAGATCTGAAGAATCCTGAGGGACATGTTTGGCTATTTGAACACAGGCCTTCATGCAAGTAGCACAGCTGGACTTGACACCTTGATTACAGATGAGACCAGAATCCAAAGCTACTGGACTTCCCCAGAGGTGAAGAGGAAATAGAAATCCCTCTCAGATTGTCAAGGTCAGGTTCATCTCAAAAAAGAAACACCGTGTATAATTTGCACATCACAGCAGATCACCAAACCACCAAGCAATTAAACAAGGTAGTGCATCTAGTGCTTAAAAGGCATCATTTATCGTCAGGTGTTGAAGGGCCAGCGCAAAGCTGGGGATATACCTGCAGGGGGGTACCTTACAATCCCATCAAGCATCTTCCACCTACATTCAGACATCAAAAGACTAAACACATTCTGCAGACACAGGAATGGCTGGACATGGCTCTACCTCCGAAAGTTTTTCCTCTGCTCCGACTACTTACTAAAAGACTCCCGTTTCCATACATTTGCAAAGCGCATGACCAGGGCTCTCCCCAGGGCATAGCTGCCCTTGATCAAACCTCCCACGACTAGAAAATATTTGCATGGAGGCCTGAGGGTAAGTGCGCCTTCCTCCAGGTGGATGGGGAGAGATGACTGGTGTGGTAAGTGAGGAACGCTGCCAGGTCCCTACAAGACATGTGGGCACAGAACATCTCATGGGCAGCGCTTGGTGGCAAGGCAAGATGTGACTTTGCCACTGCCTCCTGCTGGTCAGTCAGCCGGGCTGATGTGGTGAACGTCCCTTGCACCACTCTCATATTTTGCAAAGGTGAATGAACCAAGTTTTCTGTATTTACTGTGCCATATAGAGCAAACAAGAGACTCATCTATTCCATCTAAAGTCATCAGGAGTTAGCTCAGGAAGAAAACGCCGTGGGGATTCTCCCAGTATCCTTAATATCATCCATGGTATAAGAAAAACCTTGTGTAGCATCATAGGCATTGAAATTTAGTGCTTATTTTCACTTAATTGTACAAGGACACTGGGAACTGAATTAGTTGGACAAAAATGTAGACCTCGGAAAAAAGCAGGACAGTTACATAAATCCTTGGAACTTCAATAATAAAACCAAGTCAGAGTGTTAGGCAGATACCATCAGCTCCCTTTTAAGGAAGCTGAACAGACCAGATGAGATTTTTTAATCCCTTTATGATTTATTTGAATAATTAGCAAACACGTGAGCTCTACAATGTATGTAGGCTGTGTAAAAGACTAATGTGGAAATAGTCGGCCATGTTTACATACATCTGGAAATAATTATTGTGCACTTGGTGCCGATATTGTCGTAATTCCAACCTCCGTGACAGAAGAGGCATGGGAGCTCATTAGCATTTCCCCTTTGGAAAGGCAGGTTCAAAGCTTGCTTTCCAGCAGGAATGCAAAGAGGTTTGTTGTTTTCTCCTTATTTACCATGTGCTTGAGGAGTCCCAGAAATCTCATCAGTCTCTGCTGTTACAATCAGCGCTCTGTGACCATGGGTCCTGAGAACATCTCATTGTGGTATTTTGGGTGGTACATCCCCTCTCCTTTCTTGCATCTTTGCAGTTCAGCCTCGCAGCCCCTCCGTCTGTCACACCAGCGTGCTGGCACTGACCAGGAGGATTCTCTTAAGACTGGGGCAGTTTTCATCCTGGCTGAATCAGGGACCTGAGTGCTGTCATTCAGACTTTCCCAGCAAACTGCTGCCATTTATCCATGGGGAGCTAACGGGGGAGCGGTGGGAGTACCTGGGGAGAGTGTGTTGGTGGCTGACACTGACCCTGGGGCTCGGGTGACAGCACCTAGAGAAACTTGCACAGAAGATTCAACTTGGGTAGTGTGCAAACATCAGGGGAAAAAAGGGTGGCTGTATTTTGGCCAGGGCAGGTTGACTTCGGACCACTCCATGGCAGGCTATTTATGGATCAGATTAGTGATGAGACAAGAGGGCAGCGGGTCGCCTGTAACTTTTCCAATATTTCACGACAGCGAAAGATGATGCTGGCAGCAGATTTCAAAAATCGATAAGAACAGCACAGTTGACACAGTGGGAGCAGCATATGGTCTCCTTGTTACCCAGTCATTCAAGCCTTAAGTATATGCTTACGTGCAAACAGCACAATAAACGAGCGCTTTGTATTGATTAGGCAGTAGGTGGTTCAGAACAAGTTGGTTCGAAGGGTATGTTCTGTATTTCAGCTGCACTTGACATGACAAATCTTCCTCTTGTTTACAGATGCAGCGCTGGCAAGGGTACACTTTGAGCTTATTTACTTCCCTGAAGAAGCAAAAGCAGCTCTTGCGGAGGTTTCTTGATCCTGCTGCAATCCATCAAAAACAACAGATACGCCCGTGGTCTTTCAGGAAGAGACAGGAATGTTTTCCCCTTGAGGCGTCTGAAAGCTTGGTTCAAATTTTAAATGCGTGGAATACTAGTTCATGAAATAAAACAAAACACCAGGAAAGACACATGAAGAAATCAAGTGGCAGGGTCAGAAGAAAGATGAAAGCCAATGTATTGATTTCTTGATAACAAAATGATGGGTTTCACAGAAAGGATTAATTACTCTGAATGCATTCTTGGACAATAAAGGCTTGTCTTTAATCTCAGCTGCAAAATTAAGTTACGTATTCATAGGTTCCCCTCCCTCTACTCCCATAATAGTTGATTTTAGTCTGGATTTTTGTTTATCCTGTATTAGGGATGGAATCCAGCATTGAAATGTGGTTCCTGACCCAAATACAGTGCAGAACTGGACCATACTGGAACAGATGAGATGGCGATATTCTGGCCTCATATTCTGTGGTCAGGTTCTCTGTTACATGTGAAAAATGGGAACAGATCCTTCTGTGTGCTGCTTGCTAGTACACCACGTGGGAAGAGAGTGGTCATTTGATCATGTATGGGCAATCCCAAATGTCTGCTGCAAAATCCCCACGCTGGTCTCACTGCCCTTGGTAGTCCATTACATCAAATTTCACCTGGCCACACTCACAGAAAACTGCGTGTGCTAATAAATCAAGTCTTTCCTTTGTGAATGCTCATCTTCTGTGATTTCATTTCCCCATTTTGTTCATTCAGTTGTTCAGAACCAGGGAAAGAAAATGCCCTGGGCCAAAGAGAGTGGTTTTTGCATTGTGGAGTAATTTGACACTCATATGAGCCTAAGCCTTGTGTCCCACTCCTTCCCCTCCCATGATGTGTGCCAACCCTATATCAAAGTTCAAGCCTGCATTGCTCCAGACTGGAGAGAAGTCAGGTGAACGTAAGACAAGGTCCATTTCAGCAGAAACTGGATTGGAGGCTCTCCTCGGGGTGCACACCTGTATCCTTCCACCCCTGATGAGAACGGTAGAGTCTCAAGCAAACTTTGGTCCAGCCAGATGCATATTGGGAATATTAGGCTCAGGAAACCAGTCTTCGGTAAAACTCTTGAACCGCATACATCGTAGCTGCTTCCCTCTACTGACCCGTTCCTCCTAGGCAAAGTAACTTGCTAACATAGATTTACCACTGAAGTCTTAGAAGTGCAATCACTCTTGACTTTGTGAATGCCCAGGCAAGAAATCAGATGCAAGATCATATCTTACAAGTCTCATGAGGAGCGGCTGAGGGAGCT
>Ga0181612_168621_pt1 | contig 10226 bp, 8 predicted proteins | sample HoacroProtozoa21_FD_119630 | JGI IMG/M metagenome (GOLD analysis project Ga0181612, IMG submission 119630) | Hoatzin crop microbial communities from Cojedes, Venezuel. Combined Assembly of Gp0051906, Gp0051904, Gp0051908 | reverse complement strand
TATCACAAAGCTGCTGCCTAGTGGACAGACAGATTTATCATGAGGAAAATATGAAATACAGTAAGTCTTATGTATGCTGATCAGAATTACATTTTGGATTATAAAAGCAGCTGGATTAACAGATTTCTTTGCTTGGAAGAAATTAAATGGAATAGTATCTCCTGTAGCAAACCAGCAGAACGTCCTTGTCTGACTCCTGAAATGGGGTCACTACGGCTGTCTTGTGATCTCCGGATACGTACACATAGGCGTTGTATGCAGTTTGACAGTTCAGGATGAGCAATTGCATCTGTGAACATCCCAAACAACATAACAACGCCTGAGTGCCTCTGATCTTCCAGTTACTTGTCTGCGGCAGGGAAGAATTACTTAGAGGGTAGCAGTTGTGGGGGGTAGATATAAAACAAGCATCTGTTGTGTTTTGATCTTTTCCCATCAGATCGGCCATTGCTTGATAACCTCTGCCAAACCACTTGCCTCGTATTGCCTGGGATAATCCTTCGGGGTTCAGAGCACCCACCTTATGTCGAACTGCTTGATCAGCTTATTGGCAAAGACTTCACAGTGACTGGAGTACGCCTCACTGTCCTGGACACACCGCAAGCTCACTGCATCTCTGAGATACTAAGCAGGCCAAAGTGCAGTGTTGCAGCAAAGGTATGAAACAGCTGGAGCTGGGCTTTTCTTCCTTCACGCAAAAGAAGAGCCTTTTAATGCCATGCTGTGCTGAGATATCCAGGCTAGCTCTGGGCAGACTTGCTTTGGTAACAGTATTAGCACAGCACTGCATCTGAGCTCTAATACCACTGGTAAATAACATGGGCAATGTGCCTCGTTAGCTAGTCCCTACCTTGTGTTCCTGTATCTCCGCTAGCTCACTGACACCCAACCTTGACATCATTATGTGTGAACATATCCTTACTGTGAACACTGAAATTTTATTCCATTCACCTATCAGTGTGCAGTTGCTGCTATTATTTATGTTCTGCTGCTGTATCCTGTCTTGTTTCTCTATATAAATACAGTTTCTGTTTCTCTAATCACACCCCATTAATCCTCTTCTACAATGCTAAATAACCCTTCCACTTTTTGGACTGTGCCCTGGAGTCCTAGGCAGAGATTTCATTTTGCTTCTCTTTTAGTTGATGCTGACAGCTCAAGCTGCAGTCCAGCATGGGATTTGAGCAAGTGCTCATGGGGCTGAAGCATGAGATGTGCTTCTGGGGTGAGCAGATATGTTGCTTTACAGCAGCAGGGTATCTGGCCCAGGCTGTCTTTCTCTTTGCACTTGGTGTAGGAGAAGCCCACTGTTTCAGGAACCTTACTGGGGCAGAGCAGTAAGGTAGAATGTGCAAGGAAGTGCAGTCAGGAGCACAGAGTAAACAAGGGGGGAAACTACTTATACTGGAAGTAGCAATCAACAAAGGGCTGTCAAAGACACACAGCAGTCCCTCTGAAAAAATACAAACATTTGTGCTTCCAGCTTTTCAGTATGAGTCTTAGGTGTTATCTGTAATAAGAACAGGTAAAATCTTTTCAGGTTGTGATTTTTTAAACTGACAGCACCCCTTTGAAGTATGACTCTGTAGAATAGCAATTACATCTAGCATCCAATTAGTCTAAGCACTACTTTCTTCTCCTGCGGTTCCCCTGAGGATGCCATCCCTCTGCACAGAAGCATGTGCACAGCCCTCTAGGAAGGACAAAGCGAGTCAGTGTGTGGGCAGGAGAGCTATGGCAGCGGCACTGCTCTCCTGGAGATGGAAACACTTCCTCCTGTCAGAGATGAATTACTCTGAGCAGAATTGGCATGTTTCCAGAAGGGTCTGGCACTGCTGAGCCAAAGGTGAACATTACAATATTTGCTTTCCCTTGCCAGAAGAGAGATGGGCGCCTTCAAGTAATAAGTGTTCTGCTACAATATCTCAACATTTACTGTTATCTCTGTATTCCTGCTTCCAGCAGACTTAGTGACTGAATAGCACACCTAAGTAACCTGCTTATTTTCACTCTGAGAGAAGGGAACAGGAATAATAGTATGCCATAGGAGCAGGATAACTAGCAGTTCAGACATGATACTCTTTCAATTTGAAAGAGTCCGTTGCTTTGTGACTTTCATCCCCTCACACAGCACACAAGCAGTTATCTGTGCTGTCAGTGGTTCATCAGTGAGGCTTACAGACTTATTTAAGTGGATAGCAACACCAAAGCTCTGTTCTTCCTTCTCTTGTAGTGTTCCCTCTTAATGGATGGTTTGTGTCTGGTGCTAGCAGCACAGCGAGACAATACGGTTGTTTGCTTTGACTCCCTGCTGGACAGGTAAGCGAGGACAGTGTCGTTCTAACAGCACTGTCCTAACCCCTGCTAGAGAGCTTGTGATCTGAAGGAGGACAGCTGAATTTCTTGTTCCAGCTCAGACTCCCATGAGGTCAGGTGCCACTCAAAGGCAACCCATTCTTCCTGAGTTATGTTGTTGTTAATGGGTCAGTACCTCGGAATGTTCCCCAGTTTCAAAGTGATGTGTGCTGTACTCAGGACCTTGAATACTGAGTTGTGTTGTTTGTTAAGGACCCAGAGTGTCTGTGAGGCTTGGCAGCATGGTTCCACAAATACAGGCAGTTCCCTGAAATAAGGGCTCACATTGGGAATAGACCTGCTGAATCAATAAAATTCCTAGGAGAAATATCTTAGCAGCTTATGTTTGCTATGAAAAAAATACTTAAATTCCAGAGAGCAAAATCAAAAATTAGCCTCTTAAATAAATCACCAGAAATGCTGGGTAGAGGATATATAAGCCTGGTAAAACAAACAGAACCCACCTACAGGGACTGATTACTGAAATAGAATGATTATCAGGCCAATTAACCCACTGCTCCCCAGAGGGAAAGTTTCCTTGCACAGGGGCTGGTATTTGGTAATGCGATGCGTAGTTCATGCACATGGATTCCTCTGGGAAAGGAAGCCAAGTCAGTCTATTTTCTGACACATTTGGTATAGAGCAGTCCAGCAGCCACACCGATAAGACTGTCGTGACTGGCTGTACCATCTAGAGGGCTTCCAGATAAGGCTGTCAGTGGGATAGGAATAAGGGATTCAAGGATGCTGGAGTTCGCAGGCATCAAGGGGATCAAATCTGAACATCCAAGTTGGTAGACACCTTGGAGTTCTTGTAGTTTGCTGAAATGTTACAGTGCTCAGTCACAAGGTCAAACCTGGGAAGAACAGTTGGAACAAATTTCAGTGGTAACTTTCCAAAATGTTTTTAAGCTAGTAACAAAATTTAGACATTGCTCCCATTCATTTAAAATTACACCCTTGGGAGCCACATCCCAAGCTTTCACCCTGCAAGGTCGAAGCAGAGAGCAAGTTATCCAAGACCTTTCTAGCGAGTTTTTTTTCCTATGTCACAGGAAGAAAGTGAGCTGGTGGGAACCCCAGAGCCCACTGCTGAAGGTAGTTCTGGGAGAGTGACTGCCAGCAGAGCTGGCAGCCAACGCAAGAACCCCCACCTCTGTATTTTCCTCAGGCTTTTGCTCATCAGTTATGGGTGCTGAATAACAAGATCAGCTGCAACGCAGTACTTCCCTCTTCTGCAGGTTTAACTTGATATGTTTTAAGATTACCAGTCTCGAGGCAGCACCCCCAGAGCAAACCTCACAGTGGCTTCTCACTGCCATTCCCGTTGAGCTGAGGGGCCCAGAAGGAAGCAGGGAGGAATAGGTACGAGTCTCCCACCGCTCATCCGGGTCTGTGCCAGCATGGCTGTCTGTAGAAAGGATAAACTTCCTTGCTGAACTGCAAAATACGTGTGCATAAATCATGGCTGTTAGGAGGCACTCCCAAATGGCAGGATCCACTCTGCCTCTTACCCCAGTGCCAAGAGCTAGTGATCATGCAGGCATTTAAAACCAGCTCTCCAAAAAAAAAAACATTTGCCTTCATGGTTGATGACACTCATGGAAGGGAGGGGCAGCAAGGTGTGCCCAAGGATGGGGAGGAGGGGAGGCAGTGGTACTTGGGTAGCTCAACTGTAGCCAACAGTACCCTCATACCCTTATGGTATCATAAGCCATCATACTGTTTAAAATAAATGTTGCAAATGTCATTGAAAATCCAGCCTGACTTAAGTAGTGTCTCATAAGGACACTTCATGCTACACATCTTCATTGTCTAGTTTATAAACATTTCCAAATAACATCTGAGGTTAATTACACTTATGACTCCATCAGCAGGAGCCACATGACCTTTCTTGTACTGAGTAAATCACTGTACATTTATTTCGCTCTTACTGCCACGACCCAGGATTCCAATACTTGCACGGGTTCTGGCCTGCATTTCGGCTGCCTTACTGAAACATCATGGTGTAAGAGATTATTTTACAGGCCTGGGAGTTGATTCACAGCTGAGCCACGTTACCTGGGCTTTGTGCCACAGGGAGAAACGTTGCCATCTCTATGGAAGCCTGGGATATGATGTCAGAGATGGGCTGTGATAAGAAGGAGGAATCAGGTGTTGAGAGGAACAATGCAGTCTTTGCTATTATAACTGCTCATAGTTCAGAGCCTATTAAAGCTTTCCTAAGCCAGCTCTAGTGGTGGCACATCAAGAAGAGACATTCAATCAGTGGAGGATGTGCTGTGCTGAGCAGCAGCCTTAAAGAGAGACGCAGACCCTCATAACTGTGTAGTGATTATTGTTCAGCAGCAGCAGCACCCACGCTGTCCATTCTCTGGACATCTATGAAGGCATTATTTCTGCACCAAAGGGCAGAAAGAACAGAAAAGGGGACAAAATTTATGCAGGTGGGGGCACAAAAGCAGCCTGTGAGCTTGATTGATTGCAAGGAGTGGAACCAAAGTAGGAATCTGGGAGGGTGCCAAGGGCAACTCATAGGGCAGAGTGAAGTAAGTGTTTGGAAGAGGTGAGGGGAAGCTGAAGCACAGCCTAAGAGCAGTGGTGACCGGGGGGAGAATCTAGAGAAGGAAGTGACATAATCCTATCCGCAGAAAAAATGATCTGAGACTTACCTTTCGTGTTCTGTCAGCATCTGATTGCCTGGATCTCCAATATAAAGTATTTGAATTTTCCTTGTCATAACTTGTTTTTATAGCCAGATTTCCTAGCTGCAGGGTGGCAGAGGGAAGAATTTACAAGTAAATTCAAAGCAACTCCTGGAAGAAAGGCATGCTCTGCTTTTTATGCATGACAAAATAGATTTAGCTGCCTTAATAGGTGATACTGATTTAATAGCGATTACTCTTCTATGGTTTTTCAAGCGGTTAATAAGTACTTTTCAATGCCCATAAGATTGTTAGGATCTAACTATGTTTTGCATGGTCTTTGGGAACTCAGCTAGTTAACGTTGTACTGAACCCAGTAAGCGGTGTTCGACTAAAGCATGCCAAAAACCTAGCTGCTTCTGATGAAAACTGGGGTGTAGGGTAGGCCTTGTACTTTCCTGGGTTTAGACAATGTAGTGCAATCAGAACAGAAGTCAAGTGTTAAGGAACTTAGCTGGATGTTATTCTCTCTGATGAAACATTCTTACCAAGTGTTAATTGCTGTTAGCAGGGAGTGATGTTATCCCTATAGGAAGCTCATCTCTGGGAGCTCTGGAGGAAAAGGAGGTGTAGAAATCAAAAAAAAAATGAACATACCAGAAGTAAAATCTTGGAGCTGTTGAAAATCACTGAAGGGAAAACTGTTGCCAAGCACAATACCTGGATGTGGGGGCAGGGAGTGGTTTCCAAAGCCTCTGGAGAGTTTTCAAGCCTAAGACTCTGAGCGTGCATAGAGTCAGTTTAAAAGGCAATTTTGAAATTTGTATATATGTTATTATAATTTGAATATGTCTTGTGGTCAATTCATGTGTGGCTTGAGGTGGACCCGAGCGAAATAAGGACTGGTGAAGCAGACCCTACTGCTGAAGGCAGCTTAGAAAGTCGTGGGTTTTGGGGAAAACACACAGATTATCTTTGTTGAGAAAAAGACCCTTGCGCAGAGCTAACCATCTACATTTATGTCTATTTCCCACTGCCCCAGAGACCTCATTATGCAACAGGTCATTACTGTTTGCTTGAAGGCTTATATTTTAAGAATCCAAATCCATTTATACAAAGCTTTGTAAAACCCAGGATTTATCTATGTAAAGAAGTTCAGTAACAGATGCACATGGCCAGAGCTGCTGGCACAGAGTATAGTCCTCCTCAAAGCTAGGTCATCGGCAGTCTCTGACAGCTTAGATGGCAAAGTAACACTGGCTTCCATTTTGCTTTATCCCCAGTGTCTGTTGGCAGAAGCAGCCAGTCCTGGACACTGCACAGCACCTTCTTTATCCCCAAAATGAGAAACAGGTAAGTAGAGAGGTTTATGCTATAGATATGTGTTACCCTGTGATGAATGAAACCTGTTGGAATTGTTTTAATTTTAGAAGAAAATTTCAATTTGTATAAAACAGAGATAGTGTCTCATGACAGCTCCAACCCTTGGCTTATACTGAGACCCCAGCAGGTGGTGGAAGGTGGGACCAAAACCCTGTCAAACTGTCTTCCGTGTTATACCGGTGGCACTGCTTTGAATCAAAATATTTTCAGACTTTGATAAAGATTCAATATTTTCTGTAGATGCCAGTTACTTTTTACGAAGAATCAACACTTAATAGGATACCTGTGATACTTGTAAAAAATAAGTGACAGAAAACATTAATTCAGCCCAACTGCCAAGCTGGCACATGTCCTATGCTCGAGATGTTATGTTTCAGAAGTCTGGGTCCAAATGGAAGATGTGAAATTAAGCCATTAGCTATTCCAGGGATGGGCTAGCTGAATACTTTATCAGTAGCTCATCCCAGGAAAGGAAACACTAAGCTCCAGGTTTTTAAACACATTAGGGCACCTAATGGGAATAAACTACACAAACACCTTTAAAACTCTGGCTGTAATCATCAAAATTTAGTACAAAACAAACGAGATTTAGATACAGGAGGCAGTGCCTGAAGAGTTAGAACTAGTAGGTATAAAAGTACTGGGGACAATGAGTAACAGCAGCAAGTGGACAAGCCTCTCCTGTGGATCCCTTTTTTTTCCCAAGAAAACCCAGCAGGAGAGTGAGATGTGTTTGTAACCTCATATAATGTATCAGAGCTTCTGCCTTCAGTACCAGTGCTCTAAGAATTGAGCCTTAAAAGAAACAGAGCCCTCCTTGAAGTCTGTGTTCCTCCTTTTAACACAGGCAAAACTAGCCCAAACTTCCCAGAAGTCGTACAGCTGCTGTTTTCAGCAGCTTTCCCTAAGGCGCAGTAAAATTCTCCCCAGGCGTAGCTGGGATTGTACGCGCTGCAGTGCCTGGGAAGGTCTGCCTGCACAGCTCTGCGATAGCTGCAAGGCTGTCATAGCACAGCGCTCACTGCTGCCAGGGTGCCAGGCTGTTGCCAAGTAATGTCACAGGGCAGCAAGTCCAGGCTCTCTTCTGATTTGCTTTGAAAAGGACATTACATATCTCTGGCTGACATAAAATTCCTTCTGCTTCACAGCTATGGGGAATCAGCCTATCAGCAAGAGGCTTATAGTACTTTCTGTGACAGATAAGAGAAAAAGCAAATATGCTCAGCCCTTCTCCCCACTTCTGGCAGTCCAGGGCACTGAATTAAATCGCTCTGGTGCTGGTGGAAGCAGGGCCTACTCGCAGTACTTCAGAGTTTAGACCACGAGTCTAGTCCTGGGACTGTGGTGGGTGCAGCACTTCTCATTGTGGGTTACAAGAAGCACAGCAGCAAGTAATGTTTCTTTTCAAATGGGCCTTTTGCTCCAAAGTTCAGGGTAGGTTTAGAAATCACAGAGCAAGATCTGAGGAGCAAGCTCACCAGAGAATGACTGTACCTCAAAGGATGTCCCTAGGAACGATGTTTGATTCTCTGATCTCTTGCTAATGAGTTTATAAAATGTCAGCCAGGCTTTCCAGGTCAAAGCTAATGAGCAACAACATGATATCAGGCAAAGTTCAGGAGGGTTAAATGAACATGGATTTCAAATCCTCATGGTCTGAGCAGAGCTGCAGTGTTTACTGGTAGAGTCAAGCCATGGAAGTGAAAAGGAATTTCATACTTGCTCCCTGTGTGATTTGGGACTAGGCAATAGGATAAGAAATCAGCTTTCCAAATGCGGACTATTTCAGTGCTGACATCTGTGTCTGGGCCAGTTGTCTTGCCTCCCTCTGCAGTCACCAAGAGAATCAAGTATTTCTACAGCACTTTTCACCTGCCCTATTTGAAACATCTGCCTTAGGAGTAGTTCCTTATTCTCAGCCAGGGACCCTGCGGGTGCCTGCTCCCCAGGCAGGCTTCTCTTGGGCACACACGGAGCAGCTCGCGCTTGGAAGTGATAGAGCCACATTTTGTTGGTGTCACCATTAGGGGCTGTTGCACTTCCAGAGGGCCGCTGTGGGGCAGTCCCAGGTGTCCGGGCACCTGGTCCCTACCCAGGCTGGAACCTCCCCAGCGATCAGAGAGCTGTCTAGGAGTGCTGTGCACGGCCTCACTGGGATATCCTGTGGCTGGACAGTTTCTCCTCACATGCAGTTCTGCACCGTGGCTGGGATGAGATTGTGAGGCTGGGCTGGCCATGCCTCGGCAGCAGTGCAGTGCATCATTGACCTGCCACCATTAGCAGGTCAGAGCAGGGGGACGGCACGGTCTCTGCAGAGCCCTTCCTCAGCAAGAGCCCGTGGGTGGGCAGCTGAACCTCCACTGGCAGGCAGCACTAATCCCTCCGCTCCGCCTGGACCCCTGAAGCTGTTAACAGCAGCCACAATGGCTGCTCCAGCATCTCCCTCCCTGCAGAGACAGCTGAAACCTGGAACTGGAGCAGAGCAACACAGGGAAAACACATCCCAACCTTGGCATGATCCTTAGCCCTTCAGCAGCAGGCAGGAGGGCTGGAGTCATACAGAAGAAACCTAAAAACCTATGAGGAGCAGCCGAGTGCTGGCAGGGGGAGGGCCCCAAGGGCTGTGTGGGGTGGGCTGTCAGCACAGCACGCACAATGCTTCAGAGGAACGTGGTGCTCACTAGCATGGTCAGAATTACAGACTGGTCCAGAAGCCCTTGGTGCTAAGCTGGCCACCCCGTCTCTGCAGCAGCCATGCCAACAGAGCCGCACAGGAGCGAGGTTTGGGAAGGAGAGGCAGAGCAGCTGGGGAAGGAGTTAGATTTCCCACTTGGCACTTTGCATGTTGTTGGTTTTCTTCAGTTCCTTGCAAATGTGAATCTTGAGAACAGCCAAACAATGGTTACAACTAGCAGACATTTCCTTGCTGTGGCACACTCATAGCCTCTGTACTGGGATTAATTCAACCTGGTAAATGTCCTCGCTATGCTGCCTGCAGCACGCACGAGAAACCTACCACTGAAGTTTCTCTGCAATGCAGAGAAATCACAGCTCTTCCCCAACCCCTTCCTTCTTTTCTCCCCAGGCCGAAGAGCTGCTCTGTTGCCTTTTTGACTCCCTGACATCTGAGAGTGTCTACCGAATTGAATCCCAGGATTGCTAACCAAGATGGTCAAGGCCCTCAAGCAGCTCATGGGTGGACACTACTGCACATATCTGTGCAGCTGGTCACACAGGGACCGCCAGCCTCTAAGAGCACTGATGTTTGTTTGTCATTAAAACATAAAGTCCGAAATATGGTATTAATATCAGTAAGATAAATGAGAGTGGTGAGAGAAAGGATCAGTGCCCAAGAACAAATCTATCTGAACTGTAGCCGTGGTTTCTAGTGGAATGCATTCAGAGACAACCTGCTTGCGTTCACGGAGCAAGGTTTGGAGCATTCCTCTGGCTGGGAAAAACTCAGGAAGTAAAGTGAATAGGGGCAGGGGTTCAATGCTATCTTTCTCTCAGGTGCTTGGAGACTCCATCTTCTCCAGACCCCAAAGACATTATGGAGATACTCCCATTTTCTGCTGCTACTATGTTCTTTGAACCAAAGACAAAACCACAGTAAATAAAATGGAAATAGTCTGAGGGAAGGTTGGATCCCTGGAGAGTTCAGTACACCAGGTAGAGACGTTAAATAAGATTAAAAGCTGGCCGGCTCAATGTTCGCTTGCCTCTGCTCCGCAGCCCTGTTACCGTCTGTCTGCCCAGCCCCAGCTCCCTGCCCTCCCGTGGGCACACAACCCTGCCTCTTGTTCCTCCGTCTGCAGCAGCCGCTGATCCTAGCACGCTTCT
>Ga0181612_155120_pt1 | contig 10226 bp, 7 predicted proteins | sample HoacroProtozoa21_FD_119630 | JGI IMG/M metagenome (GOLD analysis project Ga0181612, IMG submission 119630) | Hoatzin crop microbial communities from Cojedes, Venezuel. Combined Assembly of Gp0051906, Gp0051904, Gp0051908 | reverse complement strand
TGAAACCCTAAGCAAGGGGAGCAAGCTTCCCAAAACTCACATTCCAGATGCCCACTGCAGCTTCACACAACTGCGACAGACAATGGCCAGTGCTATTTGCTTAAAATCAACTTCAAAAGAAACCAAACAGAAGAATACCATATTTTATAACTGGGGCTTGGGGGTGAGGAAGGGAAATCAGTTTGCACCGTCTGGAAAATGAGCAGATCTGAGCCCATCTTTTTCGAATAAACAGTCATTAATCACTAGCAGTCACTTAGCACCAGGAGGTCATGCAGTGGCAGCCTGGCTAGTGTAAATGTTTAATACTGAATTAGATTAGGAAGGCTCAGGAAAGTGTCACTGCAGCCAGACTGCTACCTGCTAATGAAAACTTTCCTTTGGTTTCAATATTCTCGGGGCCTGACCTGGGCTTTTGGGAACAGGATGATAAAATCTTGCTATGAAGTCATGGGCACAGCAAACATCACAGTGCTAACTACAGAAAGCCAGACAGCCATGAGCTTATTACACCATTTTATTACTGTACTGCTGTAAAATACTACCACCTATTTTGATCGTATCTCTTATTAGAAACATGAACACAGGGATGATGATCAGCCTGTAAGGCAGACTGTGTGGGAATCTCCAGCTCCCTCCTATGGGGAGCCTCATAGCACACAGGCACTGCCAGGTACTGGCACACATGCCAGAAACACAGACGTGAACATCCTCACCTATGTGCACAGAGCTAAAAGAGCAGGATTCATAAAGTTTTACCAGAATATTTCATAATCCTCCTCCTGCCGCCCCCTACTCAGCAGCTCAGAGCCAACTACAGTTATAATTATCACCATAATTATTATTTTAATAAGAACCAATGACTTATCAAAATATTGCGCTGAAGACTTGCACATCTTTGCTTGTAAGGCAGCCAAAAAAGCTAGTTCTTTGCTGAGGTACCGCTCCATGTACACTGCTAGCAGACAGCACCTCCAGGTTTCTATTTATGCAACTGAGTGACGAAACTCAATTCAAGTGAATGCCAAAACATAAGTAATTTGAGGCACAGTAGCTGTGCAAAGTATTATTATTCTCCTGCTGTACACACACTAACAGCTTTGTTTACTACATTTACTCCTCTTCTGCTTGTTTGCTTGGGTTTTACATACTGTAGGCCAAGCTGCTGAATTTAGATGCCTTAAGGTAGCCACCTGAATCCATATTTACATATTTAAATAACTGTATCAGGCATCTATAAAAAGTTTTAAGTGCATAAGCAACCCCGTAGGCATCTAAGTCAGTATAATTAGGTGTCTAGATTTATCTTCAGCAGACCTCTGCAGGCAACAAGTTGCTATTTTTCATTATTTTTGTCTACCAGGTAATATTAGCTTGATAACAGATCATTTTTTCTTCACATTCTTGTTAAAGGTGACCCCAACTCAGATCTCTGGTAACACTCCATTTCTACACAGAAGTCGAATTTAAATTTTTATAATTAGCAGATGGCCATTTAGCTAGTTACAGCTCCAAGTATGCTGCCAAACTGAGGAAAAAAGTTCCTCAGTTAAGAAGATAACTAATGACCCTGGCAGCTGTGGGGCTCTTCATCCAGGGTGGCCAGTTGTCACCTTGTTAAGTTTACAGATAGAACACATGACACAAGGACTCTACTTGCCTCTATGACATGCAGTTGCACATTTCTGAAGAACCAAAAATTTGCCATGGAAATGTCATTTTTCAGGTTTGTCTGTTCATCTCCCAACTAAGGGTCAACAGGCTGGATATAATTTCAGGGAACTCGCTTCACTTCAGTCAATACAGTCCCGACCTCCATTGGTTTTCTTTCAAGTAAGATGTTTTAACTGAACCATGTGTCCTCCTGAATCAAAGAATGCAATTATAAAGAACAAAGCTAACAACAAACAGGCTGAGTTTTAAGAACAAAACGAAAGACCTCTCAGAAATTCGGAGAGGATGAAATCCAAAACTCACCATTAAGAAAAGTCAGTGAATAGCATGAACTCTAAGAAAAAAACTCAGACTCCACCAATATAACTGAACCAAAAAGTATATCTGAAAGGCAAGCAAAGGCTGCAGTATGAAGTAAAAATGAATGCCCATGACTCAGCCAAATCCAAGTTAAATTCAAGTTTGCAGTGTCTTTCAGTTTTGTAGAATTGTTTTAAAAAAGCATCCCACTTACTCTAATAATATAACAGAACAGCAATAGAGTGGTAGCTTGAAAGCAAAATATACGTGGGAAGCATTCAAGATCTGACCTCAGAATCAACCACATACTAGTGTGCAATCTTTTTTAGTGAACTTTTTTACTAAACTGATATTCATTTATTGTGAAGTTTAATTTCATTACCACAAAAAAAAAGCAGCCAATTATAGACTAGCTATAAATAGTTCATCCCTCTGAGGAATCCTCTAATCATCTCTAAAAATAAGAAGTCACATGATTTAAGTGCCCTGCACTGACCCTTTTGGTACTTCACATAATAGGATGAACTCAGCAAGGCTACACCATGTATATTTAGGCAACGTTACGTGTTGCTCGATTTTTATATCTACATGATTAGAAAGCTTCATCTCTTCATTGCTAGCTCATACTCAAACTCAGTAAGGTATTCAGTCCTATACCTGATGTAAAGTTTTGAAGTAACTCCACAGGAGGCACAGGTCCACAAGGCATCGAGAGCATTTTTTGCTTCCAGGTGAAGCCTGGAAATCTCCTTTACCTGCCTGAAAGCAGCTGGGCAGCCAATTTATAATACTAGCCTCTTGCTGATTTCTTTCTTGATCCATCCATGCTAATCAATCCTTTGACTCATCCTGCCCTTAGGCTGTATAGTGCCAATCACAGAGAAATTCTGATCGGTGAGTGGAAATCACTGAAGAAGAGTTTGTGGAAGTCCTGTGCTGAACAGGTCCCTGATGGTAATACTGCAGAAGTTACACCCGTGGCTCTTGTTAAGTGCTAGCAGCTATACTCGCTGTTCAGCCTGTAAGATCTTCAAGGCAAGGACCTTTCCTCACATGTGTCTGTAAAGCTTCTAGTGCCCAGATGGTGCCATACAAATGAATAATAATTATATTTCCATGTAGACCATTATCGTGCATAATGTAAATTACTTTCACTGATCCAAGAGGAAATCATTTTCTCATTTTGAAATGAAAAGAGAGAGTAAAAATAATGATTACTTGTTTGACGCTATTATTATAACAATAATTACATTTGTGGGTCCTGAATCCTCAGCTGGTCTGTACTGACTTTAATGGAGCTATGCCAACTCATGGCAGCTGACAAGCTGGTCCCAGTCTTTGCTGAAGATCTCAAACCATTTCACAAGGACCGATTACTTCAAACCCAAACCACTTCCGTGAAAGATGGGAAGTAAAATTAAGCACACTTTGTAGACTAGGGAAGAGAAATACCAGCATTGGCGTGTGAAGGGATGGATTCCTACAAAGGCATGGCAGATATCTGAGCACCACTGCCACTGCCCCCCTCTCTCGCTGGTGCAGAGGAGCAGCAGGCTTTTGCAGATTCAGACCACAAGCAAGCTGAATTGCCGTCTGGGGGCACTCACCTCTCTCTGCTCATTAGAAGGCCTTAGACTGCCTGAATTTAGCACCACAGTGTTTGTGAGATTCAACCTGGGCTGAAGTGCTCAAAAGGGAACAGCCACAATCACCAGCACCAAACATGCAAGGGACAAATACAGTTGGAACCTCACAGGGTCTGACTCCACTGGAGGAAAAAACAACAAAACACAATTATCAGACAAAAGAGGACTAAGTCTGGACAGCCAATAACTGAAAACCCCAAAGCTCTATGTTGCTTTTAGCTGTGGCTCTAAATGCTTTGCTACAGATGTCAAAAGGTTACTGATGGGAGAAGGCAACCAGGACTCCGACTTTCCCTGCTCCCACCGAGCACTCTCCTGCTCAACACGTACTCTGTGGCACAGCATTAAAGGCCTACCATTACTTAAAAAAAAATGAGGAGGGACTAACGTTCCCAAGTCTAAAAATAAGACTTGAACACTTGAAATTGTTACTCCTCATAAACTGCACTAATACAAGCATTTACACACACCAGTACTGATGCACCCTGCAAGTCCGTGCAGGGATGCCCCTGCATCTGCTCAAATCAGACACCCCATTGGCCTCAATTAGAAGAAAAAAATATCCTGTTTAAAGAGTCACTGGGAAAAACTCCAGTGAAGTGCCAGACCTAATTTTAACACTGTAAGAAAAATCAGGAAGTATTTGATTGAAATTAATCCTTGAGGTTATATAATTTAACTGTTCCTACAAATTAAGTTCACTTCATGCTTTTATTGTTCTCCTGTGCCTTCATCAAGCACTAATAAGATGCTGTATCACATATCACGGACTTTCAATACTGAAGGGAAAAAAGCATTTTGAAAAATATTTCTCCTGACAGCCAAGATGTGGCAGGTAATGAGGGTCTTTTACACCAAAAATACCCACTTTGCAATAGCTGACAAGAAGTAAATTGGATTTGTATATCTCCTGTACAACAGCTGGTCTTCTCTTGCTAAAAAATCACAACACTTCTATTTCAAAGGGAACATCTGCAAAATCCCATCGTAGGTTAAAGAATAAAAAACCAACATAACAAAAACACACCAGTGGCCTGAAAAAGACTTCCGATGGCATAACCAATTAACGCAGATCCATTTCATGTAATACCTTCCCACATCCCCACAGAAAAGATGCTTAACAAGGTAACTGCTGCAGGAGTCCATCAATCTAATCTGGTTCTAATACTCTTCTTAAATAATGCATACATTAGTTCTCCATTACTGAAAAGATTTGTTTGTTTTATTAACATTTGCCTTGTTAAGTGCTAAGACTTCGTAAAAATCATTATACAGCTTCTAGCTGCAGATGTATTGTCTCCCCCCTTTCCCATTACAAAATGATTAGTTGTTTCCATTCTCCTTTTCAATTGTTATTAAAGCTGTACTGTAGTGTGATTAAGCTCCTGCTAACAAGCAAAACTGTACTTAACGGTCAAATCAGTACTATGGACCCATTCTCAAAGAAATATATCATTTTTGGCCACATAATAGCTCAATGTCATTAATTTTATTCACTACCTCAGGTAACCTTCACTAAGCTGTTTCACCGAGACCAGCAGATGTGCTAAAATGAGTGAGGACCCAGTTTCCAGAGCTCGATTCACACTGGACTGAAGTTTAACACGTAAATGCTCAGCTCACATTAATCTCCCTTGCATCTTTCAGGTCTGGAAGTTTTTCTGAAAACCTTTTTCCCCCTCATTTCTTGTGTTCAGAGACGAAATTACTGAGGCCACATGTCTACATAAACAAGCTACTTAGACAGGAATCTGTTTAAATAGGTACCATCTGGTTGTGTCGTCATATACTGAACATAAACATTCACCGATTCAGGCAAAAAGGATAAAATAGAGGTGAAATAATTATTTTTTTCTTGAAATCTCCTTTGTTTTCTGGAGCCAAACAGATTATTTTATGCTGAAGTGCAACTTTGCAGAGTGAACTCACAGCAATTACAGTGAGTCTTCCAGCAGCAGCCCAGTTCCTTGACCAAGGCAGAGGCTCTCTCCTTCGATGCCCACCGTGCTACCACCCTAGTGCAAAGCTATGCTTTAATGCAGGTGCTATACTGACACCTGTGAGCTATGCAGAAACTCACTTGTTAAGTACCTCCCACATGGGTAATGCACTGATGCTCTGGAGAGGGTAGGTCCGGGCTGCATGTTTGGCTTTGGCAAAACAGCACTGGGAATCCACCTGCAGAATCTAAGCATCACCGAGGCAAATGCTCTTCAAAAAAACCCTCTCGTTTCCAAACCTGAAAAAACACCAAGCCTCTGCTGGATACGCAAGGTAAAATCTGCACCGTTCTTTGGGGAAGCATTTGAAAAAGGTGGGGGGGAAATATTTGATTGATGGACTTTCTCTAAAGTGGAGTAAAGTTTCCTGGGTTTTCTTTGCTGTACAATTCCCTTAGTTTTCTCCAGCATTACAGAGCTGCTGCTACTTTGCACTCCATTACAACAACTGATCAGTTTTTACAATGGTTAATGTTGAGTAGAGCAGCAGCCGGATGCCTTTCCTAGTTTCAGTAACTAACAGGTATTACAGAGTTTAGGCACACATCGTAATAACTTTTGGCTTCTTGCATCTTTAACCTGGTAGAGCTCAGCATGCACCACCTAAGTGAGCTAGGAGGAACAAGAAAGAAATACAACCTGCTTGAGCACATTCAGCTGACCAACCCATGGAGGAGCAGTTGACCCAGCCTCACTCTCCATGTTCCCAGGAGAAGAAGAAATATCACATTTCCCACTACATAAATGAAAACAAGGAGGAGGGGCACTAGTGATCACCAGGACTGTCCTCCCTAGCTGAACCTTTGCTTGGAGTTAAAGCAGATAAACCCCACTGTCCTCAAACACACGACACTTTCTTTTCATTTTATAGTTCTGAACACTTTGAGCTATTGATAGTTATGTTTGGTTCCTTTGACAGCTTCATGCTAAAAGAAACACACCATTTCTTTAACATGAATACACAAAATTCCAGACTAAAGAAATGCTTTGATCCCACACCAGCAGACAAGAGCTGTATTTCACTCAGCTGACACATTAACAATGCACTGGCATTTTTGCTTTATGGTAAAACAAGCAGTAATGAAAACTCCAGGGTGCAACGAGGCACGATGGAGCATTACACACCCACGAACATTGCCTTTAACACCCAACTCAAGGCCAAGGCCACAGCTGGGCAATGCAAGCACATCACTGTAATGCACAACTGCGGCTGAGTGCAACGCTGGGCATGAGCTAAGACCACGGCAGATGCACTGCTGTCACATCCCTCCCACCACCAGCAGCCCTGAAGCAGGGAGTTGCATTCCTTCTTCTTCCCTTCAGGCTCCCAACACACAACATCCACAAACAAGCCCCTTTCACCATCGCTAGCAGGCTGCATTTAAAAAGCCGAAGACTAAGCAGCATGCTTATGGTATTGTCACAAAAAGCTGTTGCATACTTCACAAAGACAGACACCCTTACATAAAAATCAACCCTTTCTCAGAATGTAGCTTAATTCTTCCGTGCCTTCGATGGTTGAGTTTTGCTGAATGAATGAAGCTTGTGCAAAGGGTGCTGAACTGCTGCAAAAATCATATAAGGTTGCAAGAACCCACTGAAATCACTGCTACCAATACAATTCATAACTTCTTTAAAGATATCTATAAGCTGGTTTAATTAAATATGGAACAACTGCAGGAAACTGCTTACGAGTAATGAAAGCTCCAGATGTAGCTGGCCAGGGGATCTAGCACAGTAAGTGTTTTCAGTTGCAAAAATAGCTCAATTCAAAAATGTTTCTTCCTGCCAAATTGGCAATTCATATTCAATTATGCACAGGTAGAAGGCAACATTTTTTACTATGGTACGATGCTATTTCATTTTCCAGCTGAAATTGCTTATTACACATATATGACAGCATTTAATAAAAATCTAAATACCTCTTAAACAACTGGTTCAGAGGATTATGTTTTTTCCCCCCCACAGATACAAATTACCAAATCCTCACACTACTTATTTTCAGCTCAGTAAAGTAAAATACGTACCAACATTTCAGTCTTGTACATAGGTCAGAGACAAAGAAAGTAACAAGATAAACAAAAACACTGTAACCTCATCTAGCAACTTTCAGGCACAGGTTTGAGAAGCGCTGCCTTCTGCTAAGTGTCCAAAATCTGGTTTGCGGAACTATTTAATATAAAGGCTCTTACAAAGGCACTTAGCAGGGTGTCCGTGTGTGTTCAAGACTGTCCAAAGTGAAAAAAGTGATAAAGTAGTATGTCACAGACGAACATTTAGCAGCCTTTCAAGAAAAATCTCCTTAAAGATGTATTAAACACACCATTCCACTAACAGACCAAAGACACATTAATACTCTTTTTTTGATTAAAATGCAAGACTGAAATATTTGAAAAATCCCTGTGGGGTCTCTCAGATGCGCTTAACCCAAAGACATTTGGATATAATTGCACTACTGTATTCACACCAGCCACTTCCTCCAACTGTTGCAAAACAATCTGACATACACACACTATGGGAAACTCAGATAACAACTTTTCTCCGGCATTATATAAATTGCACTGTGATGTGGAAACAAAGCATCAGAAAAAAAAAAAAATTCTTCTTTCACACCGACTCTGTATTGTGTAATTCCACTAAACAGATTTTCCTCATGAACTGAGTCTGAAGTCAAAACTGGGCCTGCCTCAGATACAGGCAACACCGGTGGCGTTAGATAAACCAGTACTTGCATTTCAGGAGCACCTGGGAACTTCACCTACCAATTTAAGCAAGCTGCCAGGTTGTTAAGGCAGAAACCTGCACAAATCCAATTTCCCCTTCACTTTTCCACAAGCACACATTTGAATCAATAGACAGATGGTAAAGTGTGGGGTTCTGTATTCTGACAAAGTAATCTTAAGGATGGCAGCCACTTTCCAGTGTGTAGGTTAAGCAAAGCCACAAGTACCATATAGTCATCTTGAAGAAGCATTGCCAAATCCCCTCTTGACAAAGCACTTTGTCAAGCATGCTGCCACTTGTCTTGAGCATTGTTGGATTCGTTGGGGTTTTTTTAATACCAATGTCAGACATTGTGGGACAGCTCAGTGTGATCCTTACTAGTCATTTAGATAACGAGGGGAAAACAGGTACACTCAGCATGTGTTTCAAAACATGTGTTCTATTCAGAACCCCAGTGCTCCATCTTCAAATCTTTGATCAAATCTGTATGCACAAAGGTGTGATTCAAAACAGCCAGCATAAAAATAATCATATTCTACATCTGCACGTCACCAGCATGGAAACAATTAGCTCTCCTCCCCAAACTCGGCTTTTTTTTCCAACACACCGGGTGCACACTGGACTCCGTGCCAGGACATTTGTAGGACAACTGCTGACGATACTCGCTGTGATGCCGTCCTAGAGCCCTCGGAAGCGGATTATTTCCTAGAAAGCCCAATGAGCTGGGGAGTGGGGTCGGAGCTCCGGGTAAAAGCCTCCCCCCTCTCAGCCCCCCGCCTGCCTGGGTACCAGCACCCAATCTTTGATAACCCACACTGGGATGAACAAGAAGGAAAAAAGCTGGAGAAGAATGAAAGACAAAAGAATAATAGACTAGACAGAGGGCAGAGTACTAGAGGAAAAATAGCGGAGCCTGGATAGTTATGTTTATGAACATGGCAAGTATCAGGGTAAGATTATGTGAAGAGACAAAAATTGATCTTGGTAAGCAAGAATTTTAATTTTCACATCTAGAAAGCACAGCAGAGTCTACACACACTGGATGGGTCCGTAGTACCTTTCAGAAAGTTGTCCCAACTGTTAGTGAGAGACCACTCATGTTCTCAGGGCACAGTTCTCTGCAGCTTTTCTGTGGCCAAAACACTCACAGTCATTTATGAGGATAAGTCATCTCTGAACACCAAGCTCTTGCTTTCGCTCTCAAGATGTAAACAGAAATACAGAAACAGATGAAAATATGCACATATACTTTAAGAAGCAACACTTGTTTAACACAAACCTATCGCTAGAAGAATTAAATGAAAAGCAAAAGAAGCTTCTCTTGAGCTGAAGAATACTACATACCGGTGGTACACACTAACGTGTAATCCTGAGGTTTGCATTAATTGACCACGGACACCGTTAATTTGCTGTTTCACGTGCCTACTAGAAAATGCAGAAATCCAACTGGCAATAAGGCCAGCTTTGCAACACCCTGCGGTTTCAGGCCTGAGTCAGTTACATGAGAACGGGGGAGCTTGCAGAAGAAATGATAAGCGATAGGACGAGAGGGCACAGTTTCAGTATCCTTGAGTTTTTAGCGGTTAATAAAATGATTGCATTAGATTTCATCGCTTGTCACCAACCGGGCCCGATAGAGCTGTGCAACAAAGAACAGCGCCCGTGCGTTTCTCAGGTGGAAAAAATAAAGCAGCAGCAGAATCAGCCCTCGGGAACACACCGGGCAGGCAGCTCTCCAGCGAAGTTCGGGGATGCCGGATCGCCCGCTGCGGAGGCCGGCGGCGCCGAAGGGGCGCTGGGGACAGCAGAGGATCCCACGGATGCGCTTTCCGGCGCTGCAGCCGCGGCCCCGGGCGCTCCCGCCGAACGGCCCCTCCGCCGC
>Ga0181612_131971_pt1 | contig 10226 bp, 5 predicted proteins | sample HoacroProtozoa21_FD_119630 | JGI IMG/M metagenome (GOLD analysis project Ga0181612, IMG submission 119630) | Hoatzin crop microbial communities from Cojedes, Venezuel. Combined Assembly of Gp0051906, Gp0051904, Gp0051908 | reverse complement strand
TGGGGTAAGGAGCTCATGTCTGAGTGATCTCTTTTGCTTGTGGCAGGGCATGTATGGCATTGAGAATGATGTCTTCATGAGCCTTCCTGCTGTCCTAAGTGCTTCTGGATTGACAAGTGTCATCAACCAAAAGCTGAAGGATGATGAGGTGGCTCAGCTGAAGAAGAGTGCGGATACATTGTGGAACATCCAGAAAGATCTCAAAGATCTGTAACTCATGAATGTTATTCCAGCAATAGAAAAACAGCATGTTTTGTGCAAATGTGGGCTGTACTCATTATACATCTCCATGGTTAACGTTGAATGCTCTGCCAGACTGAGCTTTGTCCACAGTAGCTAAACTTACACTTGCTGTAACGCACAGACTTTACGAACAAATAAAGCAACTTTCAGGCATGTTTTGTTGTCCTAGTGATTTATTTTCAGTATTGAAATTATCTAGCTTACTCTGGCATTCTTCTTTAATGTTTGCCAGAGACTACATGGAAGTGCAGACACACATGTCCTTTCAAAAGTTTTGAAACAATGTAGTAATTGTCTGTGGTGGAATTTCACTAATACAACTTTACTGGAAGCCTTTTCTGTATGATTTAGTTTTAGTCCAGATGCTGACTATTGTAGTTCATTCCCAGACTTGTTTCTGATATATACTTCCTATTTTTACTGATGGGTAGAAGAAATAAAATGGGGATTTGCCTCTGGGCCACCTGCCAAAAATATGTCAACATTAAAATTCCATATGCCACTGGCCTAGAAAGGTCTGTAGATACTTCTCTCTTCTGGATCCAATTCTTTGCCTGTTTGTGGTGTCTAGTTTTCATAATGTTTAGAAGAAACAAGATTCTTTTCTATTTTATTACCCAAATCCAAGGGGTTTTTTTGAGTTAGACTGGAATACGATGGTGATCTTGTTTACAGAACAAGTCAAACAGGGCCTTTAATCTCTAAGTTTCAGCATGATCGTTTCACAAATACTTACGTACTTAGGAGGGAGAACAGATTTTTAAAAAATCCCAAAGTTTTATTTCTTAATCACTTTCAGAGTAGCTATTAACCATAAAATAGCCAGTACTTGCTTTGCATGCCTAAAACTGCTGAACCTAAATGTCCATGGGACAGCAGTATCAAATCCATTTATCTTCATCATAATTTAGGGGCCTGCAAGTCTTGTTTCATAACAAATGGTCTGAGACTACTAAGTTGGAGCAACTTAAAGGCCTTTTCCAGCTCCATTAAAATGCTTTGAATGGTGGACTAAAACACTTACAAATTTTTTGTAGCTACTTTTAAAAGAAAAGATCATGAAGTCCTGTCTTATTGCAAGGTAAGTGCTGTCCTGTGATTTACTGAGTATCATGTAGCTAGTGAAATATCATGCATGGGATGCTGGTGGCAGCATTTTTTACAAAGGGTATACCATGTAGGAGATGTTTTATTCTCCGTTGCTGGCTAAATGCTAGACTGCTTTACTGATAGGAGAGGGAAAATGATAGTCTCTGCTTTCATAACTCAGTGTGGAGATCTTACTGGAAGGCTTTCCACACTTGGATAGACTACTTTAAGTTCCTCCCAAGAAATGTCAGTGATGGGCTGTCATGAGGTAAATGGCATAAACTGCTGATGTTTGCACGATACACAGATTAGCAATTTTCATCTGGGCATGTTTAGCTGGCTGCCTTGCACAGTTCCTTCCTTGCTGTTCTCAGCTCATGAAATAATTCAAAGCTATGTTGTGGGACATGATCTTGCAGGATTCTTAAGACTGATGTGCATGAAGAGGTTTCAGTTTTCTCAAGAGGACAGGGAATGGGCTCTTTTCCCTTCTGATAGAGAACTGATTTTTTAAAGATCGCTCGGCTACAATAAAACTGGGTTTTGTCCCTGATTGCGTCAGGGTGCTTTCCTCACCCATTGAAGTATAGGAACATGGTAATTGGTGCTTGAGCTAGGAAGCTACTGTCACCTAGTGTCTGTCAACCATTCTTTCAATCCCCTCTGAGGCCATGGAGCTTGTTTTTGTTAGTGATTCTAAGACTCAACGACAGTACAAGATCTTCTGTGCCTACAAATTAAACAACCAGAGAGCTAATGACAATCTCTACTACAAAAAAAGTGTGGTCTGTTACAAAAAAGAGTGAGTGGATACAGGTGAAATAGGGAAGTGAAGGAATAAGGAAAGAACATTGGTTTGCATGATGAGTGCTTTTCTTAGCACATCAGCAGTCTCACTGTACCAGCTTCTGGGGAGATGACATCATGAAAGGAAATTCTAAGAAATTTAAACAGCCATGAAGTGGCCTTGTGGCTGTTAGGGGGGATTGGGTCAAAATTGTTAAATAGGAATGAGTATCTTGGGCTAGGGGATTTTGAGATTTTATAAATAGGCTCTTCATATTATTTTTTGCATTCACTGATGCTTGTAAGACCTATGCAAGTACATTATTGTAATTATTTGTTGTTAGGAGTCTTATTATACAATCTTGTATCTTCGCTTCATTGCAGTCGCATGGCTGTAGAATAGCTTCCCTGTGTATGCTTACACAACACCAGCCTATCAGTTTATTACTTGGAGTCTATCCATAATATAGTCTTATATCAACCATATAAATGCCTTAACTTTATTGCCAGAGTACTTTATCTCTAAAAGATAGATACCTGTTTTTTCTGAACACAGTACTCATGTTTGTCTTGTATATGCTTTGTACAGCCCATTGATACATGAACTTTGTTCTTGTCCCACGAAAGACAATACAGGTTTTTAACCACATTCCTATGTGTCACAAGGTACCTTTGTCACTCCTTGGTCTAACAGAAGACATTGTGCTGTTGGATGGAGTAGTATAGCCAGTAATAAGAAGCACAGCAGAACACTTCAGAAAGCGCTGAGGACAACCTGCTCGACTCACATGAGGTGAGACCAGTAATGTCATTTTAACTGCTGTAAGGACCTTGACCCCCTTACATTTGCAGGTATATAGGTACAGGCTACAGAACAGAAAGTCAGTCTGACTACCCTGCAAATGTCAGATGAGAGAAGCAGATACTGGCAAGACAACAGAGACAGGAGGGATACTGCTGGCACAGTTGTGCCAGAGGAATGGAACTCAGTCCTCTGAGTTAGTTACACTCAGCCTTGGATATATGCTGTTACCACTGTATTTGTATCATGGCTTTCCAAAGAAATGTGTGTGAAGGAGAGAGAGCTTGAGTTTTCCACCTCCACATCCAGAATGTTGAGATAAATGAGTAGCATCCTTTGCTTTATTATAAATCTGCATAGCAACTGTCTGCAAGCTTAGTAAAACAACAGTGTCGTTCGTGGTAATAGGCCATCACCCAAGCAAGAGGTGGGCTTGTTCTGAGCCCAGATGCAGCCTTAAATCAGCTACTTTTTTAGCAGTCAGGGGATGAAAATGGGGCAGGGAATTGAAGGCAAGTTTAAATGGTGCAATAGTGTTAAAAAGAACATGTAGGTTATAGAGCGATGGAAATGTTTTATATATGCATTTTGCTAGACTAGTAAGTAGTGCTTATATGACTTTCATACCAGCTGACTTAGAATTGTGTTTTATGATAAGTAGGTGACTTTTGTCTGTAGTTGCTCACAGAGTTCCTATTATCATTGTGTTTATGCACTTCATGTCAGCCTTGTGCTGCAAAAAATGCTGTTTTCCCCAATTTACAGATATAAATCAGAACAATTAAGCCACAAATTCTCAGTGGAATGTAGGTGCTGAATTCTAACTGATGTCAGGGTGACCAGAAGCCCCAAAACAGTGAAGAGTCAGATCTTTATACTGTGCTTCAGACTGACACAGTGCCATAGTGTAACGGCCTCTCAGGGTAATATCTAATTTTGGACATTTCTTTCTTCTATGAACAGTACTGCTCTAATGAGCGTCTGTGCATCCAGCCTTACGTAAATCACAACTTTCAAAGCTTTTCAGAGACTACAGTAGCCAGGGCCTTCCTAAAATCCACACCAATCACTGATCTACTACGTTTTTATAAACTGTTCCTGAGATACCATTGCTATGTGAGTTATTATTCTGTGCAAGCAAAGGAGTTGAGCAAATCATTAACTTAGATTGGTCTACTGGGGAGGTCGGAATCAGGAGGGCTGGATTTGCTCAGTGTCTGAAATGAATAATTAACCTGCAAACATAAGCAACAAAGCACAGTCTGGCTGAGGCAGTGGCTATGCAAAGTAAGTTTTCAGAGTAAATATTTTCCCCTTATGCTCTCCTCTTTAATAGCTCTTCAGCATTATTTAGACATGTTTACACATTTAGTATCTGAGGTAAAAAATCCCAAAAAATTGTCATAATAGCATGAAGGTGGATTCCTGTCACCATTGATTTCTGGAAGGGAATATTCATCATTCTTGCTCTGAGAGATGTGCTAGATGAAAACACAAAAGGAAGAAAAAATATATTTTGCTTGAGATAGTTTTCTTTGTGCTGCTAATTCTGTATTTCAGACAATAAGACAGAAATGCAATGATTTCCAAAGTCTCTGTTCATTCAGCAGTCTCCACCAGTAGTAGATACTGGAGTAGTCTCCCAGTATCACTAGGAATCAGGCGTGATAACCATGTCTAAAAATCAAATCAAACTCATTTTCCTACCCCCATATGACAATAGAGTAGTCCCTGATACTCTTAGAAGAGTCTTTGTTGACTTTCTGTTCATTTTACTGAGCTTTTTTTTCCCATAGCAAATTGTGCAGTAGAAGAATATAAGTAGTTTTTAAATAACTTCTATACTGGGCTGATTCTGAATGCTGCAGTACTTTTTTTTTAAAGATAAAAGTCAGAAGAAGAATAAACAGAAACATCTCTTTCAACATGCTTCAAGGGCATTCAAAGTCAGTAGAGTGGTTCTCAGACAGACAGAAAAGAAGTGAAGACCGCAGTCACCTTAGATCAAGTGCCTATATTCCACTGAGCAGGATTTGTGCTTAAAGGGTTTGTTGAATGGGGTTAGATTTCGGCATGTTAAATTTCAATCTTAATGCTGATCATGGGATAATCTGTTTTTTATTAAGTCCTTTGTGAAGAGATCACTTCAGGTACCTAGGGTGAAGTGACTTAAAAATGGGAAAATTCGCAAATCTCTACTCACATGGGAAAATGGCATACATAATTTGTAACATAGCTTTTATGCATTTAACAGTCCTGTCCCTCATAGGGATACCTGGTCATCGCAGCATTTATTTAAAACTTTAAATAGGACGGTAGCATTCTGATGCTTATCCAGGCTGCAGGATCCAGCTTAGTGGCCAAGCTACCCTGGCTTCCTTTTCCAAAGCCAAGTCCAAAAGGATTAACATTAAACTTACCCCTGGCAAGCTGATATCTGCAGGATGGCTAACTCTCATTCTTACTCTCCTGGATGAAGCAGCAGAGGCCACAATGCTCTGCAGAGCTGGGGAAGTCAGCCTCTCAGACCACCTAATACGAATGTCTTTCGTTTGGTGTGTCCTGGAGTCCATGCACTCCCTGCCTATTCGGGACAAGACACATACCAGATGTCACTGAGAAAAGTTCTTTGTGTCGCATCACTCCCCAGAATTTAAAATGTGTCACAGCCTCTTCTTCCTGATGGCCGTTTCGCAGGGTCGCTGTACAGCCGTCTTTTAAGTGGAAGGAACAATTCTCCACTCACGAGATTTGGAGCATTTTTTGGACTTGCACCAAGCAGTGGTGGAGGCCGTTGCTTCACAGCTGGGATGATCTGAACTTGCCGAGTTCCATCAGGCAACTAGGGCTGGCCCTAGAGCATTTTTGAACAACTTCCGGATCTTCCCTAAGCTCTGCAATAACCAGTGTGCTACAAAATGAGCTATTCTCTCCGCAAACAGCTTTGTCCTCCAGCAGCTTTCTGGTATGCTGCTAACAATGCCAGGGAACCCTCAGCTGACTGCTCAGGCAGCCTTCTCACACCATTTGAACAGCAAAGCTAGCAGCTCAGGAGAGCCCGCGCAGTATTGGCAGGAAAAAGGAACAGTCTAGTCGATGGGGTCTGATTCCCTGATAGCTAAGACCCTGATGATCAGGCCTAAAGACGGCAGCCATTGCAAAAAGAGCTGTCAGCAACACTCCTAGGAATTCATATGCTGTTCTGAAGCATGAGTTCCTTTTACTTTTTATAGGCATTCTGCTGTGTTAGGAAAACAAAACTGTTCAGCTCTTTGTCGTGCTATGCAATTGCTATTATCCTTTCATCAGTAATTATGGTTTCAAACAGGCAGTTTTCTCTCTAAAACTAAATTACTCCTCTCATGGCAGTCTAAATGCCATGAAGGCTTGCACGATTTTGATTAGTACTTTAAGAGATATATGCAAAATAGTTTGCAGTGCTGATATAAACTGATGTCTATCCGTCTGTGGCTTTAAGGGGCTTATAACCATATACAATTATCCTTAATATGTTTGGCATTCGGGATTGAGAAAGTCTCTAGCAATTTGGGAGTATCCTCAGATAGGAATTTCTCAGCAACCATTTACGCCAGAATGCAAGGGTCTGAGGCTGAGTTTGAGGCTCAAGTCTTCTACTAAGGTTAGAGTGCTTAATAATACATCATCTTCTACCCTACAGTATTAGGAAAGTAAGATCAGGCTGATAAACACTTATGATTCACCAAAACTAATAGATGGGGGAGGCGTGCATCCCCACCAACAGATTTTTCCAGACCTCCCTTGGGTAAGCAATTTACCATGGGTATTAGAAGAATCGTAGCCGTATCTCAACTAGAGAAAGATAGAAGGGTAGCTGAGCTAACAGACATGTGTCCCCTATCTCCTCAGAACAGGTCCTGATTTTATCAGCTACTAGGACCTGGATGTAAAGCTCCCAGAAATTTTTTCCAGACAGCTTTACAACAAATTTGACTAGAGTTTGATCATACACTGAATGCCAAATGCTTTAAATGTAACTAAACACCCTCAACATCTCAAGCAGTCTTATGCATACCTGTATGCTCCTTCTGCATTGCTTACATCTTATTTATTAAGGAAAGTCTGTCCATCATCATCCAGTTCTCCCATTTGTTTCAGACCATGGGACAGCTTGGTAGGTAGCCAGCAGAGCTAAGATGCCTGGTCTTAAAACCTCTTTAAGAAAGGAGCAGAATGCTGGTGAACAATTTAGACACATCACTTTAGCAGGTTTGCTTTATTATTCTAATTTTCTCTACCACTTTGGATTTATAATGAGGTTTACTAGATTCTGAAGCAAAATATAGTAAGACTTTACCACTTTCTCTTTAGAAGGCTGAAAAACAAGTGCAGCTGAGATCTTACTGTGGTTGTATAACACAAAACTAAACCACAGAAAATAGACATTGCTACCTTAAAATTCTGGAAAATATTTTTTTTTAATTAAGTAAAAATCTGAGATTTTTTTCTAAAATATTTCTAGGGAGATTCATCAGTATACCTGAACTGCAAAGGTAATAAACAGTGAGGCCTTCCAGTGGGGTCAAAAAGACACCTACATCACATGGAGATCAAAGGAACACCTTTAAAATTTAGGTAACTGAAGACAGGAAATACTACAATGAAATTCAAAAGGGGAAGAGAAAGAGGCGAGCAAAAACCTGGGGTGAAGAGAAAAAAAAAAGAAATGTTGTTGTAGTGATTTTCTTAAGTCAACAGCATCCTCAGCAAACAAATGTCTGTAATGTGTCCTTTTAGAAGAGTGGATATTCTTTATAGGGGTACAAAATAAAGCTCAGCCTCTAAGTTCCTCAGGTTTCTTTGTAAGGGTTGCTGTATGCTTGGCAGCCCACACTGCTGGGCACTAAGAGCTCGTTTTATTAAGGATCCTGTCTTTGCTCTTCTTTTCCTCTCTTCCTTGTGTCTCAGCCTGAGGCAAGAGCTTTTCTTCCAGATGGAGATCTCCCATTTTGCTGATTGTGTTGTGATTCTGTTTCTACGGGCTTCATAAAACTAAGGTTTGTCAAGAACCAGGATTTAGCGAGAGGGATACAACAGCCTTTCTGTCAAACAAAACAATAGACACTGGAGAGCTCAGATTAATACCATCAGTGCCACCTACTGCTCTATTTCTGAAGCACAGTGTGTGTACATCAGTAATTGCTACAAACTGTCATAGCTTCCTCCTGTAAAAGCTGACTCAATGTGTATTTTTAACATCTATGTCTTATTTTTTCCCGACGGTTAGGCAAATGTTGAAACCACAGACCTTATAATGAGATAAACCGCAGTTTATCTCATTATAGACTCCCACAGATTGAGAGTTTTTCTTCCCCTAACACACACTTTCTCACGTGCAACCAGGGAGGATGGAGTTGGTTTTCCAACCAAAAAAGATTGTCTGAAGTGGTTCTTCTGGAGGGACCGTGGTGTGAAGACAACATCCATGACTTAATTCCTGGGTTGATATGCTGAGCTAGGGTTTGCAGAAAAGTTCGCTGCACCAAAATACACAGAGTTAGATCAAAGCGTACAGAGAAGACGACATCCCACGAGGTAACAGTTTCGAACAGCTTTAGGTAGGGCAGAATACACCGCATGGTCCCTGCATTGCTATCTCCGGAGAACTGTAGGAAATTTGGGAAAAACAACACACACTTTGTATGATTTCTCTTCAATGACCTTGCAGACTCAGCCTTCTTATTGTCCAGTATCCTTGCAAGCGACATTATTTCACTTCTGTGGGCTGAAAAAGAATTTGGTGGGATAACAAATGATGTCTGGCTGAACTGAGTCCCATTGAATAATGCACTACCAGAGGGCATTTGTATATTTTGGTGATAAGAGCAATGTGGGAACCTAGATAGGCCAGACTCAAAACCAGTTTCACTGGTTTCCAGATTTCTGGAAAACATTTTAATCAATGTTATATTTTAAAACCTATTATTTTGGGTAGGTTTCCATCTTAGCACTTCAGCAGTTGTCCTCTGTTTTGCTAAAAAGGAACAAGCTGTACAATCATCATCACCTTCCTCTCTCTCTGTGACAAAAATGACACATTGTAGTGTTAGCAGAGCGTCCCTCCCACCACTTGCACTTCACATGGAGGATAGCTAGTGGCTGCCCTTCTGCTCCTTTCTGCCCTTGGTGACTGCCCCTCCACTGTGTGTGCTGAGTTTGCCTATTCTTACTGTCAGACTGTAGCCTTTCTCCTGGAGAGCTTGTTTTTGCTGTAGGTGCACAGCTTGCAGGCACTACCTCCTTTATGGCAGTAAATATAGACACCTCCATGCGCATCACAGCGATCCCACACTTCATCCTGGCAGGCCATAAATATAATGAATAGGGCCCTTTGCCCTCTAGCAATTAAGAGCATCTGCAGGGATGAAAATTTTTGGTCAGTCTGTTGCATCTAACCTCTCCTAGGCAGTTGATATGCTTTTCCCTCACTAATAACAAAAAAGCAGGAATCTGGGATGACGCTCTGTGAAAAAAAGCTTAAGGCATGCAGCTGGGATACAGTGAAATGTACTCTGAATCTGAAAGAATGCTAATATTCATAGTGCTATTGAGCACTTTTTATTGGATCAGAAACACTCAAAAAAGCCACGAGTGTTTTCTCCAACCTGTGAAAGATGAGTTATGTGAGTTGCCCAGGTTCACCCAATGATGGTGAAATTATCTTGTGGTATCTGATGACTCTTTCAAACTCCTCCTCCAAAGTTTAAGGGGTTCTATTGTCAAATTCAAAGAGTAAAGAAGTATCCTCTTATGACAAAAGCTGAAAAACGTGACACCCAAGAACCTGAAAATCACAGTCTATATAAAGAGCTTAAGTTTATTATCATAACTTCAGTTTATTGTTGTAAAATTGTCTGTATGGTTTTTAGGCATTTGAATGCTTAGGGACAGTGATCGGGTCACTAAGGCGGTGCCACCGTTTACCGGGCATCACTACTACAGGTTTGCTTCTCATCCCTGGAGATGTAGCTGGTGCGGGCAGTTTGGCTCCAGCACCCTGAAGCAGGTTCAAAGGCCCGTGGAGGACAGCGGCACCCAGCTCACAGCAACCACGGGGCCCACGCACCTACAAGGCCCTGCTTTCCCCCCGGGAAGCTGCAGCAGTGAGCGGGCACGAGTTCCTCTGGCGGGGACCTCATTTTTGCTAAATAAAAGCTCACACGCCCCGCCCAGCACTACAAACAGACAGACGCCTCTCCCCCTCGCCCCGCCGCCATGCCACCGGGGGCAACGGGCCAAGGGGACAGCGCTGCCTGAGATGGCGGCG
>Ga0181612_129289_pt1 | contig 10226 bp, 8 predicted proteins | sample HoacroProtozoa21_FD_119630 | JGI IMG/M metagenome (GOLD analysis project Ga0181612, IMG submission 119630) | Hoatzin crop microbial communities from Cojedes, Venezuel. Combined Assembly of Gp0051906, Gp0051904, Gp0051908 | reverse complement strand
TTTCTGTTTTTGGCTGTTGTGGTGTTTTCCTACAGGCACCCTTCAGTCTGAGTTACGTTCTCTCTCAGCTCCCTCCACTTTCAGTATGGACAAATGCCATATTTTCTGTAATTGTAATTATGCAGATTTCATCATGGAAGATTCAGTCGTGCTCTGCCCCTAGTGTTCTTTGGGTTTTTGTTACCCAAGCTGAAGCTTGTCCAGGACATCTGGATTAATACAACGGGTTTTATTTCTGCTGTCATGGGTCAAGAGGGTTAGGTTTTGTACCACATCAGAAGCTGCCTGTACACAACATGTTTTCGTACCGCTATGACTCAACAGGAAGAATGCATCCATTAATATGCCTCCGCTTAATCAAACACCATTTCCAGGATTAATCAAACACCATTTCCAGCAGAATTAAGGTTTTCTCTAGAGGTTTCTTAGTTAAAAGCGATCACCTCTCCTTAACTTGGTGGGAGGCTGGAAAATCAGAAGTGGAGATAATTTCTTTTTATACCTGAAGAATTTTTGAGGTGCTGGTGATGCCTTTGCTCATCTGTACGTACTGTGTGGATGGGTGCGCAGGAAGATCATTTCAGAATAAACTCCAGTCCTGCAAGTGCCTCAAACGCAAGCTGAGCTTTAAGTGTTTTGGTAACTCACACTTCAGGGCCACTTCGGTGTCTGTAGGTCGGATTCCTGTGCCTGTGTTACACCAGTGACTTCTGACCAGTAATGATGAAGGTGAGAAGTTTGAAGATGTTTATCTGCATGATGCACCTATATTTATTTGGAGGTGTACACATTTAAAGGTTTTCTGGCTTAGGTATGGTACTAAAGCGCAGAGATGGCTTTTTTGTTAAAGGTTCGCTATGAAATAGTTTTGAGTTAATAAATTATTTTATGTATCTTTTCAGCTTGCCTTAAGATCAGTGAATTCTTCAAGGTCAGCATATGCCTGTGTCTTCTTCTCATCTATGTTTTTTCAACATTACTGCTGGACAGCTGTGTCTCAACCACGTCAGAAGGAAAAACAGTTATCCCTTCCGTGTAAATTGATAATTAAGGTACATTTTAATGGATTGTTATGCACAGCTTTGGAAGCAGCAAATTAGCCCAATTCCCAAATGAAATTACAGGGGGAGGCTCATACAGGAATGTGGACAGCTCTCAGCTCGAGCGTTTCTGAGCAATGCTGCAAATGAGAGCGTTGGTATTTAATTGTGTTTAGAAGTTGTACCTCTCGAGCTGCGCCCTGCGGTTTGCAAAGTCTGGACCAGCTCAGTCTCGGGGTGAAGGCATAGTGCGTTTGTGCCTCTGGAGTGTTTCTCCTGTAGCCTGCAGAAGCGGTGTGAGGCCAGAGAGCTCTGGCCAGCTGGTCAGCAAACGGGCCTGTGGGCCATGTACTGGGTGAGGATGGCGAGGATCAGTACCGGCTGCCTCGGTGTCCACTTACAAAGCGGTTTGGGGAAGCCATAAAAGCAGGAGCTTGAAACAAACTGCACAAAAGTCAGGAATTAACATTGCGAAATTGCTTGGTGAGTAACCTCTGCACTGATTTTTTTTTGTTTTTTTTTTAACAGTCAGTTCTTCCTGTATTTAGATGCGTACATGTGCTGCAAAGGAATGTAGAGAAATGCAGCATTTATACAAATATTAAGGATCATTACATAACTTTTCAGCTCCTCTGCAAACATGGTAGGTTACACACATAAAGTGACTTTACAGAAACACTTTAAAACAGCCGGGCAACTTAATATTTAGTATAATTATTAACTGAATGTTATTGGTGGAACATTATGCGAAACACTTGCAGCCTCTTCACATCATGATTTATATATATATATTTATCACAGACACCACCTTGTTAAAATTAAGTTATAATGGGATCTATCAGACGAACATTCTTCAGTAGTTATGCATGCTATATGTTAATTGGCAGTCTACTGCCTACAACAGTTAGAATTAGGCTGGAGTAAATTCAGAAAAAAGCACCTGTTATGGAAAGGGAGGGAGATCCTGTTTTGCCAGGTGTTTGAACTAGAGGATTCACTGGCTCTTTCCACTTCTGGTACTTAGAGTTCCCCTCCACGGTAACAGGTCTGCCACCCTCAGTCCAGCAGAACACCAGGTATATTCATCAGCATTGGTCTTTGTGAAACTCATAAAGACCCATCATCCATCAGCATAGCTTGCTGAGCTGCGCTGTGCGACAGGCAGTGGTTTATATTATTAAAAATCTGGCTTGTATTAATAATAATGAGAGAATATATTGAATTAGGTCTCACGACAATTACGCTCACTTAGCTCACGCTTATCTAGAAATACGTAGAGGTCTGTAGCGTTTGCCTGATGCATTCCACCACCATTTATATTATTATGCTAGTTAAATGTTGAAGCCATTTTTCCCCTGCAGTTGTTGCACTTGTTGCTGTTCACTTATTTCTTGTGGGTTCTTAAAAAATGCAGCTGCTGAAGAGGCATAACTAACAGGATGAAGGAAGTCTTAGATGGCAGGTTAATTCGGTTTGCGATTTGTTGGTGAGTTATTTCCACGCAGCTAGAGTGAGTCACTTGGTTACTTTATTGAGAATTTCTAAAAGAATAATTAATACTGAAAAAAACCATTGAAAGTTACAGACCAGCACTGATTTTTGTTCATATCCTTTGTACTTAGGTGTTGTAAAGACATATAATCTGACTTTTCAAGAATGTGATCCGTTGCAGGCTGTTTTTGCAAAGCACCTGTGTCCAAACATACTTAAAGTCCACTCCAGGTAATGAACACAAATCAAATTTTCTGGGGGAAAAAAAAATCATACTGCAGGCAATAGTGCTCTCATAGTCATTAACAGAGTCAGAATCTGATTAGGGCACAGTCAAAAATGGCAAACTCCTAAATCCTGTGTCCTGGCGCTTGATTTTTCACACTACAGCTGGAGAAATTTGGATCATTCTGCCATTAATCAGTCTGACCTTGAGAAAAGTGTGATCTATCATTTGAATTCACAGCTTTGAGCAACTTTCACCTACGACAAATAAAGCAGTGCTTTCATTTTATAGACAAAGAATCCAGTGGTACAAGTGCAATTTTTTTAATGCAAAGTTCTGCTTTGAAAAGCAGCCCCTTGGAAGAATCCTGGGTTTGGCTTGTCCTGGCAAGCACAGGCAGCGAACAGTCAGACCGCACTGTTCCTGACAGCGTTGCTGTTGGAAGCGTTCCTTGCGCACAGGAGCTCTTGTCCCAGTGACCAGCCCTTAGAGGGGTATAAAGATATCTCTGTACAGGTGCTATGTGTTGTGTTCAGAAAAGATTACGCAACTTTTAAAACCATGAGCTTTTGAATAAAGAGTATACGGTGCTGGGGTTTGCTCAAAATTGTGATAAATGCACGCAGAAAGGTGGCAGCAATGTCTGTGGATGTGAGACTGATTTGGCAGCATACATAGGCATTAAATAGAAACAAATGTTGCTTTCCTAATTCCTAGTTGCATTTTTAGATTTCTTATGTACTTACTGCTGTATAAATCAATTTAAAAGGTCCAGCACACTTTCAGGGGTGCGCATCTCAAAGGCAGTTTGACCAACAGTGTCACCAAGTAACAACTTTCGGCTTTAATGTGAGTGACAAATGCTAGCTAGTAATTTGTGGCATGTGCAATTGTTTGAATGTTGAATGCACTTTCCTAGGCTGCTGGCTGAGATAATGATTCACTTTCCGACCAGCCAAGAAGAAGTAACCTTATCAGTTACGCCACTGACAGTTTGTTTCAAGAGTTACACTGAGGAAGACACCGGTAAGGAAGTTCAGATTATGAAACAATATTGGGACTTTAAAACAGGTGAACTAAAGGAATAATAACTTTTGCAACATCAAGGGAGAATGCGTTTTATGGCTGAATGAGACTTTTAAGAGAGGGAACGTACACAGAGCCAGTTCAAGTCACACTGTGGCCCTCTGGTTTTAATGGATTTTAAGAACGTATGGTTTTAATAACATTTTCCCAGTATCGGTGGCAGGTATCAGGCTGAGCAGCCAGTTGAAGTCAATTACGCCATTGCTGGAGGTTTGAGCAGGGGTAATTACTGCGCTGCAAGAGCAGCAGCATGGCAACAGACAGGAAAAAGGAGATAATTTTATATTTTAAAAAGAACTATTTAAATCTGAATACCATAATTGTAGAATTGATACCATTACGGAGTATATTTTAGGCTAAGGGCAGTACAGCACGTGAGGTGGCCTAACGCTGTGCTGCTGCGCACTGCTGTTTTCAGCTCTCCGTCCAAGATGGAGAGCAATCCAGATTCTTGGGGTGTGACTCAGACTAATTTTAAAGATATAATTGTGTTTTTGAAGTACAGGTTCTTGCATATCATATAATAAAAGGATGCTTTTCATACTTGCTTATGACCAAAGCTGAGGATAATGACCTAGAAAAAGATGAGTGCTCAGAGCCCGGGTGGGGATTGTGCTGAGCAGTGGTGAGCGAGAAGAATTAAGTGGTGGAAAGTGGAGTGAAACAGGGGAGGAAATTACTGAAAACAAAAAGACACTAAAAAGAGTACAGTTTGAATGACAAATTCTGTTAGTTTAGAAACATACACTTGTAAGGGTCACTGTAAGAAAGAAAGTGAAAAAATAGTAGGTAAACGAGATGCCAAAAAACCAAACAGTCAAGGAGAAAAAGGAGGAATCACAAGCGTTGCTCTTGCCACGTAGCATGTGGTGCCTGCAGCAAGTGTTCTGCCTGCACTGAAACGAACCGGGCCCTTCGAGCATTTTGTCTGGCGAGGGCTTGGGTTTTCCCACATTCAGGTTTAATTTTCAAACAAAGAAATTACACCTTCTGCCCGGACTTGCTTTTGTTTGCAGGCGGTAGGCTCTGCCTTGTAGCAGCTGGCAAGCTCCAGGTTTCCTTTTCTACAGTTCTGAGGAACTGCACAAGATCAGATTCGAACACACGATGGGGCCTTGCTGAAGGCTGAGATAAAAAAACCCTCTGGAGCGGAGAAACAAGACTGGGAATAGTTTGTAATACGCAGTGAGCAGCCTGGCTTTGCAGAACTGGATCGGTGTGCGCTGCGTAAGCTGCTAAGTGCTCCATTTTTAAATGCCTCCACAACTGGGACGCGTGATGGAGGTACCTGCTCCCTTGCTTTTCACACACCTAATAACCACCACGGACTAATCTAATGGTAGCAAGCAACAGCTGAATACCTGAAACTGAAGAGCCTGTTTCCTGTTGCTACTTACGTATCAGGAAGAGATTATAAATTAAAACAAAGAACCTCAGTTCACCTTCATTGTCCTCTGATGATTGTCAGCAATTAAGTTAATCTGTTAAAGTCCTGCTGCATTTTGGTCTCCCATCCACGCAGCAGTAAGCGGCCGGCAGTAGTGCTGGGGATGAGCGCCTGCCGGCAAAGCAGATTTGCAAGAACAACCACAGGTATCGGGTTAGATCATGCAGTGGAACATGAAATAGGTTCTGTTAAAAGCCATCTAAATCCACACAATCTACTGTAAATATATGGAGGATTTTATTTACTTAATTATGAAATAAATTTAGATAAGCTACACATCTATTACTGTTAGTCACTATAAAAACACAGTGATTTGTCCAGACAAGGCTGATGCGAGCCTCGTGGTTATACTCATAGTTTTGTGGCATTCAAACTTCCCTCCTTCGAGTCCTTGACTTTCTTGTTGTTTTAAACAGATTTTTCAAAGACAATGCTTACCGAAATACAACTAAGTCCAGATGAATTTGACTACTTTCAAGTTGGAGTAGATTCTGAAGTGACGTTTTGCCTTAAAGAACTGAGGGTAAAGTAAGAATTTGTCTTGAAAATAAAAGGTTTCCTGTTAATTTGCGTGACTTGCCCAGGCGCTGCAACGCAGTCCCTGCAGCACAGCCCCTGCCGGGCCGCCCGACCAGCCGCAGTCTCACCAGCTGGCTGAGGGGTAGCTTCACAACCCGGGATCGTGAGAACGCTGCGGCGTCCCGCACAGTAGCCTTCGAACGGCAAGTGAAACGTTGTGACACAACAAAAATGTGGTTTCAGTGCTGGGCAGACAGACTATGCCTGTGCTGGAGGAGGCATCGTGGCACGGACGTTGTTCCACACGCAGAAGCTGCGGTGGCAACGCATCAGGCAGGGCAGGGAAGGCAAGAAACGCGTTCTAGAAGCAGCCGGCTGTTACCCTCTGCCTGCCAGTGCACAACAGCTGGGATAAACTGACATTCTAATACTGAGCTTCAGTTTTCAAAACAGCGCTTAACCACCCTCCCCTTCTTCGCAGGGACTGCTAGCATTTTCAGAAGCTGCCAGCGTTCCTGTCTCAATCCATTTTGACGCATCTGGAAAGTACGTTTTGGCACCTACCTGTTTGGAACTGCTGCAGCTGCGGCTCTGCCGTCGGGTTTGTCTGAGGGTTATGCAATGACTGTTTGACCGGAGCAGTAGGACAGATTCTCGTCCCGTACCGAATGGTGTAGTTCTGATCTGCGGTACAGGGCGAAGAAGTTTGTCGTTAGGCATAAAGCACTGAACGCAGGCACCGGTATTACTGAGCTGACTAATGAGCGCCTGGACACTTCATGTTCTCAGTCTAATGCATGCAATGATTTTATTTATCAGGCTAAATAACACATTTTTTGTTTAAAATATAATTTTAACAGTTACATATTTAAAACTATAATTTGACTAAGTATAACTTTGTATAGCACTTGCTCATTGGTGCATTTAGATCTGTAACAGGAAGCCATCTCACATTCTCCAGCAGCAAATAGGTGAGATTTTCAGCGGCAGCGCTTTTCAGTCTGCCTGTGTAGAGTTGCATGAGCTGCATTTCCTCCCGCAACCTGTTTAATTATGCATGCTGAGTCTCTAATGTGTGTGCTTAGACCAATTGCTTTCAGCATTGAAGACATGGTGCTGGAAGCCAGCTTTATTTTGGCTACCTTGTCTGCCGCGGAAGAGGAGCCGGCGTCCCCGCAGCCTCCCTGCTTCTCCCCGCGGCAGGACAGGTAACGGGGCTGCAGGGCGGCTGAGGGAGGCAGGCTGATCAAAGTTTAATGTTTCCCAGCCAGGTCAGTTAAGATGGCGAGGAAGCGATCTGCTCATTCGTGCAGGGTGTTGGTAAGCATTGAACCGATCCTGGAGCCCTCATTTGTAGGAAAACTGTGAAGGAGACAGGTTCAGAACAAACAGCTCAGCATCGAGCACAGCAATAGAAATCAGTGCGACAGAGAGCACGCCATGCTCGCTTCTGCTTTCCTGTATCTCCACGGGGCTCTGCTGCAGTAGGAGGGGAAGGGCAGGGCCTTGCTGCGACTCTATCCTAAAGCCATAATGCTTTTCATTAACAGAAAGTAAGGACGTTCTAGCAAAACCACGTGAAAACCAGTTACTGACCTGACCCACTCTGTCCCACCCAGCTCGAAGACCTGGACGGGTGACTCTGAGCAACCCCCTGCGGGTGGAGGGAGCCGTGCAGCAGCGGTTGCCTCCAGAAAGCCCCAGGGGAACAGAAACGCGCTGAACAGAGGGTCAGCGAAACCTGCGAGTCCTTCAGCAAAACACAAGATGAGAAATATTCCCAGAGTCACAGAGAGGGAGACAACGGGCGTGGAAGGAACGGCCGAGGCAGAGCAGCACGCAGGGCTGGAAGGAGAGGCAACCGCGTCTCGGTGCCAGCAGGTAAGGGGGCTCCACAGCGTCTTTACAGCGACCTTGAGCTGAAAGCTCCCCATCGGTGCTGCGTGGGCTGTTCCACTGGAACCAGCTTTCACCGCAGCACGGCTGACAACTGCCACTACCACACTGAAGCGTGACGCTGGCAGTATCCACAGGTGGGGGGTATTTTGCGAGGGAGCACTGTAGACTGAGCAAAACTTTAAAGTGTGCTTCTACAGTGGCAAAAGCTACAGAAATAATTAACCCAAGTGGGTATCGTGTGCAGTTGCTAACTTCTACAAACATTGCATTTTCCAGTTTAATTCCTTGTTTTTTGGAGCAGTTTCTTGTAAGGAGAAGGATGCCATCGGTCACACCCTCTGTAGTTTAGCAACGGCTAGCGACAGCGAGGAGGATTTTGGCCATGTGCAGAGCTCCCAGGTTCCCTAGGGCCACGGAGCGTTTGAGCCCGAGCGAAGGCTCCCGGCGGTCACCTTGAAAGACAGAAGTGCATTTGAGGTGGTAATTGTGGGGCTGGTTGTAGTCTTAGAAGTTTAACTGCAGTTCTTCAGCAAGTTAGAACCCGATGGAAAGTGTTTGTATTCTGCGCTTGTGCGGTGAAGTGCGTTTCACCAGTGCCTGCCGAGACTCTGCAAAGTGGGAATCCTACTCAAAATGGTGCCCGTTTTTTTTCACAAGACTGATAAGGGGAAGGCCAGAACTTGATGTGTTTTATCAGTTATTTGTCAAGTCCTGGGCCAGTTCCTGCTGGGCCAGCGCAGGTGAAGCGTTTATTTGCTGTTTGCTACCGCCAGCACGCGTCATTCCAGCACTGAGGCACTCTCGCAATGCAATACGAATCCCGCTCACCGAGGACAAGCTGGAGACGCGGCGTCACGCGTTGTGCAGGCACGCTGCTTCGGGGGTTCAGCTCGCCAGGACCTTCTCACGGGAGAATTCAAACTCTGTTATCACTTCAGGCAAAGTTAGCTGCTGCTGTAGAGTTAGGAGTGCTGGAAAATAAACCTATCCGCAAACACCTTCCTGCTGCAGCACAGCTGGGGGGTTTACAGCAACGCTGTGGAGCTAGCGCGTAACTGAAGAACCGGAGCTGTCATAGAAATGCATTTAAAAAATAAAAGTGGTGCCTGACAGCAGGCGTCGGAGGGGTGTTTGTGTTTCAGGCTCGCACTCTTCTCTGCCCTCTCCCTGCCTCTCCCTTCAACGCGGGCGCAAGCAGGAGCCCAGCGCGCTCTGGGGCCTGCGCATCTCTGCACCACCAGTGACATCACCGCGTTAACAAACAGAGGGGGTGAAGTCAACTTTAAATAACACATTTTAGTATAAATACTATATTTATTAAATATCTTTACAATTCATTTAAATGTATTTACAGTACTATTCCTGCATAAGTTATACCTCAGACATGAAATTCACATAATTGCCTCTTAGGTAAGCATAGGTGATAGTCTCATTTAACAACAACAACAAAGCATCCTCATTAGACACAGACTCCGATTTGCTTCGTTATTTCAGCTATCTTTGCAAGAAACTACTCCATACAGTCAGTTGCTACACAGCCGCAGCCTGGTTTTTCCCCCTGGAGACGGGATGTCCGTTCCCGAGAGACTGAGACCCCACCCCAGAATCCTTCCCACCTTTGCCAGACCCTCGCCTCTCCCTTCTCCTTCACTTGGCCGCAACTTTCTGGTCCCCAAAGCTGGGCTTCGGGTTGGTTTTTTCCCGGCCATACCTTCTTCGCAAACACAGCCAACGGGTGTTTAGAGGGGAACTGTATGCTGCAGGTCTCCCAAAGATAGCCGGGCAAGTAGCAACGAACCACAGTTTCTCCAATTCCCCGCGTCGCCGCCCTGTTTCACCCACAGCCCCAGTAACGCTGCTGCAGGAACTCCCACTCCCACCAGCCCCAGGACCTTGCGTGGTTCCTGGCGCGTAAACCTCCTCCTCCTCCAGCCCACTGCTCCCAAAGCACCGGCTCCCGGGAACACCCCCCGCAGCAGCCGCACGCCAGCCTGCGCGCCGCTCACGCATGCGTCCATTTGCCACATCACCTTTCCTGGGCCTTCTCTCGCCCACAGTCACAACCATCTAAACCCTAGGAAGTCTTACGGCTTCGTGCAGCGTTTGAAGTTATTTTGATAGTATGGGCCCTGTCATCTCCTCCAAAATTTTTTTTGTGCGCAGACAGCTTAAGTTCATAGGAAGAAATTAGCCTTGATATGTTTAGAGTGCACATCTTAAAAACAAAACAAAAAAAAACCCAAAAACAATCAAGCATGTGATAAAAATATCAATTCTTTATAATACAGTATTGCTTTATAAACAGATGGAAAAGCTATAAGCTTTACTGGTCTTTGGTGTGTCCGGTGAGGGCTGAACTCATGATTTGTAACTCAACATCCAAATTTGTTCTTTAATGAAACAAAAATTACGCGGGATGCAAGAGGAGGCAAAGGGCTTTGCCAATGCTGCTCGGCTGAGTGGCTCTGCCGCAGCGCCCGGGCCTGCCGCCATGCCCGCCGGGCAGCCCAGGCCGGCT
>Ga0181612_108842_pt1 | contig 10226 bp, 4 predicted proteins | sample HoacroProtozoa21_FD_119630 | JGI IMG/M metagenome (GOLD analysis project Ga0181612, IMG submission 119630) | Hoatzin crop microbial communities from Cojedes, Venezuel. Combined Assembly of Gp0051906, Gp0051904, Gp0051908 | reverse complement strand
CCCTCTGTTTGCTGTTCTGTTAAACTGCCCTTATCCCGACCCACCAGTTTCTGCCTCTTTCTTTTCATTCTCCTCCGCACGCCGGCAGGGGGAGGGGCGGCCGCGTGGCGCTTTTGTTGCCGGCGGCAGCCGAAACCAAAAGAGCCTTTACGTATTCAGGGATTATCGTATTTTAAGGAGTTGTTTCCTTTTGGCAGTAAATGTTTAGATGGTATTGTGTCTTTACTTCCCTCTGCCTTGTAGAAATTCACCTGTAAAGAACTCAAACTTCCTTTTGCTTGGCACGAAACCCATTCCTGAACAGAGTCTGCTGCCTTAGGATTGGCACTTCGTGGCTAGTATTTCTTCCCAGAGTAAAATACTTAGTATATGGAGTATAAATTGCAATCCTAACCACATGAAATTTAATTTTTGTAAATGTTATTTATATATAAAATAAATATTGTCATAACCTTCCAGCAATTGACTGTTTTATTCAGAAATAAATGATGAGGACCAGTGGGAGCTTTTAACGTCTTTTCCCAGCCGATGATGCCGGTTACTGTCTTACTAAAGCACTGCTACACCAGCAGGGAGTTCTTTCTGATGCTATACAGGAGTTTGATCTTCATTCTGTTGCTTCTGAAGATGTCCTAAATCTTTCCTGCTGTCTGTTTTGTATCATAGGTGATCCATCTGCAGATAGGTGTTTACCTCTTTTCCTTTTCTGGACACAAATGAAAAACATTAGATGAGTGTATTAGACCCAGTGTATTTTTTTTTTTCTATATGGGGTTTAGCGATGTGGTGTTTTTTCTTAACATCGAGTTATTTTGTGATAATTTTTACTTTGACTGGAAAAAAGAAATCCTGGTCATTCTGAGGAAGAATGGGAGACAATGACTCCACTGTTAATCAGACTTGCAAACAGATGGCAAATAATGGGATTACTTTGAATTACTTCTACTTTATTGTTCACATCTTTTAATACTTCCTTTTAAGGGTCGTGTGTTTTAGAAGCCTGATTAATAGGATTTGAATTTTTGGGGTTGTTTGGTAAAATATTTTAATCTTGTTCAAAATCCTCACAGATTTTTTGTTTGTACTTGTTTATGTTGTAATTAAGTTGAAAGTGTCTGCTTAGTGTAAGCACCTGAAACTTGCAAAGATTTTCTGTGTGTCTTCCCCCTAAACAGTTGATTTGGGAAGTGTCGTAGAACTTTACCTCTCAATTCTGTCACGCTCTAAAGATGAAATGTATAAAAAACCAAACCAAAACCAAACCAAACAAACAAAAAACAATGAAAAAAAAAAACACCCAAACAAAAAACCTTAACCGTATCTACATATTCAGGAAGACAGTCAGCTGCAAACTACTGGAAGCTGGGAGAGTAGTCAAGAATAATATTAGATAAGTTTATCCTGTTCATATTGGCATCTGTTTTTCTCCATTCCAGAACATGTAGCTAGCTAGGCCTTGAATCTGATGGAGTGGATTTGCTTTTCATATTCCTGAGCTGCTCTGTTTTTCAGACACTAGCTCAACTTTTACACCCATTAGCACAGCTTGAACAACACAAGGGCAGATTTGCTGTGCTTTTGGTCCCTCCAGAGTGTTACCAACAGAACTGTTGCTCAAATACCAGTTGCAGGACTAAATCCCCTTAAATACACCTTTACAACACATTTGGAGATCATGAATTTCCAAAAGGTCACGGAGTAAATTGTGAACCAGCAAGATTTGACAGAGGTGTGTTGTAGAGCAGTTCAAGGTAGCTCTTCCTGGGAAGCTTCATTTGCTCTGTATTTGCCGTGCTTTACCAGTCCTCTAGAGTACTAAAGGGCTCGCACATGAATGCAGACCAAACTTCCAAAATGTATCAGTAATCCAAACTAAGATGAAGGGTGGAAGCTGAAAGGAGGCGTGTTGAAACAAAGATTGCTGAGAAACACATGGGAGCCGACAGGACCCCTGCTCTCTTGGTGGGATTGGTATCTTCCCATGATGCAGATCTGCTGTGCACCTTCAGGAAGGTGGGCTTCTTAGCTGAGTGACACTAAATCTTTGAGTTTGCTGCTTCTGTCATCAGCACACGAACAGCAGCTACAGCAGCTAGAGTGCATTTTCTTTCTTTTTTTTCTGTAAGTGATTGTGCTGGCATTTTGCACTGGCATTAAGCATCTTAGCAGGAGGACTTTGCTGTTTTTTCTGCCATTATTTTTTCAGTCACACATAGCCTGAGTTTAGGAATAAGAAATGGTTGAAAATAAGTGCTATTCTGAAACACTGTGTTCCCATTTCTTGCTCAATATGAAGCATAAACGAAGTTTAATGAACTAGTCATAATTCTTCCTTGCTTTAAAATAAAGAATAGACTTTCAGCTGTGCTTGGAAGTAATAGTTTTCTTATGACTTCATACTCGTTGCTTGTTCTTTCATCTAAATAGCACCCTGAAATTAGCAGTATTTTGTATAAAATCTGAAATTTCAGGATTTTGGACTCTGTCCTAATGAGGAATACCATAGCAGACAGAGAGCCTGTGAGTTCTAAGATTTGACACTGGGTTAGTTTACAGTGAATGAAACCAGATTAGGCACTGAAATCCTGGATATGAACAACATAGCAACACAGTACAATTGTGGAGACACTTACTGATGGTTTAATGTTTATTTTTCAGTAGCTATTATACTTGGACTGCTGCCTAGCTAAGTTAACAGAAATAACGCTGGAATATTTTAGGCAGCTTCAGAAACCCTGCAGTAGGCTTTTTTAAAGTAGTATTTGTTGTGTGTGAGTTCTAATATTCTAAAGAGAAGACTGAAGAAAAGATCACCAAACATTTGACTTGTTACTACTAAAGATTCCTCTGCTGGTTTCCAAAGAAAACCTTTTTCAGGGAATCCCCCTGTCTTGTAGCGTTCTCTTCAGTTTTATGTCGTTTTGTTAATCTTTTCTTCCTTGCCTGAGGGTTTTACATCATAAAATGAAATTGCAGGATTTGGTTTTTTTTGTTGTTTTTGTTTTACTGTTTTAAATGGTGAGGTTTTGAGATTTGACCAAAGAAATCAATATGACTTATTAAAATGGTGCAAAGATCCAGTGTCTTTGTGCCCATTCACAGTATTTTCTGTGGGCGTTGTTAGATTGGTAGGAGGACTGTAAGTAGCTGGTGTTGACCTGAAAATGTTTCCCAGTAAGCATATGGTCTTCATTACTTCTGTTTTTAAAATACTGTGATAAAATAAAACACTTTGTCAGTAGCTAACAAAGAAAAAGAAAACAGTTTTGGGTGTAGAAGACACAAACTATTGAAAAATAGCCTGTATTCTGTCATTTTTAGAAACCCAAGTGGTGGCAGTATCTGGCAGTTTTCCATGTACTTGAACATTAAAAGCATTCTGTATCTCAGTGTTTATGTCAGAGTTGGATGAAACCCACTGATCTGCAAGTTGTCTTGTAGAGAAAACTTTGTCATTGCAAGTTGTAGATGTTACTGCAAAGTAAGGGTGTAATGAGAATAAGTTTGTGGAGAACAGCCTTCCCATAAGTAAAAATTCTTGTAAAGAGGAGAATAATCTGTTTGATACATGGGACAAGAAGCAATTGTTAAAATTTCAGCAAAAAAGATTCCAATTAAACATTAAGAAAAGATTCTAATAGATAGGATGACTTTCTTGTCCAGGATTAGAGTCCTTGTGGCTTTTGCAAAGTCAGGATATGGGTACCTAGTGCAGTTGTGATCCTGTCTTGCAGTGAACCCTGACCACCTTTCAAGCGGATAATGGGAGGCCAAAGTTTTGTAACATCTTACAAGAGAGTACCTCTTTCAAAATAATTTATGGAACTATGACAACAAGATGCTTACTCATACAAAACTTTATTCTCTGTACAATAAGAAGGGGTATCATATATCATGTACCTGCGCAGGGTATATAATATATGATTGATTGGCAGTTTCTTTTGTTTCTGTCAAATTAAAGTTGTGGTCTTAAGATATATGTGAGTAAATTTGGTAATGAATACTAACTTTTAACATTCAGACTGAAAAAATGAAATATAGTAAAGTACATGGTCTGAAAGTAAAGATACCATCTCCTCTGCTGTAAATTTCTCTAATTCTATTAACTTTATTGGAGTTCTGAAAACCTTCAAAGTGATGTCCCAAGATGCTTGAGTACTCTGTCCAATTAAAAGTTTGTTCAGTTGTTCAGACTGAGCAACTGATATATTGTTTTATTTTATATTGTATTTGTTTATTTAGACAGTGTTTCTCATCAATGAGATATGATTCAGAATTTCATTAGAGGCAATTGTGTTAGGAATATCTTTATGGGGGGAACCACAAGTATATGAAATATCAGTTTTGTCCACCGAAGATTTTTTTTTTTGTGAAGGCGAAGATTCTTTTCACATATGACCCTTCCTAAAGAGCCAATTGGCAAAATCTGTTAGTAGAAAAATATTCAAGTTAGGCAATACACTGAATTAATCAGTTATTATATTCAGCTGTTTCAAGTAACCAGATGCATTTACATTTTACCACTTCATGTACTGAATTCCTGTAACAGATTCCCTGATTATACAATGCATAGCTAAATATAGTGGTTGCTGATCATTTAATGTAAAGAATATTCAAGATCATTTTAATATGTATTTCCAAGAAAAGGTTCTTTCAGCTTTTCTGTATGTTCACTTAGTTTCTAATGTAGTGGTGAGTTACTGCAACTTTTCACTTCCATCTGATCTGCAAGAACAGTTCATTTAAACTTCAGGCTGGGATTTACACCTTCATTAGGTTGCACAGAGAATTAATGTTATATCAGGACTGCAAATGAAATTCATGTTATAGTTCATAATTTCAGAAATAGGAGGTAGATGCGTGCTCATTCTTTCGTCTGAGTGAGGGTTGAGCTGTTTACATATTTTGTGTGTATAAACCAAAGAGAACTGTAATCAGGCTCAGCAAATGTCAGTAACATTATTGGATTGAAAGGACAGCCTGCAATTTTTAAGGTATTGTATTCCATGTAACTTACTTAATCCTCTTTGGGAATTAAAGTGTGCAGATTTATTTTGGATTTTTTTGAAGAAATGTTTGGGAAGTTTAGAAAAAATACCATACTGATTCTGAGTTTCTTTGACACTCTTTTCCAGCTTCAGCTAGTAATCAGTAATGCCCCTTGAGGGACTATGTATTTGATCTTAGAGGGAGAATTCAGGGTCACAGTACACATACTCCTACGTGCGCACGCATATGGATGTGCAACCCCTGGGTACAGTTCAGTGCTTAGTCAGGGTCAGCTCAGCTTCTTCACTGGACATTGCTGCACAGATTTGTCAACAAAACTATATACAGTCACAGCGAATGAAGGTCTGTTCAGGTAATATCCACTTTAGAATGAATGTTTTCTGATTCCGATAAGAAAAAATTGTGTAATTAAGTAGTTAGTTTGAATTTCTGTCATAGGGTCGTAGGATAATCATGTCCTTGTCAGAGACTACTGTGTATCTGTGGCCTCAGAGTTGAGACTTCTCTGAGGTTATCCTGGCACTGTAGAAGATACACCTTGCAAGTACTCCTTAGTTTTATGCATTTTTTCACTATAGAAATAGTAAGGTTGTTAGTGTCTGCTGAGCTGAAGTCTGGTGTCTTTCTGTTGACTCCTGGCTGATTCTCAGTATTAGCCAGGTGTTTCTCACAAACACTTGCTCCCTTACCTTGGTAGTAATAGCATGGCAGAGGTGGGTGGGTGGAGGAGTTTTAACGAAGTAAGTAAGGGCACAGAGGTTAGTACGGGAATAGTACAGCTAGGAATATTTGTATAAACTCGAAACAACAGTGGGGAATTTGAGTGTCTTTCAGCCTGCTTACAAGGCAGGGAAAAAAGTTTGAGTGTTTAATCTGAGTGTCATCTGAAAACTTAAGCTTTTAATTAAAATTTGTTTTCACAAAACGGTCACCATGTCACATATGATTTCTGAGATCATGTATAAGAGTGCCTCCACTTTTAGACTGGGAAGCTGCTGCTGCCTTGAAACTCAGACAGTGGCAAGTTAAAATTTAGCTGACTTAGCAAAAGAGAATGATAGTAGCAGCTCTTAAGTAATTACAGTTTAGGTTATGGAGGGAAGAACTGCTTTCTTGTCACTTGTATTTGGCATGTTGAAAAGCTATAAAATGTGGCTCAGAAGTTTGCAGGCCTGATTAAAAGCCTGTTGAAAGCTAGGCTTGCGTTGTTTGAAATGGTCTGTGGCGGTGTCCCAGAAGTGTGGTTGGTGTTTTCAGAGGAGTCATGTGAGGCTGGGTACCCAGATCACATTAAAATTGAATGGAATTGGGCAACTGGCAGAGGCTGTTGTCTGTCCCCTTCTGGTCTTTCAGTAGCTAGATCCTCGCAGAAAGTTTTGCATTCGATTAATAATTGTATTTTATCTTTGCCTTCTGATTTAGAACACCTGATTTTGTTTAAAATACAGGGTTAGAACATCTAAACAGCAATAAAGTAAGTGATATAATGTATGCATTCACAGTCATCAGTTGGAAAATGAAATGTATTTATCAGATTGTTGGTCAGATTATACGCCTGGTGACTGGAGGTTGCTTTTTTTTTTTTTAAATCCTTTCATCTCTCTTGATAGTTTGCTCTGACTTCACCTTTTTCGTATCGGTTCTGATCTCCTGTAAGCTTGCCTGCCCAGGAAGTTGTACTTCCTTTCCTGCTGACCAACACATGGCAAGCATTTTCCAAAAGTCGTTACTCGTTTTGCTAACGTATTTGGCAGCTCTGACATTGCAAAGTTTCATATAATATGTCTGTTAGATTTTGGCTTTTCTCATCACAGAGAATTGCTTGTGTTCTTCTGCTTGTTTCATTAATCTTTATTAAGTAAAGATGTAAGCTGTCTTTAATTGAATATTTTCTTTTGGCAATAGAATGAATCAAAAGGTTTTTCTCATTAATTTGTTATTCAGCAAGGATAGCCATCTATCTGGGTTGAATTTGTGACAATGTTCAGTCCCTATTTGTACAAATGCCTATGTCAAACATTTTTCTGTTTTTTGCTTAGAATATCCTATGCAGGCTGACTTTATAATGCCATTTGTCATGTGGGAATTGAGCTACAGGGAATTGGTCTGTGTTGACAGTCTGTCTCCGTGTTGGTTTTTCCTTTCCTTTTAGTACAAGATGTTTTATATTAGGTCTTATAAAGTTTTATCATGCAATCAAATCATGAAGAAGTGCAGAAATGATGGCTTCTGGTTTTCTCTAGCATGCAATACAAACACTTTGAACAAAGGTCGCAATAAGAAATACTGACCTTTCTTTTCTTGGCACAGAAAATCATATTTAGACTTTCCTGTAGCAGTTAATTACAGGGCCATCATTAGCTTGAAAGCAAATTGTATTGAAGAAATGAGAGTAGCAGTTTGAAGTGTTGCATGAGTTCTTTTGTCTCCCTCCCAGTTCCTGTGCTTTTAGGAATTTTTGAAGATGTACTTGTTTCTCTGTTTTGTGAAAGATGCAAACTGTATTTGTGACCTACTGTGCTAGGGAAAGTGTTAAATTGCATCAAATACAAATCAAATGCACAACAACCTGAGAAATGAAGAAGCATTTTTATTAACCTTTATAAAAATCCTAAATGAATCTAAGGTAACCTACATAAATATATTGTTTTTGGAGTGGTTGTCCTTTAAGTGATGATACTGCAACACAGTGGTGTCTGTTAATCCCAGATGCTTTCATGCAGCTCCTAGCTGAAATGAATTGTTTTTATACACGTTAGGAATCCTGTCATCGTATCATCAGTGACTCCTAAGCAAGCAAACAGGGTGTACAAATGTGTGTTCAGTACATGTCTTGGAATAGCATAGGATCTACAGACACATGGAACTTTGTTTGAGACATAGTTGTTTATTTGGTTTGCCTGCTTTCTTAAAACTTAGGAAGAATGTCTGCTATAAATGTAGCTAAAAATCCCACTGTCATCTGGCAAAAATGAAATAAAGCTATGCTGTAGCTGACATGGTATTATAAAGCTAAACCTGGAAAGACACATTAGTCTGTTTTTCTAACAGAATTCTTTTTGGAAACAGTTTCTGCTAGCATTTTTAAGTTTAGTGTGACATTTTTGAGCATCTGGCATTTGGCAGCTTCACTCATAACACTTTTGTGCAGTCTAACAGCTTTTACTGTTATTACATTTTTCCTAATCTTCAGCCTGACCTTTCTCACTTCATAATATTTATTTCTGTCTCTCAGAACAGAATCATTTTGGGTGGATTCCAAAGCAAAGTATGTCTCTCTTATGTGATAAATATATTGACCATTTTAAAGTGGGTAAACTAGCGGTAGTTTGTTATGACATGTTATTTTTTCCCAAACTTTTGTCTCATATGATGCCTGCAAATATCATTTTTCCTGTGGTATGTTCCAAAGCTTGAGTACTATCACATGGCACTGGTACACTAAGGACAGAAATAATTACCTTCATTGTGTCAGAGGTGACTTCTGTGTTTTGGATTAACTGGTTCCCTTTCATCAGAGCAGGAATGTCACACAAACCCTAGAGAAGTAGGTAAGATTTATTTCCCATTGAAGAGTGGCTTTATTTTACTAGGTCTCTCTGATCCAGCTGGAAAAATCTGGGGGGAAAAAAATGCTTTCAGTCCTTCCCTGTGTCAGGAATTGTGATATATTAATAATGGTGTAATTTAATCAGGTAATAGCAGCAGTCTCACTCCTAGTTTTCATTGGAATGGGTATATATAGCCAATATTTATGGGAAAGCTATTTGTTTCAATTCAATTTACCACATGAGTCTTCAATCAGTAGCAATTAGTGTCTTGCATAAAGTTACTTCTTCTGTGATGCCCCCAGCTGGTGATGAGGATCTTAGTGCTATTATAATTTACTGTTTATCTTGACATGGTTATCTTTAAGTTTTGCTAGATAAATATTTTTTTAGGCATCTCGACTCTTCTGTTGTTGCTCTGTATTTGGCCGTTAAAGAACTGGAGATGTTTTTAAAACAGCTGTGAGCTGCATTATTCCATATTAGCTGCCTTATTTTATGAAACTTTAATTGTCATATTCCCTGAAATACGAAAAAAATAGATACAGGAACATGGCTATTCCTTTTCATGTCACATTAAACATGTCTCATTTTGAATGTTCATGCAATGCATGTTATGCTGCAGGCTAACAATGAGAGATGGTGGACATCTTAGTTAAGAATATTGTTTCAAAATTCTCAGCTGTAAATTTGTCTTTAACCACTTGGAAAATTCTGAAAAACAAGGGATGCTAAACACAGCCCGTCAGGTCACTTGCTCCATTCGTGTCTGAGGCAAGGATACAGGACTGCTGGTGGAAGTTGCTACAGGATTGCTGGTGGAAAGCTGTGCCATTCACTTTGTAAATGCTGGCTGTAAAGGCCAATGATTCTCTTACGCTGATAGAAGGTAGCCAGTGCAACTTGTTCTTTCATGCTTGTCTCATACCCAGTTCATTCTTCTTGCTCACAAAAAAGTAAAGACTATAAAGGTACACTTTCTTACGCAGAAGATAGACTTGGCTGCACGGTCGGGACAGGAACGGGAACTTTTAGGTGACTATGCTGAATAAGCAAATAGTCATTTAGTGGGCAGCTAGCGTTTAGGTTTCTGGTGGTTTCAAATGCTTGCTGTGCAGATTAAGTAATACTTTGACAATGACAGTTTTTAGGAGGCACGTGGAGATATGACTGGGGATTATTTTGTCTTGTAACCAGTTTGATTGTGAGACTGATACACATTTTGCAGTACAGCGAGACATCTACTGCAAGATTTTTGAGATCTAGGTACATGAGGATGTGGCAGGTATCAGAATAAATTGTGCCTTCCTAGTGCAAGGTGTAGGGTTAGGGTTTTGGGAGTCGAATAGGGATTTAGGGAGGGTGCAACTTCTGTTGTTTAAAGATTCCACTTTACACGAATCTGAAGCTTTTTGTGAGATTAGACATCTGTGCAGCACCCTCTCCAACTGAAATGATTTAGAAAACTCTCAGTTTGATTAGATTAAATTTTAAATTCTTTTGTCTCTCCTCTGAAACATCTTCCCCCAAATAAAAATATGTTCACTGGACTTAAGGGACTGAAATAAAGGCGCTACAGGTAGAAAGGCGCGATTTAAAAAGTGACTGTAGCCTGGAGGTAAACCCCACTAGAGGGCAGCTCAGAGCAAGAGTGGAGCGAGCTGCCTT
>Ga0181612_162036_pt1 | contig 10227 bp, 7 predicted proteins | sample HoacroProtozoa21_FD_119630 | JGI IMG/M metagenome (GOLD analysis project Ga0181612, IMG submission 119630) | Hoatzin crop microbial communities from Cojedes, Venezuel. Combined Assembly of Gp0051906, Gp0051904, Gp0051908 | reverse complement strand
GTCAAAGCCCGTCGCCCTCCCTGCGCTGCCAGAATGGTTCGCTGGTTTTGGAGTCCAAGGTAATCAGCCTCATCTGCTTAGCTTGTCGTAATCATACATACTGGAAACGCCACCACTTTTGGCCGTGTATTTTTCTTCGTTAAATAGAACTGTTTTCCTATACCACCTGTTATCTTACAGTGCTGTATATAAAATTTATGTGTATATATATATTTAAAAAAAAATAGCACGGTGCCAAGTTGAATTACAACCTCAGAGGGCTCAGATGAAACCACAGAGAGTAGTTATTTTCTTCATTGAGCTGCTTATGCTACTAGATTAGAAACATTTTTTCCTCGTGCTTCGCCAGTTTTATGATTAATATAAAACAAGACAGATTCATATTAGGTATTTTCACATTTCCAGAGGTTACTGATAAAAATGTCAGCATCACTACTAATCCCCAATTAATATTTTTCCCCCAGCTGATACATGCAATGCCTGCTTTTATTTTATTTCAGTCACTGTATTTGGACTTCACATTTTGCAATGTGTTCCTTTTCATCAAGTTAATCTGTGCTGGTTTCATGTTTCTAATACAGCAAATTGGACTTAGCACAATCCTCCTTGGATCATATCAAGTCCAATCCTTTCATCGTGATACTGTAGAGGGTTATGTGTACATTAGTTAGATTTAACAAATAGTCACAGAAGATTAAACCAACGGATGTCAGTATTGCTCTATCTAAAAAGTGTCAAAAGGACGTTCTCTGGTTGTAAAAAAGCCTTCCTGGAAAAAAAAAAAAAGCCAAATTCTCTTAAAATAGGAGCTGAAAAAATGTTGTATTTGGGAGTGAGGAAGAAAGTAACAATGAAAACTATTTCATTATTAAAAAATCTAACACAGGAGTCACCGGCTGTTGTTGGGTTGGATTGCTCAGTGGTAACTATTTTGCTTGTTTTCAGCTGATAACTATCAGTCGTAAAGACAACAAAAAAAGAAAGACAAGTTCGTGATCGTGCCTAGTATCACTTCCTGATGTAACCAACTGCTGTCATTTCCCCAGATCTGTAACCGTCAGCAGGGAGAAATGACCCACGACCTAAGCACAACCTTTGGGCCGATGAGCAAGTCAGCATTTAAGTAACATGCGATATTAACACCCAAACGCATCATCTGGAGATAGAAAGAAGCAAAGAAGCAAAATACCAGGGAGTGGGGTGGGGGGAACCTCTGTTTATTACCATATATGAAAAGATTTGTTTTTGAAAAATTTATCTACTATGATAGATTATTAATCTTTCAAGGAGAGACAATGGAGTTCATTGGCTTTGTCTGTACTTGGGCACATAAACACACCGTGCAATGCATAAAACATCCGTAAAAAAAAATTCCATTGCCTTCCTTCTCCCTTTCCCATTGTTGTATCAATATAAAAATTAGAATTGCCGTATGTCCATCTGCTGCTGGTTTCCAAAGACCTTCATTCTCAGTCTTTTCACAGGAAAGAAGGTGACTGCAGAATCTAACTCCAGCTTCTTAATCTCTGCCACCAATTGATGTTACACTATGCAAAGATACGTTCACATTTCCCAGTGATCCATGTGGAACTGACAATACTGAGACATCTGCTCTGTCTTCCAAGTTTACCCATTTATTTGTGCAAAAGATTCTTTTATTTTGGGCAAATCCTCTCACATTCGTCTGAAGGTAAAGTTCATAGAACTTTCTTTTCTGGCTGTACAAACTGCACTACTGCCTGCTAAAATATTAGAACTAGTCTTGGACCTTACAGTAGAAAGTTAAATATTGTCTTAGAGTAAAAGCTGCACTTTCAATTTGGTAATACAGACAAATTAAACTATAATGAAAGGAGACACAAAAACATGGCAATGTATATACATGGCTGGGAAGTAGCTCTTTAAAGGTGGACTGCTTTTTTAATGATGAACAAAATACTGAGTGCAGAAAATTTAGTTAAAAGGTTCAGTTCCTTTTAACATTTTGTATTCTGTTATTAAAGTTGCAACCATGAAGTGGGAAATAAACAAAAATTTGTATATATATAAAAAAGTTTATGCACACACGTACACACACAGAGCGCTACAGCAAATTCTGAAGTCAAAGAAAACAAATGATCTAGTGGAATTATTCAGGAGCAAGAACTTCAGTCACTGAATGTGTGCTTACTTGCTTTTCCACAGAGTATTTTGGTACATTTCTGCTATGGTTTTATTCAGCTACAATGAACCATTCTCATCCCAGAGATATATTAGTTTATTCAGGCATATTTACTGCAAGTCACACTTGCACATTTAAATTGGACTAACTTTGGGAGTTAAAGTTTAACTCTAGAAAAGCCATATTTTGTCACTAACTCCTGTTTCTGTTGGTATGGTCGTCTATTTAAAAGCCAGTATTTATTTATACTGACAACATATGGATATCTAAGGCACAACAGTTATTCAACCATGTACTTATCCATACACATGACAGTAACTTTAAAACAAGGTGGCATCATAACCTATTTTTAACACTGTCTAATACTTCCCATTAGAAGACTCCTTATATAGATGTTTATAAATTTACCAAAGAAATTATTTAGGATTAAATTTTCTACTCTGATGGTCTGCCTCGGGCAGAAATCATTTAAAAACATTTCAGCCAAAATGATAGTGAGATTTCAGAGAATGAGGAAAAATTAAACAGCTGGAATTTTCTCATAGGAGTAAAACAACCTTCATGCTTTGAAGGCAGAATGGGAAACTCCACAGGGTACATCCGGCCTTTGAGTCAGAGAAGCTAACCAATGGGGACAGATCAGGTCAAGGAGCATTAAAATAAAGGAAGAGTGGTAGGAGCAGAAGGAACAGAGGCTGGAGGAAGCATTCTTCTTGGCCAGCAAAGAAGCAAGAAGGAAGAAACAATGGTAGAATAGGGGTAAAGACATAAATTCACAGAGACTGGACAAGAAAACCTGGGATGGGAAAAGAAAAAAGAAAAAGAAAAAAATTTAAAAAAGGGGACCACATATGATAAAAAGTCAGAAAGAGAGGTACAGACCTTACCAGGGACCATGGGGTTGATTTTTGCCATTTCTGTCTTCAAGGTAGGCAGCTTTATCCTCTGAAATGACAGGTCTGGTATGATACCTAATCAGACTACAACGGAGATGCTTTCCTTGCTTTTAATTTCTGGTTACAAACTTGGCAGTGATCCCAGAAGCCAACAGTTGTAGGAAGATGATGAGGTGTAAGAAGAATGAGAAAGAAAAAATCGGGAATTAGACTCCATTTTCCTAAGTATCACTATCAGCAAATGTCTGCCAAACCTACTGGAATTCTCTCCACTCAGTGCTGGCTTATATGGAGTAAGAGAGCACATTAGCTGCTTCATGAGCTCATGAAGTAGTAATCAATATGGCGTTTTTAAAGACTACAACCCTAGCAACAAGCTTTATGGAACCTGATGATTCCATATCTCCTTGTTTTTATTCCATGTTTGACATATTTTTAACCCTGGAAAGTTGTACACAGAAACCTAGCATTACAATCCAAGTATCCCAAAATTCACAAAGGCCAGAACTGTTTACCTGTGTAATAACACATACTAAAAAAAAAAATAATATATTTCATATACGGAAAGAAGCCAATTTATTACACATGTGTTCTAATTACTTTCTATCTCACTTCATACGCTCCCAAGAGTACCTTTCCTCATTGCACAAGATGGACTGGTCTATGGGTAAGTCACAACATGGGAACAGTTGTCTAGAAAAGATTGTCTTTTATGGTGTAGAAGCCAGAAATTGATAAAGAATGAAGCTGAATGGAGGAGAAAATAGAAGTTCTCACAATTAAAACATTCTCCTTTGAACTAGACCATATCTAATCCTCGGCCACCTATGCCTGGATGATGTCACTTGAACCAGATTTCTTTCATGGCTGTTTTCCTATTATGTCCTATTATTTCTAAGTTTCTGACTTAAGAGCTGGCTTTGATGTAAAGAGGTGCTAAACACTCACAGTTTCAGTACACATTGTGCTATAATAATAATAAAAAAAAAAATTAAAATTAAGTCTGGTGCTCTGTCTTGACACTAAGTCAGCTTGTACTTCTGATCATGGTGCCTCTCTATGCCTCAAATTCTATTTTGTGGAAAAGAGTAAACATTATGGCCCCATGTCAGACACTTACTGAGAGGATAAGGTAATGTTTGAAAAACATTCACCTATTATAATGTTAAGCACTACAGAAGTCCCCAAGAAAGATATACAAATGCAGGATTTGAAAAGTGTGCCTCAAACAAAGCCATAAACTACACTGAATAATGACTTTAAAGCAGAATTGTTCCTAATCAAGAAAATATGTGCTTTCAATAAAATAATCTAGCAAAATACTATGATTCTCAGGCACCACAACACGTTAGCTGGAGGATAAGCAAATAATTTTAGCGTTCCATAAGTACTGCAAGCTTGCATCGGAAGTCTTAGTAGTGTTCTTTTACAACGACTGCATGCACATCAGTATTTAAAATTTTTATTATTTATTCATTAAGTGACTGTGAATGTACTAGATACTTGGGTACGAAGTCTAGTTGGAGGCCACTAGCTAGTGGTATATCCCAGGGATAAATATTGGGTACAGTTCTGTTTAACACCTTCATTCATATTCTGGATGATGGAGCAGAGTGTAACCTCAGCAAGTGTGCAGATGGTACAAAACTGGGAGGTGTGGCTGATATGTCAGAGAATCATAGTGCCACCGGTAGAAACTCAACAGGCTGGAGAAATGGGCTGACAGCAACCTCATGAAGTTGAACAATGTGAAATGCAAAGCCTTGCATCTAGGTAGGAACAGCTCCAGGCGCCAGTATATGCTGGTGGCTGAGCAGCTGGACACCAGGCTGATCATGAACCAGCAACGTGCCCTTGCTGCAAAGAAGGCTAATGGCTGCATTAAGGACTGGAGCACCTCGCATATAAGGAAAGGCTGTGACAGCCGGAACTCTTTACCCTAGAGAAGAGAAGGCTTAAGGGGGATCTTGTCAATGTATATAAATGTCTGAAGGGAGGGTGCACAGAGGACAGAGCCAGGCTCTTTTCAGTGGTGCCCAGTAACAGGACAAGAGGCAATGGGCACAAACTGAAACTCAGGAGGTTCCCTCTGAAAATCAGGAAATGCTTTTATCCTTGGAGGGTGACTGAGAACTAGCACTGGTTGCACAGAGATGTTGTGGAGTGTGCATCCTTAAGAGATGTTCGAAAGCTGTCTAGACATGGTCTGGGCAACTGCACCGCTAACTCTCTCAGATGCTTAATACCTTTCTTCATGGTGGTCCATTTGCCTGAGCAGCATACAGTATCACTCTTAAAGTGATACTTACTCTTCACTGCTGACAGGAGTCACCTCCAGAGGCTTCGAGTTTCGTTCTTTTTTCCAGTTGCCTTATCAAAGCCGCCTGCTCTGGCCAGGGACCTCAACGACATGGCTTCTCTGCCATCTAAGTGCAAACTATCAGTTCCTTTATCTGAGCATCGAATCAAACAGGTGGTAAGTGACTCACCTTCATAGCAGCTAAAATCTTTTTTCATACCTCACAACTCCTCCAGGGTAAAGGAGCAGATGGTTACCTCTGATTCTGATTCTTCCACCTCTGGTGATGGGCCCTCTCCCTGCTCTGATTTTCTTTTGTATTTCTTCCTGGCTGTTGGGGTGACTGATACTGCTGACGCTGAGTTTGCAGTAGTTGCAGTGCCAGTTGTTGCGGTCGGAGTGGCTGCAGAGCCTGTTGTTGGAGGTTGAGTTGCTGCAGTATCTGTCGTCCAAAGTGGAGTAGCTTGACTACCCCGTAGGGTTATAAGATATCAATACATCTCTCCTGGACTCTGCATCTACTACATGAATAGCCCCACTGATCTCACTGGGATATAAAATGAATCCAGGAGTGATCCAAGACATCTTCGTCTTTCATTGTTTGAAATCTTACAATATTAGAGATAGCATCAGTTCAGATTCATCAGTACTTTCCTGAGATGCGAAAAATATGTCTGCTTTCTCTCTTTCCCTCTCTTCCCTTCCTCGGGATTAAATTTAACAATAGTACTGTACTATTACAGATAGCCCTGTTTTGGAGATTATTAAAATATCCCCTTAATGTTTTTTGTTCCTTAATTCTGATATATACCCTCCACCTTAGCTGACCTTTTCCACTTTCTGTGTTGACAGACATTGTCATTCAGTGCTCTGAGGTATATTTGTTCTTGGCCCTTAAGTATACTTCTTCCAAAGATACATTTACTTTGGAACATTCATGAAGAGAAAACGCACACGTAATAAAGGTAGAAAATCTTCACAGCTCTTCCCAATTTACATTAGAGAGATTTAAGATGGAAACAAAGACCATCTTGTTTAACCTGTTTTTAAATGACCTCCAGCAGTAGGTGAAATGAGCTAAGTATTCTTAATGGTGTCCGCAGATGTTTTTAAAAAATGCATTGCTTTTTATGTATAGTTGAAATTGTACATTAGGCTATATAAAAACTAATGCTGATTTAACGATTATTTTGTTAATAACTAGACTACTCTAAGAAAACATATATAAGCTATAATTAAAAAGTTCTTGTTAACAACAGCAACAACAAATTACCTAAAATTACTTCTTAATTAGCTCTTTGTTGTTATTAATGCAGAGAGCATAAGGATTAGTGGTCATGTTTCCTTTAAAAAAACCAAAACTAAACAGACAAACCTCAAAGCTTTCAAATACATAAAAGCTGTTCTGAATTTGGTAAATGAAAGATATGTGTTGTTTTAGCGTATTAAACTTCCTAGGCCATTCCTTGGTGGAATAGAGATGTTGTTCTGGAAACTACTTAATCCTTTATACAATATTTAGTACAGATTTTTATTTTAGTCCAGAATCAGCCAAACAACGTAAAACATAAAAAATATATATGTTAAAAAAACCCAACAAGAAAACCCAAGTTTGAGGAAAATCTTACCAGACATATTTCCATCGTGAGACCATAGGTTAGTGTACAGAGACTGCTCATGGAAGTAGGAATATAGGCTTGTGCCACATCAAACTGAGTAGGACCAAATAACATTTATTCATTTAGTCCAAATTCTTAATGAATGGGAAAGTGAACAGCAGACATAGGTCAGGAATTTTTTTTTGCCTTTAACGTAAGAATTCCCTTCTGCCTATTCACACACAGGAAATATTATGCTGTCAGAAAGTACAGGCACTTCAGTTTCAGTGGCAGTTCTCTACTTTCTGTCTTCACCTGATGTTAAGACTGTATTTATTACATTAAAAATGGAAGAGAACATGCATATTGGCTCATGCAAGAACTCTGTGGTGTATGAAATTCAGTTAGTCTGTAGTTTATTTTATCTCAATGCTTGTGTGTCTTCTGGAGTGGAAGCTGCAACAGTCTAACGAAGCTGAAACTTTCTTGTTCTAGCTTTCCAAACATCAGCTAAAGACCTTGGCTTGAGGAGGGACTTTGGTTATTGGCACATTGACTCAGTGCATCTACGTAAGACTCTCTACTGCTCATATGATGTGTTGTAAAAAAAAACAACTTACCTTTCTCAGCTGAAATCCTGGAAGATTTTGTCAGTGACAGGACCATGTACCTTCTCCAGATTCTGAATCCTCCCTCTAGAATAAACTACAATAATGGGGAAAAGATGTAAGCCTAGTGCTGAAAAAATACCTTTGCTGTGTAATTAGTCTGTGGAAATTAAGAATCTTGCAGATGATATCACTTGGAAGTGACGATTTCAGGGAGCTGGTAAAATAACATTTCTAATCCTGTAACAGACATTGCTTCAACAGGGATGTGTAAAGGAACCCTGAAAATATTATTAATTTTTATTTCTGTCTTACCATTTTAAAATATTGGTAGTAACAAACAAAATTGTTTAATAGCAAAGAACTACTGTAAGCTTTCTCAATACAAATGGTAACAGTGATTTTTATCTTCCCTTTGGAAAATTAATCCAGTTAAAGTCCACTAATATAAATAAAATACACTGCAGGCTGAAGTTTTAAATTTCTGTTTCTTGCTTCTTCTCAGCAAGCAAAAGAATTTTAGAGCACTCCTCATCTTGCATTACTTGTCATGCTTCCATTTTAGTTTGCTCTCCCTTTATCTTTCCCAGTCTCACAAAATTTTCTTTTTGAAATGTGCCTTTTTCCTTTCCACTTGTCTTCTGTTTTAAATAACACACAATAGCCCAGGACTGGCAAACTGACAATATAGATGAGTGAGAAAATCAAATGTGTGACATGTCTCATTAAAACTCAGTGCAAATTCTTGTATCACTGAGGAGAGTTGCTTGAAATGCTACCTTAAGGATAAATTGAAATAAGTGTATCTCTTTGGTGAGTAAAATCTGGCTCAAAGCCATGACAGTGAAATTTGGCAGCTAAGAGAATACTGCACAGGATGTGAGCTAGTCTGAAAATCTTTTAGAATAAGTGCAGCTAATGTTAAACAACTCCATCATTTAATAGTTCAGTTCATGATGCTTAAGATAAATATCTCCATTGTGGGAATTCCGTATTAATTATTCTCCGCTGATTTTAGATCAAATCTGCCTACTGTTGTGATTATATTTAGAGACACTATCATCATTATTCTACAAAGTAGTCAGTGAAGGTGCTAATATTATATTATGTGCTGTAGAAAATTTAGAGTGAAATTATGAATGCTTCCACAGGTGTTTTGGCATCATATGGCTAATATGATTACTTATAAAAGAGCTAATAGGTTACAATTTGCCCTGAAATTTGTCCTCAGAATTAGAAGAAATTCAGGACTTATGTGAATAAAATCTAAAAGGCAGAGTAATTCAGGAGTGCACAGAGGTCTCATTGTACTACGATACTTGGATTAAATTGAAATGTTGACAAATATGTTGCTGAAGAAAGTAGAAATGACATTTTCTAGACTACACAAATAAAAATGACTGTTATACAGTAGGATAGTAAAAATGTGTTTTGTCGGGTAATATTGGAATAGTCTATCATTTGGTAAAGATTACAGAAAACTGCAAACTGTATTGGAGAGATATTAAGATAAAAACCCAGCATGAACTGTATTAATGTCTACAGTAAGAATGCAAACTAAAGGCTGTTTTCTTAATACAGTCATATTCTGGTCTTCAGTTATCTGAATACTAATTAGTAAAAATTCATAGACTTCCGAGTCTGAAATTCAAATAGAAATAGGTGTGACAAACCTTTAAGTCTTTATCTAGCATTGTCATAATAATTTCAAATTCTGGAAGTAGTTTGTATGATAAAATATATCCGACTAACCTAATCTGCTCTCTGTTTTTCACAGTGACATCTGCTGGGTTTTTGATGAAAATAGGATTAACACTTTGTATGCTATTAGAAAAAAGTCCACAACCTTTAGATTCAACTAGGAGATTTCAGACTTGGGTGGAATTCATGGGAGGGGGACGGAGAGGGGAAAGAAAACCCACACTCCTGTAATTGGCAAGTTTGATTTGTATCCTTCAAAGTCAATTAACATAGAATTCCATCGTTGTAATTTGCAAGTCATTTTTAAAGCAGAATTATATTATTCATCTGAAGTCTTATGAAAGATATTTTTCAAATATCTTTTACAGATCTAGAAAGGTACTGAACTGAATTTGATTGTGGCACCTTTTCAATAACTCTTTCTAGTATTTGGTAAAAATGTTTAGGTCATAGTAACGCTTAGATCGTAGTGATATAGGGCAGAAATGCTTAGGTTGTAGTGACATTGTTTAATTTAGGCCTGACTACTTTGTATAAACAATGCATGCCTTACTAACAATTATGCCCCTGAAGGGGAGCTAACAGGCTGATAAAAGGGGAACATCCAGCCCAGAAGGCACCGAAAGCTGGATGACTGCTTACAAAGCATGAAGTTAACAAAAATCTAGGGTAACTAGGAAAAAGGTAAAGACAGCAGGGGGAGATGGCAACAACCGACTCAATTCAGAACCAGAAAGACTGCAGCCCCCCAGCATGTGAGCATGCATAGTTAAGTAAGGAAGGAGTATACCTTTAAGATGTGTGTAACACGATGAACCAATCAGAATGTAACGAGTAATTTCTTTGGTTTTGTAAGAGTATATTGTCCTTGTCACTCTGCTAAGCGATGTGCTAGCTTTGTGAAATTATCACCTAGCACCCATATCTGCACAAATATGTAATAAAGACAATACCTCTGCTCTGT
>Ga0181612_151430_pt1 | contig 10227 bp, 12 predicted proteins | sample HoacroProtozoa21_FD_119630 | JGI IMG/M metagenome (GOLD analysis project Ga0181612, IMG submission 119630) | Hoatzin crop microbial communities from Cojedes, Venezuel. Combined Assembly of Gp0051906, Gp0051904, Gp0051908 | reverse complement strand
CTTTTTTATTTGTGTGGCTGAGACATAATTTGTAGCGTGAAGCAGCAGAGAAAGACAGGGTAAATGCAGGGATTAATTATTGTAGTGGGCAAAATCATAGAAAAGCAAAGGAAGTTACAGTAGGTAAGATGGACTCATTTACAGTAGAAACTACACCTTTACCACTGTGGACTGAGAAGAAGAAATTGATTTTTCAAAGTTTAGCCGAAAAATTGTGAGATTTGCGGAGATCCTGGAAGTTCAAGTTTTGCCAAATGTGTTAAAACAAATCATGATTGCACAGACTGACCTCAACAATGAAACCACATACAAGAACTCTTATTCCTTCTTCTGCAGATGACGAAACCCTATGCCCTACAAGACCAAATGAGCTGGAAACTCGAGTGGTTTGTCCCACTGACAGCTTTTCAGACATTTTCCGTGATGTTGCCATGGTACGTCCAGCAGCTTCAGAAATCTATAACTTCCTGAAGGGTCTCCAGATGAACAACAACTACCTAGAGAGCAAGTTTTCCAAATGGAAAGGTATGGTAATAGCACCCTGCTATTAGTTATATTTTAAATCTTCCTTGTGAAAAAGAAACAATGCTAAGAGATTATCAAGCCGACTGCCTTTTTGTTCTGTTCCCATCCTCTGCTAGTATTTGAAACTGTTTGTTACCAAATGCTGAAACTAGCTAGCGGAAGAGGCTTCAGAAGTAAGTTCTTAGAAAATTGATGAAGACTGGCAACTGACAGATGAGAAAGACCCTGATTAGTCAACCAGCACATGTCTGCTGATGCGACAGCCAGCCAGCCTGCATGCTTGTGGCATGGCAATGGTGTCATCCCGTGCTGTCTCTTGCCTAGCCAGTACTCAAGGGATGTGGGCGGAGCCCCATTTCATGTAATCTTTTTTACTTGTTAGTAAGATATGACCTTTGTAACCCTATTACCCAGTTTGGGAATTTGTGTTCAGTCTGGTACCAGAACTTTCATGTACCTTAATAGCTGTGTGCCTGTTCTTGTGGTGTGCAAGGCACCAAGTATCTTCAGTCTTTAGTGTGTTGAGACAGTGAGGTGTCATTTTAATTTTTTCCATGTTAAAAAAAACCCCAAGACTCATGACCTGATCGAAGTCACACACAAAATCAAAAGATGGAATCAAGCTTATTCTCCTGAGCCCCAACTTAATCCCTTTTAATTAGAGGAAAAAAAGGAAAAAGGAAAAGACAACGAAACTGCAGAGTAAATAGTGAAAAGAGGAAGCCAGATGAGGAACTGAGAAATTACTGAGCTGCAACTATCAGCTATATAGGTAGGCCTAAGAACCAAGAAAATCCGAATTCTCTCTCTGATAACAGTCGACTTCTCTCAGCACAGCTCTTGCATTGAGCACAACCCCTGAAAAAAAAATGCTTCTTTTCTAGACTGTGAGCTTGACTCTCAGCCCAACCATCTGACAGGAGCAACAGACTACCTCATCCTGATTGACACCGCATTTGCCTTTGCTACGAGTTACCCGCCCCTTATGAGACCGGAAAGGAAAGTGGATGTCATTTTGCATTTCAACTACAGTTCAGGTTCCCAGCAAGTGGTGAGCATTGTACACTCTTCTTCACTGATTTCTCTGTTTCATCACTGAGTTCCCAGAATAGCTGATACTCTACTCACAGAAACTTTTTTTCCCCAGTATCTGGGAAGTGTAAATAAGCTAACAATTTACCAGGGTCACACACCTTTACTGAACAGTACAAGTGTTATAAGGAAGTAAGCATTTAGTAAACTGCATCTGCACATTTTTATGTGTAAATATGTTTTAGTGGATTTGAAGGCAGTCGTATGTAGAATGAAAGACACTAAATGCATTTAAAAATTGTCTAAGACTTCTTAATGCAATCATACATATTCTTATGCATGGGAAAAGGTACACTCAGGACAATACAGCTGTAACAATAGAAGGGATTGATGCAGAAGACCAGATACACAAATAAATGCAAGAACAGTTTGTATTTAGGAACTTTAATTTCCTTAGGAATAAGAAGTTGTTTAAAGGCAGCATTTTTAATATCCAAATGTGGGATGTAGGCTTTCAAAGACAGGCATGTGGACCCACATCCTTCCCACTTCACTCTGGCCTTCCAGGTCTTGGTTCCATATATAGTCTACACCTAAGCTGAGTATGCGCCATAATCTGTCAGAACTTGGCCCTTAGCCTGCAAACATTCCCAGTGAAATTGGGGTTTTGGTCAAATTCACAGTGCTTACCATATGTTCTGATGTTTTCTTTTGTTTTGTTTTGTTTTCCTATTGTGGCAACCAGACCCTGAAAGAAGCCTCTAAATACTTTGCGAAACAGGGAATTCCTTTCCCTACAAAGGTGCCAGATGATCAGGAAATCCCACATCTGAAGGAATGCTACATTGTTGGTGACAAGGAGAGCCCAGAAACACCTATTGTGGTATTTTTCCCTCTAGTAGATGACACCTTCAGGGAATACAAAGCACCTGGTAAGTTAACAGCTATCCATCACATTAACAGTGACAGCGGCTGCCTTCTTTCTCTTTTTTACTGTGCAGTATCTGTTCTTCAGATTATACTGTAAACACAGACTCAGACTCTCCTTACTTAGATCCGAAACATACCAAGAAGCTTAAAACAAGTAATTTTTCCTGGCCAGTAGAGCAGCAGCTGCAATCAGCCTTTGGCACATATGCCACTCTTCAGATTTTTATTTTTTTTTTGGCTTTTCATAGATAGATTGTAGAGTTTACTGATGAGAAGTCTATTCTCCTTATCAGTAGTAGCAGAAATTAGTAGGGTTATTTCCTCTCATACTTGTCATCCTTTCCTGTTAGAGAATGCTCAGGGGAATCTAAGGATTTCATTGTTTAAAATAACTTCCAGGCTTACAGTTAGGCAGATAGCCTTGAAAACAAAAGTGTGAACTAGCAAAGTGATGAAAATACAGCACTGAGCCATCCTGACAGTTTCTGCTCACTTCAGTGAGTCCTGCTTTGAAACGTAAAGAGTTTCAATAGCAACATTGCCAGTCACTTCAAAATAGATGAATTCTAAGTCTTGGTACTGTTTTGCACAATGCCATACTACCTCTGTTGGTGCCAAAAGTCTCAATTACTCCTTCTCCAGATGATAAAATTCCTAACTAATGCTGTGAGAACAGTTATTTTTCAATCACTTCAAAGCACCACAGTATACTGAAAACCAAAAGTTCTAGGCTGGTATATGGTACACTTAATGACCAAACAAATGCAGAAACTATTGTCCCAATTGTATTAATTCTTTTCCTTTTTTTTTTTGAAGCAATCATAAAAAATCATATGGTACTTTTGCTTTGTAGATATTCTGAATTGAGTTCATTGCACATTTGAGTTATGCGACTGGGGTTTTGAACAGGATTCCAATAGTGTCAGGGTACTCACACAGGTACACACACCATTCTACCCAACTCTTAACACTGATTAGGTAACTGAAGGGCTGGTTTCTGCAGATGCCCTTTGTAGAAAGAATTAGAGCAAGGACAAGGACGAAGAACTAGAACAGGAACTGAGAATTAGCTTCTGTACTGCTCTGTGAGGGAGTTTGCCTCCCCTCTCCCCCTCAGTAATTTCCAGAACCCAGGGATGCTGTGGTTAACTCAGCTATCTAATATCAGGTGTACATCAGACGATGTGCAGATGGTACATGTCAACATAAATTATGAGAGAATCTAAACAGGTGTGTTACTAGGTATGTAGAAGACATATATGAAGATCTTCATGATGTCTGCATATTACATACACTTGCGGTAAACTTGTGCTGCCAAACCAGTTCAGCTGGTCACTGCAAGCTGAGACTGAACAGAAGGCGAGAGGTCCTTGTCAGGCCTCCGCAGGTGAAGTCTCAGCTGAGCTGACATGGAAGTGCTTGGCCCATGCAGTTTCTTGGGAGGGTTGCCACCTTGCAGCTGAGACCCGATCTCCACAGCAGCAAGACTGATGATCCAGAAAGTCCTGGGAGGCTAGGAATGGATGTCTGCCTTTTGGTAGTGACAGGCAGAGATCAGCTTAATTTATAGTGTTACAGAACCACGTAACACCTAGCCCAAATCTAGATTGTACAGCATGTGAAGTATTAGTTCAATCACATGACGGGCAGTTTTTCCATAGCCAGCTCACCCATCAGCTTGTTCAGCCAAGCGAATTCAGAGACAGGGCAGCAAACTAGTAAAACTGACATATTCCAGCTGGGTTAGTTCTGCAGTGGTTAGAATATTCCATGGTCAAGTAGCAAGGAAATTCTCTGTGTGAGGCTTAGACTGCTTCACTTGAGTGGTACCAGTTGCTCGTAACTCTCCCTGCAAAGCCGTTCTAATGTTGTTAGATCAACGTTGTTAGAGAAGATTCCCCAAATGCATGTGGTCCTGTCAGTAAGAGAGATCCTGACGTTTTCCAATGCCTGCTTCCCTGCCTTGGTACAGGTGGGGCAGCTACCTATGGCTGTGGAGGGTGACTGTTCACTGCGGTAACACCCTCTTGCCAATGTGATGGTCTTACTGGAGGCTGATACAAAAATGCTCTTGTCTCTGATGCTCTCTCATCTGCGTTGAGGAGGGATCAAGCATTATATTTACTGTCTGTGTTAACCTGTGTTATCTAACCCTGACAGTACTACCTACCATTTCTGGGTTGTTACTGCTCTCTTTCCCTCATGCCAGCTTTCAAAAAATCGAGGGGTCTGTGGGAATGACAAGAAAGGAAAAAACATGTGTGAGCCCTCATGTCAGGCGTACAGGCTAGCGCACAGCAGTGGATCTCCACATCTTCAGGTCTCTGGGCCAGGGGTAGGATCCTCAGCTGTCCTTTAGTAGTCAAAGGCATATACCGAAGTCCAGGAATCTGCAGAATCTACCCAAATTAATTGACCTCTTCCCTTCTAAGAACTGTTGTTCAACAGGTTTGAAGTTCAGCCTGCCCATGCTGTGTCCCATCGATGCAGAGCAAAAATTAATATGGCCAAGTGAGCTTCTTACACTGAGTGCAGGCAGAGAGTGCTCGCCTTTGCTAAGTTCAGGAAGGGCAAGTCTGCCTACTGTGCACCGAGTATATCACATAAACGCAGCCTCAGCTCAGAGGGTGCATGTTGCATCTACTGAGTTTAGTGTACAGATGTATTTCCACCAACTCAGTATGTGACGGTGTGTCCAAAACAGCAGCTAAATTAAAATCACTCATGGTGTCACTGTCTAGAGCAGACAGCAGGGTCCAAATGGAGATCAGCTGTTCTTTTGAATCACAAGTGACTTATGCAGGTCCTAGAAAAACAAGTGAGATGTGTTTTGCATCTTCTGCATCCATGTATTTGTTGAGATTTGCAATTCCCATGGTAAGCTTTGGGTATTTTTCTCCCTATGGAGGTCCCTATGACTGTTTTCTCTGTGACAGCCTGCAGATAAACTTCTGGATTAGCTTTGTATCTGGTTCCTACTGTCAAATGAATTAAAATAAATAAGTTAATTTAATTTGTCTCAATTCCTAAGATACTATGAATCTAGTATTTCCAGAGGTGACACTTGTGGGATTACCTGCCTAATTATTTTGGCTGGATCTGTGATGCATATGTCCTGGGATGATGAAAGGGACCTGAAATGTTCTTTCAGTATCCCTGCCAAAACTTAGTGATTCAGGGAATATCAGGTTCACTCTCACTGTTGAGGTTACATAAACCCTGTAGTTTTTTATAATAGTAGGTACCTCAAGGAAATTACATTAAATATTTGTGCTATCTTCTTCCAGGATATGTCCAGATAACGGCACTGTGAAGTCTCTCGCTTTAGATAAAAGAACCTAGTTTTTAAGGCCTGTTTTCTGTATTTTTGCTAATTCTTCCCAGTAGGAACCAAGACTTCATGTAGCAGGTTGTGCTAGGACATGTGCTAGGTTGTGCTGGGTGAAAGAAGATTTGTCAGGTTGCTGAGAAAGCAGGTGTGCTTTTGGAAAGCTTGAATCACTGAAATGCATGGATTTCCAGCAGCCTATTTCTGAAAGCATGAAAGCATAGTAATGAGGGAAATAACACGATGTACAGTTGAAGCTGGAAGGCACAGAAAGTGGCAGGGGTTTCAGACCCACTGCCCTGAAAGAAACGATGCTGTCACGAGGTCCTTGCTGTAGTTGTCTGCTTTGGGAAAAGGTGGGGGAAAGAGAGAAAGAGTAATTCCCATTTACTTGCACCCTACCTAGAAGCGTAGGGTGCTGCGATGGCTGGGTGACAGCAGCAAAGTGGGCTGCGAGAGCCCTGAGAGCACCAGGGTGGGACCTGGGGACCACACTGATGGCTCGCCCTGAGGCTGGAGGAGGAGGCAGGGAGTCTAACCCTCCTATGCTCAGGAGAGGAGCTACTCCTTTTGGCATCTCCAAGAGTATCCAGGACAACCCCTACTCTCCTCCCCACCCCCAGCTTCTCCACCTCTCACTGCCAACTACATATCCTAGCAACAAACCACCTGTGAAGGGAAAATTTGGGGTTGTTATCCACTGTGTATGCATGCGTGAGAAACACCCAGACCCTAATCGCCTTTTGCTAATTAACCAAGTGACTTTTTGTCCCTTAGGTGTGAAGCGTAGTCCCTCAGAGATGGCAGAGGGTGATGTTGATGTTGCCAGTACCTATGGTCCATATAACATAAACAATCTGAGTTACTCTGAGGAAGATTTTGACAAACTGGTGAACCTATGTTACTACAATGTCCAGAACAATAAAGATTTGATTCTTCAGGCCTTGCGTACTGCTGTGGAGCGGAAAAAACAGCAAAAGAAAGCGCAACCACTGCAAAAACCACCCAGTGGGGATGGTATGTGTGTGCCTGATAGAGAGGGAACCCAGCATTTGGCCAACTGCCCAGCACCAGGGAATACGAAATAAAATATCTATGAGTCCTGTCCATGAAGAAAAAAAGTAGTTTGATTAGCAAGTGAAGAAAAGCCAAAGAATACTAAGTATAGCTCTTCGTTTGCCATGAAAAATGCTAAAGCCTCTTTGTCAGTGATGGGAATAAACACAAAAAGCAGACCTCTTCCTCAATGAATTAATGTGCTTCCCTTATTGACAGCCTCAGGAGTGTGGCTAGGTGAGCCTGTGCTCCATTGTGCTTGCAGCAGTGACCCTTCAGGCCAAGGCCGAAATGCTTGGACAGGGAAGCGTGAGGAAGTTTACATTGACCGAGTTTGTGCTCTACCTGTGCTATAAAAAGAGAGGATTGTCACTCCAGAAATGCAGCAGAGAACAAAATCCATTGTCCGTAAAACAAAACCAAGAAGCCCTTTCATGAACTAAGGAGTCCTTATGTGAATGTAAATAAATATTAAACTTTATATAATAAAACACTTTTTTTACAATCAGAGTTACAGCAAATCAACATTTTTCACAGCAAATGTGTGTCAAAGCCATTTCTTTTAGGTGGTGCTTCTTCTACTAGCGAGATGATTAAAGACAACATGCTGACTTCTTTCACAGCTTCTGAAAAATTATTGAAGAAATCAAGCCTGCTCCAGACCTAGATGTCAACGGCCCCAGGATCCTGGGACCTCTTGAGTTTAGGATTACATTTAAGACCCATCTCTACAAGCATGAACTCATGCTAATTTATTTTATTAAGATGGATTTAAATTTTATTGATACATAACAAAGGTTTAAAGCTTTAAAGTTTTTGAGAATATTACATCTGAAAAGACACAAGAAACAGGCAAAGCAGATCTAAAATTGTATACCTAATATTACTCACCCAAATGTGATTTTCAACTTGCTGTAGAGTATTGCAACTGAAGTTAACAGAATACCAACCTTCAACTTTCTGACCTTTGGTCATCACATTGACGTGGCTCCTTTCAAGTAAGCAGTCTGGTTTTTTGACAGATAGAATCCCAGGTCTCCATTTATTCTTTTTCTAAATTAACTTTTATTCAATGCTACTGATTTATTTATTAGACACCTTGTATCTACAAGCCCATGTTTCCTACAGGTTTCCCTGCTCCACAGTTCTGCTGTAGCATCTTTTGTCAAGAGATTCTGTTATTGTGGGCCAAAAATGGAAGCCTTAGAGATCCCTTTGCCCTCAAGGTCCAGGGTCACCTCCTAGGTGGTGCACAGAGACATAATCCTCTTGTTTACCACTTAAGTCAGTGAATGCCTGCCTGTGGTGCATACTACCGGAGCCCGTACAGCTCCTGTACAGGCTACATGCCCAGGGTTTACCTCCCATGGAAACGAGAGAGCAAAGATGGCAGTCATGCTGACGCATGCTGGATCTCATTGCAACACGGGATGGGATGTAGCCAGAGGGCACAGCCAGACCTGGGAATTTGGAAGCACTCCCAGGTTCCCGTATAAAGTTAGAGCTTTATTGTCTGAAGGGCAAAAATTATCCAACTGACAGCAGGAAGCACTTAGGCAGGAAGTCTGGAGCGGAGCAGAATGAGGTGTGTGAGTGCAAACACTTCCCTGCCCTTCCTGCAGCTCTCTAGCAGCCACGAAGGGTCACGGAGAACAATGAACACTTTACCCCATTTCAAAAAGCAAACATGAAATAATCATTCAGTGTCTGTGAGTTCTCTATACTCCACAAGAATACAGGGGAAAATGGCAGGGCTGATCAAAGAGGTGGAACAGCTTCCACACAACGGGCAAACAGATAAGGAATCTGCAACCTAGAAAAAAGACAACAGGAGTGAAAGGCAGAGAACAGGGAGATCTATGAAACCTGGAGCACCCTGTGGCAGATGAACAGGGAGTGACCTCTCTTCTCACACAAGACCTGGAGGAGATCAGGCAAAACTAGCAAGCAGCAGGTTCAAAGCTAGCAAAGCAAGGCAGTTCTGCACACATGTAATTAAGTTGCAGACCTCTTTCACCCTGGATGTCGTTGTTGACAAAAATTTATGAGTTCAGAAAAACTGATTCGTGCATTCACAGGAAAATTTTTAAGGACTAAAAACTACAAAGGCTCCACATCTGCCTCAGTCCTGCACGGAATCATCAGTTCCCAGGGGAACTGGGAGGACAGTCTGAGACTGTACCTGCCTTCTTTCTGTGATGTTCTCCCGTCACTAAATATGCAACGCACCAAATATGAGTGGGAAAGCGATCTCAAGCCAGACTGCAGTACTTACCTTTTCCACAGCTCAGTTATTTTTTCAGATAATAAATGATCAGGAGTAGTCAGAACTCCTAAAAATGTGGTAATACAACAGTAATTTTAAAGAAATTACTGAAGTAACAAGGAGAAGATGTAACTGCAAGCATAAGTTAATTACCTATGGATTAACCTATGGAGAAAAGTCATGAAAATGAGAGGAATGCAAAACCAATTTATAACAAGGGGATTTAAAAAAATGAGGAAGCCAGTCAGCAAGACCCTACATGAAACGGTATAAAATCTTTAGACTCAGCATGGAAATTGCAACAAAAGAGTTGCAAAACACATGCACAGCCCTAAATAAAATGTGAAGCAAGGAACCAAGAAAAGGCAGCGTGGTTAAATGTTCAGAAATGAGCATTATTAAAGCCTAACATCTGTTCTTTGAGGAACAGCATGGTGAGGAGGGAGATGGAAATGGCACATCTAAGCCTGCTGATGTATTCAGAAAAGAGCTGGAGCATATAGAGAAAAGATAGTATTTGAGATGGAAATTAGAGAGAAGAAAGGTACATAGCTAAATATGTGAATCAGTAGATGTGCTGGACCAGCAAAAAGATTTAAATGCTAAGGATGTTGCAGAGAACCCAAGGTCATAAGTGTGTAACACAAAAGATAATGTTTACACACAGATTTTAGCAAAAGAATTGCCCTCCTCCTTAGTTTTTAACTGAGAGCCCAAGATTTTTTTTTTCTAAGTAGTGAGTGAGCACAAACTTTTATGTCAGAGAAACAAAATATTTATTTTCTGATTCCTTCAGTGTTTTAGTGAATGTGTTATTGTGTATTCCATCAAAATCTCTTGTAAAATCAATGGAAAAGGTGTTTCTCCCACATGGCTTAATACAATATCTGGACGTCCAGAGTCCAGAGGAGGGCTATGAAGATGATCGGTGGGCTGGAGCATCTCTCCTATGAGGAAAGGCTGAGGGAGCTGGGCTTGTTTAGCCTGGAGAAGGCTGGGAGGGGATCTCATAAATGCTTATATCTCAAGGGTGGGTGTCAGGAGGACGGGGCCAGACTCTTTTCAGTAGTGCCCAGCGACAGGACAAGGG
>Ga0181612_146845_pt1 | contig 10228 bp, 5 predicted proteins | sample HoacroProtozoa21_FD_119630 | JGI IMG/M metagenome (GOLD analysis project Ga0181612, IMG submission 119630) | Hoatzin crop microbial communities from Cojedes, Venezuel. Combined Assembly of Gp0051906, Gp0051904, Gp0051908 | reverse complement strand
CCTTATCCACCAAGTAGTCCATCTGTCAAACCCATGTCTCTCCAATTTAGAGACAAGGATGTCACACGTGTCAAATGGTTTGCACAAGTCCGGGTAGATGCCATCCATTGCTCTCCCCTTATTCACCAACGCTGTGGAGAGCAATATGGGTCAAATCCTACTCCAGGTTATCCACAAGGTACTCTTCGATTGAGGCTGTGGTGTTGATGCCAGGAGCCAGAGGCTCTGCACATATCCACAGCAAGCTTGCTGAAATAATACAGTGAGAATTGGGTGATTAAGCCTTCTGTTTAGACTCTTTTACAGGATTGTCCTGCAAGATCTCCACGTTCCTACATCCCCATCAACTGAAAGGGAACTGATTTGAGCTTATCCTTCTTTCTTTGTAACACAGACCTCAAAAAGATATTCAGAATTCAGCATGTGACATCACCGTCTCTGCACCACCTCAGTAACGCAGCAACCTTTTATTTTCCCTGGGCTAACACACACATATCCAGTCCAAAGAAGGCTTCTGTAAGTGGCATTTTGTCATCAGCTTCTGACAGGCCCACTCACCCACACACACCCACAGCTGGGGCCGAGGCCACAACCAGGCAGAACTGCGGCAGCAGTCGGTGGTCCTGGCACTCGCAGGATTCCCACAAAATGTTGCACTGTCTCAGCCACAACCTGTAAACCCTCGCAAAGCACATGTGCATCTGCACTGAGCTCTGAAAGTACACGTTTGGATGTTACGGCACTGCCTCTTCACGGTGTGTTACACTGGATAGAGAGACGCTGTATTTGATTTAAATACTTTTTCCTTATCCTCAGCCAAGAGATTCTTACTCTCTCTTTTGTTTAAAATTCTGTTTTAATAAGACTATTGCTATTTTACAGCAAAAGTGAGCAATTTCATCCCGCTGCAGAGCTGTCCTTTTTTTTACATACATATATTAGGCCTAATTTGCAAGCATATATAAAAATTCCTTGGGGATGAAAATCAGTCTTATCTTAAACTATACAGTACACTCCACATGTAATATTTTTCTAAGAATCGGTGTGTACTTCCCTACCCACCATTTATTAATAGGCTTACCATCTGTATTCATCTTTAAATTCCACCAATTAATAGACTCAAGCCTGGAAACATTGTGGGTACAGCTCTCATAATGTGCAAAATCTGATAAGCAATTCATTTTACACTGAGAAACTTAACCCAATACCAAAGAGACTGTAAGAATAGATTTGTTGCAAAGACCTGAAATAAATTGATTTAGTTGGATGAGACAACTTGCACAGGCATTCATTTAAACACTAAACTTCACTAGCTGCACAGAGTTAACAAATGTACTACAAAGCTCTTCAACTCCCACACAAACTGACTCATACAAGATAACAAAACTATTAGTTCTTAAAAGAACTCTATATTTTTCTTTATTGTTCCATTGACTTCCCCAGTTTTGAGGGCCACAATTTCAAAAGTGTAGGCTATAGAGAAAGTGATGTTTGGAGATGGATGGGTGACCAGGTTATAAATCAATGAAAATAGTCCTGGTGACAAGTGGTCTGTGTTACCTTCGCAGGTACAAAATTCATCCCAAACTCAGTAATTTATCCAGCTGCATCCATTACTTTTCCCACTAGCTAGCAGCCCATTCCAAAGCAAGTACAACCATTGCTGTTCTGTTCCTTCTTTTCACTGCATCCCTCTCATCTCATCTTTCTTTTTTTATTGCTGTCACTTCAAAACTTGTGCCTCATGTCCTCAGTTAATTTGCCCACACTACTCATTTGTGGGTCCAAATGTCTTTTCCTATGACTCACATGTTTTCTTCTAATGCTTTTTATCTCTGTTTCTCCACAGTCCACCTTTTTTTTGCTGGATCAATACAGATCTGTCAAACACAAATCTGAAGTTTGTGATTAGTAAATGTGAAAATTAGATCAGATATGTCTTTGTTTTCATTTTGATTTGTTTCTGTTTCTGTCAGTATTCTTAATAAGAGTCCATACTATTATTTCTAGGAACATTATTGCTTTGCTTTGTGCAATACATCTGAATGTATCGTTACTAAAGGCAGCAACTTCCATAGCAGGTAACACAAATGCAGCCATGTGTTTTCCTTCTATTTTGTCTGACTTGGGTCTAAATACAGATAAGTAACAATAATAAAATAACAAAAATCCTGGGTGTTCTGGTCTTTTAGGCCATGTCCAAGCTGGGGCACCTTAGAGCACTTCCAGCCTCCTCAGGCTGGAAATTTGGACTTGGGCAAAGGGCACAGCAGCTCCTTCACTCTAACATCCCCTGTCTTCCCTGGAGTGAAATCCAGAATACATGAGTCACATCTACCCGTGACCTGAACCTTCAGGGTACTCTGACTGCAGAGGTGCTGCGGTACCACACGCATCAACTAGTTTATACATAGCATTAGAAAAACAAACTCAATTATTGAGTACGAGATGGATTAAGTCTTGTACAGGTAGCTCAATGAGAAAGTCAGGAACTCCTAAGAGCAGTACAGAACAGAAACGCTTGTAAGAGAAAGCCTGCTGCTTTCGTGTAAGGCAGGACAAAGAACTGTAGATCTCAAGCAGAGGTTTAGGGGAAATCATCAGAGAGAGTACTGGGAAGGGGGCTTCACAAAAGAGCTGGGCAGAGGAACCCAGGTGGCATCTGATGAGAAGCAGGTGCAGAAAGTCCTTGATGAGCCAGTCAGGTACAGAAAGAGCTGATGTGAAAAGAAGGAGGAGATCAAAGACAGAGAAGATTGAGTTTGGATTAAGTTTGAATTGAGAATGTAATGTGAATTGCTCAAGTCTGGATGTAGTTACGGGGAAATCGCTGAATGGGAGGCAGGGTATGCAGTAGGTTTTTGGATCCATCCTGTCATCAAGAATGGGAATTCTTGGATCAGCCTTGAAGAGGATGAAGAGAAACAAACAAAAGTCTGTGCTGATCTGTACACTGATATGTAGAAATAGGATTAACTGCAACTACCACTTGATCTATTGATTAGATGCCACCAGATGATGAACTGCAAACTAATGGCAAGCTATTACCCAATTCAGTCTAGCAGCAGTGGAGTAAATCAATAGATAGCAGATATCTGACTTTTTTTGCTGTTTCCTAGGGGAGGAAAACCTGCAAGTTGCTACATTCTTTTAGGTATGTACAATACAGATATACACCTTAGGAACTACATTATGCTCTTAGATTTCTTGGGACAATTACATGTTTTTTCTCTGCTGACTTCAGTGGACTGACTGGACCATCATTACAACAGCCTTAATCACAGAAGTATCAGCAGCTTCATTGTTAAAGCCACAAAATGGATTTCTGCCTGAGAGCTGAAAAGAGGAAAGTCTGTGCAGGGGATGCAGATAATACCTGGAACTTTTCCATTGCTGGAACAGCCAGCTTAAGTCAACTGTGGAATTCTCATTAAAATTCTGGAGCATGTGGCTTTCATCCTGACCATTACGCAGAGATTAGACCTTGCTGCCCTTTAAACTTAATGAATTTTGACAATGTTTATGATATTATTTCTAGAAGGTGGAAGAAGAGTATTTTTACAATTGTCGTTTTGAATATTTGGGGAGTTACAGCACCCTCAAGTTGAAAACCCAAATTGTAGAATCAGCGACATCATTGACCAGATGTCATATACTTCAGTGCTGGGAATAAGTATGATATTATTGTCTCTCTCCATTTAAAAACTCCCTGAGATGACAAATATGAAGACAACAGTTCAAAACACTATGGCTTCAAATTAACATATTTCACTGCAATAAACAATGGAAAAACATGGGCATACTGAAGTAAGGCCAGTGAAGGGCCATCAATATGGTCAGGGCTGGAGCACAAGGTGTATGAGGAGAGGATGAGAACTGTGGCTTTGTTCTACCTGGAGAAAAAAAGGCTCAGGGGGCATCTTACTGCTATTTTCAGTTACCTAATGTGAGGATATAGAGAAGATGGAGCCACTTTCTTCTTAGGGGTGAAAGGTGGTGTGACCAGAGGTAACAGACACCACCTGGAATATATGAAATTCCTATTAAATACTAGGAAAATCTCTTCCACTACAAGGTCGGTCAAACACTGGACCAGGCTGTCCCAAGAGGTTGTGGATCCTTCATCCTTGGAGCTGTTCAAAATTTGACTCTATGTGGTCCCAAGTAACTTGATCTAATTGGACTTAATGCCCACAAATTTGTCTAATCTGTTTTGAACCTGCTAATACTGTCTCCACAGACTTCTGTAGCAAGTAAATCCAGCAGTTCTCTGCCTTCAAAGTAAAAAAGTTTCTGTGTCTCATCTCTTTTAAACCAGCCTCCTATTGGCTTCACAAGCTCCCTGCATTTCTAGTACTGAGGAATTTGCTAAAAAGCAGTTCTGCATTCAGCTTATCCAACATCTCCACAGTTTCCTAAAGCTTAATCATATCCCCACAGCTTTCCTGTCTCCTGGCTGAAGAGTCTCAGCCTTTATAGTTTCTCTGCATAAGGCAACTATTCCATTCTCTTAATCATCTTAGCTGTCTTCTTTGTACCTTCTCTAATTCCACTCTGTTCTTAGCATGTAGAGACCAGAATTGCATTCAGAATCTGAATACCCTTTCTGACAATTTCCAACATTTTCTCGGCTATTTTTGCTGCTGCTCATCAATCCAAGAAATAAATAAAATTATTGGTTTAGTCATTTAAAAAAAAATTATTAATCCCATCATGCTATGTATTAGTCTTTCTGAGCTCTACCATGAGCTTACTGATTTACCTTAGCCTCACTCTTGATGCCATCAAGTAGTGTCATGTTTTGAATGTTTATAAGTTCCTCGTGACAATGAATGTCTTCTTTTTCATAGTGAAGTGCCCATGATAACCTTGAGAATCCTTCAGGCCTGATGTAGCAGGAATGAGAATAGCAGGTATAGTACGAAGTGTGAATTACTGCACTTTGGGGCTAATAACAAGAATTTTTGTTACCAGTTAGTTTACTAATACCAGAAAGAGAGAAAAAATGAGGGTTTTTTAATTGATTATGTGGTTAATTCTAATCAAAGGTGTCAGTGTTGGAGGTGATTTTGATATGACAAAGCATGCAATTTAGGATTACTCGGATAATGCCAACAGAGGATTGGCGCTACTGCCATTGGCACTACTGCCAACGGTAAATCCTGATTTGGAATGCTATGCATCAGCTTGGTACTCACTTTCACAAAAATTGGAAAAGATATTGGGATGGTCTAAAACAACAATTGGGAAAAAAAACAGAGTCAAAGAGCTCAGCTTATTAACCCAGCAAAACAAAGTCTCAGATCAGATATGATTATGCTCTAGGGATATGAAAGGGGGTAACATTGGGGCTAGAAAGAGCTAAATAAATCAAAATAAAACAGTAACACAAATGGCCATGAATAAATTTACATCAGAAATTGAAGGTTTCTAACTGGGAGGAAGAGGGTAGTGGGTTGCTGCAGGAGGATTTAATGTGTAGTGACATCAAAAACTGCCCTCTCTCTTCAAGATCGTGCAGATTTACTTGGAGAGCTCCTGAGAGCAACCACCTTCCCCAGTCAGGAACAGCCTGGTACCTTGACCCATTTCTCTGCCATAACAAGCTTAAACAACCACACACAAGTTTCTGCTGGGCGTACTGATCCCATAAAGAGGCCTCAGCAAACATTAAAATTCCAAAAATTAGATAGTGAGGGGAAAAAAAAAATCTTCCATGAAAGATTACAAAAGACTCAAAACAAGATGGATATTTTTCGCTTAAGGACTATGGATATTGTCAGTTTGCCAGGTTGCTGCTGTCTGTATCTGCCCTGAACTTGTTCCTCTCTCTGTCTCCCTCAAAGCGATGCTGGGGTAGGGAATTCTGTTCAGCAACAGACCTGTTCAGTCTCAGCTAGAGAACTTTGTTTAACTGCCTTCAGATGGCTGTTGAGAGAGTTCAGAGAGAAGGCACGCACACACACATATGCAGTAAGACAGTTTTGAAAGTATCCTCTTGGGAAAGGGCAGGAGCAGTAAGCCTGCCCACCCTGGGGAGAGAGTCTAACATCTGCTCACAGACACTGACGACCAGGACATCACGAGGACAAAGGCTCTCAGGCAGTCGGATGACTGATGTTCTTCCTTCCAGGTGGCAACTGAGATGGCAAACTGTAGAATGTGATTTCTCAGGAAGATGAGAGGCCATTACAGAGGAAGAATCAGAGATCTCGTTCTAGTAGTTACCAAACTAGAGACTCAATACATGCGCCAAAAACAAAGGTGAAGTCCTGCTTTCCCTTTAATTATTTTCATATTGCCTGCAAAGTTAATTTTTGCTCAGATCTTGTACGGGTCAAATATGGTGAGGAGCATAAAGTTTACACTATCCCTCTCCTCATGCCGCAGTGCTTATTCTGGAAATCAAGGAGGGCCTTTAAATGTAAATTTTGTTCCTTACATTTCCTGATGATGTTACAAGAAGTAACGCTCTGGAGCTTCTCGGAGAAAGCAGCAGTTTATTTGATTCATTTTGCTCTCTTATTTCAGTGTCTCTCCTTCTTGTTAGAAGTCATTGCAGCAAAATTATTTCCACTGCAAAACTGCTCCGTCATTTTTCGGCCCTATGCCTGGGCTTTTTAGTACATACAGCAGTCCTAAGAAAAACGTGAGGAGGCATACACTGGCCTAGCATATCAGTCAAAGCTTATGAAGTGGGAACATTACAAGATCAATGTAGTCTGGAAAACCCCATCTTAAAATTTTTATTTATTTAGCATTGCTTCATTCATCCACTTCACTAACAGATTCCAGACAGTACAACACATAATAATCATACATCAGCTAAGTGCTTAAACTGACTCTTTCCCCCTGGCCTGACCAGGAAATGGTGATCACTGTGCTAACAAATTTCACAAAAATCCTTTCCATTGAAAAACCCAACTTTTTTTTTTTTTTTTTGAGAATGTGCAGAGGTTCTGGTGAATCAGATAATTCTGCCTTTTGGCAACTTTTCAAAAGTTACCAACATCGGGCAGAAAGTCAAAGTGTTATGAACCAGATGAGGCCAAGCCCTCCCAGCGAAAGCAGAGAAAAGCTCGAGGACGTATGTACATGCCCTTCAGGGAAGCTTTCGGATCAGGACCCCTTCTGACTCATTTCTGGTGTCAGCTCAGTGTAAGCTAACAATCACTTTGATTTTTCAAAAGAAGCCAAAATTCCTCTCAACTGAGTGCTAAAGCATATTATCAAGCATATTATCAGCTGATTCTGCCACTGGTAGCAATTTCGAAGTTACCCTTCACCCTGTTGCCTTCAAAATGATGCTCAGGAGTTGGGCGCATTTCCCTAACTGCTTTCAGCTTTAATTTCAGTCATCAGCCCTCTTTTGCTACCCAGCACTCGGCTGACGCCAAGCCGGCTGGCTGCCCACTAGGTCTTCCCTTGAAGAGCTGGCAGACTGCCTTGCCAGCCTGGACAACTCATAACTACCGAGGTAAGTACTCACACGCGTGCCTTGCCTCTGAAAAGACATGTACACACAAAGCCAGCACTCAGCAGGTATAAAACTCTCAGGTCTAGCTAGGGACCTCGAAGAAACCAAGAGGAGACACCCAGGCTTCTGGAGGCAGCTCTCCTGCTCCAGTCCCCGGCCAGCTGGGGCTGTATCCTTGTGCCTATCAGCCTTGAAAGGCAAAGCCCATGGGAGGCTCTCAGAAATTTGATCACTGTTTGGGTCTGGAACAGGAGAAAAAAAGTAGTATCAGGTGACTCCTTGGCAGAAGGGCAGCTGGTGGGATTCCATCAGAAGTTACCCAGGCTTGCACAGAGCATGGCTCAACGAGGAGCAAGCAGCCTGCTGGAGCTCTCTGATGCCTCCAGACCTCTACATCCAACCAAGACCTTTTAACCTCTCTTCCCAATGCAAGCCCCTTGCTCCTTTACAGCCAAACTCACCAGCATCTCATTGCACTTTTCCCTGTGGTCGTGGAAGCTGCTTTCCATCCAGAAAGACAAATATCAGCAAGAGGTCATATAGCTGCAATTAGAAAATAAAATACAACGCCCTCAATAAGCTAAGCATATTGATGAAAAGGCAATTAGTGATTAGTAATTCAAAACCTGAGTGAAAATATAAACGGGACTTCAAGCTCCTACTCAGAGAGCAAAAGGCTGATAGAAGAAAAAATCCTGTCCAGTTCCATTTACATTTTCTCCAGCAGAAGAGTAGACCCAGTGCATCACATATAATTTACTATCATTTAATCATTCTTGGAACATCCTCCCTATTTTTTATTTGGTGTTACCCAATAAAAGTTCTTGAATTTTTAAAAAAGGAAAATCAAGACCTTGTGAGCTAAGATGGTCAAAAAAATAAATAGTAGTATCTCATTTAAAAAATAAGGAGCAATGCTTCATTCTAAAGAACCTTTTAGAAAAATATGATTTATTTTTAGTACATCGTGCACTTTCCTGTTAAGTATGCATTCCTGTTACTGTCAAATACAAGGTTAAATTGCCACATGCGTCAATTTATTATTTAAATGATACTTAACAGTTATAATGTATTTCACTCTCTTCTGGTTTTCTAATCAATCCTTAGGTATACAACCAAAATTAACTTAATTGAAGCTCAGCTTTAGCAGAATCAGTCTTTAGCAGACTTCTGTAAACTGTCCAAGTATGTTTGCACTAGGAATGTCTCCTCCTGTTGCCGTACTAGAGATAAGAAAGGACTTTCTGACTCTCCAAACAAGCACACACACTCCACCAAATCGCTCAGAACCCACTCTTTTTCCAACCATGCTTATAATTTACTACAACATCAGCATTTTTTTCACCATCATTTTTCATTTTTTTCTCTTTTTCCGTGAAGTGTGCTTTATGTAGGAATGCCTATGGCCAAAAATTGTCACAAGCTTTTTGTTGTAATTCACCATTCAATTAACAAATTATGTCTTAAGCTTCAGCACACACAAACTGTTTTAATTTTAAAAATGTATCCGTAGAAATCTTTTAGTACATTTCAAAAAAAAATATAAGCAGTAAACTGACACTGGAAATATCTCTGCATTTTCCTTATTTTCATCTTCCTGGAAGAATATAAAATTGCAGTTGTGCACTCTATACATACCAGTAATTTATATGAGCTACAAAACATTTTAACTTTCTTTCAACTGCACAATACAGAATTAACCACCCTGTGGGGATATGCTTCATTATTTCCTGATCTTCAAGGCTGACAATATTAAATCTCCCTTGTAACTCTTAAACTCTTTGACAGATGCAGTGCAGTATACAAAAACTTAAATTACACAACCTCAGGAATAAATGATAATGTAGCTATCACATATATTCATGTATTATGTAGTACATGAACTAAACAATTAGCTGAAAACAAACAACTTTCCAATTTTCCATTAATCTGTATATACTTTACTTCAGCATTATCTGTTACAAATGATACACTATCATGATGATGCATTATCAAAGTTCAAAGCTGGAGTATATCTCTTAGAGTTGGAGACACTACTAATGGGGTATTACTAATGTCTTGAAAATAATCATGCATATGGTGAATGATTCTGCTTCAAACTGTGTAGTTAAAAACAATTATGGGAAACATTTTGATATTTCCATGATTTGAGTCCAAAATGAAAAACATGTCCATTTCAAAAGTGTTCGTTTTCTCAACTGATAAAAGGTTCTAATATATTGTTATTACACTGTCTGCCGTACCAAGATATATCATTTTAACTAAGGTAATCTTAGAAAACAACACTAATTTGTCATCATTATCACACAAGTTCTGCAGGTGACTGTAAGTACTGTTGTGCATTTTTTTGTTGACTCTTACGCAACAACCTTGTGATTTTGTTTTCATTGCCCTTAAGAAGGAAAAGTTCCGTGCATGTTCTTTGAAGCTGTGCTCAAACTTTTAAGACCTGCTTTTGCCTCGCATCTGGCAGTCCACTACAATTAACTGAGAAACTTCTGCATAAGCTACAGCAAGCCTGAAGTGACACGGTCCATTGCTGCCTCCATTGAACCACAGAATCACAGAATGTTCGGGGTTGGAAGGGACCTCTGTGGGTCATCTAGTCCACCCCCCCTGCCGAAGCAGGGTCACCTTGTTTCTCCTCTCCCCCCAGAAAGCACAAGGGCCGAGCCTTCGGTATCAGAGCAAGAAAGGGACATGTCCAGGGCCTCCCTAGCCGCCGGCAGTGCAGCCAGGATGGCAAACTCT
>Ga0181612_145494_pt1 | contig 10228 bp, 4 predicted proteins | sample HoacroProtozoa21_FD_119630 | JGI IMG/M metagenome (GOLD analysis project Ga0181612, IMG submission 119630) | Hoatzin crop microbial communities from Cojedes, Venezuel. Combined Assembly of Gp0051906, Gp0051904, Gp0051908 | reverse complement strand
TCTTCTTTTAATTTAAAGCCATTACCCCTCGTCCTATCACTACATGCCCTTGTAAAAAGTCCCTCTCCAGCTTTCTTGTAAGTCCCTGTCAGGTACTGGAAGGTTGCTGTAAGGCCTCCATGGAGTCTTCTCTTCTCCAGGCTGAACAACCCCAGCTCTCTCAGCCTTTCCTCATAGGGAAGGTGTTCCATTCCCTGGATCATATTTTTGTGGCCCTCCTCTGGGGACCCACTTCAACAGGTCCCTGTCTTTCCTGTCCTGAGGGCTCCAGAGCTGGATGCAGGACTCCAGGTGGGGTCTCACCAGAGAGAGCAGAGGGGCAGAATTCCCTCCCTCAACCTGCTGACCACACTTCTCTTGATGCTGCCCAGGATGCAGCTGGCCGCCTGCTGTTCTTCTATTAAAACTATAAACAATTCCTAAATTGTACACGTGATACTAAGACAAGTATTTGAAAGTTCAGACTTTCAACTAGCACTGCTTGTGTAAAGTCTGACAATCTTCTTCCATGTGCACTTAATCATAGTGCTTATTTTATATTTTTGTGAAAATAAATCTCCAATTACATAATTAAATTAAAGATTTATTTTCTCCTTCTTTTTTCACCAAAGAATATTTCAGCTCTTACATGTAACCTCACACAAGACAGAAGTAAAAATATATGCTTTCCTCCCAGGTACACTTATGCTTTTCTCACTAAGGTTGTTTCATGGATGCTGGGGTATGTTTACATAAGCTCTGCATCCAGTTGGCTCCAGGCATGAACAATGTCTGCAATCAAGCTCAGCTCTGTGTGCAGCCAGGTATGTAAGTACCCACCAATGCATACAAAACATAAAAACCTTGCGTTGCAGCTGTCAGAAATATACCATTATGATGGACTCTCCCACTTGAGACTCATGAGAGCTGGTTGTTCACAGCACTAACTTGTATTGTGACACCACAGTACCTGTGCAGAATAGGTAAGGTAAGAAGATCTTTCTGCTACTTGTGTAGACAGAAGGACATGCAGCTACTTGTCCAGCTGTAAATATGTGGAATTAATAAGTAGCCATCTCTATAAATTAATCTACTCCCCCAGGCTATGTCCTTTGTCCTCTCATGATCTCTTTCTTTCAGCTTCACTCACAAATGAGAGGGAAATCACAGCCTAATTCAGGCCAGAATTTATCTCTTCTAGCTTTAGATATGTAATAACTGAGGCCAAGTTAGAAGCCTCCTGGCTATAAGGTACCTTCTACTATCAGTGGAAATAGGCATCTACTGAGGGTTATTTAGCCCACCTAAGACGCGAACTATTTTTAAGAGATGCTTTATTTGCTCCATCAGCTAGTGAAAAAGCCTAGAAAACATCTCTGTTACCTGATAAAGCATATGAAAGGTACAAATCTGGGTCTTACATCTTTTCCCAATTCATTCAAAGAATCCATGTGGGAGTGGAAATACTGATGTGTGTTTGCAAATTAGGAGATTGCATCAAAGCATGCATTTTAAGGATTGCATGCTGCTCCCCAGTTGCCAGTAATCTTAACACATAATCTCAACACATTCTTTTAGCTTTATCCCCATAAATATGTTTCCACCCAGGTCCTTTTCCATGCAAATATCCTTTGTGTCACTGTTGTATCCCTCCTCCAGTGTTAGCTACTATGCTTTCTATATCTGTTCAGCTCCACAGTCTTCCACTAATAACCTCCTCCTGCTTAATGTATTTATTTGTCTCTTCATTCCCATGTCCCCATCAGCTTCTCTCCCACTTTGTTACTGGGAAAGGAGATTCCCCAGCATCTCCACTCCTAAACTGAGTAGTCCCAGCCTAAGCTGAGAATCACGGAATCACAGAATGGTAGGGGTTGGAAGGGACCTCTGTGGGTCATCTAGTCCAACCCTCCTGCCGAAGCACGGTCACCTACAGCAGGCTGCACAGGACCTTGTCCAGGCGGGTCTTGAATATCTCCAGAGAAGGAGAATCCACAGCCTCCCTGGGCAACCTGTTTCAGTGCTCCAATGATGATGCAAACGTGATGCAAAACCAAGGGCAGACACGGGCTTTGCTACCAGAGACACAGAGATCACTAGACACTGCTCAGCTCTGTAAGTGGCTGGGAAAACTGACGTGTTTGTTACATGGCTAGGTACTGTAGATCAGCAATCGTCAGTCGCGTATACCTGGCTCAGGAATACAGCTAGAGCTGACCCCAAGGAGCTGCTGTGGAGAGAGCCACTTAATACCATCAAAGGCCTACCACTTGTCACTAAGTTTTTAATCTGAAAACATGTATATGCGAGTATAGTCAAAGTAACAAGCAAAATTTTCATTGTGCATCTCTTGGAAGAAACGTGAATATTTTATTTAAATTAGCAAAATCTGCAGCTCCAATTTGGAAACATAACTCCACATATCTCTTCTGCACATACAGGCCTTTGCAGTGAGAAGACTGCGGTAGAAGGAATGGCTTCTGTAATTTGCATTCATCTCATTAGTTTGTTTATAGAATGCCCTAAAGAGAAGCTTTTTGTGTGAGTCAGTATGAGCAGATGGAAATAAGAGATCTAGTAATAAAATGTGTACTTAAGAAAGACATAAAACTTTACATGAAGGCAGAGCAAATTGAATGTGGAACCCAGTTACTTTTAAGACAGGAACAGTTGTACCAATGTGATCAAGGGAAGAATGTGGCCTGGTGGATATGGCTAATTTGGTTTTATGTACAAATACAGAAATGCTGGGAGCATATAGTATTGATAATTAGGGCTTCAGGGTACTGGGTATACTACGTATCTCCTTAGAACTAAGGAGTGCATACACGTTGACATCAAGAGTTAAAACAATACAAGCAGTAAGAAATTTTGTGCAATGTGTTTTTTCCCAGTTCCCTGTAGTAACATGCCATTTAAATTCTAAGAAGACACTCCCCTGATATTTCCATTAACTGAAGCCAGTGTCACAGGAGGAGGTGAAAGGGAGGAGAATGGGTGTTCACTTTTCCTGTCTACAGCAAAGCATTTTCTCATACCTATGACTAAGGAGGGAATTTTGCAGCTGAGGCTGTTTTTCCTTTCTGTCTACTACGTTTCTTAATACAGTGATGGGAGAAAACAGTACCTAAATTTGGTCACTTAATCAGGGGAGAAAAGAGGGAAGGGAAGCTGTGCATGTTGGCCCAAAATGTGGTGCAGAAGTAAGGGACAGACTTGTGACCATGCAAAACTTGCCCAAGGAGACTCAACCTAGTTTTGAGTTCTTCTGTATTCACTCTGACTTTTAACTTCCTTTCAGAGCAGCGACTGTGTAAGAACTTTGTTGTATTTTAGTCTCCTGTTCATTCTGCTCCTGCAGTCCAGAGTTAGTGCAGTCTGTGACAATCTGTTGCTGGGTATTTCAGTGCCTGCTTGGCTGCTGCACTTCTCCTAGACCCTTCCTGGGCTCTTCTGGAGTCTTTGCTACTGCCTCTCTACTCCCTGCACTTGCATGTAGAGCCCTGACAGCGTGAGTATGGGTCCCTCAAATGCTCAGCTGCTTTTGAGAGACTCTTGGCAGTGGTTGAAGGCCCCTCTGGTCTTCCCTGATGCCAGAAGTAATGGACCTCACAGTCTCAAGCCACTGTAGTGCTCAGATCATCTTGGTTGATCCTAATGGTAGCATAGTAACACCAGTAACCTCTACATCAGATATAGGCTGTTTCAACACAAACTTGAGGGATGTATTTGTGTAAGAAGACAAACAGAAGAAAGCAAGCTTTTGAAATGTGCTAAACCTTAAACATTGCCACTTAAAGGCTTCAAACTGTATTTAGATCTTGAGCTTTTGAATCTGAACTGGGGCAGGTTGCCCAGCATGGTGAAGCGTCTGCCCTTTGGTATAAGCTGATTAGCTATTATACAGCCTAGTATAAAAAGGAATAACATAATCTATTCTTAGTGATGGCATCACCTTTAAGAGTAAGAAAAATCCTTAACGGCTCAAAAGCAAACAAACAAGATCTGCTTACGTGTGGCTCACAGCACAGCTCATGTCTTTATAGACAAATTGTCTCCTGTCTACTTCACAACCCATTCAGGATGATTTATATCCTCTCCCACATGAGATTACAACATTTTCCTGATGGCAATTACAGCAATGGCCTACATGGAACAGCAGTATTGAAGAGCCTCTGATCTTTCAATTCACAGGCAGCAACCAGAGGCGAAGAGTAGAGCCAGCTAGCTGGTCCAGGGGATGTGTCTCCACTTGGCCCACAGAACCTGTTCGAGAAGTTCTGTTCTGCACTGTGGCCTTCTGAACTCTGCACACAAGCGTGAGAGAAGCAAATCTATTTGCTGTTGGACAATAGGGAAATAGGCAGACTTAAAACACACCGTACCTTCTGGTAAACTTAAATAAGATAAATATTGCATAAACCTGCTGACTACCTTAGCTATTTATGATCTCACAGAAGATTTTCATTCTTAAAGCAGGAAGGACTCAAACCTCAAAGCTTTCCGTACCTGAGCCCTGTGACTTAAGGTCATTGAATACCTGACCTATAGATATTTTCCTTTGACTGCAGAACATACATGCAAAATTCTGGAAGTATTATCAGGGAGGACTTGTAGATATGGTATATGTGACTGGGTGCTAAGCACACTTAAATACTGCTGATGTCAGGCAAGATTATTTATATCATTTGAGGTTTAATGTCAGCAACAAATTTTGTCTGAACAAATAAGAATGATATTCAGGTTCTGACAGTGCTTTACATAACAGCCAAACTAGAAGTGTACCCTTTAGGCCATTAAAACTTTGTTTTCAACTTTCCCCTTCCTAAGACATTTCAGAACTGGAAATTGTACATTGTCTGCTCCAGCTTTGGCTAGTCTTGAAGAAAAGGTATGTTCTAAGGGTCTGTAACTCAGAGTCAGAAATGGTGAAGCAGGCAAAATAAAATAATTTTAAAATCTACCAAGAATCATTTCAAGCATAAAACTGAATCTCAGATTCAAGATTCTTGTTTAACCAAAAGATCAGCTCTTCCATATGTTTTAAATAATTTGGAAAAATGCTTCTTAGAAACTAACTTCAGATTATTCTGCTAACTCTCTGGAATTCTTTATACAAAATTTGTTTCAAAAATATTGCTGTTTACAGAGAGAACCATATGGAAAGAGTTTCACATAATTTCTTTCTGTATCATAGCTGGGATTGATTAGTGCAACTTGGGTTTTCAAAAAAAAAAAACAGGCAAAAAATCAGCTCTTTTACAGTAGTAGTTGCTTCCAAATGAATGGATATGATTTCCTTTCTCATATTTGCAGGGCAAGAAATGACTGCTCAGTTTGTTTTAAGAATCCTCCCTCCTGTGGAAGTTTATTAGGTTTTGTCATTCCAAAAATAGTGTTTCTGGTTCCTTCAGTTGCAACTCCTTACTGAACTTTTTAGTAGGGGTAATAGAATTTTATTCAGCTTTCCACATTGTGCTTTTATCAGATCTCAGTTTGGATCTGTGACTTGTGTTCTGTGAGGTCTTGCCCTTTGTTTAGCCTTCAAGGAGGCACAAGGTGTGGGAGCATGACCATCTAAACCCTCAGCTTATGTCTCACAGCATTGTAACACATGACTTTATTATTCTTTCAGAATGTATATAGTGCTGTAATCAGAGCTTGACCTCAGGTTGACTTTCAAGTTTACAGTATTTATATCTAAAGAAAGCTGAATCAAAGTAGGATCATAACATAAAAGTAGACAAGCTGCCATAACCTAGAAGGACTTCTAAATATGCTGACTCACCAGGCGCCCGATTAAGAGCAACAACTGAGTAGAAGTAGATTTTTCTTGTTCTTAATTCCGCCTTAGAAAAACTTTTCAGAGGTTGTTTTCTTTAAATTCTTTCTTCATAGTCAAGGTCTGTACTGTACTGACTTAAAAAAGGACCCAACCTTCAAACGTGGACAGAAGAGATAAAAAGTTATCCCTTTTTTCTCCTTAAAATATGAAGCTTTGGAATATTTTAAGCCTGCAAGCAATACCACTTGTAAATTAGACTAAGTTTAGACCTTGTAATAAAGCTGTTCAAATTTTAAAAGTTTTGAAATAAACAAATATATAACCCCAGATCACTCCACCACTGTATGTATCAGGAGTTACTAAACTGTTCTCTGCCCTATGGCCCCCATCCTGCTCCTGTGAGAAGTGCTTTTGTTGTGGTGTGGGAATTGCTGGGCTGGTCCCTGTGCAAGACACTGATTCTCTCCAGCATCTGCCTTTTCTCTGCTGCAATGGCTGCACGGGATCTGGTGCAGAATCCTGATGGAGATGCCCAACATTGGCTTGTTCACATGCACCGGTCAAGAGCTTATGATCTTTTGGGTCATTTGTTTTCAGCGCATTGTTTTTATGAAGCAAAGATGTAGGAGGTTGGGCTAAGCTGACTGACAAAGAAGATGGAGATCCTAGTGCAGCAGCTGGATACGGAAAAGGAAGGTGGTTATATGTCCTGAGCTGCTGACCAAAGTGTGCAATTGCTTTGTGCCCAGCAAGGCTTGTGTTCCTTGAGATTGCTTACAAGCTGGGGTCTTTGGCCCAGGCTGGGCTCATCTTAAGAGGTGTTTGCAAAATTGAAAACTCTTCTAGCCAAATGGTCTACTGGAAGCCGTGAGGTTGCTAGTCTGTGTCTTGTGAGGTCAGTGCAGACCCAGAAACCTGGTAATGGCAGCCTTAGTTTAGAAAGTTTAGCTATTTACTGTTGTCACATTCCTGAGTTGTCCTTTAAGCAACATTTTGTGACAGCAATTATCAGACCTTCGCCACAGTCAAAGATTCAATTAGGAATGGGGGAGTCTGAGCTTAATGTGACTCTCGGCCCATTTATTTCTATTAACTGAGCAGTTTTTAAGTCTTGTTACTACACTGTGCATCCAGACAGATTTCCTGGATCTTGGTGAGATTTCATACCTCAATTTAGATGGTGCAGGAGATGCCTGAGATGTAACTATTCAACTCGTGAGAAAACAGTTTTTAAATTTGAAAGCATTTAAGTCAAACGAGTTAGCGATATGAAAAATGAAAGGCAGCGCGTTGCCAAAACTGTATCAATGACTGAGGATTTCAACCATTGTTTAAAAATTATAGCCCTGGTGCTTACACTGTAAGTGTATATTACAGACATACCCTATATAGAGTAATACATACTTAGAAGCAGGATGTAAGTACTTCAGTAATGTAGAATGAAAATGTGCCAATTGAAACTGCTTCACTTGTCGTCTCTGGGTTGATGTATGCTTCTGTAATAAAAAGTGCATACGAATAGGTTCAGCGTACAGCTTGCCTTGTAGTTCAAGCTTGGCAGTTGACAACAGATTAGATTTTTCAGAAAGCTAGAGGAAAAGTTGGGTATAGGCATAGGAATATCTGGAAATATCTAACTCATGAGTGTGACTTAGAACACTTCAGTCAGAGCCAGAGAAGGAGAAAGGTTCGGAAGGAAATTCAAAATGAATGAGCAGCCAAAATGGAGAGGGAGGCTAAGGAGGGAAGGAATTTAAATAGATCAGAAGGACTATGTCAGAGCGAGGAAGGTATCTTTTAGACAGCAAAACCTTTTTTTTTTCCCCTCCATTAGTCTTCTGCATTACAGTATGTCTTGTCAATTAGTGAGGGAAGGAGGAGGTGGTAATGAGAATAACTGTTTTACATTTCTTTTTCTCTTTTGGTTTTTGATTCCTGCAGCATTGCCTGGTTCATGGAAATTGGTACTGAAAGGCTGAGCGACACTGAGCGAATGGGAGTTAAGGTCTTGATCGACCTCTTAACTCAGGCATTACCAATAGAGAAATTAATTACAAGTCTTTCAAGTAATTGAGACCCATTACTATTACTTAATAGACCACAGTGCACAGAAATCTTTCATTCTTTCTTGAACTAATAAGGTATGTGTTCCTATGAATCATTTATATGGCACCATAAATATGCTGTCCATGTGCCAAGCGGCGCTGGCTCTGGTGCCCAGGGTGGCTCCTGGAGAGGCAGGAGCCTGCAGGGACCCGGCGACGGTGGCAAGGCTCTGGGCAGCCCATTCGGCAGCGTGGCTCTCGTTGAAGGACTGCCCACGCAGCCGTAAAAAAGCAGTAGGTATGGGGTGCGACCCTGCCTGTGGCAGCTAGCCACGGCAGCTGCCCCTGTGTGGCTGCCCCTCAGTCTAGCGTACTGCAAGCGGCCTCCTGTGTGCGAGTCTCCCGCCTTGCAGGTTTTAGGAACTGCATAAACGACAGCATTTAGCAGTTAGACAGCACTTTCTATCTTCCACGCTTTGTATGAACATTAAGTAGTAAACATGTTGCCGTAAACATGACAAATGGAGATGGAGATGGCACAGTTTGGGTGAAATTGATAAGTGACTCAGCTAGAAACTTTCATGAGCAGGGAGATGATCTGAACTCAAGCTGTACTGACTGAGATAGATAGATGCAAAATGGGAGCCATGAGAAATAGCAGACTGCTACTCTGCGGTTGGATTGTTTCTAATTCACTGTCAAACTTTACTCTCAGATGTGTAGTTTGTGTGGACGGGTCAGAAAGTTAGCTCTTGGTCCTTGCTCATTAGGTGCTTCAGGACAGTGGTGTTAGCAGAGCACTCCTGCTCCATGTTGTGCCAGTGTGGGACTTCCACCACTACGGAGTGTGGCCCAGTAGGAAATCTGTGGTTCTTCACCATTTTTAGGTAGGAGTAAGCTGTTGGAGACAAGAACTGTATTCGCAGCCAGTTCAGCTGTAGCGCAGTGCCCACAGGCCTGAGCTATGATGTGGAAGCAGTGGCACTGTGGCACTGTAGAGCTGCAAAGATGCTGCAACACTCTCTGGGGAAGCTCTGCGAATCATCACGTGGTCAGCCCAGTCTGTGGCTTAACTTCTGTCAGCACCTACGCAAGCGGGTTGAAGGCTGGCTTTGACGTGTTTGTGTTGCATTGCATTCCCACCTCAGGGAAGTGATTCACAGCATACCTGGAGAGCTTGATGAAGGTTGTTGTAAACGCGTAGTTTCCATGGGTTCCCAGTAAACTTGGTGAATACTTCAAAGAGTATTCCACTTTGAAGCTTTTGGTGTTTGAAAAGTAGACAAGCCACATTAGGTTCAGGAAATCTTCTGAACTAGTAAGAGCTGAAAGTTGGGAAAACACTCAGGAAAAGGAGCATGCATGCCTGTCCCATTCTTTTCCTTACCCTGGTGGCTACTTGTGGCCATAAATGTCAGAGTTAGGATGTTGGGTTAAATGGATTCTTGGTCTGGACTCATATGGCCCTGCTTTTGCTTTGGTGTCAAGGGATCACCCTGGCAGTCAAATTACCTGTCAGAGGTGATTAGGTCATAAGGTGGCAGCAACTGAGTTATTTGGGGCTTTTCAGCCTTTTTCAGTTGCGAGAGGTGGGGAATGAGAATTCCGTGTCTCCTCAAGCCTAGCAACCTTTCTTTTTTCCCCAAGATCTCCTTCTATCCAAAGGAAAGAAGAGACAGAGGGAGAAACCTGGCATTAGAGATGTTGTTTTCAAATAATTTGTAATGCCTTTGTCTATTACCAGCTTCTGCACATGTCTGGTACCATTGCTTATGTGCCTCTGGAGCAATTAAACTGTAAGCCAGAAGGGTGAGGTTCAGAAAGATAGCTTTGTTCCAGAAGAGACACCGATGCACCTGGGGGACCAGAACTGGGGTGAGGGTTTATGTTAGTTCCAGCTTTCAAGGATTTGACTAAAATACCAGTTGTCTCCCTAAGATTTCAGAGGGATGGGGATCCAGCAGCTGGTTGTTGTGGTAGTGATTTGGTGACTGTTAACAAGTGATGTAAGCCAGATTTTTGGGTTTGTTTGGTCTTTTTTTCACAGATAGCACTCACATGTTTCCCCAAATAATTTGTGAAACACATTAAAAAGCATACGTCCAACAACAAAGCTGTGCAGAATCCCCTCTGACACAGCTCTAGTTCATGGATCTGTTTCCAGCTGGCTCTTGAGAATTTTACTTGGTTAGGCTTTAATCAATGTAGCATGTTAATTTTTCTGTTTTGTCCTACAGTGTGCGAAATTCAGCTAAGGAACTTAGTGATGAAAGACCATTAGGACTGGATGTATCAGATCTTAGGGTTTATCACTGAGATCCTGGAGTTCTGGAAGTTTACCTCTGAAGGCAGACTTCTTTGATTCGAAGTCATATTTTGCCATAGGCGAAGTAGATTTATATCTGTCTTCCATCTCTGA